>Ga0182007_10001224_pt1 | contig 13942 bp, 9 predicted proteins | sample Sormic07211113_1_FD_123023 | JGI IMG/M metagenome (GOLD analysis project Ga0182007, IMG submission 123023) | Rhizosphere microbial communities from Sorghum bicolor, Mead, Nebraska, USA - 072115-113_1 MetaG | ecosystem: Host-associated > Plants > Roots > Rhizosphere | place: USA: Nebraska... | reverse complement strand
TGCGCCGGCCATCGATGATCGACTGGCGGAACGCATCGACCAGGCGCACCAGATCCTTGCGTGGAATCGGATAGCTCTGCTCGTGGATGCCATCGCTGCCGACCACCCACACCAGCAGCCGCTCAGGCAGAGCGTGAAACTCGATCACGCGTTCGTCGGCATGCAGTTGCTTCTGCAGTTCCGCGACCGGAATGGTCGAGGCGACCCCCGGCTGAACCTTCGCGCGGTCGCGTACATCGTCCAGCAGCGCACGTGCACGGCTGCGCTCGGACAGGTCGAAGGCCTGCGCACTGTCGCCCATCTGCGAGTACAGATCGATCGCCTGCTCGAACACGGTCTGCACGTCGGAGAACAGGCCCATCTTGAATTCTTCGCTGTGGAACTGCGCACGCACCTGGTCGAGCCCGTCCAGTGCCTGCTTCCATGTGGCGGCGCCCTGCGCCTTGTCGCCCAGCGCCAACTGGCTGCGCGCGATGCCGTCCTCGGCCCAGAAACGCTGGTAGCCGGCATCGCTGCCGGCGGCGGAAGTCTGCAGCTCGCGATACAACGCCAGCGCATCGTTGGGTTTGTTTTCCGCCAGCAACAGTTTCGCCTCGGTGCGCTTGAGCTGGATGGCGAGCGTGGGATCGGCCGTCACGGTCTTCATCGCATCGAGTTGCTTGCGCGCACCGGCAACGTCGCCCTGGCCGATCAGCGCATTGGCCAGCGACAGCTGCACCAGCGGACGGTAGTGATCGGAGCTGCTCGCCATGGCGAGCTGGTATTCGGCCACGGCCGCGTTGTAGTCGCCTTGTCGCGCGGCGGCGTCGCCGAGCACCTTGTGTGCGGGGCCGACGACCTTGGTCGGATCCTTCACCGGATGCGCCAGTGCGGCTTTGGCGAAAGCGGTAGCCTTCTCGAAATCGCCGCCGTAGCCGTAGACGATCGCGAGGTCGCGATAGGCGCGCGCCAGCAGTTCGTCGTCTTTGCTTTGTTGCGCGAGATAGAGCGCCTGGCTGGCGGCCCGCACGCTTTGCCGAAGCTCGCCTTTTTCCGCCAGCGCAACGGCCTGGCTGCAGTACTGGTAGCCGTCCATCTTCACGGCGCTGGCGCCATACAGCAGCGCGCCATCGGCGCTCAACGCCAGCGCCGTATCGGCATCGTCCATGCGTGCCTGTGCGTTGCGCGCGGTGGATGTGTCGATGGCGGCAGCGTCGTGGCTGCGCAACGCCGGCAGGTCCTGCGCGGCGGCCGTGCCGGTGATGGCGACGAGAATGGCGGCGGCAAGCCGGACCAACATGATCTGAGCGCGCACGCGGTGTCCCTCCCAGACTGCGAGCCGCGGGCGTGATGCCGACGGTCTTTCGAAGCTCGTGCAGTCTAGGCAGCCAGGCAGCCACGGCCTATTTGCACTAGGGCATAGCCCGTTCGTACGACGCGTGAGTTGCGATCTGATGTTCGATCAGATGCGGGGATCAATTGACCGGATGCATCGCCGGCGATGCTTGCCGAGTATCCGTCTGGCCATCACTGTTCTCCATGGATGCCAGCGGCAGCTCGAACCAGAACGTGCTGCCGTGTCCCGGTTCGGAGCACAGCCCGATCTGCGTGCCCAGCAACTTGGCCTGCCGTGCGGCGATGGCCAGGCCCAGTCCATAGCCTTCATGGCGCTCGCCTTCGCCATACAGCTGCACGAACTCTTCGAAAATGCGTTGCTGATGGATCGTCGGGATGCCCGGCCCGCTGTCGCGTACTTCGATGCGTACTCCCGCGGCTCGCCGTCGTGCCGCGATCAACACGCGCCCGGGTGAACCGGTGTGCGCAATGGCGTTGGTGATCAGCTGCTGCAGCAGATCACTGACGAGTTGGACATCGCCATGCACAAGCCAATGGCCCGGGTGCCACGCCAAGCGCACCCCATGCTGGCGCGCATCCTCCGCCAGCGCTGCGCGACTACGCAGGAACAGACCCACCACGCTGAATGGAGCAGGCGTTGCAGCGACTACGCCGGCGTCCAGTCGCGAGATATCGAGCAAGGCATCCAGCAGCCGGGTCATCGTGGCCACACTGGCTCGCATCTGTGCCAGCAAGGCGCTTTGCTCGGCGTCGATGCCCGGATGCAGGCTGGCCGCGATCAACTGCAATGCCTGCACCGGCTGGCGGAAGTGGTGGCCCACGAGCGCCATGAACTGCGATTTTCCCCGCTCCGCGGCCTGGCTTTGGCGCAACTGGTCCAGCGCATCGATCGCCGTGGTCTGCTTGATCGATGCCCAGTCGGCGCGATGCGTCTCCAGCTGTCGGGCCAGTGCCGCGGTACTCGCATGCAGCCGTGCGAATTCGCCATGGGGTTGAAGTCCATCCGCACTCACTTCTTCGTCGTCGCCGTCGAGCAAGGCGTCGAGCGAACGCTGCAGGTCCCGCAGCGGTATCGACACGCGATAACGCAAGGTCAGTGTCGCCAGCACCACCAGCACTCCGATGCCGAATCCGCTCAACACGCCGTACAGCAGGATCAGGCGCTGCGCGTGCAGGCGCGGTGCGGGATCGACATGAACGGTAAGGATGCGATGCTGTCCCGGGCCGCTGGACAGATTCCGGCGGTAGCGCTCGAACGAAGCATCCGCCGGTGCGCCGCTGGACAGCCGGTGACCATCGGCTTCCTCCAGATCGACGCGCTGCAACGGCTCGTCACTGCTGCCACGCAAGGCCCCGTCGAGCAGTGCCTGCGTGTTCGCGCCGGCGGCATGTTCCAGTGCGCCGGCAAGTTGTTCGAGCTGCGCGGCAATCTGCAGATGGGCGGTGTCTTCCACAGAGCGCAACCGTTGCACGGTGAGCAGGCCGGTCAATACCAGTGCGGCGAATGCGCAGGGCAATACGCTGTCGGCAAGCAGCCGGTGCAGCAAGCTAGTGGGATGGCGCGGCATGGTCAGCCTTGATCCGCTGCCCTGCGGGGCAAGCGCAGGCATGCCCGGTGTGACGATTGCTGCGGCGAGGGAATGGCGATGAATGTCGGCATCATGGCAGGCTGTCGGGACAAGTCGGTCCGGTGGGGTGAGCGACCTTCCATGGCTGTAGTGATCACACTCTAGATAACTCCGGGCATCGCTTCGATAAGCACTTCGATATAGCAACCTGCGACATAGCAACATGCGGCATAGAGCGAATTGCATATCGAAAAAACGTGGCGTGCTGTACAGACTGGCCGCCATCGAATACCCGTTTTTGCCGCGCTGTCCGGCGCGACGACAGGAGAGTCCCCATGAACGTCATCCGCCCGCTGGCCCGCGTCGCCTTTTCACTGTTGTTTGTGGCCACCTGCGCCGTCGCCCAGGATGCCGGCTCGCCGCCGTCTTCCGACGCGCCGTCGGTGAAGTCGATCGTCGACCAGCTCAAGGTACAGAAGGACGATTCGGTCAACACCGGCGCCACGCGCTCGCTGCGGCTAGGCGGCGCGGCGGCGGCAGGCAAGGTGGCCGATCAGCCCGTCGCGCCACCGCCGGCCTCGATCTCGATGCAGATCCAGTTCGCGTTCAACTCCGACCGCATCGAAGGGTCATCGGCGACCACGATGGATAATCTCGCCGCGGCGCTGGGATCGGACGAGCTGAAGGGCCGTTCGTTCCAAGTGATCGGGCATACCGACGGTGTCGGTTCGGCTGGCTACAACATGCACCTGTCGCAGATGCGTGCGGCTTCGGTGAAGCGTTACCTCACCGCGCACGGTGTGGCCGCCAGCCGCCTCAGCGCCAGTGGCAAGGGCGCCAGCGAGTTGCTCAACAAGGCCGATCCGACCGCCGGCGAGAATCGTCGCGTCGAGATCGTGGCCAGCGGCGGCTGAGGCTCCGTCATGCCGATCCACGTGGTCAACGGTGCCAGCTTGATGTGCAGCATGGGTGTGGCGCCATCGACCCTGGTGGTGCTGCCGACCAACAAGATGCTGTCGACCAATCAGCCGGCGGCGACGATCATGGATCACATCCCGATGACCAACATCATGCCGTTCGGCATGTGCATGTCACCGGCCAATCCGCAGGTGGCCGCGGCCACCACCGCGGCGATGGGCGTACTGACGCCGATGCCGTGCATCCCCGCCACGTCGTCACCGTGGATTCCGGGCACACCGACGGTGATGCTCGGCAACATCCCCTGCCTGGACAACACCTGCACTTGCATGTGCATGTGGGCGGGCGTGATCACGGTGGCCAGTCCTGGCCAGATGACCGAACAGATTCCCTGAGCAGGGCGGCCGCGCTGCGGTTTTGAGGATGCCCAGTTCAGCCGGGCATGCCGCCGCCGAGTCCATTCGCGGCGTTGCCCAGCGATTTGGCCGCGTTGCCTGCCAACGCAGCGGCCTGGCCAGCTGCCTGACCGGCCTGCGCAACGGCGCCCGAGGCAGCTCCTGCGACCGCCTTGCTGGCGTCGGCGATGCCTTGCTGGGCCTGGCCGATCGCGCCCTGGGCCGCATCGCCGGCCTGCTGCGCCGCTTCTTGAGTGGCGGCCTGTGCCTGGTTCAACGCCTGCTGAGTAGGCCCGCTCAAAGCCTGTTGCGCCTGCTGCGCTGCCTGCGTCGTCTGGGCGATCCCTTGCTGCGCCAGATCGCTCGCCTGCCGCTGCATCGCCGCTGCATTCTGTTGAGCCGTCTGGATGGCTGATTGGGCGGCATCGGTCGCCTGCTTCTGCGTGCTGTCGACCAGCTGATTGGCCTGATCGACGGCTTGCTGAGCGGTGTCCCTGGCCTGCTGCTTGGCCTGATTCGCCGCATCAGTAGCTTTCTGGATCGCCTGCTGCGCCGCCTGGTTGGCGGTGTCCTTGGCCTGGTTCAGCGCATCGCGTGCCGTGTTCAATGCCTGTTGTGCGGCATCGTTGGCGGTCTGTTGCGCGCTGTTGATCGCATCGAGTGCCTGATCCATCGCGTGGTTGGCGGTATCGCCTACCTGATTTGCCGCGTCGCCCAGTGCCGAGGTGGTCTGATCGAGCATGTCGCCGGCGCCGTTGAGCGCGTTGGCCGCATTGCCCAGCGAGTTTTGCGCCTGCGCTGCACGCTGGGCCAGCAGGTCGTGCAATGCACGAACGTACGGACACTCGGAACCCGGATAGTCGGCCGGCAGATCCGGAAACTGATCGGGCAGCGCAGCCAATGCCCCGGCCAATCCCGCCAGCGCCTCGTGGCCGAGCGCATTGCCTTGTCCGAGCGCGCCATGCGCGGCATCGAGACTTTGCTGCAGTGCCTGCGTACCGGCATTACGCAAGGCATCCTTGGCCTGGTTGATCGCCTGGTTGGCGCCGTTCAGCGCGCCTTGCACGGTGTTCTCGATCATCGACTGCGCGTTGTTGACGGCATCGTTCGCTTTCTGCAGTGCGGATTGCGCAGCACCCTCGGCCGTGCTCTGCGCGTTGTCCAGCGCATCACTGGCTTTGCTCAGCCCATTCTGCGCGATGTCGTTGGCCATGCCTTGCGCCTTGTCGACGGCGTCGCCGGCGGCATCGAGCGCGTCTTTCGCGGCATCGCCGGTGGCCTTGCTGGCGCCGCTCAAAGCCTGGTTGGCCTGGCCGAGTGCGCCTTGCGCCATGCCTTGGGCGGTACCGATCGCGTTGCCCATGGCCTGGTTGGCCTGGCCTAGCGCACCTTGCGCCGCATTGCCGGCCTGGCCGGCGGCTTCCTGCACGGCGCTCTGTGCCTGCGCCATCGCACCGCTGGCGGCGGCTGTGGCCGTGCTGGCTGCGGTACTCACCGCGTTCTGTGCTTCGCCGATCGCTCCCTGGGCCGCGTCACTCGCCTGCGAAGCTGCTTGTTGCGCAGCGCCCTGTGCACTGCCCACGGCGCCGGCGGCCGCATTCGAAGCCTGTTCAACCATGCCGCCCAGATCGGGCGAGGGGAAGTCGTCGCTCATCGCTCAGCTCCGTCCGTGTTTGCCCAACTCGGCACCCATGCGTGCCAGCCAGGTCTGAATCAGCAACGCCTTGTGCGCTTGCGGCAACTGCCGCATGGCGACGATGCGCTGCAAGGCCGGGTCGTTGTTCACGGTGGCGCTGCCCAGGGTGCAGGCGGCTAGCGCATAGGCAGCTATCGCACGTTGGCTGTTCAGCCCGCGTGCGCGGCAATCCGCGATGACGTTGTCCAGTGCGCCTCGCAGCTGCGCCGACGGCATCTGCGAAGCCTGCGGCAGGTATCGGCGCAGGAAATCATGCAGCGACTGCTGGAGATGCGTCTGGCCGATGCTGGCGAGTTGTTTGCGATCGAATTGCAGCATGGCGAGATTCATCCCGTGGTGGCCAGTTGAAACGACAGGCGCTGTCCCTCAATCGCTCCGTCCGCGGTGAAATACAGCGCGCCCACAGCATCGTCGGCTTCCGTGAACACCCCTTGCAGTGGACCGATGAAGGCCTTGTAGTCGGCCTGGCGTAGCCGCGGTACCGTGATGCGGAAGGCGCGCGGATCGTAGAAGCGGAACAGCATCGGCGCGCCGCCCGGTCCGCTGACGCGCAGGAAGCGGCGCAGGTGATGGCGCACCGTATAGAGATCAATCTCGGCCGCAGTCTGCAGCAGGATGCCGGCGTGCTCGTTCCAGACCTCGCGCAGGATCGCGCGGGTGAACGGCGCCTGCGCCGGCAATTCCACCAGCCACGGTGCGGCCGACTCCAGCATGGGATCCAGCGTCCCGGAAAACAGGCAGCTGCAGGGACAGCCTGACGACTGCAGGCGCTGCGGCAGCTCGGCGAGCATGCAGCCGTCCAGTACGGCGTAGATGTGCTGCTGCTCGTGCTTGAACACGATACGCATGAGTGCAGCGACTTGAGCCTGATCGATCACGTGTCCGCTTCCATCAACCGTGGCCCATCGCGGCGAGTGTCGCCCTGGCGGCTTCGCATTCCGCGCAGAACGGCGCACCGGCGCGTGCGGCCGCCTGCATCGCCGCAGCCTGCAGTTGTTGCAGCGCGGCCAATGCCGAGCCGGCAGCGCCGGTGACCGCGTCCTTCGCGTTCTTCGCCTTGTCCGGTTTCTGCGGCTTGTTCGCCGACAACGGGCTGCCGCCGCAATTGATGCGTACCAGGGCGCCGTCGATGGTGACGCCCGCTGGCCCGAGCACGATCGAACTGCCGCCGGCCTTGAGGCTGATCTGCATGCCGGCCTGCAGCACCACGTTCATGCCGGCGTTGATGTGGATGTCCTGGCCCATGTCGTGCATCGCCGAACCGCCGACGGAAATGCCGAGGTCGCTGCCGGTGCTGATGGTCAGGTTGCTGCCCACGGTGAGTCCGTCGTCGGTACCCACCGAACTGGTGCGCGTCTTCTGCACTACGTATTGCTGCTCGCCGTTGACGGTCTCCGAGCGGTTGCCGGCGACGGTGAGCTGGCGGTCGCCGCCGATGCTCTCCACCGAATCGTGCTTGACCCGCGTCTGCAGATCCTTCTCGGCATGGATGAAGATTTCCTCGCTGCCTTTCTTGTCCTCGAAGCGCAGCTCGTTGAAGCCGTCGCCGCCCTTGCTGGACATGGTCTTGATGGTGCTCTTGGTCATCTCGCCGGGCAGCGCGTACGGCGGCGCGTTGTCGCCGTTGTAGACGCAGCCGGTAATCAGCGGGTGGTCGGGATCGCCGTCGAGGAAATCCACGATCACCTCCATGCCGATGCGAGGCAGGAAGAACGTGCCCCAGCCCCGCCCTGCCCACGCTTGCGCCACGCGCACCCAGCATGAGCTCTTGTCGTCGCCCTTGCCCAGGCGATCCCAGAAAAACTGCACCTTCACCCGGCCGTGCTTGTCGGTGTAGATCTCCTCGCCGGCCGGGCCGGTGACGATCGCCGTCTGCGGGCCGCGCATACGTGGCCTGCGGGTGGTGCGCGGCGGCCGGTATGGCAGCGCCAGCGGCATCACGGTGAAATCGTTGCGGTAGTAGCTGGCGTCGCTGTCGTCGTCGAAGTTGTTTTCGCCGCGGTGATGCGAACGCACGGTGCGCCAGGCCGGCTCCAGCATCTCGCTGGGTGCATCGTCGAGCTGGAACGCCACGCCGGGACGGATTTCCAGCAAGGTACTGGCGCCGTCCAGCACTTCGTGGGCGGCTTCCTCGATCTCCATCGCCAGCTTGGCGCGATCGTCGCCGGCATGGCGTTCGAGATAGCCGCCGGGATAGCGAAAGCTCTGGAAGGATTTCTGCGCACCCACCGTCAGCATGGTGTCCACGCCGGCTTCAAGGTTCTGCGTCGGCTTGGTGAAATCGAAATCGCGCATCAGCACGCGCCCGGTTCGCATGCGCTGGCGGCGCGCCAGCGCGAACACCACCGACTCGTCCTGCTCGGCCCAGTTGGCGGCAAAGCGCAGAGCTTTTACGTGGCCCTTGTAGTCTTTCTCCTGGCGATCGGAAATCACCAGCACGTCTTCCGGCTCGTCCGGATCGTGCCTGAAGAAATACTGGATGCCAGCATCCTCCAGCAGCCGTGCGATGAAGTCGAAGCTGCTCTCGCCATATTGCACGCAGTAATCGAGCGCTTCGTAAGTACCGGACAGATCGGTCTCGTGCTTGCCCAGTTGCAGCTCACCAAGAATCGTGTCGACGATGTCGGGAATACTCTGGTTCTGGAAGATGCGGCAGTCCTCGACCAGCCTGAGCTGCCAGAACCACGGCACGATCACCGCCTCGTAGGCGGTCAGCTCCTGCGTGTCGCCCACATCCGCACACCACTTCGAGCCGGTGCGCCCGAAGCTGGCGACGATGCCGCTCCAGCATTTGCCGTCGTCGTCATCGTCGCCGTCATTGGCCCACAGCGTGATGCGCTTGCCGACCAGATCGCCGGCGTCGATCGCATTGTCTTCGGACAACATCGACAACCGGAACTCGAACGGCTGCGACAGCGCCTCCTCGCCATCGAAGCGATGCAAGAGCAGCGCGTCTTCGCTCAGCGGCGTCGTGAGATGGAACGGGCGCTTCTTGGTCGAGTACGGCATGGCGGCGCGCGACGGGACAATGCGCCTATCCTGCGGATTCGCCGCCGCCACGACCATTCGCGGGATGGGGTAGGCCGAGTGGCCGACCCACTGCAGCTATGCAATACCGGGCAAGCGAGCCTTCCGCCGGTTATCGACCGGATTCGAAGGGACATCACTTGTCACGCCCATCGGACCTGTGGCTCTGCGCGTGCGGCCCTGATGTGAGGCCGCGAGATAGTGGCCTTCCATGCAAACTTCCTTGACCGGGCACGCCGCTTTGCGGAACGATCCGGTGCCATCCCCCGAAGTGGGGGTCCATGGCGAGCCGGCTTTCGCTGGAAGTACATTCCCGTGATTCGGTCCCGAGCTCCCTTCTCGGTTTCGGCGCAACCACTCTCGGGTAGTCCCATGTATCCAGGTAGGACCTTACATGACCATCGAAACTGAAGACGATGTCGTCGCACTCAAACGCATAGGCAAGATCGTTTCGTTCGTGCTACAGGAAATGCTCGATGCTGCCGAACCCGGCATGACGACGCGCGAGCTGGATTCACTGGGTGAGCGATTGCTTGAAAGACACGGCGCACGATCGGCGCCGAAACTCACCTATGACTTCCCGGGCTCGACCTGCATCAGCATCAACGAGGAGGCCGCACACGGCATCCCGGGCGATCGAGTGATTCGACCTGGCGACGTATTGAACGTCGATGTTTCTGCTGAGTTGGGAGGCTACTTCGCCGATACCGGAGGAACGAAAATCGTACCCCCGACCAATCCACAGAAGACGCGCTTGTGCCATGCCACCCGCACGGCGCTCGAGCAAGCCATGAAGCAGGCCCGTGCCGGCCAGCCCATCAATGGCATCGGTGCCGCAATCCAGCGAACGGCGAAGACATACGGCTTCAAGATCATCGAAAACCTGGGTAGCCACGGGGTTGGCCGTGCACTTCATGAGGCACCCGAACACATTCCCGGGTACTTTGATCCGACGGACAGGCGCATCTTGAGGGATGGCATGGTAATCACCATCGAGCCCTTCCTCTCAACAAGGAGCCGCGTGGTGACCGAGACATCCGACGGATGGACTTTGGTTGGAGCGCATGGCAACTTGTCCGCGCAATACGAGCACACGATGATCATTACGAGGGGCGAACCCATAGTCGTCACTCGGCATTGAGTGATCGTCGATGAAAGCGAACCCTTCCATCAAACATTAGCCAGCATGGTTACGGATCGATGAAGTGCCTTGTCGTTATCGCGCATCCAATCAGCGATAGCCTGTGCCACTCGATGGCTCAGTCAGCTATCGCGGCATTAGTCGCAAACGGCCATGAGGTGCAAGTCGAAGATCTTTACCGGTCCGGTTTCTCGCCACTCCTCACCGTCGGTGAGCGCGAAAGCTATTACGGACCTCTGTTCGATTCCACTGATGTTCGGGAACAGCTCAGTCGTTTGCTTTCCGCCGAGGCGCTGGTTCTTGTTTTTCCCACTTGGTGGTTTGGCTTCCCCGCCATATTGAAAGGCTGGTTTGACCGGGTGTGGGCTCCTGGTATCGCTTACGATCACGCAACTGACCTCGGCCCGATCAGGCCAAGGCTCCGCCATCTCAAAAGAGCATTGGCTGTTACTTCTCTTGGGTCACCCTGGTGGGTTGATCGCCTGGTTCTTTGGCAGCCCGTGAAGCGGGTTCTGAAGGCAGCTCTTTTGGGCACCTGTGCGCCTGCTTGCCGGTTCGAGATGTTGTCGCTCTACCAGGCCGAACGCCTCACGCAACCTCAGGTGCGACAGTTCTGCTCGCGCATTGAACATGCGCTTTCAAAATGGTCGTGATCGTCGGTATTTGCAGCCAACATTCCGGCTTGCGCAAGCCGGCCAATTAGCATCCGGGCGGACGGGCGCCCAGGCTCGGACCACGAGTCCGCGCCCGAGCCCTTGCCTGCCAGGCCCCGCTCACGTCAACGCATACGCGAACCGTCCGTCCTCGCCCACACTGGCCTTGATTTCCTGCACCGGCTCGCTGCGGCTCATGCGTTCAAGCACTTCGCCGGCGACTTCGGGGAGCAGGCTGCCGCTCAAGATGTTGTCGATGTTGCGGGCGCCGGAGTCGACCTCGGTGCAGCGTGCTGCGATGGTGTCGACCAGGTGGTCGTCGTAGCTGAAGCAGGCGCCGTGGTTGGCGGCGATGCGCTTGACGATCTTGTTGAGTTTCAGCCGCACGATTTTCTTCATGTTCACGTCGCGCAGCGGGTAGAACGGGATCACCGTGGTGCGGCCGATGAAGGCGGGCTTGAAGTGATCCTGCAGTTCGGGGCGCAGGATATCGCCGAGTGCCTCGACCGTGGGCACCTCGCCGTCGCCGGCGCAGGCTCGCATGATCAGGTCGGTGCCCGCGTTGGAAGTGAGGATGATGATGGTGTTCTTGAAATCGATCTCGCGGCCTTCGCCGTCTTCCATCACGCCTTTGTCGAACACCTGGAAGAATAGTTCCAGCACGTCCGGATGGGCTTTTTCGATTTCGTCCAGCAGCACGACGGAGTAGGGCCGGCGCCGCACGGCTTCGGTCAGCACGCCGCCTTCGCCGTAGCCGACGTAGCCGGGCGGTGAGCCTTTGAGGCTGGAGACGGTGTGTGCCTCCTGGTACTCGCTCATGTTGATGGTGATCATGTTGCGTTCGCCGCCATACAGGATATCGGCCAGCGCGATCGCGGTCTCGGTCTTGCCCACGCCGGAGGTGCCGACCAGCAGGAACACACCTTTGGGCTTGTTCGGGTCTTCCAGGTTCGCCCGCGAGGTGCGCACGCGCTGGGCGATCGCGTCCAGCGCGTGGCTCTGGCCGATCACCCGTTCCTCCAGCTGCTCGCGCAGCTTGAGCACGTTCTGGATTTCGTCCGCGACCATCTTGCCGAGCGGAATGCCTGTCCACGCAGCGATGATCTGCGCGGCGGTATTCGCATCGACCAGCGCATTGACCATCGGTGCCTGACCTTGCAGCGATTTCAGGTTGGCGCGCAGTGTGTTGAGTTCACTGACCAGGCCGGCGCGCTCGGGCGCGTCGGCGGCGAGCGCTTCCACCTCGTCGAGCTTGGCGTGGATCTGGCCGACCAGTTCGAGCTCCTGTTTCCAGCGCGTTTCCAGAGCTTCCAGCGAGGTTTTCAGCTCGGTGGTTTCGGCGTCGATCTCAGCCAGGCGTTTCGCGTGGTCGCTGCCGCCGGAGGCTTCCTTCGCCAGTTGTTCGCGCTCGGTGGCGAGGATTTCCAGTCGCTTGCGGCTGTCCTCGACCGAAGCGGGGATCGAGTTGAGGCCGATGCCGATGCGTGCGCACGCGGTATCGAGCACGCTGACCGCCTTGTCCGGTAGTTGGCGACCGACGATGTAACGCGCGGAGAGCTTCACCGCTTCGGTCACCGCTTCGTCCAGCACACGCACCTGGTGGTGCTTCGCCATCGCCTTGGCTACCCCGCGCAACATGCTTACCGCGCGCGCTTCGTCGGGTTCGTCCACTTTCACGACCTGGAAGCGGCGGGTGAGGGCGGCATCCTTCTCGAAGTATTTCTTGTATTCGCCCCAGGTGGTGGCGGCGATGGTGCGCAGCTCGCCGCGCGCCAGCGCCGGCTTGAGCAGGTTGGCCGCGTCGTTCTGGCCGGCCGCGCCACCGGCGCCGATCAAGGTGTGGGCTTCGTCGATGAACATGATGATCGGCTTGGCGCTTGCCTTCACTTCGTCGATCACGCCTTTCAGTCGTGCCTCGAATTCGCCTTTCACGCTGGCACCGGCTTGCAGCATGCCGAGGTCTAGCGAGAGCAGTTCCACGTTCTTCAGTATCGGCGGTACGTCGCCGGCGGCGATGCGCGCGGCGAGGCCTTCCACCACCGCGGTCTTGCCGACGCCGGGCTCGCCGGTGAGGATAGGGCTGTTCTGCCGGCGGCGGGTGAGGATGTCCACCATCTGGCGGATTTCCTCGTCGCGGCCGAGCACGGTGTCGAGTTTGCCTTCGCGCGCGCGCAGGGTGAGATTGCTGCAGAACTTGTCCAGGTTGGGCGTGGCGCTGGGCTTGCCGCTGCCATCGCCAACACCTGTCGCTGCGGCCATCGGACTGCCGTCGCCTTCGCCGAAGCTGCGTGCTTCGCGTGCTTCCACCGAGGACTCGACCAGTGCGTGGAAGTTCTTCTGCAGTGTTTCGACATTGATGTCCGCCAGCGACTTGGCCGGCACCAGCCGACGCAGCTCAGGCACCGCGACCAGCGCCACCAGCAGGTGGCCGCTGCGGATGCGCGTTTCGCCGAATTCGATCGAGGCGTAAGTCCACGCCTGCTCCAGCAGTTCCGGGATATGGCCGGACAGCGCCGGGGTCCGTGTATTGCCGGTCTTGAAACCGGCCAGGATCTGGCCGAGCTCCTTTTCCAGCCGCTCGGGAGCGACGTCGAACTGGCGAAGAATGCGGCGGATGTCGCTGTTGTCCACTTCGAGCAGCTTCAGCAGCAGGTGCTCGATCTCCACGTCGTAGTGCGTGCGCGATAGGCACAGCCCGGCGGCGCCTTCCATCGCACCGCGGCAGGTGGTGTTGAGTCGCGCTACGAGTGCGCGCAGATTGATGGCCATGACTGCTCTCCTGAAGTTGTTTCCTTCTCCCCCTCGGGGAGAAGGTGCACCGGCTTTGATAAAGGCCGGGGCGGATGAGGGGCTGGGCAGAGCGCGTTGGCGAAGTTACGCGCAAGCCCCATTCCCTCACCCCAGCCCTCTCCCCAGAGGGGAGAGGGGGTTTTTGAATCACGTCAAACCGGTAAATACGAAGCGGCATTCGTCGGCGGGGCGTTCGCTGCGTCGCCCTGCCAGCCAGCTGTTCCAGCCCAGCCGCGCCGGTCGCGCGCCACCCATGCGCGCACGCGGTACGGCTTCGGATCGCAGCACCAGCTGGATGTCCAGATCGAGCGCCAGTCCGGTGAGAAAGCGCAACAGCTCCACCACCGAGGCCAGCAGCTCATGTTGCGGCAGCAATGCCTCGAAGCCGCGCAAGCGCAGCGGGCCGATGCGTACACGTA
>Ga0182007_10001220_pt1 | contig 13947 bp, 6 predicted proteins | sample Sormic07211113_1_FD_123023 | JGI IMG/M metagenome (GOLD analysis project Ga0182007, IMG submission 123023) | Rhizosphere microbial communities from Sorghum bicolor, Mead, Nebraska, USA - 072115-113_1 MetaG | ecosystem: Host-associated > Plants > Roots > Rhizosphere | place: USA: Nebraska... | reverse complement strand
TGTTCCTACGCCATACCTGTTACTGTAATTGTAAGAAGGATCCTTATCAATCGGCAAACCATTCTCTGTATAAAATAACTCCACCATGGCTAAAGTTGGTGAAACACCATTATAAGCGCCGGGGCTAAAATAAGGGGTAGATTTATTCTGAAAATCATAAATCCCCTCCCTTCTCGTATCTGCCCAAAGTAACTCCGTAGAGTTTTTATCAACGAAAGTGTAGCGCAGATCTTTCTCCACCGGATTTTCAGGCAAGCCTGCAATAGGGGAATTTTTGTATAAGGCATGACCTTGTGCTTCGGCAAAATCTATAGCTTCTTTTGCTGCATCTGCTGCTCTCTTCCATTTTTCTTTGTCGAAAGTAACCGGGATGAGCGGCTGACCCGAAGCATCATTGAAACCATTGTAAAAACTGGCTTGTGAGCCACCACCGCCATTAAATAAAGGGGAAGCTGCATACAACAACATCCGGGCTTTAATTGCTTTTGCCGCTGTGCTGGTCGCCCTTCCATAGGCAGAAGAGTTAGCTTGCCTGGCCGGCAGTACGGTTGCTGCTTCATCCAGCTTATCTGTTACAAACTTAACGCACTCTTCATAACTTGAACGGCTGGCATAAGTACTGGCATCTGCTTCGATATCTGCAACACCATTAATAATTACTACCGGTCCGTACATACGTACCAATAAAAAGTGGTAATAACCAATTAAAAACCTTGCTTCCGCCTTGTATAAAGCTTTGTTTTCTTCCGATAAACCTGGTGTCTGATCGACATTATCAATCAGAATATAACATTGCCTGATCCCTTTATATAAGGTTGACCAGTACGAGATCACAGGATTGGAGGCCGTAAAGGTACCTTTTGGAAATTGGGCGAATGTTTCATGTTCAAATGCGGTGACTACTTCGTCGGTAGTCATTAAGTCAATTGCGTTCTGGCCGATCCTGGGATTTGGCAAGGGCGCATAGCAGGAATACAGGTAATTTTCTGCCGCAAAGACATCTTTAAACGCATCTTTTTCTGTCGGCCTTTCATCAGGCACCACATCAAGAAAGTTTTTACAGCCAGCTATCGTTGAGGCTGTTAACACTAATAATATTAAAATATATTTTAATTTCTTCATCATCTTTTGTTTAAAAGCCCATTTGTAAGCCCATATTAAATACTCTTTGCGTAGGATAAGACAGCCCATTACCACCTCCTTGCTCAGGATCCCATAATTTAAATTTAGAGAAAGTCAACAGGTTTAGCCCGCTTGCATAAACCCGGAAAAACTTAAAGCTATAGCCCATTTCCAGGTTTCTCAACTTCAGAAATGATCCATCTCTTAACCAATAGGATGAATTTGCGGTATTATTAGGATTGTCGATTTTACTTAGGCGCGGATAACCTGCAAAAATGTTCGGATCTTGCGGACTCCAATGATCCTGGTCAACAAAAGATAAAACATTGCGCTGATCGCTGGTACCAAAAGGATGAAAACCACTGATAAAGAATGAAGTGCGTGCTACCCCCTGGAAGAAAAAGGAGAAATCAAACTTTTTGAATTTAAAGGATGGACCGAAGCCATAAACGATTTCAGGAACCGTTGGATAGCCCATTCTGATCCGGTCATCACTGCTTACCATATTTAAACCGTCAATTTGATTCGTCACATCACGGTATTTGATGTCGCCGGCTTGTACCGTGCCCCCAATTTGATGCAATGGACTGTTATTAATTTCCGCCTGGTCAATAAATAAACGTTCTGCATCATAGCCCAACAAGGAATTAACCGGATAACCAACTAAGGACAGGTTTTTATAGCGGGTAAATTCGGGCTCATCATTTGAAACCACGGTGTTGGTGGCATAGGTGAATGTGCTTTTTAAGGTCATGCTAAAATCGTCAGAAAACGCATGCGTATAATCAATGGAAGCGTCAAAACCTTTATTAGATACCCTACCCAGGTTACTATAGATGGTAGTACCTGAAGTTCCAAAGAAATCGGGAATGATCTGTCTGGTCAGGAAAATATTCTTCCGGTTTTCCTTAAAAAAATCAATCGTAAAATTGAGCGTCTTCAGCATGGTCAAATCCATTCCGATATTGATTTTTTCGGCAATCTCCCAGGTAATATTTGGATTGGCAAAACGGTTATATACCGGGCCATTTTTAGAATAATCCTGCGAAATGCCTGTTGTATAACCTTGTCCACCCAGGTCAACATCAGACAAATAAACAAATCTTGCGGGACTGCCGTCAGCCAGATTGATCTGGTCGTTACCAACCAGTCCCCATGAACCTCTGAATTTGAGGTAGCTCACGGTCTCTGCCGCCGACGAAAAGAAGTTTTCGTTGCTCAGCACGTAACCAAGTGCGGCTGAAGGGAAGAAACCAAATCTCTTGTTTTCTGCAAAGTTTTCAGAGCCATTGTAACCAAAGTTAAATTCGGCTAAATATCTGTTATCAAAGGAATACGTAGCCCGGCCTGCAAAACCCTGGGATCTTTTTGGTAAGGAAGCAATAAAGTTAGCGGGCAAGTTGACATTGTACTCCTGTTGATTATACAATAGTAAACCTGAAACCCCATGTTTTCCACCAAATGTGCGGCTATAGTCTATGGAAGTTTGAAAGTACAAGGTGCGGTCACCTGTAGAAGAATTTGCAGTGGATAAAGTTTCATTCTGTGAGGAGCCTACCATGCTGAGGTCATAAGCAAGACTTCCATCAGCATTTTGATTTAAAGTTGCTATTTCATATTGATTAACCCCTCTTGTTCTTGAGGTATTGGTGCTACTCCAGTTTTTAAAGGAAGCCAGCGCTTTAAATGACAACCCACTGGTTACAAAATCTAGTTTTTGCTCTCCATCGACAGTAGCGATCACTGTGCTTTGAAAATTGTTACTGTAACCATTCACCATCTGGGCAAAAGGATTGATAAAACCATTATTTATCCTTCCACCTGTTTTACCTCCAAAAAGAATATTAGTTCCAGCTTCATTAGGGAACATAATTGGAAAGTCAACACCATTGGCGTTAATGGCATTACCAAAAATAGATCCGGCAGAAGATGCCGGTCCATGGTAATCGCGCAATTGTGTGTTAAGCCGCAACGACATTTTTGTGGTACTGCTTAAATTGGCGTTTAAGTTATTTTGAAAAGAATAACGTTTAACGGAGATGTTGTTGTCATAACTATTGACATCAAATTTTTGCAACATACCGTTATCCTGGTTGAAAGTTCCACTCATGAAATAATCCACGCGTTTACCACCCCCCAATACATTCAGGTTAACACTGCGGTTCTGAGAGAAATCTTTAAACATTTCATCATACCATTGCACATCAGGGAACACGAGCGGATTTAAACCATCTCTTGTTCCGTCGATTTTAGTTTGAGAATAAGGAATTTCACCTGTACCACGGCCTATAACTGCTTCGTTATAAAGCTCCATAAACCTGGTGCCATTTACAAATTTAGGTACAGAGGTTGGCGCGGAGATAGAGTTTTCCATCCTGATATTAATTCGGGGCTTCTCCAGGTCCTTTCCGCTTTTTGTGGTCACAATCATGACCCCATTTGCACCTCTTGAACCATAAATAGCAGTTGCGGTAGCATCCTTCAAAATGGAAAAACTTTCGATAACCTCTGGTGCCAGGGCATTTAAATCGCCAGCGGAAACTGCCACCCCATCTAATATGATTAAAGGGTTGGTTGCGCCACTAAAGGTAGAAATACCCCTGATGTAGAAAGAGGCTCCATCGGCACCAGGTTCTCCTGAACGCTGAAAAGCGACCACTCCGGCTAACTTTCCTGCAAGGGCATTGGAAAGATTACTGGTTGGAATTCTGAGTTCTTCGGGCTTAATGGTTGTTAAGGCACCAACTACACTCACTTTTTTTTGTTTACCGTAGCCAACTACAGCAACTTCATCAAGTTTGTTACCTTCATCCGGCACCAATACCACGTTGATGTCTCCAAGTCCGGTTACATCTACGCGCTTTCTTTCATAGCCTAAATAATAAAATTCAAGGATATTTTTCAATTCCACTTCTATAGTGTATTTACCTTCAGCATTGGTACTCACTACTTTGGAAGTATTTAAAACTCTGACAGTTACTCCAGGCAATGCCATATTCAAATTATCTCTGACGGTGCCTGATACTTTAAAAGTTTCCGCCTTTCTGGTGACAGGGAGTGCCAGTGCAGCTTTCTCCTTTACAACAATCGTTGTCGCTTCGATGTTATAAGTTAAAGGCTGGTTTTGAAAGCATTGGTTCAGGGCCTTCTCCAGGCTTACATTTTTTACATCTATGTTAACCGGCTTTGCTTTTTTGATATCGCTTTGGATATAGAAAAGATTGTATCCACTCTGTTCTTTGATGGATTTTAAAACACTTTCAAGAGACCCGTTTTTTTCTGACAAGGTAATAGTGATTTCTGCGGCTGTGCCTGCACTGGCCTGCATAAATAAGAACAGGATTAAGGAGATAGAAAACTTTGTGGTCAGCGCAGTTTTCTTCCATATACGGAGAAATCCGTAGGAATTAGAATAGTAAATATTCATACATTTGAATGGTTTGGTTATACATCAGGCAAGGGCATAACATGTCCGGGCCAGATATTGGGTTATAGTTTAGTTGATTCTTGCTCAGTAGAATCCAAATTAACATCGCCGGGAGTGCTCCAACACTTCCGGTTTTTTTTTGGACCTCATCGAATTAATGTAGTTTTATATTATAATCGTGATCCTCCTTCCTTCTTTTTTACATTTAAACTTATTTGTGGCTTCCAATATCTTAAGAATGTCTTCCAACTTGTCTGATTTTGAGAATGACCCTCCGAATTCGATTTGATCAGGATTGCCGATATAACTTACCTCTACATCATACCACCTGGCCAATTGTCTCATGACATTTTTCATATCCTCATTATTGAAAACGAAAAAGCCCTCTTTCCAGCCGATACCTTCTGAAGTGTCGAATTCATGAATTTTCAGCTGCTGTTTATCCATTACAGCTTGCTGTCCGGGTTTTAGAATAGCGGACTGTCCATGTTGATGATCAGCAATGACTTTAACACTTCCTTCCACTAAGCTGGTTTTCACGGTCGTCTCTTCCGGGTAAGCATTGATATCGAAATGTGTGCCCAACACCACTACCTGTTGCTTGTCGGTCAATACCTTAAACGGTTTTTGCTGATCAGGAGCTACTTCGAAATAAGCCTGGCCAGTTAAGCGGACAATTCTTTCTTTATCAGAAAACTGAGTGGGATAGGTTAGAGAAGATTCAGCATTTAACCATACTGAAGTTCCATCAACAAGGGTGACCTGGTATTGGCTGGATCTCGGTGTTTGAATGGTATTATAGGAAACAGTATCGCTTAATTTTGCTTCTGGCTGATAGGCATAAACCAACTTTCCCTCTGCATTTTTTTTGATCAGGCTCCCCGGTTGCTCCGCAATCACGGAATTCTCAGCGTTTTTTAAATTCAAGGTGCTACCATCGGCCAAAGTTAGCCTAGCCTGACCAACTCCAGCTTCAAGTACTGACTGCGGTGCTGTTGTTTTATGGTTATTATTTAGGAGTAAATAGATACTACAACAGAAAATAATGGCGACAGATGCCGCTAAAAAGAATTTGGGAAATTTTATTAATCGGGGCTGATCTGCTGGTTGATCTATTTCATCTACAATTCTTCCCCATAACTTTTGTTGGGTATGTTCCTCACTGTCCAATTGTTGTTCATCCCAATCAGGTGAAATATGTTGGCAGGAGTCATACCAATCATTCAATAAAGTTTCCTCTTCAGGAGTTGTTGTTCCTTGAAGGTGTTTTTCTATTAAACTGGTTAAATCATCGTTCTTCACATCTGGTCTTTTATGTATGTACCATGAAGATGACCTTACCCCCAAAGGAATTTGAAATTAAAGTAAGTCCGCCATATTTGAACGTATCCGCCGAAAGGCAATGGTCAATTGATTTTCTACAGTTTTAGAACTCAATTTTAACCGTAATGCAATGTCCTTTGCAGAAAGAAATTGTTTCCTGCTGAGGATATAGATTTCTTTGCACTTTTCAGGAAGCAGTTCGATGCTTTCCTCTAAACGCCTGTTCACTTCTTTCAGGTGAATGTTGCTTTCTATGTCGCTGTTGATGACTAACTGATCAGCATGTTCCATTAAATCTACCTTAACCTTTCCATCGCGGATCTTTTTAAAAACCTGGAAGCGAACCGATGTATATAAATAGCTGCTCAGGTTCTGAATATTGTTGCTGGAACGCTTTAACCAGAGCTGCACAAAAATATCCTGAATAATATCTTCTGCAATTTGCCGGTCTCTTAATATATTATAGGCAGACAGGTAAAGCTTAGACCAATATTTATTGTAAATATTTTCAAAAGCAATACGATCATCCTCTTTAATTAACCGGAGAAGTTCATTGTCCGCAAAAAAGCCAAATGTATCCAAGAGCAGTAGGTTAACAGGTTAAATGTTGAATATTTATAATTAATTAAATTTATATACTAAAATTGTTACACCATTATTTAAAGGGACTTAAATCCACGCAAACGGTTGATATTTGCTGATCTATGATTTTAACGCCTTTAATTCTTATAAACCCTCACCCAATCCACCATCATTTGTACAGGTAAATCCTGGTCGTTAATTGACCCTACCCAATTACCACCCAATGCCTGGTTTAATATGACGTAAAACTCCTGGTCAAAAGGCCACTGTTTAGATTCTCCTTCTTGAAGCCTTGGATAGGAGAATGTCTTTTTACCGTTTACAAAAAAGTCAAGCCGGTCAGGAAACCATTCCAGGCCATAAACATTGTACGCATTAACTTGATAAGGTGCTGTGATGAAATATTTAGGATATTCTTTTTTATGCTGCACATCAACATAATTGCTGTGGAGGGTCTGGTAAACAATGGTATCCGAATTCAGTTGTTCCATGATATCAATTTCTCCACTATGAGGCCATCCGCCATACACGCTTTTTTCAGGCATCATCCAGATTGCAGGCCAGGAGCCTTTTCCTTTGGAAAGTTTAGCCCTTACCTCTACTTTACCGTATCTAAAGGAGAACTTACCTTTACTTTGGATGCAGCCAGTCTGGTACTTACTGCTGTCGGACGTATCTTTATTCAATATAGCCTTTACATAAAGGTTCCCCTTTTTCACGAAGGCAGTTTCCTTGCTGTCGGAACAATAACATGCCCAGTCGGCACGATTACGACCAGCAAAGCTCCATTTCCTGGCATCGGGCGCTCCTTTGTAATTAAACTCATCAGACCAGATGAGCTTCCAGTTTTGAGTGGGTTGATTAGCTTGTTGCTGGATTTTACTTTTGGTCTTGCAGGAAATGATAAAAAGAATTGCTGTAAATAAGAGTAAAAGTTTTTTCATTGAAGTATAATTGTTTTTTATCGGTAATGAAGCTATCATTGCTCATGATGCTTTCATTCGAAATAATTGTTTTTTGTAGGTGATGAAACTAAAAAGGCTGCATCAAAGCTTTGAAAACACTTTGATGCAGCCTTTTCAGGTTGTTTGGTATATTACTTAATTAGCACCCTGGTTGGCTACCATAGGCCATCCCGGGTTTTGGTACATCACCGATGTGCCTAAATCAGTAGGATTGCTTGATGTAATGGTGAAATGCTGTATCGCAATTGGCTCCAAATAATGTGCAGCAGTCCATTTATAACCATTGAAAACAAAGTTACTGGAGTTGTTATTTACACGGTAAGGGCGCAGGTATAAGCTCTCCGATTTTTTAGAGACGTTAGGTGTTTTTCCTGCAGTCCCTGATTCAATAAGCGTTGAAACGCCCTTGCTATCTTTAAACCATGTTTGCATCGGACCCCAAACTTTAAAACCTTCAATGATATAAGGATTTGCTTGTAATTGGTCTAATGCTCTCCAGCGTTTTAAATCGAACATACGCATGCCTTCTGACATCAGTTCAGCCCTGCGCTCCCTGCGGATGTTATACAGGGTAACATCAGACAACAAAGTACCCCTGGAATAGGCTGCAAAGTCATTCTTCGCTTCTTCATTCATTTGAGTGGCAGCGATGGTCACATTATAATCCGGGTTGATCCCTGCACGGGTACGGATGGCTCGCCAGTACTGACCCGCTTTACCATTGATACTATGCTCTTTTAAATAGGAGGCTTCTATGTAGTTAAGGTAAGCTTCTACAGCACGGAAAACGATACTCCCTGTATTTCCCATGCTTCCTTCCGCATTGACTGCATTATAAGAGAAGCCCTTTTTAATAGAATAACCTGTCACATCACGTGTTTCCGGAATTCCGAGGATATCTGGATAGCCTGCTAAAATCGGTGTTCCATTGGTGTTGGTTTTATCTGTGAACCTTAAATCACCGGGTGCTTTCATAAACAGCTGCAAACGGTTATCGCGACCAATCTTCACCATTTTTACGGAATCATCACCAACATAGCCTGATCCGCTGGCATAAATTGGCAGGCCATTTTGCATCACAAAATTATCAACAAAACCCCTGGTAAAACCTGTATTAGCGCCATTGTTATTGATATAATGGTTTACGTTATGGTTAATACCTTGCGTAGGATCAAAGCGACGCCATAATAACACCTCTGAATATTTGTTCATATCTGCATCTGCAAACATGGCGGCATATGGGTTAGCGGAAGAATTATAACCATCATCTTTGGTGTTATTCACCAAAGGTATGGCATCAGCAACCTGTGCAGAAGCATCCATTGCTGCATTAAGGAAAAAGTCTATTTCTGAATCGATATTGATGCTGAAATCAGCTACTTTTCCTGCTCCCGGCCAGTTTGGACCGCCTGGAACCTGGGCCGTGTTTTTATGGTACGTTAACCAGGTCGCTTCATGCAATGCCACACGTGATTTAAGCAAAAGCGCCGCATATTTTGAAATGCGGTTGGTGCCATTTGGCGCATTGGTTTTCAACAAAGTAATGGCTGAGTCTAAATCCGACAGGATAAAACGAGCCACCTCATTTCTCGGGCGACGTTTAGATGCATCAACCAATACAGCCATGTCATCTTTGAAGGTTTGCTTCACGATTGGAAAATCACCAAGGGCCTGTACTTTATTAAAATACTGGTAAGCCCTTAAAAAGTAACCTTCACCGATATAGTGATCAACATTTGCTGGAACACCCGTAATTTTATTCTCTTTCCACCGTGGAACCGCAGTTTGTAAAAAATAATTAGCATTACGGATCAGTGTAAATTCCCAACTACTGCCGGTTTGAGGAACACGCCATTCTCCAGGAGTCCAGATATTCGAGTAATTGGAGGTTGCCTGGTTATCGGTATGGTTGTCGCTGGCAAATGTACCTGCATTCCATCCGCCGTGGGTATTAAAACTATATTGATTAATAGTATATGCTGCAAGGTCTGCTTCTGTCCATAGAAACTTATCTGGCGTTACTGCAGACAGGGGTTGCATATCCAATTGTTTATTACAACTGGTGATTACCGCAGACCCCAACAGTGCAAATAGTATAATTGCTTTATTACTGATTTGGATTATATTGTTCTTCATCTTTTCTTAGAAATTAGAAAGTAATATTTACACCACAAGAATAAACCTGTGCTAATGGATAAGTTTTGCCATCATTCCAGCCGCTCAGACCTACTGTCTCCGGATCGAAAATCTTACTCATTTTAGTGATGGTAAATAAGTTATCACCCGATACATAGAACCTTACATTGGAAAGGCCAAGCTTTGATCCTGCACTTCTTGGCAGGGTATAACCCAGCTGTAGGTTCTTTAACCTGAGGTAAGCACCATTTTGGATGTAACGGCTTTGTGTTTGCTGGTTTTTTGTGGTAGTGAAGTATGGCTTAGGGAAATAAGAATCGATATTTACACCTGCTAAACCACTGCTTACCATACCGGAAGTTTCATCACGGTAGAAATCCATGTGTTCAGTAAATCCTGCAGATTGCCACATATTACCATTAGCACCCCAGAAATAAGGTCCGTTTGGCATGTAATCTCTTTTACCTACACCCTGGAAAAATGCCCTGAAGTCGAAACCTTTATAATCAAGCCCAAGGTCAAGACTGAAGCGGTAGCGAATCGAGGAATTTCCAATAATGGACCTGTCGCCCGTATTACCTAATACACTTGAACCTGCATCGATTTTACCATCTCCATTGAGATCTGCATACATGATATCTCCTGCACCCCAGTTACCACCCATCGCGTTTTGACTTACCTTAGCCAAATAAGCATCCATTTCCTCCTGCGATTTGGCAATACCTACAGTTGTATAACCCCAGATCTCTCCTGACATCCTATTATTGTACCACTGATTGATATTTCCAGTTGGGTTCGGATAATTGGTAACCCTTTGCTGATCATCAGACAATACCGCCCGAACGGAGTAACCTACAGCGCCGACACGGTCCTGCCATTTGGCTTCAATTTCAAAGCCGTATGACTCCATATCTGCGTTATTCACCTGTGGAACGCCTGTACCCAATATGGCTGGCAATTCTGGTGCAGGTCCAACCATATCCTTGGTCAACCGCTTATAATAATCAAAGTTGACGTTCAAGCGATTTTTAAGCATGGCCAGATCAAAACCAATGTTCCAGCTGGCTACCCTTTCCCATGTTAACATGGAACTTACAATTCCTGGTGCATTTGCCGTATTCGGCTTTGTGCCGTTAAGCAACCAGCCGCCACTAGTCACACCAATAGGCTGGTTCGTGTAAAAAGGATACCATAAATTTGTATTCTGGTTCCCCAATTCACCATAAGATCCCCTGATTTTAAAAACCTGGACTGCATCGAGTCCCCAGAAATCTTCCTCAGCCACATTCCAACCAGCAGAAACCGATGGGAAGAGGTTCCAGCGTTGGTCGCTCAAAAATCTTGAAGAACCATCATAACGGGCATTTACTTCCAATAAGTAACGTCCTTTGTAGTCATAATTCAGGCGACTAAAAAAACCTGTAGTTGCCCAATTCATGTACTGACCTTCAGTGGCCCGGCTTTCATTCATTGCCGTACTGATGGTTGGCAGCTCAGGGGTAATTAGCCCACTACGTGAACCACCCAGGGTACGTAGTTTATTCAGTTCATGATTAAAACCACCTAATATTTTAAAATTATGATTCTCATTGATTTTGAATTCATAATCCGAATAAATATTGGTCGTGAAGTAATTAGCCTTGTCTGTATATTCAGAAACATAGCTGTAACCAGCAGAATTATACCCTACCGGTATAGCGTATGGTTGCCCGGCAACATCATAAGCGTAAGCAGGTAAAATATCGTTGTGGTTATTGACATTGGTAATTCTTACGTTTCCGTCTGCCACAATGTTCCAGCCTTTCGCCGGTGTTAACACCAATTGTCCCTGCTGAAAAAGGATGTCTTTTTGGTTGATCACCCGTCCTCCATCTACCATTTGTGCAATTTCACCTGGATCAGAAAAATGTCCGTTTGGATCATAAACCGGCACTGTCGGCCATCGTCTGGCAATGTTATGGTAAAACAGGTCGTTTTGGTGAGAAGCTTTGGTGAAATCCTCCCTGATGAACCTGCTGGTATAATTAAATTTAGCAATTTTGCTGATGGTCGTATTGATTTTTCCTGTAAGGGAATAGCGCTTAAACGCATCACCTGCATAAGTTGTAATCCCCCCTTGGTCTAAATAACCCGCTGACACAAAATATTGTGTTTTCTCAGTACCCCCGTTGATATTAAGGGAATGATCCTGGGAAAAAGAATAATCTCTGTATTGTTCTTTAAACCAATCGGTGTTACCATTTGAGCCGGTATAATACTCCCATTTACTGCCATTTGCATCTGCTACAGTGGTAAAATCTATTTCTCCTTTTTGATATTTGATAATATTTTCAATCACTTGATCGGAGAATTTTGGTGATTCACCACCATTTGCTGCGGCTTCATTCCAATAAAGGGCAAAAGTATGCGAATCCATCATGGTCGGCAATCCCATTGGTTTGTTCCAGCGGAAGTTATTGCTGTAACTTACACTTGGTGTCCCTGCTTTACCTTTTTTGGTGGTAATTAAGATGACGCCAAAAGGGGCACGGGATCCATAAATAGAAGATGCGGCAGCGTCTTTTAAAACGGTTACGCTTTCAATATCCTGCGGATTAATCGTATTCATATCACCTTCCATACCATCTACTAAAACCAATGGTGCAGATGATGAACCGGCACCAATCGTTCCGGCACCCCTGATATTGAAAGATAAATTCTGATTTAACTCACCTCCTAAACCACCGGTTTGAAAGTTTAATCCCGGCATCAGTCCTTGCAGTGCCTGTCCTACGTTTTGAACTGGACGTGAAGCCAAGGCTTTTGCATCTATGGAAGATACGGCACCGGTAAGGTTCGCTTTTTTCTGGGTTCCATAACCTACAACCACGACATCACTCAGGTTGTTAGCTTGAGGTGCAAGTCTAATCAGCATTTCTGCCCTGGTTACCTTAATTTCATAGGAATCATACCCCACATAAGAAACAACCAGAACGGCAGTTTCATTAATATTCTTAATTGTAAACTTTCCGTTTACATCTGTAATACTTCCTGCATTACTTCCTTTTACTTTAACGGTGGCTCCCGGGATGCCCTGGCCACTTTCGTCAACAACTTTACCGGATACATCTATTGCTGCCCGGGTGTATTCAATACCGTTCAGGTCGAAATTTGCAGCTTCGGCTTGCAAAAAGCCTGTCATGAGTAGAATTGCGGTAAACTTTATAGTCAATATAATTTTTGTTCTCCTATGAGATAGCCCATACGAGTTAAAATTCTGAATTTTCATACATTTTTGTGTTTAGGTTTTTATATCATGTGGTATGAGAAGACCACATATAGCTTTCATGCTATGGTTAGTATCTGGATAGTAGAATTTTATTGAGTTACAGGCCTCCTTTCATTTGGTTGAAATTGAAAGTAGCGCACATCAACGTAATAATGAGCATTTGCTAAAGGCAAAATCACCACAAACGTTTGCATTTTCTCAAAGAATGATAATTTTATCTAATTAGGATAACTAAAAAAACACCTCCACAAACAGGCAAACGTTTGCACAAAAAAGTAAAGATACTATTGTTTATTTTTAGAGATATCACTGTTATTAATTACCTAAATGCGTATTACAGTTCTAATTATACATAAATGAAGACTATCCCCTTAATTGCATTCACGGCGATTCGTATTATGTGCAGAAACACTCTTGTTAAAGCACCTCCTACCAGGGAAGGCACCATTGTAGTCAATTGTTCAACTATAAAATATTTCAGGCTTTTTTTTACTCAAATTTATGTTTCATAATATCTTTTTAAAGGTAGAATTATCAAAGGTCAATTGTTAAATTGACAAAACGAGCGTTAATAATTGCATTAAATGAATTTTCATGCAAACGTTTGCGCTATTATTATTTCATACATAATACAACATACACCACAAATGAGATCCTTAATTAAAGTTTTAACATTTCTTTTAGTTTGTTCCGGGCAGCAACTCGTTGCTCAAAATTTACCAGTCAGTATTATTCCACAACCTGTTTCCATTAGGATGAATGATGGTTTTTTTATCTTAAACGAGCATACTACCATCAGTATTCGAAATTCAAAAAAAGAACTTAAGCCTGCTGCTGAATTTTTAACTACTTATTTAAAAGGTATTTCCGCCTATAACCTACCTGTTAAAAAAAGGAAGTCCAATACCATTATTTTGAGCCTGGAACCTTTAAATGAACTTGGTAAAGAAGGTTACCTGTTAAAAGTGAGTCCAGAATTGATTGAGATAAAAGCCAATACCAAGGCTGGAATTGTTTACGGCATACAATCTATTTTCCAAACACTACCACAGATTAGGACCAATGCAGCGTTAAAAGTACCCGCTATGGAAGTAAAGGATTATCCACGGTTTAAATGGAGAGGT
>Ga0182007_10001218_pt1 | contig 13949 bp, 17 predicted proteins | sample Sormic07211113_1_FD_123023 | JGI IMG/M metagenome (GOLD analysis project Ga0182007, IMG submission 123023) | Rhizosphere microbial communities from Sorghum bicolor, Mead, Nebraska, USA - 072115-113_1 MetaG | ecosystem: Host-associated > Plants > Roots > Rhizosphere | place: USA: Nebraska... | reverse complement strand
TCGGTGAAGGTATCGGCTCCGCGCATCGTCTGGGGTCTTGGTTTGCAACTGTCGGGGGTGTCAACTTCCAACGCCTGAGGGCTGTCACGCGCCGACTGGTGGGAGAGGTATTTCAGCACCCTGTTAGGTGTCAGCCCTAGTCGCGTACCTGTCCAGGGCTTCCCGCCTCTCATCGCTGGTCATTGACTCCATCACCGGCCTCTTTACTCCGGCACGTGGAAAACCAGCACGGTCAGAATCAGCTCGCGGTTCTTGTCGCCGTTGCTGTGCAAGACATACCGGAAGCCGCTTTCGTGAGACCAGTCAATGACGCGCTTGAAGTTTGTGTGCGCCTTGGCAACGCTGTCGATACCGCTCAGGACTGTTGAGGTTTCGGTGCCCCGGTTGAAGACGAGGATCGCGGTCTTGCCATCGCGCCAGGTCGCGTATCCCAGGAGCTGGTCGATGGCCTCGCCGAACGCCTTCGGGCCCTTCCAGAACTTGCACTCGGCGATAAAGATATTGCGGTCGCCCTCACGTAGCAGGATGTCGGTTTTACCTCCCATGTTGAAGGTCTCGCCGGTCGCCTTGCCCTCGAACTGGCCGTTGAGCTGCACGAGGAAGTGCTGCCGGAGGGCTTCCTCGTTCATGGCCTTGAAGGCATCCGGGCTGCGCTCCATCACGAGCGCCATGTCCTGCACGACCTTGAGGACGTGCTCGTACAGGTCCGTGGCGAGCACCGGTTCTGGTTTGAACTGTGCCGTCGTTGCAGGCGGCAAAGTCGGGACAGCCTTGCGCTTTACGGTGGGAAGCGCGTAGGTTTTGGGCGCGTCGGCACGCCGCCGGATCGGGATGCCGAGCGATTCCGCGCGTTGCGATTGCGCCAGCAGCCGCTCGCGCCGCTGGCGGATCGCCTGTTCCGCAGCGCCAGGAAGGTTCCGATTGTGCGCGTCGATCATGTCGCGCTGCCACCTCAGATGCTGCTCGATGTCGCGCAGAGTCTGATCGACGAGGGCGCGGATATCGCGGGGCTGATCGGCGGGCGTGTCGTAGCGCAGGACGATCTCGTTCGTCTCGATGACCGCGCGAGGTGGGTTCATGCTGAAGGTGTTGGCCTTCGTATAAAACAGCTCGGACTCGCCCTCGAAGGGGACGCGCACCTCGACGCGCTCGCCCGCCACCATGACAGGGCGGCTTCTGTCTTCGATCCAGCGCATGCGGTCGTGCCGGACATCGACCGGTGCATCCTGATAGTCGGCGTACCACTGGTCGTGCAGCAGCGTGATCGGCGTGATGCCGTACTTCTCGACCAAATAGGTCTTCAGGTCTTCCGGCGGCGTGTTGAGCAGCCGGTTCTCATTCAGCCCCTCGACCTCCTTATGCATGTTCTGCATGGTCAGCCGAATGGAGTGGTCGAGATCGTGGGTGACGAACAGTAGGCCCTTGCTCTTGTCGATGCTGCCAAACATGGATGATCCTTTCGTTGCTATTTTCGATGACGGTTGCGCGCCCTTGTGCGACGCATCCATGGCGTGGTCGCGCAGCCCCCGAAGTGCTCAGGTTGCAGCTGTCGATGGCGCGCTGCGCATGCTGGTCCGAGATCGCCTTGGGCAGCGATGGCGTGGTGGCCGGTCACTTGCCCGTATACGATAGCCAGGCAAAGAACCCCACACGAGACCAATCGCTGGAGGAGCCCATGAAACTTGTCCGCCTGCGCCTGTCCAATTTTCGATCGTTCGGTGCAGACCCCGCCGAAATCGAGCTGGACGACATGACGTTCCTGCTTGGCCCCAACGGGACCGGCAAGACCGCCGTGCTTCAGGCGCTGGCCCGAATGTTCAGCCTCGACCCCGCCCAGCGCAGACTTCGGCGATCAGATTTCCACGTCCCTGCGGACGAGGCTCCTGATGATGCCGCCGAGGAACGAGAACTTTGGATTGAAGCGGACTTTGAGTTTCCAGAACTAGATGGGGAAGAGGCTGACGGCCAGGATCTCCCAGCCGTACCGGGCAACTTCGCACACATGCAATTGGTTGCGGAGAGCGGTCCGGCTCAGGTGCGCTTTCGCCTCAAAGCGATGATCGATCAGGACGACGACATCGAGGACAGCTTCACGTACGTGATCAGCGAAGACGAGGACGGAAATCCTGTTGACGAAAACCGGGTTTCAAAGCAAGACAGAAACGCTATCCAGGTCCACTACCTTCCCGCCCGCCGCGATCCTGCCGATCACATTTCCTACTCCACAAACGCGCTGCTGGGGCGCGCCTTGCGTTCCGCCGACTGGAATGCCGAACGCGAGGAGATCGGCACGCTGACGGGGCAGATCAGCGACTCTCTGGCAGGCAACGCGGCCATCGATGGCATTGCCACGGCGCTTTCCGAACAGTGGGGAGATCTGCACAAGGGCGCTTACTACGCCAATCCGTCCGTCTCGTTCGCCCGCAACGAGATCGACAACCTCCTCCGGCACCTGAGCGTGGGCTTTACCCCCGGCCATGGCGAATCCCTTGTGGACTTCTCGCGTCTGAGCGACGGCCAGCAGTCGCTTCTCTACGTCTCGCTTGTGCTCGCGATGCACGACATCGGCAGCAAAGTTCTGCGCGGCGAACTGGGTACTGCCTTCGATATCGACAAGTTGCGGCCCGCTGTATTCACGCTGATCGCGATTGAAGAGCCCGAAAACAGTCTCTCGCCGCACTACCTCGGCCGCGTCGTCAAAACTCTCACTACCTTCGCCGAGGGACAAGACGCTCAGGCACTGGTGGCAACACATTCACCCTCGCTCTTGCGACGCGTTCCCCCGGAGTCAGTCCGATATCTCCGCCTCGGCGACGACAGGGCGACGATCATCAGGCGCATTGAACTTCCCGATGAGGACGACGACGAGGCAGCGCACAAGTTTGTCCGCGAAGGCGTCCAGGCCTTCCCGGAGCTCTACTTTTCCCGCCTTGTGGTGCTCGGCGAAGGGGACAGCGAAGAGATCGTTCTTCCAAGACTGCTGCAGGCCCGAGGCGTCCTGACCGACGATGCATCGATCTCTGTCGTGCCCCTCGGTGGACGGCATGTCAACCATTTCTGGCGTCTGCTCCACGGGCTGGACATTCCGCATGTCACGCTGCTGGATTTGGATCTCGCGCGCTATCAAGGTGGGTGGGGTCGTATCAAGTACGCCGCCAACCAGCTTCTGAAATACGCCGATGTCTCGGAGAACGACCTGACGCAGGAAGAGATCGACGACATCCCCGCGTGGGATGACAACCAAGGCGTTATCGTTGACGACAGCGGCTGGATCAACCGGCTGGAGGAGTTCGGCGTGTTCTTCTCGACGCCGCTTGACCTCGACTTCATGATGATGGAGGCCTACCCCGAGGCATACGACATCGAAGACGATGACCTGGAGGAGCCAGACGAGGACACGCTCAAAGCCGTGCTCGGCAAGAAGCACGACATGGTAGAGAACCAGTACTCCGACGAGCAACAGACCTACTTCGACGCGTATCACAGGAAGTTCAAGCTCGGCAGCAAACCAACCTGGCACATCCGGGCCATGGCGGGTAGGGATGACGAAGGTCTTGTCAACGACATGCCCGAAGTGCTCGATCGCATGTTTGATCGTATCGAATCCGAACTGGAGGATCTGCCTGAATGATCCGTGCTGATCGGTGGTCACCTTCGGACGGCCTCAGACTTGAGCCCAACGCGCTTGCGGCAGCCAAGGAAATCGATCGGAACTTGGCTCTGACAGCGGGCCCGGGCGCTGGCAAGACGGAGATGCTTGCCCAGCGCGCGGACTTCCTGCTGCGGACCGGCACGTGCCGATACCCCAAGCGCATTCTGGCGATCGCCTTCAAGGTCGATGCGAGCCAGAACCTACGGGCACGAGTGAAGACGCGCTGCGGCCCGGAGCTGGCCGCGCGCCTTGACAGCCACACGTTCCATGCCTTTGCGAAGCGCATCATTGACCGCTTTAGGCCTGCTCTGACCGGGCGCAATGCGCTCGATCCCGACTATGCGATCGGCTCTCAGAGAGTCCACAGACGATCCATCACTTTTGCGGAGATGGTGCCGCTCGCAGTGGAGATTGTTGAGTCGAGCGTGATCGCACGAAACTCGATTCGGCATACCTACAGCCATGTGTTCCTTGACGAGTTTCAGGACTGCACCGATATTCAGTACCGCCTGATCAAAGCCTGCTTCCAGGGAACGGGCGCGAAGCTCACGGCGGTAGGCGATACCAAGCAGCGCATCATGGGTTGGGCGGGAGCGCTCGAGGGCATCTTCGAGACCTATGCTGAAGACTTTGATGCCCTGCCCCTCAATCTCTATCAGAATTTCCGCTCAAAGCCACGGCTCCGCCGAATGCAGAACGCGATGGTGCGCGTTATGGACCCGCCGGCGGCGCTTGAAGACGCCGACCTCGAAGGCGATGAGGGTGAAATCGAGATCCTCCGCTTTGACGGCAATGACGACGAGGCAGAGCACCTCGCCGACGCCATGCGGGAATGGATTGAGGACGAGGACATCAACCCTTCTGAGATCGCGGTGCTCGTCAGCAAGCAGCAGAACCTCTACTGTCAGAAACTCCGCGCCGCTTTGGAGGAGCGCGGGGTGCCTTTCCGAGAGGAAGACGCGGCACAGGACCTCGCATCCGAGCCTGTGGCCCGTCTCATCGTTGACTTCCTTCTTGTTGCCACCGGAGATCGACAGCCAGCCCCCTATCGGCGGCTGCTGGACCTGGTCGTGTTTGGTCAAGGCTTTGATGAGGAGCGCGAGTATCAGGTGCGCTCGCAATGGGATCGCTTTGTTGCCGATGCCCGACGCAGAACTGACAATGGAGAGGCAGACATCACCGACCGAGCAAACCTTGCAGCTCTGGTTGAAGAACTCATGGCGATCACCGGACGGGACGCTGTCGTCGCTCTATCGCCCGACTACGGCTATGGAGAGCGTCTGACGCAACTCGTTGGGGACACAGTAACCCGCGCGCACGATCTTCTCCAGAACGCGGAGGACACTGGGGCGGCGCTCGCCTCCTTCTCTGGTGATCGCGCTGTGCGGATCATGTCGATCCACAAGAGCAAGGGTCTTGAATTCGACACGGTCGTGGTGCAGGGCGTTGAGCGAGAGACTTTCTGGGGCGACAATGAAGCAGAGCGTTCGGCCTACTTCGTCGCCATCTCAAGGGCCAAGCGCCGTCTCATCCTCACTGTCTGCGATCAGAGGGAACGGCCCGACGGGGCCGCGCGATGGAGAACCGACCGGTCCGAGCACGACGAATTCCTCGGATACGCGGAGCCCTACCTGTAGCTACGGACGGAGCGTTGCCAGCAATCCGGTGTGTTGCTCGGCAGCGGCCTCGACTTGCTCGATAAGATGTCCGTAGACATTCCGCGTGGTCTCAATCTTCTCTTTCCCCATGAACTTCTGGATGCGCTTGAGATTCACGCGCTTCTCAACCAGCTTCGATGCATAAGAGTGGCTGAGTGCATACAGTAGCTGTGCGTTGTGCATTTTCCGCTGTCTTTTTTGCGTACAAGCAGTGAGCAAGCTGGTTCAACGACTGCTTTTGACTCGAGCGGTCTTTCGCGGCTGAGCGCGCCACCGGCAGCTCACAGTCTAAAGCGGGTGCAGCTGCAGCTTACCAGCGCAAGCCGCCGCGGCGATTGCAGAAATTTTCAGCCCCATATGACTACACCGGATAGACAGTAGAAGGTCCGTCCGTACCCGACAAAGCCCAGCCCGGTCTCAGCCGCGCTGGGCTTTGTACCGTCTGGCTCCGTCAGGCGTGTATTCCTTCCTTTCCGGGAATGCCGCTGTGCATCCCAAGCCCTATGGATCACGACTTCACATCCACCACGTTCGACGACGAACCTTTTCCCGACCATGAGCCCCACACACAGCCATCCAATTTCGCTTGCCCCGCATGTCAATCGCGGCGAACCATTCCCCGCGACACCGGCAAGAAAACCGGCGCGGCCATCGGCACCGTGGCAGGTGCGGCCGGTGGCATCTCCGGAGCGCTGTCCGGAGTCATCACAGGCGCCGAGATAGACATGGGCATGGCTGCGACCGCGTCAGCCGGCACGCCACTTGGGATCGTCGCCGGCGCCATCCTCGGCGGCCTGAGCGGAGCCATCGCTGGCTGCACTGTCGGCGCGGCACTCGGCGAGGCTGTCGACGACTCGATCTTGCGCAACCGCCGCTGCTTGGCCTGTGGCCAGACCTTCTCGGCCTCGCGCCGCTAACCACTCTTCTCACCCCCTCGTCTCCAACAAGGAACCCTCCTCATGGCACACCTCATCGAAACAATGGCCTACGCCGGCGACACGCCCTGGCACCGCTTGGGCCACCGCCTTTCACCCAAGCAGCCCCTCGAGGTCTGGGCCCAGCAAGCCGGCATGGACTGGCGCATCCAGGAAACCCCAGTGCGCTTCATGACCCAACCTGAAGGTGATTCCTTCCAGGCTCTCGAATCCTTCGCTGAGCAGAAGGTGCTCTACCGCAGCGACACTCGGGCCGCGTTGTCTGTCGTCAGCAGCCGCTACCAGATCGTGCAACCTCGCGCCGTTCTCGAGTTCTACCGCGACCTCACCGATATCGGCGGCTACGAGATGGAAACGGCTGGCGTCCTCAAGGGCGGTCGCAAGGTCTGGGCGCTCGCGCGTACCGGCAAGCAGGCCGTGCTCAAAGGCAGCGACACCGTCAACGGCTACCTGCTGCTGGCGACCTCCTGCGACGGCACGCTGGCCACCAGCGTCACCCCGACGACCATGCGAGTCGTGTGCAACAACACCCTGGCCATCGCACTGGATAGCACCAGCAACGTCATCCGCGTTCCTCACAGCACCAACTTCGATGCGGATGCCGTCAAGCGCCAACTCGGCATTGCCATCGGGCAGTGGGACGACTTCATGTATCGCATGAAGGCGCTGGCCGCTCGCAAGGTCAAGGGCAAGGAAGTCGAGGCCTATATCCAGCAGGTGCTCTGCGGACCAAGCAAGTCTGACGGGGTCTCCGCGCCCGGCGCCGGCACGCAGCCCATGCCGGGCGCCTGGGCTGCCCGCAAGGTCCTGGAGCTGTACGAGGGCAAGGGCCGCGGCGCCGAACTCGCTGCTGCGCGGGGCACGGCCTGGGGCCTGCTCAGCGCAATGACCGAGTTCGTCGACCACGAGCGCCGGGCCCGCAGCCGCGAATACCGCCTGGACAGTGCCTGGTTCGGCCAGGGCGCCACATTGAAGCAGCGAGCCCTCGCACACGCGCTGGAGCTCGCGAGGTGAACCTCAAAGCGAACGCCCCCACTCCTCACCACCCCATCGAAGCCCCGCCTCTGTATCCAGAGGACGGGGCTTTTTACTGGCTGTAGATCGATCCCAACCCTTCAAGGAAAACCAAGATGAGTCTGACCCCAGACACGCGCGGCGTTCCGCGCCCCTCGATAGCCCGCCGGCCTTTGCGCGCCCCGGCATTGCAGTTGCTCCAGACCGCTCGCGCGCCTGTCCCTATGCCTGAGCACTGGCCGAACATGTACGAGGGCGGCCTCGCGAGCTTGGATGCCGCTGCAGCCGTGGGCTGCGATCCCTTCAAGTCACCGGTTCGACTCTGGATGGAGAAGACCGAACGCCACGACCTGCTGCAGCCGAGACCGGAGGCTGCGCTGACGCCCGATGGTGCAGCCTACTGGAGCCGGCTGCTGGAGCCCATCGTGGCAGCACACTACACGCTGCGCACTGGGCGGCATGTGCGGCGCACCAGCACCTTGCTGCGGCACCCGCAGCACCCCTGGATGTTCGCCCATCCTGGCCGCGAAGTCGTCGGCGACCCCGACGTTCAGCTTCTGGAGTGTCGATGCGTCGGCATGGACGCGGCTGCGCACTGGGACGCGGGCCTGCCCGCCTACGTCCGGATCCAACTGCTGCACCAACTGGCAGTGACCGGGGCTCAGGCCATCGATGTCGTGGCCCTGATCTGCGGCCAGAACCTGCGCATCTATCGTGTCGCGCGCGACGAAGTCGAGATCTGCCGGCTCATCGACGCCGAACGTGAGTTCTGGAGTTGCGTAGAGCTTGATCAAGCCCCACCCGATCAAGGTGGGAAGGTCGTGCCTTGATCTTCAAGTCCTGGCAGTCAACCGACTCGCCAGAACCGCCACCAACGGCGCCGTGTTGCGGCCCGTAGCTCCAGGGGACGCAAGTCCAAGGTGTCGTAGTTCGTGAGTGGTGCACCAGCACGCCGGCGCATCTCGCGCTCGTATTCGTGGGCAATGCCCCGCGCGCGCAAATCTCCCTGCAGCGCCTTCATGCGCCACTCGCTCGCCAGGACACCCAGTTCCTCGTCGGTCAGCATCTCCTTGCTCGTCATGCCGGGAATTGTGCCGTCCTCGTCACTCTTGAACGACGACACGCGCGACAACTCGTCCCGGAATGACCAGCGGTCATGTCCGGAATTTCCCTCCCCCCACCAGCCCGCCTTGCGCGGGCTTTTTTACGTCTGTCTCATGCCCAACAACACTTCTCTCTCCAAAGTGGGCGCGCCTGTCGCGCGCGTCCGTTCATTCCGCCGGCCTTGTGTCGACATCGTTACGCGCCGCCTATCCACCTGGAGCGACTGACATGGGCAGCATCGTCTACCGCGCCACCAAGGCCCAGGCAATCCACGATGAGCTGGCCAGCGTCGGGGCTTCCTCCACGGTGCTGGCGCACCGCGTGATCGGCAACCGCCTGTGGTTCCTGGCCCAGATCCGCACGGGCGAGCGCGCCGGGCGCAAGTGGATCGGCCTGACGCTGATCGACTGCAGAAACGGTGAAGCCGCCGTCAAGTGCCTGGATGAGAGCTACGGGCCTTGCTACTACGACTGCCCACTTGCGTTCCTCGCCCAAGCCGATGCGCCAGTGGGGCCGTACGCGGGTCCTTGGCGCGAGAAGGTGCAGGCCTTTCACGCCGACCGAGCTGCCAAGCGTGCGGCCACCCGTCCGGGTGCACGCGTCGCCTACGGGGCTCGGATCTACGTGCTGCGCCGCAGCCTCGGGCGTCGCGGATGGGAGGTCGCACGCGAAAGCGACGGCTTCGTCCTCCGCCTGAAATCCAGACAACTCGGCAACGCGACGGTGTTGCCTTCCCAGGAGAAACATCCATGACAACCCGATTCCTGCGGCACACCACGGTGCCAGTTCACACCCGCGACCCCTTCGCCCAGGACATGCTCAAGTGGTCGGCCCAGTTCGACGTTCCCTCGATCGGCCAGGACGTGATCATCCGCGTCAACGGCATCGGCCGCGCCAAGGTGGTGGGCTATGCCTCGCAAGGCGGCTATCTGGGTGTGATGGCCGTGCCGTACAGCCCGCCCGGCTGGTGGATCCGGCAGAACGGACCGCCTAGTGCCGACAACGCAGCATTGGCCTTCGGCGCGGAGATCTCGTGCATCGATGCGGGGGAGGGCGCATGAGCAGCCTATCGCCCCCGCCGCGCACGGTGCTGGTGTTCAGCGTCGAGCTTGCCGTCTTCGACGAGCAGGCACTGGGGCATGCGGCCCAGGCCCGGGCGCGCCAGGACGGCCTGAGCGACGAGGTCTGGGCATCGATGCGCTCGGGCATGACCGATGACCTGGTCATGCTGCTGGATCCGGGGCTCATCGCCGACGCAGGTTTCGAGATCCTTCAGTCAACGTGCGAGGTGAGCAAGCATGCGGTCGAGCAATGTTGAATTCGTCACCGAGCTGATGGAGTTCAGTGCCTACGGCGGGCTCGTCCAGGCGTTCGTGATGCAGGCGCTGCAGCAGTACGCCGGGCACGTGGCTGCAATGGATCCTGAAGCACTGGATACCCCCATGGTCAGTGGCCGTGCCTGGCATGGCTGCGCCGTGGAGGTGCGGGACAAGCTGGCCAGGAGGCTCGGCAGCAGCGACGCAAGTCCAGCAGTTGCTGCCGTGTCACCCACGCAAAGGCATTGATCCCCCGCGGCAGCTGACCCGCTTCAGCTGTACAGCAAGTGAAAAGGGCGTCTCGCGCCCGCATCGGACAGTCCAGTCCGCTTTCTTCTCTTCCCCACACACCCACCCACCGCGCCCCGGCCTCTCTGGCCTGGAGCGGGGCGGGGCGGGCGTGCGCGTGGGTCTGGCTCGCCCCTTGGGGTCGGCACTTCATGGCGCTGGCCTTCAACGGCTGCGCTCACAACATAGAGGATAGATCTTGTCCATTCCAATCATGGCGCGGGCACAAGCTCGCCCGAACACCAGCCGGGCCCCTCAAAAACGCCCGGATCGCGTTCCCGAGAACTTCGCTGAACGGGACCCGTTCACCTATCACCTGGTGCGCGTCAGCCGCAACCGCAAGACAGGTCCGATCCCGGTGACGACCACGAGTGTGAACTCGTGTCCTCCGAGCTGCAGCTTCAAGGGCAACGGCTGCTACGCGGAAAGTGGACCCTTGGCCATCCATTGGCGCTACGTGTCCGAGGGACGGCGGGGTCACACTTTCGATGAGTTGCTCCAGGAGATCGGCACCTTGCGGCGCCATGCCCTGTGGCGGCACAACCAGGCGGGCGATCTGACGCCCGAAGCGCCTGGCGTCATCGATGCCCGACAGCTCACGAGGCTGGCCATGGCGAACCGGGGGCGTCGTGGGTTCACCTACACCCACTATCCGCCGACACCCGCCAACCAGGCGGCGATCCTCAATGCGAACAGGCTTGGCTTCACGGTCAACCTCAGTGCCGAGACCTTGGTCCAGGCTGACGCGTACGCGGAGCTTGGCATCGCGCCGATTGTTGTGGTGTTGCCGCCAGGCGCTGCCAGGCCCACTCGAACGCCGACCGGACGTCAGGTGATCGTTTGCCCGGCGAGCACCAGCAATTCTGATTGTCTGAACTGCGGCATCTGCCAGCAGCGCGACCGGGCCTCGATCGTGGGGTTTCCGGCCCACGGCAGCGGGGCAGGCCGGGTGCAGGCCGTGTTCTATGGCAAGAGTTCGCGATGAGCACGTTTCGAACGAGCGATTCAGCGGAGCCTGAGCTCGACGAGGCATTTCTGGAGCGTGTGGACCGGGCCGTCTTGCTGTCCAAGCAGCGCGATCCATACCGTCTGGAGCAGGCCCATCGCGCTCTTGAGCAAGAGGTTCATCTCGCAGCACTCGATGGGTCACCCAGAGACCGTCGGCCGCGCGGAGGCGCATCAACAGTCATTTCCCATATCAACCAAGGAGCCCTTCCATGACCCTTCGAAACATGCTTCATCGCAACCGAGCTGCCCGGCCAGTCGGAGTTCGCAATGCCCATCGACTTACCGCTGCCGCTGCCGCTGCGAACTCGAAGGCGGCTGCGACGCGGACGGCCGGAATTGTCGCCAACGGAGTCAGACGATTCGCATCGCTGCCGCGAGACTGTGCAGCAAGGAGGCCCGCATGACCACAGCCGCAGGCCCACTGGAATATCTGGTTGTCTACGCGCTGGTCTTTTTGGCTGGACTCATCGTCGGCTTGGCATCCGGCCTGCGCGATCTTCTCGGCGGCTGATAGTCACCTTTCAGCGGCAGAAAACCGCAAGCAACGGTGCGGTCTTCGCATTACGACCGATGAGAGATCTGATCTTCTGTTGATCGCTCAGCTCTCTGATCGATTGAGGCGACGCCGTTTTGTGAGCGAGGCCGCTCCGCGTTGCTGCCGCAGCCTTGCCTCACCGTTACGAAGAGCCCGACCTATCCGTGTCGGGGTCACTTCTTTGGTCGACGCTTGTGGGCGGTGGCTTCTTCTATCGCGAGCTTTTTCCGCTTCATGGTTTCTGCTCGCTTCAGCGTCGCAGCGGAGGGCGGTCGTGACTCATGCGAGGCTTGGTTCGATCGACGCTTGCTGCCACCAGGCACTCCCGATGGCGGCAATGTGTGCTCAATGCCAGCAAACAAGTCGGCCAAAGTGACATTCAAGCACCAGCACAACGTCCCCAAGCTGAAAAGTGATGGATTCGTTCCTCCTCGCTCGCACAACGAGACGAACGTCCGATCCATCTCGGCCGCGAAAGCCAGATTCTGCTGGGTCAGGCCTCTTTCCTGGCGGATGCGTTTCAAGTTCTCCCCGAGCGCGCGAGAAAGAGCGTTGCCGCTGCTCGATTTTCGGTCGGGCCCTGGCGTCTGAGCGGCTGACGGAGTCGCTTGGGGTTTCTGCGATTTCATGTGCCGCAGCGTCGGCAACATGACTTGTTTGGTCTGCGTTATATATGATGCGTTCTGTAAGCATCTGAGGAGACCAGGTACGTCTACTACGAACACCGCCGTCCGAGCGAGACGGGGACCGCATCTGAATGCCAACGCGGCAGTCAGCAGTCGCCGAAGTTTCCAGGAGGGAAGGGCGCGTCGCCCCGCCTAACCCAGCCTTGCCATCAAAGCAGTTGAGTGCGCTGCAACTCGTCCGAACCCCAGTCGTTTACTCAAATTTCGATTTCCCTCTCACCTTCCTGATCATGAAATCCACTACCAACATTCACTTCGCCAAGAACAACCAAACCCGCTTCGTCAAACACGGCTACTCGTGGCAGCTCTTCTTCTTTGGACCGATCGCATTCCTGATGCGTGGTCAATGGCCGCTGGCGCTGTTGTGCGCGGTCTTCCTGTACGCGACCTTCTTCGTCGTGGGCCTGGCCATCTTGCTGGTGCTCGACCCGGCCGAAGACTGGGTGGCACAGACCTGGGCGATCCTCATCGCCTGCGGCCTGGTCGGTCACTTCGGGAACCGGATATCGGCACGCTCCTACGTGAAGAACGGCTGGGTACCGGTCGATGCCTTTCCGGCTGACTGGAATATCCCGCAGCTGATTGCGCCCAAGCCGGCCGACACCAAGCTCGGCTAAACGGCCTTCGACCAGCGCGGCTGCGCTTGGTCGATCGCTTCCAGTCCTCTCTCTTGAAGACCCCCTATGAAAACCATGCTTGGCACCGTCTTCGCTGTGCTCATTGCGATCGTCATGACGCCCCTGGCGCTTGCCAAGGGCATCGATCCGCTGATCAACCCCGATGCCGTAAGGCACCAAATCGACCGCTCGGCCATGGAGATCCAGATCCAGGGCTGGAGTCGTGACCTCAAGTACCCGGTCTACCCGATTCAGGTGCAAGCAGGGACCAACGGCGTGTACTACACGACAACCGATCGCGCGAACTCCTACAAGGAGTTCGACTTCGATGAGCTGCGCTGCGAGATCGGTGACGCCGATCCTGCTGTCCTGAAGGCGCCCGGCTATGCCTGTGTCGATGGCGTGTGCATGACCAAGGAAGGCGCTGTGCTCGGAACCGACCCGCGCCGGCCGCGCAACCCCAAACATCGCTGCTAGGCGCCCCCTGAGTGGCAGCAACGGCGAGTACAGGCGAGACGGCGCCCAAGCAGTTCTGCCCCTCCATATCCATCATTCCCACAACTATTTTTTACAGAGGAACTCTCAGATGATTCCCCTCAATGCCATCAAGTTGATCGGCCTCGGTTGCCTCGTGGCCGCGCTGACGGCCTGTGGTGACAGCAAGATTTCCGCAGTCAAGGACACGCGCTTGCACGGGGACGAATTCACTGTCGGCGAAACACTGGGCAAGATCAAGGAATGCAAGAACAGCGAGTGGACCAGCGAAGTCGTGAACAACGCCACGATGGTCACCCACACCTGCGCGATCAAGCTGGACGAGAGCATCTTCACCACATCGAAGGAAAAGGCGCTGCGCGATCTGGATGACGCAGTCCGGATCACTACGGAGAATCACCGTGCCAATGTGACCAAGATCCAAGGACGCCAGGAACATGCGCTGGCAGACGATGGAGGCGAAGTCGCGAAATTGAACGAGAAGCTGGAATCGATCGAAAAAGAAAATGCCAAGCTGGATGAGCCATTCGTCTTTGTGCGGCGTTTCCTCGCCGATACGGAAGAAATGGCGAGGCCGCGATGGGAGGCTGAAAAGGCTCGACACCGTGCAGAGTACGCAGCGACAAAGGAGCGCATCTTGC
>Ga0182007_10001217_pt1 | contig 13969 bp, 14 predicted proteins | sample Sormic07211113_1_FD_123023 | JGI IMG/M metagenome (GOLD analysis project Ga0182007, IMG submission 123023) | Rhizosphere microbial communities from Sorghum bicolor, Mead, Nebraska, USA - 072115-113_1 MetaG | ecosystem: Host-associated > Plants > Roots > Rhizosphere | place: USA: Nebraska... | reverse complement strand
CAAGGCCGAGACGGCTGCGCGCTAAACCGTCGCTTCAATCATCGACATTACTTTGCTGCTTATTTAATCAAGGAACCATCATGCAATTTCGTTCTTGCCGCCTGTCGCGCCTCGCAACCTCTGTCAGCAGCGCCCTGGCCATGCTGTCCCTCGCCGCCGGCGCGTCCGCCGCGCCTGCCATCGCCACCGTGGCCGGCATGCCGCCCGTGGTCAACCCTGCCAACTTGTACAGCGAAGCCGGCGCCGGCCGCCTCAGTCCAGTAGCAGCCGACGCGCTGCCGCGCATTTATGTGCCTAACCTGCGTTCCAACGATGTCTACGTGATCGATCCGGCGACCTTCAAGGTGGTCGAGAAATTCCGCGTCGGCTACAGCCCGCAGCACGTGGTGCCGGCCTGGGACCTGAAGACCCTGTGGGTGGCGAACAATGCCGAAGGCCGGCCCGACGGCAGCCTGACGCCTATCGATCCCAAGACTGCGAAGCCGGGCAAGGAAGTGGCGGTGGACGATCCCTACAATATGTATTTCACGCCCGACGGCAAGGAAGCCATCGTGGTGGTGGAAGCCCATGCCCAGCTCGATTTCCGCGATCCGCATACGATGGCGCTGAAGTCGAGCCTGCCGGTGCCGGAATGCAAGGGCATCAACCACGCCGATTTTTCGATCGACGGCAAATACGCCCTGTTCACCTGCGAGTTCGGCGGCAAGCTGGCGAAGATCGACATGGTCAACCGCAAGGTGCTCGGCTACCTGCTGCTGGACAAGAAAGGCATGCCGCAGGACATCCGCATTTCACCGGACGGCAAGGCGTTTTTTGTGGCTGACATGATGGCTGACGGCGTTTATGTGATTGACGGCGACAGTTTCACCAAGACCGGTTTCATCAAGACCGGCACCGGCACCCATGGCCTGTACCCGAGCCGCGACGGCAGCAAGCTGTACGTCTCCAACCGCGGCTCGAACAAGGTCCACGGCGGCCGCCGCGGCAAGGGCAGCATTTCGGTGATCGACTTCGCCACGCGCCAGGTGGTGGCGAACTGGCCGATCCCGGGCGGCGGCAGCCCTGACATGGGTAATGTCAGCGCGGACGGCAAGATGCTATGGCTGTCCGGGCGTTTCGACGATGTCGTGTACGCCATCGACACCACCAGCGGCGCGGTCAAGTCGATCCCGGTCGGCATGGAGCCGCACGGCCTCACCGTCTGGCCGCAGCCGGGCCGTTATTCGCTGGGCCACACCGGCAACATGCGCTGATTTTTCTCGACCGCTGCCTGGACTCTTGGTCCGGGCAGCCGGCGCATATTTACGCTTGACACTTATTTTCCGCCAATCATGCAAGCCATGGAATCCTTTGAAGTCCCCTACGAAAATTTCTTGCTGAAAGGCGATTTCCATCCCGCCGCTTCCTCTTGCCATGCCTTGATACTGCACGGCGCCGGCGCCAGCTCGCGCGCCACCGCCAGCCGCTCGGGTTTGCGGCCGGCGCTGCAGGCGCGCGGCGTGGCCAGCACCTCGTTCGATTGCATCGGCCATGGCGATACCGGCGGCTTGCTGGAAAATTCTTCGCTGGCCAGCCGCACGCGCCAGGCCGAAGCGGTGATTGCGGCCCGCAAGCTGGCGCAGCCGCTGGTGATATTCGGCAGCAGCATGGGCGCTTACAACGCCATCAAGTTGACGCAAACGCAGCAGGTCGCCGCCTTGGTCCTGATCGTGCCCGGGGTGTATGAACCCGCCGCCTACGAGCTGCCGTTCGGCCCGCGGTTCTCGGCGATCATCCGGCGCCATCGCAGCTGGGCCGACAGCGACGCCTGGGCGATCCTGGCCGAATTCACCGGCAACCTGCTGATTATCGCGGCCGAGCACGACGCCGTGATTCCCCTGGAAATACCGGAACGGCTGCTGCAGTCGGCGCAAAAAGCCCGTTCGCGCCAGTTGCGGGTAGTGGCCGGGACCGACCACCAATGCCTGTTTCCGCTGTTGAGCCAAGAACGCCCGGACGAGTTTGACGAACTGATGCGGCTGATTGTCGATTGCGCCCGGGGTTCCTAGTGCGCGTATTCGGGGCGCAAAAATGCCGATCCCGGATTTCCTCTATGATTCCAGTGCAGCGGCAAGTGTGCATTGCGTAACTTACGGAGAGAATTCCATGAAAATCGATCTAAGCGACAAACATGCAGTAGTGAGCGGCTCGACTGCCGGCATCGGCCTGGCGATTGCGCTCGGCCTGGCGCAGGCGGGGGCGACGGTGGTCGTGAACGGCCGTACCCAGGAACGGGTCGACCAGGCTCTGGAGCAGATCCGCGGCAAAGTTCCTGCCGCCCGCCTGCAAGGCATCGCCGCCGACCTCGGCACCGCGGACGGCGCCGCCCTGCTGTTCAAGCAAGTGCTGGAAACCGACATCCTGATCAACAACCTGGGCATCTTCGAAGCCAAGCCTTTCTTCGATATTACCGATGACGAATGGCAGCGTTTCTTCGACGTCAACGTGATGAGCGCGGTGCGCCTGTCGCGCCACTACGCGCCGGGCATGGTCAAGCGCGGCTGGGGCCGGGTGCAGTTCTTGTCGAGCGAATCGGGTTTGCAGATTCCCAAGGAAATGGTTCATTACGGCATGACCAAGACGGCCTTGCTGGCAGTTTCGCGCGGCTTGGCCGAAACCTTGGCCGGCAGCGGCGTCACCGTCAACGCGGTGTTGCCGGGGCCGACCCGCTCCGAAGGCGTAGGCGATTTCTTTGCCTCGATGGCGCGCGACCAGGGCATCGCGAGTGAAGCGCTGGAACGCGACTTCCTGAAAGAACACCGCCCCAGCTCGTTGATCCAGCGCCTCGCCACGGTGGAGGAAGTCGCCAACATGGTGGTCTATCTCGCTTCGGTACAGGCTTCGGCTACCACCGGCGCCGCCTTGCGTGTGGATGGCGGCGTGGTGCGCTCGATTTCCTGATTTGCCTGGGCTCTAGCAGCCTGTCTTTGAAGACGGCCTTGGCGCTATCCGGGAGCGTTGCGTTGAACAGCGGGCTCAGTCCCGCATGGATTTCGCTGGTGATGAAATTCAGCGATTCCTGCAGGCGCACCCGCTGCCAGCTGCCGTTGGCTGGCGCCAGCTTTGCCTCCGGCCTGAGATCGGCGAGATACTGCACGATTGCCGGCCCCTCCGTCAGCACTTCGCCGTTCTCCAGCTGCAGCGCCGCCACGTAGCCTTTCGGATTGACGGCCATGAAATCCTGGCCGCCGGCGGTGCGCTTGGTCTTGTTGTCGACCTTCACCAGTTCAAACGGCAAGCCCAGTTCGCGCAGCACGATGTGCGGCGACAGCGAACAAGTCTCGGGGGCAAAATACAGTTTCATCATCCGCTTCTCCTGTGGGATCGCAGCGGTACGCTGCGCTGCAGGAGAGTATGGTGACGGTGGTTACTATTGTAAAGAAGGGAGATTTTTGTTATATAGGTACATAAATTATACTTAGGTGGCTTCATGAAAACGAATGTCTCGGGCTGCTCGGTGGAAGAGGCCATGCTGCTGCTGGGCGGACGCTGGCGCATGCTGCTGGTGTCTTACCTGCTGGATGGCCCCAAGCGTTTCAACGACTTGCGGCGCGACGTGCCGAACATCTCCCAGCGCATGCTGACGCTCGACCTGCGCGCCCTGGAAGCGGCGGGACTGGTGCAACGCACGGTTTACGCCGAAGTGCCGGTGAAAGTGGAGTACTGCCTTACCGCCGACGGCCAGCGCTTGCGCAAGGTGGTGGAGGTGCTGAAGGAGTTCGGGCTGTGGCTGAAACAGGAGCAGCAGCAAAACCCGGATCAGGCTAAGCTGGCGCCCTGACCGGAACATTTCACTGCACGGCAGGTCTGTTAGAGCTACCATTCACCCCTTGAGACGACGATGCGCTTACTGTTTTCCCTGATGACAATCCTGCTGCTGGCAGCCTGCGGCCATGTCACATCGCCTTCCGGCGACAGCGGCACCACCATCACCCCCTACGGCGTGATCGATGCCGGCGTCACGCGCAGCAATCGTTAACTAATCCGAACGGAGTATGCAATTGAAGCAACACATTAACGCCAGCCTGGCCGAAGCGCAGCAAGCGCTGGAAGCCCTGCTCGCCAACGACACGGCGCTGCAATCGATCGAACGGGCGGCTGCGCTGCTGATCGATGTGTTTGAACGCAAGGGCCGCGTGTATTCGTGCGGCAATGGCGGTTCGATGTGCGACGCCATGCACTTCGCCGAAGAACTGACCGGCCGCTACCGGCTGGACCGGGCGGCGCTGGGCGCTACCGCGATCAGCGACGCCGGCCACCTGACCTGCGTCGGCAACGACCATGGTTATGAACAGGTGTTTTCGCGCTATATCGAAGGACACGGCCGCGCCGGCGATTGCCTGGTCGCGCTGAGCACCAGCGGCACCAGCAAGAACATCATCCGCGCGGCGCAAACCGCGCGCGGCCTCGGCATGCACGTGATTGTGCTGTCCGGCAAGCAGGCCGAACTGCTGTCGTCGTTGAGCGACGTCTATATCTGCACGCCGGGCGGCACGTTTGCCGACCGCGTGCAGGAATTGCACATCAAGGTGCTGCACATCCTGATCGAACTGATCGAACGTCATTTTTTCCCAGAGAACTACGCCGGCAAGGCTTGATGCCTGTCGCGCCGCGCTCAGTACGTGAGCGCGTGGCCGGCCGTCTCCCTGCGCGCATCAAGCCGGCGGTTCGGCGCCCGGCACAGCGGCAGCGCTGAGCACTGCATCGCGCTTGTCCAGCAAGTGCTGGCGCAATATCGCCGCCAGCCGTTTGCCGTCGCGCGCTTCCAGCGCTTTCACCATTTCGTCGTGGTCATGCGCGGCGCTATCCCACTTGGTCGGCTGGAAATTCGATTTGAAGCGCAGCGCTTTCAGGCGCCGGTTCAAGCCCAGGTAAGTCTGGCGCAGCACTGAATTGCGGGCGGCGTCGTTGATCTTGTCGTGTATCGCCTGGTTGCGGCTGTAGTAGCCGGGCAAGTCGTTCTGCGCCTTGCACGCCAGCATCGCATAGTGCAGGGCCTTGATCTCGGCCAGTTCGACCGGCGTGATGCGTTCGCACGCCAGCTCGCCCGACATCGCTTCCAGGCCGCTCATCAGTTCGAAGGTTTCCCAGATTTCCGTTTCCGACATCTTGGAGACCGACGCGCCCCGGTTCGGCGATATTTCTATCAAGCCTTCGGCCGCCAGCACCTTCAGCGCTTCGCGCAATGGGGTGCGCGAAATGCCCAGCGTTTCGCACAATTCCCGTTCATTGAGTTTGGTCCCTGGCGCCAGCACTGCTTCGACGATCAGGTTGCGCAAATGGTCAACCACCGTGTCATGCAGGCGCTGGCGCTCCAGTTTGGGCACCAGGGGAGCGGTTTTTTCTTCTTGTCCAATTGTCGCATTTTGCATTCAAAATCCTTTTTCCACGCATTTGTCCGTATTTTAACATCAAATACCAGGCGCAAGAATCGTTGGCTGTGGTTATCCGAAGTGAATGTAAAAAAGAATAAATCAGCTGAAAATCACTATATTTCATTGATTATTAAGGGTTTCGGCGGTTTTAAGCCGATGCCGCCAGTCAGGTATTGTGAAAAATCCCTTTACGGCTGAAATGTGGACTGATAAAGTATTTTGAATGCAAAATACAATTCGTTCAAAGGAGGCATACATGTTGACACTAGATTTCCACCCGGCCGGCCGTCATTTCCTGCAGATCCCAGGCCCCAGCCCGGTACCTGACCGTATCCTGCGCGCCATGAGTTATCCCACCATCGACCACCGCGGCCCGGAATTCGGCGCGCTGGGCCTGCAGGTGCTGGCAGGCATCAAGAAAATCTTCAAGACCGTGCAGCCGGTAGTGATCTATCCGGCCTCCGGCACCGGCGCCTGGGAAGCGGCACTGACCAATACCCTGAGTCCGGGCGATACGGTGCTGATGTACGAAACCGGGCATTTCGCCACGCTCTGGAAAAAAATGGCGGAGGCCTTGGGATTGAAGCCGGAGTTCCTCGGCTTGCCCGGCACCGAAGGCTGGCGCCAAGGGGTGCAGGCCGACCGCATCGAACAGCGCTTGCGCCAGGATCGCGAACACCAGGTCAAGGCGGTGTGCGTGGTCCACAATGAAACTTCAACCGGCGTCACTTCGGATATCGCCGCCGTACGAAGGGCGATAGACGCCGCCGGCCATCCGGCCTTGCTGATCGTCGACACGATTTCCGGCCTGGCCTCGGCGGATTACCGCCATGACGAATGGGGTGTCGACGTCACCGTGTCCGGATCGCAAAAGGGTATGATGCTGCCGCCCGGCATCAGCTTCAACGCGGTATCGCAGAAAGCCATCGCGGCCGGCAAGAACGCCAGGTTGCCAAAAGCATTCTGGGACTGGACCGACATCATCGAGATGAACCAGGCCGGCTACTGGCCCTACACGCCCAACACCAACCTGCTGTACGGATTGTCGGAAGCGCTCGACATGATCCTGGGCGAAGGCCTGGAGCAGGTGTTCCAGCGCCACCAGCGGCTGGCAAGCGCCTGCCGCGCCGCGGTGCGCGCCTGGGGCCTGGAAATCCAGTGCGCCGATCCGGCGCTGTACTCACCGGTGCTGACCGGCGTCATGACGCCACCCGGCTTTGATGCCGATGCGATCCGCAAGACCATCTATGAAAACTTCAACATGTCGCTCGGCACTGGCCTCGGGAAAATGAAAGGCGGCATGTTCCGCATCGGCCACCTGGGCGAAGCCAACGACCTGACGCTGATGGCGACCCTGGCCGGCTGCGAAATGGGCCTGAAGCTGGCCGGCGTGCCTTTGGCCGGCAGCGGCGTGGTGGCGGCGATGGAAAACCTGGCGGCGCAGAAGAGCAAACCGGTATTGAAGGCGGCGTAGAGAGCGAAACAGCGAAAACAGCTCCGGCACCGTCCCGCAGAGGACGGGGGAGCAAGGATAAAGATGTCCCGCGGCGCTTGCCGACCACCATGATATTGGAGACAACAATGAAACACCTGCGTTTGCGCGCGACCACGGTCGTGCTCATCATGTTATGCCTGATGTATTTCATTACCTACCTGGATCGCGTCAACGTCAGCACCGCCGCGGCCGGCTTTGCAAAAGAATTCGATCTGTCGAAAACGCAGATCGGCCTGGTGTTCTCGGCCTTCGCCTATCCCTACCTGGTGTTCCAGATCATCGGCGGCTGGGTCAGCGACAAGTTCGGCGCCAAACGCACGCTGATCTATTGCGGCATCTTGTGGGGCATCGCCACCATCCTGACCGGTTTTGCCGGCGGCCTGTTTTCGCTGCTGCTGGCGCGGCTGCTGCTCGGGCTGGGCGAGGGCGCCACCTTTCCGGCTGCCACCAGCGCCATGTCGCGCTGGGTAGCCAAGGAAAACCGCGGGTTTGCACAGGGCGTCACGCATGCCTTCGCCCGTATCGGCAATGCGGTCGCGCCGGCGCTGGTGGTGTTCATCATGGCGACCCACGGCTGGCGCGAATCGTTCTATATCTGCGGGGTGATCAGCCTGGTCTGGGTACTGGTGTGGGCATTCGTGTTTACCGAACATCCGGAGAAACATCCGCGCATCACCCAGGAAGAGCTGGCGATTCTGCCGGCAGTCAAGAAAAACACGCCGAAGATTCCATGGGCGCGGCTGTTCAAGCGCATGCTGCCGGTGACCATCGTGTATTTCTGCTATGGCTGGACGCTGTGGCTGTTCTTGAGCTGGATCCCGCAATATTTCCTGCACAGCTACGACCTGGACATCAAGAAATCCGCCCTGTTCGCTTCCAGCGTGTTCTTCGCCGGCGTGGTCGGCGATACGCTGGGCGGCATCGTCAGCGACAGGATACTGAAACGCACCGGCAACCTGAAGCGGGCGCGCAGCCAGATGGTGTCGGTCTGCATGCTGCTGACATTGCTGTCGCTGCTGCCGCTGCTGGTTACGCACAATGTCTACGTATCGATACTTTGCCTGAGCGCCGGTTTCTTTTTCGCCGAAATGACGATCGGCCCGATGTGGGCGATCCCGATGGATATCGCTCCCCAATATTCAGGCACTGCCAGCGGCATGATGAATACCGGTTCGGCGCTGGCGGCGATCATCTCGCCGGTGCTGTCCGGCTACCTGATCGACCGCTTCGGCAGCTGGGAACTGCCGTTCGTCGGCAGCATGATCCTGATGGGATTCGGCGTGCTGCTGGCGTTCCGCATGCAGCCCGACAGCAAGTTCGAGCACAGCGCGGCCGACGGCGCGGCCAACCCGGTAAAGGCCGGCGCCTAGAAGCGCCTGCCGATCCGGCCATGCAGACATGGTTACAACCAGGAGTTTTATGAATTCTTCGCAATCTTCGCAATCTCCACAGCAGCGGCTGGCGCATCTGCTGGGCACGGCATACGGCAATCATGCGACTGTCGAATGCATCCCGCAGGAACTGGAGCCGGCCAGCGCCGACGATGCTTACCGGGTGCAGCAGGCGTTCCTGCAGCAGAGGCAGGAACGGATCGGCGGCTGGAAGATAGGCGCAAAATCCGAGCAGGGGCCGATACAAGGTGCGCCTTTGCCGGCTGGGCGCATCTATCCCGCCACAACGGTCATCGAGCGCGCTGCTTATCCGGTGCTGGGCATCGAGCTGGAAATCATGTTTTGTTTCGACATCGATTTCCAGCCCGGCGTGGCGCCGATGCCGGAACAGGAGGTAATGCGCCACATCGGCGGCATGGCGGCGTCGATCGAGATCGTTTCCAGCCGCCTCGCCGGCTGGCCGGAAGTGCCCAAGCTGAGCCAGCTGGCAGACCTGCAAAACCACGGCGCCCTGGTCGGCGGCGAGTTCATCGCCTATGACGCCGCTTTTCCTTTCCTGAAGCCGGAGGCGCACTTGACCTTGAACGGCAAGGACATATTCAAGGGCAGCGCCGGCAATCCGGCCGGCGATCCGCGGCGCCTGCTGGGCTGGCTGGTGAACCATTGCAGCACGCATGGCATAACCCTGCCTGCCGGCACGGTAGTCACAACCGGGTCCTATACCGGCATCCACTTCCCGGATGAAGCAGGGCTGGTGATCGGCCAGGTTGCGGGTTTGCCGCCGATTCATTTCGAGCTGGCTTAAGCCGGGCATCGGCAATTTTTCAAGTTTTTGACAGGACTCCATCATGTTGGTCAAACCCATCCACCTGGTCCCCCGCAGTCCATCGCCGGCGACGCCGCTGGCCGCGCAGTTGCGGCGCGAACTGAAAGGCGAAGTACTGTTCGGCCGGGCCGACCGCGGCCGCTATGCTACCGACGCTTCGATCTACCAGATCATGCCGCTTGGGGTGGCGGTGCCGCGCGACCAGGACGACCTGCTGCTGGCGCTGGACATCGCCCGCAGCCACCAGGTCCCGGTGCTGGCGCGCGGCGCCGGCACCAGCCAGTGCGGCCAGACCGTGGGCGAGGCGCTGGTGATCGACAACAGCAAATGGCTGAACCAGGTCATCGATTTCGATCTCGCGGCGCGCACCGTGACGGTGGAGCCCGGCATGGTCCTCGACCATCTCAACGCCTGGCTCAAGCCGCACGGCCTGTGGTTTCCGGTGGACGTCTCGACCGCGGCCCAGTGCACGATCGGCGGCATGGCCGGCAATAATTCCTGCGGCTCGCGGTCGATCGAGTACGGCAACATGGTGCACAACGTGGCCGCCATCGATGCGGTGCTGGCTGACGGCACGCAAGGGCGCTTTCAACGGCTGGACCGCATGGAGCAGGGCGGCCGCATCGGCGGCATCGCCGCCGGACTGCAGCGTATTGCCCAACGCGAACGGGCCGAGATCACGGAACGCGTACCCAAGGTGCTGCGGCGGGTCGGCGGCTACAACATCGATATCTTCGATTGCCAGAATCCGCGCGCTTACACCGACGACGGCATCGCCAACCTGGCGCATATCCTGGTCGGCTCCGAAGGGACGCTAGCCTACAGCCGGCAGCTCACCCTGTCGCTGGCGCTGCTGCCAGCGCACAAGGTCTTGGGTGTGGTCAATTTCCCGACCTTCTACCAGGCGATGGACATGACGCAGCACATCGTCAAGCTTGGCCCGACCGCGGTCGAGCTGGTCGACCGCACCATGATCGACCTGTCCATGGGCAATCCGGCATTCAAGCCGGTCATCGAAAAAGCCCTGGCAGGGCAGCCGCAAGCGATTTTGCTGGTCGAGTTCGCCGGAAACGATCACGCCGCGCTGCTGAACAAGCTGGACAGCCTGGACCAATTGATGGCCGACCTCGGGTTGCCCGGTTCCGTGGTGCAAATGCGCGGCGCGGCCGACCAGAAAGCATTGTGGGACGTGCGCAAGGCCGGCCTGAACATCATGATGAGCATGAAGGGCGACGGCAAGCCGGTCTCCTTCATCGAAGATTGCGCCGTACCGCTGGAACACCTGGCCGAATACACCAGCCAGCTGACCGAAGTGTTCCATAAATACGGCACCGAAGGCACCTGGTACGCACACGCCAGCGTCGGCACCCTGCATGTCAGGCCGATACTCGACATGCGCCGCGGCGGCGCCAAGGACATGCGCGAAATTGCCGAAGCTGCCTCGGCGCTGGTGCGCAGATACAAAGGCGCTTATTCGGGCGAACACGGCGACGGCCTGTGCCGCGGCGAATGGGTAGCATGGCAATATGGCCCGAAAATCAATGCCGCCTTCACCGAAATCAAGGAGCTGTTCGATCCGCAAAATCGCTTCAACCCGGACAAGATCGTGCGCCCGCCCAAGATGGACGATGCAAGCAATTTCCGTTTTGCCCCAGGCTATAGCGAGCTGCCGCATCGTCCTTTGCTGGACTGGTCGTCCTGGAACGTCAGGCGCAATCCGCTGACCGGCGAAGAAACCGCGGCCGGCAGCGGCGGCGACAAGAGCGGCGGCCTGGCCAAGCTGGTCGAGATGTGCAACAACAACGGCCATTGCCGCAAATTCGACGCCGGCACCATGTGCCCCAGCTATCGCATTACCAAAGATGAAAAGCACGTCACGCGCGGTCGCGCCAATACCCTGCGCCTGGCCCTGTCTGGCCAGTTCGGCAGCGAAGGCCTGGCCAGCACCGAGGTCAAGGAAGTGCTGGACCTGTGCGTATCGTGCAAAGGCTGCAAGCGCGACTGCCCGACCGGCGTCGACATGGCCAAGATCAAGATTGAAGCGCGCGCGGCGTGGGCCGGCAAGCATGGCCTCAGCTTGCGCGACAGGCTGGTGGGATTTGTGCCGAAGTATGCGCCTTACGCCAGCGCTATCGGCGGCCTGATAGCCTGGGCCGACGGCGTTCCTGTGCTGTCCGGCTGGCTGAAAAAGCAGATCGGCCTGGCGCCGCAACGGTCTTTCCCGCGCTTCAGGAATGCTTTCCTGAACAATGCCAGATCGGCTGGCGAGGGCGAACGGGAAGTCTTGCTGTTCGTCGATACCTTCAACAATTACATGGAACCCGAAAACGCCCGTGCGGCGCAAGCGGTGCTGGAAGCCGCCGGGTACAAGGTGCATTTCAATACGGTGGCAGGCCAGAAACCCTTGTGTTGCGGCCGTACCTATCTGTCCGCCGGCCTGGTCGAACAGGCAAAGGCGGAAGCACGCAGGACGCTGGATGTATTGACGCCCTTCGTTGAGCGCGGGATTGCCATTGTCGGGCTGGAGCCATCCTGCCTGCTGTCCTTGCGCGACGAGTTTCTCGATTATGGTTATGGCGCAGAGGCAAAGAAACTGGCGGCGTCGGCCTATCTTTTTGAGGAATTCCTGGTGAAAGAAAAAAAGGCCGGCCGTTTCCGCCTGGACCTGAAGCCGCTGCCCGGCAACAAAGTCCTGGTGCACGGGCATTGCCATCAAAAAGCCTTCGACGCTTTTCGTCCGGTGCACGCGGTATTGCAATGGATCCCGCACATTGAACTGGACTCGGTGGAATCTTCCTGCTGCGGCATGGCCGGCAGTTTCGGCTATGAAGCCGAGCACTACGATGCGTCGATCGCCATGGCCGAGCTGGCGCTATTGCCGGCTGTACGCAAGGCTGGCAAAGACAGCATCGTCGTCGCCGACGGCACCAGCTGCCGGCACCAGATCCACGATGGGGCCGGTACGGTTGCGCTGCATGTGGCGCGCGTCCTCGCCATGTCGCTGCCGGGAAATGCGGCCGCGGGCGGTTCAGGCAAATAGCGGAAAAAAAGACCCTTCCGAGTCTTTTCTTGAGCGGCATTCAGCTGGTATTCCTGAATTTCGCGTGAACTGAGCTGGCGCTTGCGTATGGCATACAGCGATGCGCAACCGTAATAATCCTGGCTGCTTCCCGCCGGCGCCACGCGCATCTTGCTTTCGCACGTCACCCATGCCTTGCGGAGGACATCCCACCGTTTGTCGCAGACAGGCTTTTTGGTGACCACGCCGTCGGTTTCCTGCACGACAACGCGTGCTGCAGGCAGCTTATCCAGCGTCACCTCATACCAGACCTGGTTGACGAGGTGCAATTGCACATGGTCGGAAATAATGCGGCGAATTTTGCGTTTATCCTGTTTCAGCGCGAGCTCCTGGCTGTTCCTGGCCGCGCAATAGCTTGTATAAAAGCGATTGCGCAGCAGGATTCCGGTCAGCGGATGGACAAACATTTCAGCGCGGGAATCCGCCAGTCCGACATAGTGCCCGGACCAGCTGTTTTGCCGCAGCACGACCCGGCCATTGCGGCCAGTCCCTTCCCAGCGCGTCTGGATCGCTACGAAATTATCCAGGTGCTGCAGAATATGCTGCTTGACCGTGCTGCGTGCATCGATGGCCGCACGGATTTCTTTGTAGACCTTGTCCCACGGCCGGTTGACCTGCCGTTCCAGGAAACGCTTCAACGGCGCCAGGTTCTCATTGAGTCCTTTGCGATCGTTGTAACCCTTATTCATGCCGAGCCGGCTCGGGCCGTCTTCCCGGTTGCGGAAAGCGCGGCCGTCGCCCTTGTATGCGTTGCTGTGGATACGGCGCGGCCGTTCCACGATCACCTTGAACATGTCGTCACGCATCGTCGCCACCGTCCTTCTTTTTTCCTGAAAGCAGCAGATTCAGGTTTTGTTTTTCGACGCGGCGTATCCGGCGCGCGGGATTGTGCGCGGCATGCGCCCCTGCTTTCCTTGCCCTGGCCGGCGCAACCAGCGGATTGCGCGGTTTCGGCAGCTTGATCGTCATTTTCATGCTCATCCTTTCACACAAATGACCTGGCGCAGCGTGTGCACCACCTCGACCAGGTCGGCCTGATGCGCCATGACCTGATCGATGTCCTTGTACGCCGCTGGAATCTCATCGACCACGCCGCCATCCTTGCGGCACTCGATGCCCAGCGTCTGGTCGGCCAGGTCGAAGCGGTTGAAGCGACGCTTGGCCTCGGTCCGGCTCATGCGCCGTCCTGCGCCGTGGGAACAGGAGCAGAACGATGCCGGATTGCCCTTGCCGCGCACGATGTAGCTCTTGGCTCCCATGCTCCCGGGGATGATGCCAAGCTCGCCTTCGCGCGCTGAAATCGCACCCTTGCGTGTGATGAACAAGCGTTCATTGCCGTGGATTTCACGGGCTACGTAGTTGTGATGGCAATTGATCGCCTCCCCGTCCAGCTTGAAAGGCGGCAATTGCTGTACCAGTACATCCACCGCGCGGCGCATCATTTCGCGCCGGTTGATCAATGCATAATCCTGCGCCCATTCCACCGCTTCCACGTAGTCGTCGAACAGCACCGACCCCTCGCTGAAGTACGACAGATCCTTGTCCGGCAGATGAAGCTTGTTGCGCTCCATGTCTTTCTTCGCAGCGGAGATGAAATAACGTCCGATTACGTTGCCGATGCCGCGCGACCCGGAATGCAGCATGATCCAGACCGCTGTTCTTCGTCCAGGCAAACCTCGATGAAATGATTGCCGCCGCCGAGCGTGCCGATCTGGCAGATCCAGGTCTGGGAAAACTTGTGCTGCATCTTCATGATGCCGCCGT
>Ga0182007_10001215_pt1 | contig 13977 bp, 13 predicted proteins | sample Sormic07211113_1_FD_123023 | JGI IMG/M metagenome (GOLD analysis project Ga0182007, IMG submission 123023) | Rhizosphere microbial communities from Sorghum bicolor, Mead, Nebraska, USA - 072115-113_1 MetaG | ecosystem: Host-associated > Plants > Roots > Rhizosphere | place: USA: Nebraska... | reverse complement strand
GATTTCAGGCTCTTGCTGATGGTTCGGTCGGCATCCGCCAATCCGGGCCGCTGCGCACCGGGCAGCTTCGCCAGCACCGGCTGCGGATCGATCCGCAGCGCCCGGCAGACACTGGCCGCGAGCGCGCGCGCGAAAACGGCGTCGGGCAGCGCCTCGATGTTGTCGTCCTCGAGCGCGGCCAGCTTCTGCGGCGACACCTTGAGCGCCGCGGCGACCATGTCGATGTGCAGGCCGTGCGCCTCCCGCGCCTCGCGCAGCATGTCGCCGGCCGACTTGTTCGTGCTGTCGCCACCGACCAGGGGCACCGCGGCCGAAGCCCCGAATTCACTCGCTCGCTCAATCATTGAAATTTCCGCGCTCGTACGCGATCGCCTCCCGCGACTGTGGGAAGCGCCGTTGCAATTGGTCCGCCAACCGCGAGACCGCTTCGCGGTTGCCGAGTTGACGTTCGATCTTGATGCCGAGCCACAGCGACTCGGCGCTGGCCGACGGGCTGTTGTTGACGCGGCGGATGTAGAACTGGGCCCGCTGCCAGTCGTTGCGCTGGGCCAGGATCGAGGCCAGGTTGTAGCCGATCACCGGATTGCCGGCATCGATCTCGTAGGCCTGCATCAGGCTGCGTTCGGCTTCGGGCTTCAGACCGGCCTTCAGCTGGCAGACGCCCTGCGTCATCAGCGTCTTGGCCCGGTCGGTGTAGGTGGCGATGGCGAGCGCGGCCGAGAACTGCTGCTGCGCATCGGCAAAGCGGTTCTGCTGGCACAGCAGCCAGCCGTAGTTGTGCAGCACGTTGGGCTCGCGCGGGTCGAGCGCGATGGCACGGCGGAAGCTGTCTTCGGCCTGGGCCGGGTCGTCGAGCCGCATGTAGACCAGGCCGCGCAGGTTGTAGGCGTCCGGGAAGCTCGGATCCGCCGCCAGGGCCTGCTTGATCTCGTCGAGCGCCACCGTGGTCTGCCCGGCCTGGAAGTAGCCGACCGCGAGCTCGGTCCGCAGCTTGGCGCGCTTGCGGCCATTGGTTTCGTCGGAGTCCGTCACGATGGCCGCGTCCCTGCCGGGGGAAGTCTGCACCACGCCATTCCGGGTGTTGACGCAGCCTGCCAGCAGATAGGCTGCAGCGACGCCACAGGACACCTGCAGCAGCAGCGTGCGTGCATTCGGAAACGCCTTGCTCATCGGATCATTGCTCCTCGGCAGTGGGGGTGGCGGCCTGGCGAGAGGCCGGGTGCAGGATCACGGTGCGCCGCTGCGCCATCCGTTCGGCCGCATGGGTGCGGTCTTTCACGTCGCCGGCGAGCTGTCCGCAGGCGGCATCGATGTCGTCGCCGCGCGTCTTGCGCACCGTGGTCACGATGCCCGCTTCGCTCAGCACCTTGGCGAAGGCCAGGACCCGGGGCTGCGGCGAGCGCAGCAGGCCCGATGCCGGGAATGGGTTGAAGGGAATCAGGTTGAACTTGCAGGACACGCCGGACGAACGCACGAGTTCCAGCAGCTGGCGCGCGTGCTCGGGCTGGTCGTTGACGCCGTCGAGCATGCAGTATTCGAAGGTGATGAAGTCGCGCGGGGCATGCGCGAGGTAGCGCTTGCAGGCCTCGAGCAGTTCGACGATGGGGTATTTGCGGTTGAGCGGCACGAGGTCGTCGCGCAGCGCATCGTTGGGCGCGTGCAGCGACACCGCGAGCGCCACCGGGCAGTCGCCGCCGAGCCGGTCGATCATCGGCACCACGCCCGAAGTCGACACCGTCACGCGGCGCCGCGACAGGCCATAGGCGTTGTCGTCGAGCATCGTGCGCAGCGCCGGCACCAGCGCCGCATAGTTCTGCAGCGGCTCGCCCATGCCCATCATCACGACGTTGGAGATCACGCGCTCGGCGCGGCCCAGGTGCTTGCGCAGGAAATGCTCGGCGAACCACAGCTGGGCCGTGATTTCGCCGGTGGTGAGATTGCGGCTGAAGCCCTGGTGGCCGGTCGAACAGAAGCGGCAGCCGACGGCGCAGCCGGCCTGCGACGACACGCACAGCGTGCCGCGGTCGTCCTCGGGAATGAACACGGCCTCGACCGCATTGCCGTCGCCGACGTCGAACAGCCACTTGATGGTGCCGTCGGCGGATTCGTGCTGCGTGATGACCGGCAGGGCCTCGACCCGGGCGGTGGTCGCGAGCTTCTCGCGCAGCGACTTCGCCAGGTCGGTCATTTGCGCGAAATCGCTGGCGCCCCGCTGGTGGATCCAGCGGAACAGCTGCGTCGCGCGGAAACGCTTTTCCCCCAGCCGTTCGCAGAACGCGGCCAATCCCTCCAGATCGAAGTCGAGCAGGTTGGCCGTGGTCATTGCGTCAGGCGGGCTCGCCCTCAGCGGGCGTAGACGTTCAGGCCGGCGAAGAAGAAGGCGATCTCGACCTGGGCCGTTTCGGGCGCGTCGGAACCGTGCACCGCGTTGGCATCGATGCTGTCGGCGAAGTCGGCGCGGATGGTACCGGGAGCGGCCTTCTTGGGGTCGGTGGCGCCCATCAGGTCGCGGTTCTTGGCGATCGCGTTGTCGCCTTCGAGCGCCTGCACGAACACCGGGCCGGAGATCATGAACTCGACCAGGTCCTTGAAGAAGGGACGCTCCTTGTGGACTGCGTAGAACTGCTCGGCTTCGCTGCGCGACAGGTGGATCAGCTTGGCTGCCACGATCTTGAGGCCGGCGGCCTCGAAGCGGGAGACGATCTTGCCGATGACGTTCTTCGCGACGGCGTCGGGCTTGATGATGGAGAGGGTGCGTTCGATGGCCATGAAAGTGCTTTCTTGAGAGCTTGAATCTGAATGAGTTCCGTCATGGCCGCAACATGCGGGTTGCAAGCCTTGACAAAGCCTCTGATTTTAACCGGCGCGGGAGCATTCCCTCGCCGCGGGCGGGCGAAAGGCCGCGCCGTTTTGCCGAATTCAGCGGCCGCGGCGTCGACCGCCACCACCGCCGCCGCCGAAGTTTCCACCGCCGCCGCCACCGCCGCCGCCGGGTCCACCGCGACGCGGGCCCTGGCGCTGCTCCTTGCGCTGGCGCGAGAAGCTGTCGGTGCCGATGTAGCCGAGCGAGGTCTTCATCGGATCGGGCTGGTTGGCACCGCCGGGGGCGCGGTCGTCACCCGGGCGGCTGCGTCCCTGCGGACCGGGCCCGGGCCCCTGCCCTGGCGGCCGGTCGCCACGGTTGCCGCGGCGCCCCTGGGGCGGGCCCTTGCCGCCGCCGCGGTCCGGGCGCGCACCCGGGCCATGGGCCAGCGGATTCGGGATCGATTCGCGGGCGTCGCCCTGCGCGCCGCCGTTGCGGTTGCCCCGGCGCTTGCGATTGCGGTTGCGCCCGCCGTTGTCCTGGCCCGGCCCCTGGCCCTTGGGCCCGTTGCCGTGCCGGGGGGCGCGTTCGCCGCCACCGCCGGCGGCCTGGAACAGGGCCTGGATGTCGCGCTCGTCGAGCTCCATCCAGGCGCCGCGCTTGAGCCCGCGCGGCAGCACCATCGCGCCGTAGCGGATGCGGATCAGCCGGCTGACGGCATGGCCGACCGACTCGAACAGGCGCCGCACCTCGCGGTTGCGGCCCTCGGAGATGGTGACGCGGTACCAGCAGTTGGAGCCTTCGCCGCCGCCCTCCTCGATGGTGCCGAACTGCGCCATGCCGTCGTCCAGCCGCACGCCTTCGAGCAGCCGCTTCTTCTCCTCGGCACTGAGCGCGCCGAGCACGCGCACGGCGTATTCGCGCTCCAGGCCGAAGCGCGGATGCATCAGCTGGTTGGCGAGTTCGCCCGAACTGGTGAACAGCAGCAGGCCTTCGGTATTCAGGTCGAGGCGGCCGACCGACTGCCACTTGCCCTGCTGCAGGCGCGGCAGCTTGCGGAACACGGTCGGCCGATTCTGCGGGTCGTCGTGCGTGACGACCTCGCCGACCGGCTTGTGATAGGCGATGACGCGCGCCGGCGGCGGCGCGATCCGGTAGCGGATCGGCTTGCCGTTGATCTTGACCTGGTCGCCGTACTGGATGCGCTGCCCGATGTGGGCCGGCTCGTTGTTGACCGAGATGCGGCCCTGGAGGATGAGCTGCTCCATTTCGAGCCGCGAGCCCAGGCCGGCCTGCGCCAGCACCTTGTGGAGCTTGGGCGAATCGGCCTCGGGCAGCAGCACGCGCTTGAGCGGCGGCACCTCGGGGCTTTCCTCGTCGGCGTCGAACTGGCCGGAGATCACGTCGGCGAAGCGGATCGGCTCGGGCGGCGGGGCGTTGCGCTGCTCGCGCTCGGCGGCGCGGCGGGCGCGGTCGAGGTCGTCTTCTTCCTCGTCCGGCTCTTCCTCGTCTTCTTCCTCGTCTTCATCCGCCTCGTCACGGGCGGCGGCGACAGGGACCGGCGCGGCCACCACCGGAGCGAGCGGCTGCGGCGGCGGCACGACCTCGGCCACGGCCACGGCCTCCGGCGCCGCGGCCAGGGTGGCCGGCGCGGCCGCTTCGGCCGCGCCCTCCTCCACGGCGGGAGCGTCGACCGGCTGGGCGACGGCCGCCTTGGGCTTGCGGGGGCGACGCTTGCGCGGCGCGGCCTCGCCTTCGGCTGCCGTTACGGGGGTCTCGACCGCGGGCACGTCGGAAGCGGCGTCGGCCGGCAGCGCGGCTGCATCATCAGGATCAATGGGGCTCATGGTCGGGTTCCGGAAGGGGCGGCGGTGGTGTCGGCCTCGTCGGGCGCCGCTTCGGCGTCGACGGGCGCGGGAATGGGGGGGTCGAAAGGCTCGGGGGCAGTCACGGCGGCAGCCTCGGCCTCGGCCTCGATCTCGACCTCGACCTCGGCCAGGAGCAGCGTTTCGGCCGGCAGGTCCTCGATCGGCAGCGCGGGCTGGTCCTCGCCGGCCGCCTGGCCGAGCGCGTCGATCAGCGCGCCCTGTTGCGCCGGCGTCTCGATCAGCGGCAACTGGTCCAGCGAGGCCAGGCCCAGGTCGTCGAGGAACTGGCGCGTCGTCGCGTAGAGCGCAGGCCGGCCGACGGTTTCGCGATGGCCGATCACCTCGACCCAGTTGCGGTCTTCGAGCTGCTTCAGGATCAGCGAGTTGATCGTGACGCCCCGGATGTCCTCCATGTCGCCCCGCGTGACCGGTTGCCGGTAGGCGATGATCGCCAGCGTCTCGAGGACCGCGCGGGTGTAGCGCGGCGGCTTCTCGGGATGCAGCCGATCGAGGTGGTCGCGCAGTTCGGGCCGGCTCTGGAAGCGCCAGCCACTGCCCACGCTCACGAGCTCCAGGCCGCGCTGCGACCAGTCTTCCTGCAGTTCAAGCAACAGCGACTTGATCGTGTCGGCGCCCAGTTCGTCGTCGAACAGCACGCGCAGTTCGCGCACCGGCAACGGCTGGGTCGAACAGATCAAGGCGGTTTCGAGAATGCGCTTGGCATCCGCCGTATTCATGGTTCGCGTTATCCAGGAAAAGGCGCCTCGAGGACGCTAGTTCAGAAGGATGGAAGGAGGCGCTGCCGGCACGCGGCGAAAAGCAACGCAAAGCCGGCAATCAGGCGGCCGGCGCGGCCCTCGGGACCGTCAGGCGCGATTGTAATCCAGCCCCCACTCGGAGAAACCCTGACGCAGGTCCGGCGGCGGCGGCGAGCGGAACGCCATCGGCTGATGCGTGACCGGATGCGCGAATTCGAGCCTGAAGGCATGCAGCGCCTGCCGCGTCAGGCCGGCTGCGGGCGCACCGCCGTAGAGCGCGTCGCCGACCAGCGGATGCCCGATCGACGCCATGTGGACCCGGATCTGGTGGGTCCGGCCGGTTTCGAGCGTGCAGCGCACCGCGCAGCCCTGCTCGGTGCCGTCGAGCAGTTCGACCAGCGTGCGGGCCGTCTTGCCCGAATGGCGCTCGAGATCGACCACGGCCATGCGCAACCGGTTGCGCGGATCGCGCCCGATCGGGGCGTCGACATGGCGCGTGCGAGCCCCCTGCCAGCTGCGGTGGGCGAGCGCCAGGTACTGGCGCTTGACCTCCCGCGCCGCGATCGACGCCACCAGGGCATCCATCGCCTGGCGGCTGCGCGCCACCACCATCAGGCCGCTGGTGTCGCGGTCGAGCCGGTGCACGATGCCGGCGCGCGGCAGCAGCGCCGCCCGGGGATCGAGCGCCAGCAGGCCGTTGAGCAGCGTGCCGCTCCAGTGGCCCGGCGCCGGATGAACCACCAGACCGACCGGCTTGTCGATGATGCGCAGGTGGTCGTCCTCGTAGAGCACAGCCAGGGCCATGGGCTCGGCCTTGAAGGCCTGGCTCTGCGGCGTCGGCCGCAGTTCGATCTGCCCGGCCTCCCCGGCATGGACGGTCGCCGAAGCCTTGGTCAGCACCCGCCCCTGGATCTCGACCATGCCGGCCTCGATCAACTGCTGCAGGTAGCTGCGCGAGAATTCCGGCACCAGCGCCGCGAGCGCGCGATCGAGCCGCTGGCCATGCTCGGCGGGGCCGATCATGAAGGCGCGGACTTCGCTGGCGGCGGAGAGCTCCACGCCCTCGTCGTGGTCGGCCGCCTCAGGGGCGTCCGCCAGGGGGTCGGCCGATATAATCGAGGGCAACTGTTTCACGAAAGCCTTATCTGATGTTTCGCGCCAAATTATCGGTCGTCCCCGGCTGGCTGGCCTTGTGCGCCGCAGCGTGGCTGGTGGCCGGCTGCTCGACGACCGAAGCCGACAAGACCGCGAACTGGAGCCCCAACCGGATCTACTCCGAAGCCAAGGACGAATCGAATTCCGGCGCCTACGACAAGGCCGTTCCGCTGCTGGAGAAGCTCGAAGGCCGCGCCGCCGGCACCCCGCTCGCGCAGCAGGCCCAGCTGGACAAGGCCTACGCCCAATGGAAGGCCGGCGACAAGGTGCCTGCGATCGCCACCCTCGACCGCTTCATGAAGCTCCACCCGGCCAGCCCGGCGATCGACTACGCGCTCTACCTCAAGGGCGTGATCAACTTCAACGACGACCTCGGGCTGTTCTCGTGGATGACCCGCCAGGACCTGTCCGAGCGCGACCAGAAGGCGGCCAAGGAATCCTTCGAGTCGTTCAAGGAACTGGTGACCCGCTTCCCCGAGTCGCGCTACACGCCCGACGCGCGGCTGCGCATGAATTACATCGTCAATTCGCTGGCGCAGTATGAAGTGCACGTGGCGCGCTACTACTACACCCGCGGCGCCTACCTGGCGGCGATCAACCGCGCCCAGCTGGCGCTGTCCGACTACCGCGAAGTGCCGGCACTCGAAGAGGCGCTGTACATCATGTACATGTCCTACGACAAGCTCGGCATGAACGACCTGCGCGACGACGCCCAGCGCGTTCTGACCAAGAACTACCCGCAGAGCGAATACCTCACGCGCGGCTTCCGGGCCAAGGACGATCCCTGGTGGAAGCTCTGGTAGGCCGCTGGCCGTTCATCTCCTGAGCGCGGCGATCTCGGCGTCGAGTTCGGCCTCGCCCTCGATCCTGCGCATCGGCGGCAGCGCGGCCAGCAGGCGCTTGCCGTAGCCCATCGCGACCAGCCGCGTGTCGCAGATCACCAGCACGCCCTGGTCGGATTCGCGCCGTATCAGGCGGCCGGCACCCTGCTTGAGCGAGACTGCGGCCTCCGGCAGCGAATACTCCCCGAAGGCGCTTCGCCCTTGTGATTCGAGCCGCTGCGAACGCGCCTCGACCAAGGGGTCGTTGGGCGGCGGGAACGGCAGCTTGTCGATCACCACCAGCTGCAGCGCATCGCCCGGCGCATCGAAGCCCTCCCAGAACGAGGCCGACGCGACCAGCACGCAGCCTGCCCGGCCCTCGCTGGCGCCTTCGCGGAAGCGGTCCATCAGCACCCGCTTGGGCAGCTCGCCCTGCACCAGCACCTCGGGCCGCTGTCCGGCCTCGAGGCGCTCGAACTGCGACTTCATCGCGTCGCCGATGGTGCGCAGCGCGCGCAGGGTGGTGGTCAGGACCAGCGTGCGTCCGCCCAGGGCGCCGGCGCCCCGTGCCGCCAGCAGTGCCAGCTGCTGGCTGTGGGCCGGGTCGTTCGGCTTTGGAAAGACACGCGGCACGAACAGCGCGGCCTGCCGCGCGTAGTCGAAGGGGCTCTGGACCCGGAGCACTTCGGCGTCTTCGAGGCCGCAGGGTTCGGTGAACCAGCGCAGCTTCGGGTCGTCGCCCAGGGTCGCCGAGGTGAACACCCAGGCCCGCCCTTGCGCGTCGTCGTCGTCGCCTTCCTCCGGCTCGGCACCACCGGTCTTGAGCACGCGCGACCGCACCGCCTCGGCGATGTCGAGCGGCGACTCGACCAGCCGCAGCTGCGTGCCCACATCCACCCAGCGCACCGATCCGGGCGCGCAGGCCTCGGCGAAGCGCTCGGCGCGCTGTGCAAGCTGCTGCGCCCGGTCGTGCAGCCGGACGAAATCGGGTGACAGCTCGCTGACCGTATCGAGGCCGCGCGCCGCGTCGGCGAAGGCCTGCTGCAAGGCGCCCAGCGCCTCCTCCCAGGCCGCCGCGGGAACGCCTTCCGGCGCCGGGCCGGCCCAGCGCAGCTTGGCGCCGGGCCATTGCTTGCCGACCGCCAGCCGCAGGTCGCGGGCGCCGCGCTCCACCGCCGCCACCAGCTGCTGCCAGTCGACCAGGCCGCGCGCCTGCTGCAGCCCGGCCGCCAGCATGTCGCGGGCGAAATCGAGCGCCTGCCCGGTGCCGAGCTGGACGCCGAGGAACTGCACGCCGGTCTCGTTGAGCTGGTGCGCCTCGTCGAACACCACCACCCGCACGCTCGGCAGCAGTTCCGCCATGCCCGATTCGCGCACCGCCAGGTCGGCAAAGAACAGATGGTGGTTGATGACCACCACGTCGGCCGCCATGGCCTCGCGCCGCGCCAGGTTGACATGGCAGGGCTTGAACTGCGGACACTGCGCGCCGAGGCAGTTGTCGCGCGTCGACGTGACCAGCGGAATCAGCGGCGAGCGCTCGTCCAGCCCCGGCAGCTCGGCCAGGTCACCGGTGCGGGTGGCCTTGGACCACTGCTCGATCTTGGCCAGCGTGCGCAGCGAGCCGCGCTCCGGCAGCGAGGCGTCGTGGCGCGCGAGGTCGAGCCGGTGCAGGCAGAGGTAGCTGGCCCGGCCCTTGAGCAGCGCGGTGCGCACCGGCAGGCCCAGCGCCGTGACCAGCCGCGGCAGGTCGCGACCGAAGAGCTGGTCCTGCAGCGTCTTGGTGGCGGTCGACAGCAGCACCCGCTCGCCGCTCAGCAGCGCCGGCACCAGGTACGAAAAAGTCTTGCCGACGCCGGTGCCGGCCTCGACCACCAGCACGCCGCCTTGTTCGATGGTGCGCGCCACCGCCAGCGCCATCTGGGTCTGTCCCTCGCGCTCCCGGAACTGGTCGGCGGCATGCGAGAGCACCCCGCCTTGCGCGAAGACCTCGCGCACTTCTTGTTCGAGCGGCATCAGGCGGGCTCTTGGGGGTCGAGCAGGTCGACCAGACGCGCGATCTGGTCGCGCAGCGCCAGCCGCCTCTTCTTCAGCCGCCGCAGCAGCAGTTCGTCCTGCGGCACGACGTCGCCCAGCCGGTCGATCGTGGCATCGAGGTCGGCATGCTCGATCCGAAGTTCGATCAGCTGGCGGGAAAATGAGTGAAGATTGGAGTCCAAGGGCACGCAGTCAAAAAAGCGAAGCGGCGACGGTCCGGCCGGCGCCTGTGTTCGCTCGATAATACGTCTTCGTTCCGTCAGCACCCTCACAACAAGAACCGCGCCATCGGCGCAGCAGCGCCACATGACCCGAGGCTTTCGACTCGCCGCCGCCACCGGTCTCCACAAGGGAGACCGCCCCTACCAGCAAGACCAGGTCCTGGTCGTCACCCACCCCCGCGTGCCGGGCTGCGTGCTGGCGGTCATCGCCGACGGCATGGGCGGGCGCAGCGGCGGACGCAAGGCCTCCGACCAGGTGCTGCTGACCGCGCGCCAGCTCTTCTCCCGCTACAAGCCCGGGCGCGACGAACCCGTCGGCATGCTGCGCCAGCTGCTCGAGGACGCCCACACCGTGATCAAGCTCACGGCGGTGTCCAGCGAGCAGGAGCCGCACAGCACGCTGGCGGCCTTCCTCATGAACCCGGAGGGCGACTGCGCCTGGATCCACGCGGGCGACTCCCGCATCTACCACTTCCACCACGGCCGGCTGGTCAAGCGCACCAAGGACCACTCCTACGTGCAGGTGCTGGTGGACCGCGGCGAAATCGACGAGGACGAGGCCAGCGTGCATCCCCAGGGCAACATCCTGCTCGGCTGCCTCGGCATGAAGTCGACCCCGCCCCCGGTCGACGTCCACCTGATTCCGCGCCTGAAGGCCGGCGACGTGCTGATGGCCTGCAGCGACGGCCTATGGCACTACTTCAGCCCGATCGAGATGGGCGAACTGCTGGCCGAGAAGCCACCGCGCGAAGCCGTCGAACTGCTGGTCGCCGAAGCCCGCAGACGCGCCCACGGCGGCGGCGACAACATCTCGATCGTCGTCGTGAAGCTCGAGGACCTGCCTAAGGACGAGTAGGCGTCGCGGCCGGGTTGGCCGCGGTCCCCGGATCGGGCAGGGGCGCCGAGCGCGGCTTGGTCCGGTCGGCGTTTCGCTTCTGGTTGTCCGCCCGATGCTGGTCGGCCTGCCGCTGCTTGTCTTCGTAGGCCTGACGTGCAGCCGGCGCTTCGGCGCGGCGGCGCGCCGCCTTCGCCTGCTCCTCGGCATGGGCACGCTGCTTGTCGTCGAACTGGCGCTGCTTCTCGGCCGCTTCGCTGGCTGCCTGGGTGCGGCCGGCCGCATGGTCGGCGGCGCGCTGCTCGCGATCCTGCTGCGACTTCAGCGACTCCTCGCGCTTTGCATCGGCCTCCCTGGCGCGCGCACTGCTGCCCTTTTCGTCGAGCTTGTCGAGTGCCGCCGCGCCGCGGCGCTTGCGCTCCAGGTCATTGATCTCCGCTTCCTGGCGCTTGACGTCGTCGGTGGCCACGCGGCGGCGCTGCCGGCTTTCCTGCAGGCAGCCCTCGACCGCGAACTTCTTGTAGCAGGCGGCCCGGTCGGCATCGTAGCGGGCGCTGATCGCCTTGCGCTCCTCGGCCAGGCGGGCGCGCTCGGCGTCGAGGTCGGCGCCGGCGGCGGTCGCGCTCGACTGCGCCCAGAGCGGCACTGCGGCAAGACCGAACAGCAAGGCAAGGACGATGTTCTTCATGTGAGGCGGGTGTCGACGGTGCGCCGCTCCAGCGCCAGGAACTCGGTCGATTGCATCTCGTTGAGCCGCGACACGGTGCGAGGAAATTCATGGGCCAGGGGCCCTTCGGTATACAACGCCTCGGGCGGGACCTCGGCGGACATGATCAGTTTCACGCGCCGATCGTAGAACACGTCGACCAGCCATGTGAAACGACGTGCTTCAGAGGCCATCCGCACCGGCATGTACGGCACGTCGGAGAGCAGCACGGTGTGGAACTGGGTCGCGATCTCGAGGTAGTCGTTCTGCGAGCGCGGACCGCCGCACAGCGTCTTGAAGTCGAACCAGACCACGCCCCCGGCCTTGCGCCGGGCATGGATCTCGCGCGACTCGATGTGCAGCACCGGATTCTCGTCGGCGCTCTCGGCCAGCCGCTCGAAGGCCTTGCGCATCTCCTTGTCGGCCGCGGCGCCGTTGGGCGTCAGGTAGAGACGCACCTGCTCGAGCGTGCGGCGCCGGTAGTCGGTGCCGTTGTCGACGCTGATCACCTCCAGCCGCTGGTTGAGCAGCGCGATCGCCGGCAGGATCCGGTCGCGGTGCAGGCCGCCCGGGTAGAGGTCGTCCGGCTTGAAGTTGGAGGTGGTGACGAAGCCCACGCCGTTCTCGAACAATGCCGCCAGCAGCCGGTGCAGGATCATTGCATCGGTGATGTCGGCGACATGGAACTCGTCGAAGCAGATCAGCTTGTAGCGCTTGGAAATCCGCAGGCCCAGCTCGTCCAGCGGGTTGACCGTGCCCTGCAGCTCGGCCAGCTCGCGATGGACCTCGCGCATGAACTCATGGAAGTGCAGCCGCGTCTTGCGCCTGAGCGGGACCGCGTTGTAGAAGCAGTCCATCAGGAAGCTCTTGCCGCGCCCGACGCCGCCGTACATGTAGACCCCGCGCGGAATCTCCGGCCGGTTGATCAGCTTCTTGAAGGCGTTGGAACGCTGCGCCTTGTACTCGCCCCACTCGCGCGCGCAGCGGTCGAGGGCTTCCACGGCGCGCAGCTGCGCGGGGTCGCTTTGGTAACCCCGCGCAGCCAGCTCCGCGTCGTACGCCTGCCTGACAGTAGTCACGAACTCAGAAGTTCAGCGTGCGCTTGTCGACGGCAAGGGCCGCTTCCTTCGTCGCCTCGGACAGCGACGGATGGGCGTGGCAGATGCGCGCGATGTCTTCGGCGCTGGCCTTGAACTCCATCGCCACCACGGCTTCGGAGATCAGCTCGCTCACCATCGGTCCGACCATGTGGACGCCGAGGATCTCGTCGGTGGCCGCATCGGCCAGGAACTTGACCATGCCGGTGGTGTCGCCCAATGCACGCGCCCGACCGTTCGCGAGGAACGGGAAGGTGCCGGCCTTGTAGGCCCGGCCGCTGGCCTTGAGCTGCTGCTCGGTCTGGCCGACCCAGGCGATTTCCGGGGAGGTATAGATCACCCAGGGAATCGTGTTGAAGTTGACGTGCCCGTGCTGGCCGGCCATGCGCTCGGCCACCGCCACGCCCTCTTCCTCGGCCTTGTGCGCGAGCATCGGGCCACGCACCACGTCGCCGATGGCCCAGACGCCGGGCAGGTTGGTGCGGCACTCTTCGTCGACCTCGATGGCGCCGCGCTCGTCGAGCTTCAGGCCCACTGCTTCGGCATTGAGGCCGATGGTGTTGGGCACGCGGCCGATCGAGACGATCAGCTTGTCGACCTCGAGCGACTGCGCGCCGCCCTTGGCGTCGGTGTAGGCGATCGAGACGCCCTTCTTGCCCGACTTGACCTCGCCGACCTTGACGCCGAGCTCGATCTTGAGGTTCTGCTTGGTGAAGGCCTTGAGCGCCTCCTTGGCGATCTGCTCGTCGACCGCGCCCAGGAAGGTCGGCAGCGCTTCGAGCACCGTGACCTCGGCTCCGAGGCGGCGCCAGACCGAGCCCATCTCGAGGCCGATCACGCCGGAGCCGATCAGCGCCAGCTTCTTCGGCACGGCGCCGATGCGCAGCGCGCCGTCGTTCGAGAGGATGTTCTCCTCGTCGAACGGTGCGCCGGGCAAGGGACGCGCATTGGAGCCGGTCGCGACGATGACCTGCTTGGCGGTGATGCTCTCTTCGGCAGCCCCCTCGACCTTGATTTCGTAGCCGGCGTCGGAGGCCTTCACGAACGAGCCGCGGCCATGGAAGAACGCGACCTTGTTCTTCTTGAACAGGTAGACGATGCCGTCGTTGTTCTGCTTCACGACGGTGTCCTTGCGGGACAGCATCTTGGCGACGTCAAGGCCCAGGCCCTCGACCTTGATGCCATGGTCGGCGAAGCTGTGGCCGGCGTGCTCGTAGTGCTCCGACGACTGCAGCAGCGCCTTCGAGGGAATGCAACCGATGTTGGTGCAGGTGCCGCCGAGGGCCGGACCGCCCTTGGCGTTCTTCCACTCGTCGATGCAGGCCACGTTGAAGCCGAGCTGTGCCGCGCGGATCGCAGCCACGTAGCCGCCGGGGCCGCCGCCGATGACGACGACGTCGAATTGCTTGTCAGACATCCGGTGCTCCTCAGATGTCGAACAGGAGGCGCGACGGATCTTCCAGCGCTTCCTTCATGGCGACCAGGCCCAGCACGGCTTCGCGGCCGTCGATGATGCGGTGGTCGTAGCTCATCGCGAGGTAGTTCATCGGGCGAACGACGACCTGGCCGTTCTCGACCACCGCGCGGTCCTTGGTCGCGTGCACGCCCAGGATGGCCGACTGCGGCGGGTTGATGATCGGGGTCGACAGCATCGAGCCGAAGGTGCCGCCGTTGGAGAT
>Ga0182007_10001213_pt1 | contig 14007 bp, 10 predicted proteins | sample Sormic07211113_1_FD_123023 | JGI IMG/M metagenome (GOLD analysis project Ga0182007, IMG submission 123023) | Rhizosphere microbial communities from Sorghum bicolor, Mead, Nebraska, USA - 072115-113_1 MetaG | ecosystem: Host-associated > Plants > Roots > Rhizosphere | place: USA: Nebraska... | reverse complement strand
TGTTTATCATCGCCTGTCCAATCTGTATCGCCGCGCTGTTCGGGTTCGCGCGGCATGTGGATCCGCTGACGGGGCAGTTCAGGCGTTGAACCCGCGAAGTCCGACGCTACCCGGACCTTGCCTTTAAGTGCCGAGTCACGGCACGATGCGCGATAACCTAAGTACGGGGCAGCATCGCGCATGCGAGATTTTCTGGGGTATATCAACGCCCGCGTCGGCGTGTTGAAAGGTGTGCTTCCGTTGAGCCGCGCCGGCGCCGCCCGCGACGCGCTAGCCGGTGTGCAGCTTGCGTCGATGGATATTCCGCAAGTGCTCGGCTACGCGCGCATCGCCGGCATGCCGGCCGTCGCGGGTCTTTACACCGTCTTTCTGCCGCTTGTGGCGTTTGCGTTTTTCGGCGCATCGCGGCATCTCGTCGTGGCCGCCGATTCGGCCACCGCCACCATTTTCGCGAGCCAGCTCTCCACGATGGCGCCGGCTTCGAGCGCGGAATATGCGTCGCTCGCCGCGATGGTCGCGTTGCTGACCGCCGCCTTGCTGTTCGTCGCGCGCATTTTCAAACTGGGCTTTCTCGCCGATTTCCTGTCGCGCACGGTGCTGGTCGGCTTTCTCGCCGGCGTCGGCGTGCAAGTCGGCATCGCCATGCTGGGCGATATGTCGGGCGTGCCGGGGCATGCCGCGCGCAGCGTCGATCAGCTCGCGCTGGTAGTGCGCGAGTCGACGCAAATCCATTGGCCGACGCTGGCGATTTCGCTGCTGGTGGTCGTGTCCATTCTGGCGTGCAAGCGCTTTCTGCCACGCGTGCCCGTGCCGTTGATCGCGGTCGTCGCGGGCATCGCGGCGAGCGACGTCTACGGGTTCGCCGCCCACGGCATCGCCGTGCTCGGTCCGGTAGCGGGCGGATTGCCGGGGCTGTCGATGCCGTCGGTCACATGGCAGCAGATGCTCGATCTCTTCCCGGTCGCGGCGTCCTGCTTCGTGATGATCGTCGCGCAAAGCGCCGCTGCGAGCCGCGTGTTCGCCGAGCGGTATCACGAGCCCGTGGATGTCAATGCCGACTTGCTGGGCATCGCCGCGGCCAACGCGGCGGCGGCGTTGTCGGGCGCGTTCGTGGTCAACGGCAGTCCCACGCAGACCGCGATGGCCGATCGCGCCGGCACGCGCAGCCAGGTCGCGCAACTCGTGTTCGCGGCGGTGGTGGTGCTCGTGCTGCTGTTTTTCAGCCGCTTTTTGCAGTATCTGCCGCACTGCATTCTCGCCAGCATCGTGTTGACGATCGCCATCGGCCTGATCGATCTCAAGACGCTGTTTGCGATTCGCCGCGAAAGTCCCGGCGAATTCGCGCTCGCCGTGTTCACGGCGGCGGCCGTGGTGCTGATCGGCGTCGAGCACGGCATTCTCGTGGCGGTGGCGCTATCGCTGCTGCGTCACGTGCGGCACAGCTACCGGCCGCACACCATGATCCTCGCCCCCGGCCAGGACGGCGTGTGGATTCCGGTGCCCGCCGTGCCCGGTATCGAGACCGCGCCGGGGTTGATCGTCTATCGCTTCGGCGCCGATCTGTTCTACGCGAACGATCACTTTTTCGTCGACGATACCCGCCGCCTGATCGCCGATGCGCCGAGCCCCGTGCGCTGGTTCGTGATCGACGCGAGCGCGATTACCGATGTCGATTATTCAGCGGCGCGCTCGGTCGGCGAATTGTGCGAGAGCTTGAAACACGGCGGCATCGGCGTGATTTTCGCGCGCGTGAACCGTTATTTGCGCTCGGATATGGACCGGCATGGCATCACGCCGATCGTCGGCGCGGGCTGTATTTTCGGCACGCTGCATGAGGCGCTGCGCTCGGCGGGCGTGGAGGAGCCGCACAAGCACGTGAAAGATGCTTCGTAGCGGCGCGGCGGTTTTGCTCGCACGCCAACGCTATTGGAAGACGTCAAGCAAGCGTTTGCGGTTGGCGAATAGCGGCTAGTTTTTCGACGTCAGCAACTTGATGCCGGCAATGCCGAACATGATCGCGAGCGACCCGTCGAGCCAGCGCCGGATCGCCACATAGACGCGCCGTGCGGACGCGGTGGAAAACAGCACGGCATCACTGATGAGCACCGAGACCCCGATGCACATGCAGCCGAGCACCACAGGCGCGGTATGCGAGACGTGCGATGCGCCGCCGCCCTGCGCCATGGCCAGCGAAACGATCGACAGCCAGACGAGGATCGCTTTCGGGTTGGTGAGATGCAACAGCAGGCCGCGCAGATACAGACGCCCGAGCGGTTCATCTTGCCGGACGGTATTCGCAGGCAACGCGCTGGCGCTGAATGCCGAACGCGCGGACTTGAACCCGAGCCACAGCAGATAAAGCCCGCCCGCGATCTTGATCGCGACGAGACATTCCGAGTAGCTGGCGAGCACCGCCGACAAACCCAGCGAAGCCAGCAGCGCCCAGAAGAACGAGCCGGATACGACGCCGAGCGCGAAGGTCAGCGCGGATTTGCGGCCGGCGCTCATTGCCAGCGACATGATCGCGAGATTGCTCGGCCCCGGACTCGCCGTGCCGACGAAGTAGGCGCTATAGGCGATCAGGACGTCGGCGGTGAGGAAGGTGCTGGCGGTCATGGGACTTGATCCTTGGCGGCGGGCCGAAAAGCGCGAATGAAGGCGCATGCGCCGATTCTGCACGCCGCCATGCGAAGCTCACAGGTACAGTTGACGGCCATCGCGACAGCACAATCGAGCGTGCGCCGCGCGGCTCAGTGACCCGCCGCCGCGCCGATGCAATCGGCCAGCGCTTCCGCCACCGCCTGCCGGCTATGCCGCGGCCGCTGCACGAGACCGATTTCACGGTGAAACGTCGCGTCGCCGAGTTCGAGCGCGGCGACGTTGGCGGGCCATTTGCCGAGCCCCGCCGTATTCGGAATCAGCGCCACGCCGATGCCGCGCGCCACCAGTTGCATGATCCCCTGCAACTCATCCAGTTCGATCACGTCGTGCACGTTCAGGCGCGAGCGCCTCAGAAACCGATCGACCAGCCGGCCGCCGAACGACGTGCGGTCGTAGCGGATGAACGGCTCGCTTTTGAGCAGTTCGCGCCAGGACCGCTTGCCGCGCGCCAGCGCCTTGGGCGCGAGCAGCACGAACGGCTCGGTGACGAGCGTGCGCCATTCGAGTTCCGAGGGCAGCGCGAACGGCGGCTTGATGATGACGGCGAGATCCAGTTCGCCGGAATCCACCTGGCCCAACAAACCCAGCGACACGCCGGGCACGACGCGAATTCGCCAGCCCGGCCGGTCGACGCGAAAGCGGGCGAGGGCGTCGGCGAGAAACGACACTTGCGCGGACGCGATCGCGCCTACCCGCAGCATGCCGCTTTCCGCCGCGACCGCGCCGCGTTCGGAGAGCCGCGCGTAGAGCGTCATCATTTCCTCCGCGAGCGCGAGGGTTTCGCGGCCGGCATCGTTGAGCGTCGCGGAGCGGCCGGTGCGGTCGAACAGCGCGAAGCCGAGTTCCGCTTCGAGCCGCTGCATCTGCGCGCTCACCGCCGACTGCGTGAGGCCGATGCGCGCGCCCGCGGCGGAAAACGTGCCGTACTGGCTGACGGCGATAAAGGTTTTGAGTTCGCTGAGCATCAGTCGATCAATCGATTTTGGTGGTGGTCAGGTCAAATATATATCGTTTTTCACCATTTTTAGTCATGGTTAAACTGGCTCCCATTTCCAGTCAGCGAGTTTTTACATCATGAGCGTTGCCGAAACCGTTTTGCCGCCGTTTCATCTGGCGTTTCCTGTCCATAGCCTCGCCGCCGCGCGCGCGTTTTACGGCGAACTGCTGGGCTGCCCCGAAGGGCGCAGTTCCGAAGCGTGGGTCGACTTCAACTTCTACGGCCACCAGATCGTCGCGCACCTCGCGCCGGACGAAATCGGCCACCGTCACACCAGCAAGGTCGACGGCGATGCGGTGCCGGTCCGTCACTTCGGCGCGGTGCTGTCGATGCAGCAATGGCAGGCCGCGGCCGACAAGCTGCAACAAGCCGGCATCGACTTCATCATCGAGCCGCATGTGCGCTTCAAGGGCGAAGTCGGCGAACAGGCGACGATGTTCTTCCTCGATCCCTCGGGCAATGCGCTGGAGTTCAAGGCGTTCGCGGATATGTCGTCGCTGTTTGCGAAGTAAGCCGGCGATCGAAGCCCCGCGTGCTGGAAATGGAAAGCCGGTCGACCGTGATGGTCGGCCGGTTTTTTTGTTGCTTCGAAGCGGCATACGTCTGCACGTCTAGCCTTACGTTTACCTTGCTGACATTCCGGCCATTTTGGCGCCATGCAGGCGTTGGTGCGACCGATCTAGCATAAGCGCTGATCTCTCCCTCCATCCCTCACCAGGTATCCCCCAGGCGCGTTTCATGTGGATCGTCAACGTTGCGCTTAAGCGGCCGTACACGTTCATCGTGATGGCCATCATGATCGTGCTGGCGACGCCGTTCGTGCTGTTCACCACGCCGGTCGACGTGCTGCCGGAAATCAACATTCCGGTGGTCAGCATCATCTGGACTTACAACGGCTTGTCGGCGGAAGACATGGCCCATCGGATCGCGTCGGTCAACGAGCGTAGCTTGACCACCACGGTCAACGACATCGAACACATCGAATCGCAGTCGCTCGCGGGCATCACGATCCTGAAGGTGTTTTTGCAGCCGAACGCGAACATCCAGACCGCGATCGCGCAGACCGTGGCCGTCGAACAGGCGCAGCTCAAGCAGATGCCGCCGGGCGCGACGCCGCCGCTGGTGATCAGCTACTCCGCCTCCAGCATTCCGGTGATTCAACTCGGCCTGTCGAGCCCGAAGCTGTCCGAGCAGGCGCTCAACGACACCGCGCTGAATTTCCTGCGCCCGCAACTCGTGACGATTCCGGGCGCGGCCGTGCCGTATCCCTACGGCGGCAAGTCGCGCCTGATTTCAGTCGATCTCGACACGCGCGCGTTGCTCGCCAAGGGGCTGACGCCCTCCGACGTGGTGAGCGCGTTCAACGCGCAAAACCTGATTCTGCCGACCGGCACGGCGAAGATCGGGCCGAAGGAATACACGATCAACATGAACGGTTCGCCCGCCACGCTGGACGGTCTCAACGACATTCCGGTGCGCACGGTGAATGGCGCGACGACCTATCTGCGCGAAGTCGCGCACGTGCGCGACGGTTTTTCGCCGCAAACCAATGTCGTGCGGCAGGACGGCCGCCGCGGCGTGCTGATCTCGGTGCTGAAGAACGGCAACGCGTCGACGCTGTCGATCGTCGATACGCTGCATCGCTTGCTGCCGGCCGCGCGCGCGGCGCTGCCGCCCGATCTGAACATCACCGCCCTGTTCGATCAGTCGATCTTCGTGAAGGCGGCGGTGCAGGGCGTGATGCACGAGGCGCTGGTGGCCGCGGCGCTCACCGCCGCGATGATCCTGCTGTTTCTCGGCAACTGGCGCAGCACCTGCATCATCGCGATCTCGATTCCGCTGTCGATTCTGTCCTCGCTGATCGCGCTGCATGCGCTCGGGGAAACCATCAACATCATGACGCTCGGCGGCCTCGCGCTGGCGGTCGGGATTCTCGTCGACGACGCCACGGTGACGATCGAAAACATCGAACGGCATCTGCATATGGGCACGAATCTGCACGATGCGATTCTCGAAGGCGCCGGCGAAATCGCGATTCCCGCGCTCGTCTCGACGCTGTGCATCTGCATCGTGTTCGTGCCGATGTTCTTTCTGACCGGCGTCGCGCGTTACCTGTTCGTGCCGCTCGCGGAAGCCGTGGTGTTCGCGATGCTCGCCTCGTACGTTCTGTCGCGCACGCTGGTGCCGACCCTGGCGTTGCTGCTGATGGGCCACGCGCACAAGCCCGGCGCCGGCGCCGCGCCGAATCTGTTCATGCGCCTCCATCATCGGTTCGATCGCGGCTTCGAGCGCATGCGGGCCGCCTACATCGTGATTCTCAGCAGCCTGCTGGTGCGCCGCGCGCGCTTCGGCAGCCTGTTCCTCGGTTTCTGCGTGCTCTCGATGAGCCTCGTTTTCGTGCTCGGCGAAGACTTTTTTCCGAGCGTCGACGCGGGCAACATCCGCCTGCACATGCGCGCGCCGACCGGCACGCGCATCGAGGAAACCGCGCGCCTCGCCGACGAAGTCGAAAAGGTGATCCGCGAAGTCGTGCCGGCGAAACAACTCGGCACGATCCTCGACAACCTCGGCTTGCCGTATAGCGGCATCAATCTCTCGTACAGCAACGCGGGCACGATCGGCACGCTCGACGGCGAGATTCAGGTGGCTTTGAAGGCCGGCCACGAGCCGACGCAAACCTATATCGAGCGATTGCGCGCGATCCTGCCGCAGCGCTTTCCGGGCGTCGAGTTCTTCTTTCAACCCGCCGACATCGTCACGCAGATTCTCAACTTCGGCCTGCCCGCCGCGGTGGACGTGCAGATTGCCGGCGCGGACCAGCAGGGCAACTTCGAGGTCGCGCGCAAGCTGCTGAAACAGGTGCGCATGATTCCGGGCACCGTCGACACGCACATTCAGCAGAAACTCGACGCACCGGCGCTCAATCTGCAAATGGATCGCACCCGCTTGCAGCAGCTCAATCTGAGCGCGGCCAACGTCGCGCAGAACGTGCTGATTTCGCTGTCGGGCAGTTCGCAGACTTCGCCGGGGTTCTGGTACAACAACAGCAATGGTGTCGAGTACAACGTCGCGGTGCAAACGCCGCAGTATCGGATCTCGTCCATCGACGAGTTGTTGCGCACGCCGGTGTCCGGCTCGGCGACCGGTCCGACGCAACTGCTCGGCAATCTGGTGCGGGTCTCGCCGCAGAACCAGTTCGCGATCGTCTCGCACTACAACATCAGGCCGGTGATCGACCTGTACGTGAGCGTGGACAAGCGCGATCTCGGCAGCGTCGCGGATCAGGTCGACAAGCTCGTGAACGACGCGCGCGCGCAACTGCCGCGCGGCAGTCAGATTACGGTGCGCGGCCAGGTGCAGACCATGCGCAGTTCGTTCCTCGGTCTCGGGCTCGGCGTGGCGATGGCGATCGTGCTGGTGTATCTGCTGATCGTGGTGAATTTCCAGTCGTGGGTCGATCCGCTGATCATCGTCAGCGCGTTGCCCGCGGCGCTGGCGGGCATCGTGTGGATGCTGTTTCTCACGGGCACCCATTTGAGCGTGCCCGCGCTGACCGGCGCGATCATGACGATGGGCGTCGCCACCGCCAACAGCATTCTGATGGTGTCGTTCGCGCGCCAGCGGCTCTCGGCCGGCGCGCCGCCGCTCACCGCCGCGCTCGAAGCCGGTGCAAGCCGGATCAGGCCGGTGCTGATGACCGCGTTCGCGATGATCATCGGCATGATTCCGATGGCGCTCGGTCTGGGCGAAGGCGCCGAGCAGAATGCGCCGCTCGGCCGTTCGGTGATCGGCGGCTTGCTGTTCGCCACGGTGTCCACGCTGTTTTTCGTGCCGCTGGTGTTCGCGGGCATTCATACGCGCCTCGCGCGGCGCCATCGCGGCGACGGCGCGGGCCATGAAGATAACGGCAACGACGGCGGCCCCGCGCCGGAGCACGGCGGCGCCGGCAAGCACGCGTAGCGTTTAACGACAGGCTTAACGACGGCTGAACCAGATAGCTGACTCAAATGACCGAAAAAACTCATGCATCGCTGGCGATTCCCGCGCGCGAGACCGAAGACGGCCACGCGTTGCCGCCGCGCCATCGCGAATGGAAGCGCGCCAAAATCACGCTGTGGATCGTGCTGGCGCTGCTCGCCGTGGGCGCGCTGCGCACCGTGATCGCAAACGTAATGGAAAGCCGCTCGATCGCCGAAACGACGAAGCAGAACGCGGTGCAGTACGTGCACGTGGTGAGCCCGACGCGGGCCGACGGCGGCGGCCACACCTTGTTGCCCGGCACCTTGCGCGGCAGCGTCGAATCGCCGATCTACGCGCGCGCCACCGGTTATCTGCTGCACTGGTACGTCGATATCGGCGCGCGCGTGAAGCAGGGGCAATTGCTCGCCGATCTGGACACGCCCGAAATCGATCAGGAACTCGCGCAGGCATTGGCGCAGCGCCAGCAAACCAGCGCGAGCCTCGGCCTCGCCAAAAGCTCGCTGGAACGCTGGCAGCAATTGCGTCAACGCGATGCGGTCTCGCAACAGGAACTCGACGAACGGCAAAGCACCTACACGCAAGGTCTCGCCAACCTCGCCGCCGCGGATGCGAACGTGCAGCGCTTGCGCCAGCTCGAATCGTTCAAGCGCATCGTCGCGCCGTTCGCGGGCGTGGTCACGCAGCGCAACGTCGACGTCGGCGATCTGATCGACGCGGGCAGCGGCACGAGCCGCGCGCTCTTCGCGCTCGCGCAGTCGGACCCGCTGCGCGTGTATGTGCAATTGCCGCAGGCGTATGCGCAAAACGTTTCGATCGGACAGAACGTGGTGGTCACGCAGGCGGAACTGCCGGGCCAGCAGTTTCACGGCACGATCACGCACATGTCCGGCGCGATCGACGTGCCCACCCGCTCGCTACAGGTGGAAGTGACGCTGCCCAATCCCGACGACACGCTGCGCCCCGGCGCGTATGTGCAGGTCGCCGTGCCGACCGTCGCGCATGCGCAATTGATGGTGCCGGGCAACACGCTGCTGTTTCGCGCGGAAGGTCCGCGGCTTGCGGTGGTGGATGCGAAGGGCAACGTGCAGTTGCGCAAGATCGTGATCGCGCGCGACCTCGGGCAGTCGTTGGAAATCGAAAGCGGGATCGAGGCGGGCGACAAGGTCATCATCAACCCGAGCGATTCGATCGCCGACGGCGATCACGTGCAGATCGCGCAGCCGGGCAAGGACGGCGAGGGGGCGTCGTGAGGCGGGCGTTCGTTTGCCACACTCTCTCCCGCACCCTGGCGGCGCTCGCCGTCACCGCGAGCGCCGCGTGGCTCGCCGCCTGCACGGTCGGGCCGGACTATCAGCGGCCGCAAGCCGACGTGCCGCCCGCCTGGCAAACCGATTCGTACTGGCGCGTGGGGGTGCCCTCGCACGCGCCGATTTCGCCGGACTGGTGGCAGGCGTTCGGCGATACCACGCTCGACACGCTGGAAACCCAGGCGCTCGCGCAGAATCAGACGCTCGCCGCCGCCAGCGCGCACTACGAGCAGGCCAAGGCGACGCTCGCGACTACCCGCGCGCAGCAGACGCCCGAAGTGGATTTGAATGCATCGGCGTCGCGTTTCAGGATTTCGCGCAGCCGTCCACAGACCAATTACGCCACGCCGACGATGTCGACGGTGCAGAACAATCTGCAGCTCGGTCCGTCGATCAACTACGACACCGATCTGTTCGGCCGGATACGGCGGCAAGTGGAAGGCGCGGCGGCGTCCGCGCAGCAATCGGCGGACGACCTCGCCAACGCGCGCCTCGTGCTCACCACCGACCTCGCCACCAGCTATTTCTCGCTGCGCGAACTCGACGCCGAGATCGACGTGCTGAATCAGTCGGTGACGCTCCAGCAGAAGGCGCTCGATTACGTGACATCGCAGCACGATCTGGGCGCGGTGTCGGGCCTCGACGTGTTGCAGCAGAAGTCGCTGCTCGATTCGACCCGCGTGCAGGCGCAACTGCTGCTGAACCAGCGCGCGCAGTTCGAGCATGCGATCGCCGCGCTGGTCGGCGTGCCCGCGCCGCAGTTCGCGATCGCACCCAGGGCGCTCGACGCGAAGCTGCCGGCGATCGCGCTCGGCGTGCCCAGCGACGTCCTGCAACGCCGTCCCGACGTGGCGTCCGCCGAGCGCGCAATGGCGGCGGCGAATGCGCAGATCGGCGTCGCCAAGGCGGCGTTTTTTCCGAGCTTGACGCTCACGCCCAGCATCGGCTGGGAAAGCACGCAGTTCGCGAGCCTGCTGAGCGCGCCCACGCTGATGTGGACGCTCGGCGCGGCGGCCGGCCAGGTGCTGTTCGACGGCGGCCGGCGCGCGGCCAACGTTCAGTTTGCGAGCGAAGGCTACAAGGCCACCCAGGCGACCTACCGGCAGACCGTGCTCAACGCATTCCAGCAGGTGCAGGACGGCATCACCGGACTCTCGGTGCTCGACGGCGCGGCGAAGGAGTCACACGCGGCGGTGGCCGACGCGCAGCATCTGCTGGCGCTCGCCAACGACCGTTATTCGGGCGGCCTCGTCGCCTATCTGGACGTGATCACCGCGCAGCAATCGCTGCTCAACAGCGAGCGCCAGGACGTGCAGATTCGCGGCCAGCAGATGACGCTGGCGGTGTCGCTGGTGAAGGCGCTGGGCGGCGGCTGGGACGCCGGCGCGGACGTGGCGGGCCTGTCATCGCCGAAGGACGCGACGCGACAGGATTCGAAGCAACAGGATTCGAAGCAGGCGGATTCGAAGCAGGCGCTGGCTCCCGCGCGATGAGCCGCCCGGCCATGACGCAGCAGGACACGCAAGAGCGTGGCGAAAGCGTTTCGTATAATGCCGACACAAGGGGACGCGCATGAAATTGCTGATCGTTGAAGACGAGCACAAGGTGGTGGACTACCTGCGCTCCGGCTTGACGGAGCAGGGCTGGGTCGTCGACGTCGCGCTCGACGGCGAGGAAGGCATGCATCTGGCCACCGAATTCGATTACGACGTGATCGTGCTCGACGTGATGCTGCCCAAGCGCGACGGTTTCAGCGTGCTGAAGGCGCTGCGCATGCGCAAGTCCACGCCGGTCATCATGCTTACCGCGCGCGATCACGTGAACGACCGCGTGCGCGGCCTGCGCGAAGGCGCCGACGACTACCTCACCAAACCGTTTTCCTTCCTCGAACTGGTCGAGCGGCTGCATGCGCTCGCGCGCCGCACGCGTTCGCAGGAGTCGACGATGATCGCCATCGGCGATCTGTTCGTCGATCTGATTGGCCGGCGCGCGACCCGCGACGGCGTGCGTCTCGACCTGACCGCGAAAGAGTTTCAACTGCTCAGCGTGCTGGCCCGCCGCCAAGGCGACATTCTCTCCAAGACGGCGATTACCGAACTCGTGTGGGACGTCAATTTCGACAGCCATACGAACGTGGTCGAAACCGCGATCAAACGCTTGCGCGCCAAGCTCGACGGACCGTTTCCGTCGAAGCTGCTGCACACCGTGCGGGGCATGGGCTACGTGCTCGAAGTGCGCGAAGAGGCGGAGCCGTCATGAACCGTTCGATCGCCCGCCGCCTCGCGCTGATGTTCGCGCTCGTCGCGCTCTCGGTGTTCACGCTGGTCGGCACGGGCCTGTTTCTGGTGTTGCGCACGCAGCTCGAACACCACCTGCGCGAGTCGCTCGACGACCGCGCCCAGGTCGCGCGCCTCATGGTGTACCACGCGGTGACGCCGGAAAAGTGGCGCATGACCCGTGAAAAGCTCACCAACATGATGCCGCACGACCGCAGCACCATGTACGCGGTGTCGAGCGCCGATCCGTATTTCCACTACGGCACGCCGGTCGCGGGCACGGTGGTGAAAAGCTGGCCCGAGGGCTACGCGCGCGTGTCCCCCGCCGGCGGCGGCGACGACATGCTCATCGCCACGCTGGCGATCCCGGCCAATGCCGCGCGTCCGCCCGTGCAATTGCAGGTGGCCGCCAGTTGTTCTCCCAACGACCGCACGATGCGCGCCTTCGGCGCGGCGCTCGCGGCGCTGTCGGCGCTGGGCAGTCTCGCCGTGCTGCTGCTCAGTTACTCGGTGACGCGGCTCGGCCTCGCGCCGCTCAGGCGTCTGACGCGGGAGGCGTCCGCCGTGAGCCCGAACAACCGCTCGCAGCGGCTGAACACCGCGTCGCTGCCGCTCGAACTGAGCGATCTCGCCAACTCGTTCAACGGCGCGCTGGAACGCCTCGACGGCGCCTATGGGCGCCTCGAATCGTTCAACGCGGACGTGGCCCATGAACTGCGCACGCCGGTCACGATCCTGATCGGTCAGACCGAAGTGGCGTTGACGCGCAATCGTTCCGTGGAAGATCTGCGCCATACGCTGCAATCGAATCTGGAGGAATACGAGCGCATGCGCGCGATCATCAACGACATGCTGTTTCTCGCCCGCGCCGATCAGGGCGAGCGCGCGACGGGTCTCGTGGAAGTGTCGCTCGCCGCGGAAGTCGCGCATACGCTGGAGTTCCTGGAGATTCCGCTCGAAGAGGCGCGCGTGCATGCGCAATTGCACGGCGACGCGATGGCGCGCGTGAACCGCTCGCTGTTCGGCCGCGCCTGCGCGAATCTGTTGATGAACGCGATCCAGCACTGCGCGCCGGGCGATGCGATCAGCGTGACGATCGCGCGTGAAGAGGACCACGTGCGCGTGGCGGTGGCGAACCCCGGCGAGCCGATCGCGCCGGCCGTGCTGGAGCATCTGTTCGACCGCTTCTATCGCGCGGAAGTCTCGCGTACCAACAGCCGCGAAAACCACGGGCTCGGTCTTGCGATCGTGAAGGCGATTGCGGAGATGCATCGCGGCACCGTGTCGGCGCACAGCGCGGGCGGCGTCAATACGTTCGCGTTCTCGGTCGCCGCCGCGCGCAGGGAAACGGAGCCGCCGGCGGCGCGCGCGAATGCCGGCGTGCCTGCCGAGGCGGCCGCTTATTCGTCGCTGGTAAAGGGCAAGTCGGCCTGAACCGGACGGCGCTGCCTGACCGGTTGCGCGTTGGCCGGCGTCAACGCGCTCACGCGCACGCCCAGGAGCCGCAGCTTGCGGTTCAACTCTACGCGCCGCAGACATTCGGTGGCCGCGCGGCGTATCTCGGCGGCGTCGGCGGTCGGCTCGTCCAGCGTCAGATCGCGCGTGACCGTGCGGAAGTCGTCGTAGCGCAGCTTGATGCCGATCGTCCGGCCCACGTAGCCCTTGCGCACGAGGTCTTCCGCGACCCGCACGCACAGGCCGGTAAACGAACTGGAGAGCGCCGGCCGGTCATGACGCGGATGCAGATCGCGCTCGAAGGTCGTTTCGCGGCTGATCGACTTGGGCTCCGATTCCACCACCACCGGCCGCTCATCGTGGCCTTGCGCGATCTGCATCAGCCACGCGGAGTAGCTGCGCCCGAAGTGGTCCTGCAACAATCCCGCGTCCGCCGCCGCCAGATCGCCGACCGTCGCGAGACCGAGCGCCGTCAGCTTTTCCGCCGCCTTCGGCCCGATGCCGTTGACCTTGCGCACCGGCAACGGCCACACGCGCAACGGCACGTCCGCCGGCGTGAGAATCGTGAGGCCGTCCGGCTTGTCGAGTTCCGAGCCGATTTTCGCGAGCAGCTTGTTCGGCGCCACGCAAATGGAGCAGGTGAGGCCGGTCGCCTGATTGACCGCCTGCTTGATGCGCGCGGCGATCTCGCGCGGCTCGCCCGGCACCTCGGTCAGATCGATATAGATTTCGTCGATGCCGCGGTCCTCGATCCGATCGGTAAACGTGGCGACCGCCGACTTGAAGAGGCGCGAGTAGTGCCGATACGAGTCGAAGTCGGTGGGCAGCAGAACCGCGTCGGGCGCGAGCACGGCGGCCTTCATCATGCCCATCGCGGAGAACACGCCGAGCGCGCGGGCTTCGTAAGTGGAGGTGGTGACGACGCCGCGGCCCGCGTAATCGCGCAGCTTCGCGAAGCGCCGGCTGCCGTCCTCGAGTGTTTGCGGCGCGCCGTTGCGGCCGCCGCCGATCACCACCGCCTTGCCGCGCAGTTCGGGATAGCGCAGGAGTTCGACGGACGCGTAGAACGCGTCCATGTCCAGGTGCGCGATGCGGCGGCTTGCAGAACTCATGGATGGATGGCGGAAACGAATGACGGCAAGGGATGACGGCAAGAGACGGCAAGAAACGACGGCAACGGCGGCAGGCCCGGTTTGATTCGATGCGCTTGCCGTGCTGCCTGTGAAGTGGCTTGCCGCGTCGGGCGTCTGGATACGCGCCGCGCAATGAACGCGCGGCGCGCCGGATGCCAAGCCGTAATAGTACCTTGCTCCGCCTGGGCAAGGTGCCG
>Ga0182007_10001212_pt1 | contig 14007 bp, 13 predicted proteins | sample Sormic07211113_1_FD_123023 | JGI IMG/M metagenome (GOLD analysis project Ga0182007, IMG submission 123023) | Rhizosphere microbial communities from Sorghum bicolor, Mead, Nebraska, USA - 072115-113_1 MetaG | ecosystem: Host-associated > Plants > Roots > Rhizosphere | place: USA: Nebraska... | reverse complement strand
TCGCCGCGAGCGGGCCGAAAGACCGGGCGGGGCGAGAAAACAGAACAAGCACTCGTAGCTTAACGGATAGAGCATCTGACTACGGATCAGAAGGTTGCAGGTTCGAATCCTGCCGAGTGCACACAGATCAAAGGCCCCCTGGGATCATCCCAGGGGGCCTTTGGCATCAGCCGCTGACCTCAACGCGGTTCGGGGTGCGTGTGGCACGATCTTCCCGTGGATTGGGGGACGCTTGTCGGGACGACCCTTGGAGCGGTGCTCGGGGTCGGGGCGACGTTGGCCGGTGAGCACGTGCGGTGGCGGCGGACGGTCAGGGACAACAGGCTGCAGGACCGTCGGACCATGTACGCGGATTGTCTGGTCGCCCTTCGTCGTGCGCACGAGGCCATGCGGTTGGCCGCGGACGAGGAGTACTCGGACCCCAAGGCGAGGGCGGCCAGGATCCGGCAGGCGTTCCAGGGGTCGGGGTGCGATGAGGCGCGGGAGCGGCTCGTTCTGACGGCGGACGCTGAGGTGATGGAGGCCGTAGACGCCTCGTACCACTCCTTGCGTCAGGTTCGGGAAACACTCGCGTCCGGGTGCACGGTGACGTCGGATGAATACGACGCCGCCAGGCGGGCTCACGGAGACGCGACCCGTGCTGCGCGTACGGTCTTCCGGCGGGATCTGGCGACCCTGGAGCTCTGATCATCCTTCGGGGAACGGCGAGACGCGGCCGGGACGGGAGGGGGGCCGGGACGGGAGTGGGGCGTCGCGGGCCGAGCCCGTAGGGTTTTGGCCATGGTGAATGCGATCGTTCGGGAGTGGAGCGATGACGACGGGTGGGGTGTGCTCGACTCGCCCGAGACTCCCGGTGGCTGCTTCGGTCACTTCTCCGATATTCAGGGGACCGGGTTCCGTACGCTGACGCCCGGGCAGCACGTCGACCTGACCTGGGAAGCTCCCGGCTTCAGGCAGGACGGGTACGACTACCGTGCGGTGAGTATCGTGCCGAGGTCTGTCTGACAGCACGATCTGTGCCGACGGCCACAGCGGGCCGGGCGCGCGTGGGCTCATACTGAGTCATGACTAAGCCCGCGGTACCGAAGCGTCACCTGCCCACCAGCCCCTTCAAGGCCCCGGTCCCTCCGGCTCCCAAGCACTTCGCCATGGGCGACCAGGTCACTCACGACGTGTACGGCCTCGGCCGGGTGGTCGGCATCGAGGACGGAATCGCCGCGCTCGTCGATTTCGGTTCGACGCAGATGCGGATCCTGAGCCCCTACAACAAGATGACCAAGCTGTAGAGCCAGAGCCAGAGCCAGAGCCAGAGCCAGAGCCAGGGCCTGAGCCAGAGGCGGAGCCAGTACGGCGGCACGGGGCTGTCGTATCCAGGGGACCCGGTGACTGTTGTGGGGGTTCCGTGCGCTACGGTGGCTCGCTTTTGTCGTGTACACAAATGGGGGGTCCGATGCGGCGAACCGCAGCGGCCGCGAGTGCCGTCACCGTGCTCGTGCCGCTTCTCCTGGCCGGCGCTTCCACGGCGTCGGCCGTGACCACCGGGTCGCTCACCGTGAGGACGCTGGACCGCAGCGGCAAGGCGGTCTACGCACAGGTGGCGGTCTACAACACCAAGACAAACGACTTCCGTTACATCGACGGGAACAAGAAGACCTCTCTGCCCAACGGGACTTACGAGCTCGCCACGTCCTTCGTCGGCGGCAACAACGAGGACGCCGTCGTCGGCGGTCACAGCGTGAAGGTCTCCGGCGCGACGACGACCACGTTCGACGGACGCAAGGGCCGTGCCGTCAAGGTGTCGCTCAGCCCTGCCCCGGGCGGCGGATACGACCACTCGGTCACCGCGTCCGTCTGCGCCGTCGACAACAGCCCGGCCACCATGAGCATTTCGGCCGACGCCGGTGACCTGTACGCCATCCCGAACAGCAGCAGGGCCTACGAGCTCTCCTACGGCACCACGTACCAGCCGCGGTCCACGACCGGCGGGGACTTCTGGATGGCGTCGGCCACCCACAGCCGCGGTGTGCCGTCCGGAGTGTCCGCCGCGCTGAAGAGGTCCGGGCTGACCAACATCAAGGTGTCGGCCCGCTCCGGCCCCGACAGCGGCCAGGCGCAGTTCTCGTTCTCGTACTCCTCCGGGGGCGGTGACGACTGCTCGATGCAGACGAACGGCCTCTGGTTCCAGCGCGACCTGCCCAACTCCTTCACCGCCCACATCCCGTCCGGCAGTTGGGACGTGAGCCAGCAGAGCCACGACTTCGTCTTCAGCGGGCAGCACACCTACGCGGCCGGCAGGACGACCTCGCTGTCCCTCGGGCACGCCGTCTGGGGCCCCGGCGGGCAACTGCCGTACACCTGGTACCACCAGCTGTACTTCGGGAACGACAACCCCTTCGCCGACCCCAAGTTCACGGCAGGCGGTGTGCTGGCCTCCGGCACCCTGAAGCTGACCCACGCGGGGAAGACGCTGTACAAGCACAACTTCAGCCCCTCGACGCAACTCGATCCGCGTCCGCGTATCCCGGGATCGGGCTGGTACACGATCACCGAGACCGCCCACCGAAGCGGACTGCCGTCCGGCTCGCTGTCGACCTCCTCCAGCCTCTCGCTGCACTTCTACGCCGACGCGAGCAAGAACCAGCAGATACGCGACTACATCACCCGGTTCTGGCCCGAGGGGCTCAACTCCAGGAACCAGGCGGCCGCCGACTCGACCACGACCGTCGACCTCGGGATGCAGCGGCTCGGCACGGACGACAGCACGATCGGCCGGCTGTCGGACAGCGTGAAGTCCGTCCGCGCCTGGTACACCACCGACAACGGCGCCCACTGGAAGGCCACCACCGCGAAGCTGTCCGGCGGCAAGTGGACCATCGCCGTCCACAACCCGACCTCCGTCCCCGGCCGCGTCGGCCTGCGCTCGACGGTCACCGACACCCACGGCGACAGCTCCACGACCACCGTGTACAACGCGTACGCCGTGAGCTGAGCACACGGCACCACCAGAAGGCACAGCTGGCCGAGAGGCTCCGGACCCCGGCGGACATCCGCCGGCCGTCCGGGGCCTCTTCGCCTTGTCCGGGCGTACGGCTGCCTGGCTGCCTTTTCGCCTTGACCCGGGCGTACGACTTTTCGCCTCCGGGCCTACGACGGCCATACTCGGGCCATGGCTCCCGCGCCCCCCACCGTCTCCGAGCCCTGCTCCCGCTCCCGCTCCCGCTCTCGCCCCCACCCCCGCCTGCTCGCCGACGTACTCGCCGCGGGCGCTCCCTACCCCCTCGCGCTCACCGGCGACTACGCCGTCCGGGCGCACGGCTTGGGCCGCCGTACCGGCGAGGACCTCGAAGTCGCCACCGAGAGTGCCGAGGACATGGGGCGGATCGTCGCCATGCTGCGGGCGGGGCTGTGGGAACGGGGCTGGCAGGCTGGGGCGTTGGGGACGGACTCACTCTCCGCGCGGCTGATCGTCACCGACCCGGAGAGCGGCGGGGCATGCGAGGTCGGCGTTCTCAAGGAACTGCTGTGGCGGCCGCCGGTCCGGACCGGGTACGGCCTCGCCCTCTCCCTGGAGGATGTCGTCGGCACCAAGGTCCGGGCGCTGGCCGATCACGGGCTCCCTCGCGACCTCATCGACGTACGTGCGGCCGCGGACCGCTGGACCGCCCCTGAGCTCGAGGAACTCGGTCGGCGTCACACGCGCGACGACACCGCGCTCGACCTCACCGACCTGCGTATGCGTCTGACCGGCTTGGACTGGATCGACGACACGACGTTCACCGCGTACGGCCTGGACACGGACGCGATCAGCGAACTGCGCGGATGGGCCCAGGGGTGGGCGGACGACATCGGGGAGCGGTTGCTCGAAGGGGGCGACCCGGAGGACGACGCGGGTCAGGCGTAGGTCCAGCGCCAGGCGTTCGAGCTGTACTCGCACTTGATCGCCGTACCGCTCGCCGTGGGATGTGCCTTGGCTTTGTGCCCTGGCTTTGTGCCCTGGCTTTGTGCCTTGGCTTTGTGCCTTGGCTTTGTGCCTTGGCTTCGACGGGCTGCCGGTCGCCGCCGTTGCCGGAGGTGCCGACGAGTATGTCTGTGACTTCTGGTGATGTCAGGGGTGCCGGATCACGACACCGTCACTGTCTCCGCCAGTCGGTAGAACGCCTGTGTGGTGCGGGGGTGGGCGACTTCGTCCAGCACATGGCGCCATTCGGGGTCCGCGGCGTCCGGGTGGGCCCGGTCCCAGGCGGTGAGGAGCGGGGTGAGCTCGCTCTCGGATTTGTCGTGCGGGACGGTCTTGGAGGACTGCTGCGGCTTCATGGGGTTTCCTCTCCGCTTCCAGTCTCAGTTCTTGTTGGAGTTCCTGTTCGAGTTCCTGTTCGGCTCGCTGTATCCCGGCGTGGTGAGGACCGGCGGGACGGTACGACGTCCGTCCACCCCCATCCTGCACCTTCGTGGCCGAACTGCTGCACCCTCAGTCCGTCCGGCAGTGCTCCTCCAGATACCCCGCCGCCAGCGCGCTCGCCCGGGTGAACCAGTCGGTCAGGACGGCGATCTCGTCGGGGGAGTAGTCGGCGAAGAGGGCGATCAGACGGGCGTAGTACGGCTCGTAGATCTCGCGGATCCGCGCCTCCGCGTTCGGCTGTGCGGCGACCCGTACCCGGCGGCGGTCGGCGGGGTCGGGGCGGCGCACGACGTATCCGGCGCGTTCGAGGCGGTTGAGGATGCCGGTGACGGCGCCCGTGGTGACGTGGGCGCGGGCCGCCAGGTCGCCGGCCGTGAGGAGGTTCTCGCCGGCCTCGATGACGTAGGCGAAGCAGGTCAGGTCGGTGACGCTCAGGCCGACCTGCTGGGCCATCTCCTGCTGGCCGATCATGCTCGTCGCGATGAGGTGGTCCATCGCGGACAGGGCCTCGGCCGGAGTGGCGGGCGGGCGCGGCTTGGTTTGCATTCCGGTTTTCCCGATTCCCTTAGTTCGTGAGAGGTTTCTGGGGTAAACTTCTTAGGGTGTGAGAGACCTGGCTGATCTGACCGATCTGGCTGATCTGGTCGACCAAGTCAGGAAGTCAGTCAGGGCTGATCGTGCGGGACTACGACGGGGAGGGTCGGCACATGAGTGCACACCAGTATGACGAGGGGCATACGGTCGCCGGGTGGACCGGTTTCACGGTCGCGACCGTCGGGAGCGTGGTGCTCGGGCTCGGTGTGTGCGCTGCCTCGGGGGCGATCCTGGCCGGCGGACTCGCGATCGTGGTGGCGAGCGTGCTGGTGACCTGGGCACTCCATCTGGCCGGCTGGGGCAAGCCCCCGGGTCGTCGGCCCCGGGAGCAGTGGGGGTGGCGGGTGCGGGACCTGACGGCACGGGACGGCCATCCCGGGTGCCTCGGGTGCCGGCTGGCCGGGCGCGTCTCGTCGCCGGAGCCTGCCCCGGCGGGCCGGGTGCCAGCGACGACGTCGGTGTCGGTGTCGGCGTCGGTGTCGGCGTCGGCGGAGTCGCCGGAGCCTGCCGTGGCCACTGAATCAGGCCGCTGAAGGCCGCTGAGGGTCGCTGAGGGCCCCTGAAAGCCGCTGGACTGCGCGCGTACCCGTCGGCGGATGCCGGTGATCCGGGCCGTTGTCAGTGCTGCCCTCTACTCTCGGAGGCAATGGCACAGGCATGGAAGTGCTCGGGGCTGCGATGGGCGGGGAGTGGGCCCGAGCTGGAGTGGGACGGCGGGCGGCGCAGTGCGCTGACCTGGGGGAAACGGGTGGCCTTCGGGGTCGCGGACGGGGGTGTGCGGACATGTGTGGGAGCGCGGGGGCATACGTGCCCGGTGCGGGCGACCGTGTCGGGGCGCAGCACGGGGGCGCGGTGCGAGGAGTGCGCGCGGCTGGACCGGGCGCACTCGGTGGCCGCCGACACGATCGCGGACGATCCACGGCCGTACCACGTATATCTGGCGTGGTTCGGGCCCGGCATGGTCAAGGTCGGCATCACCGCCGAAGAGCGGGGCTCCGCGCGGCTGCTTGAACAAGGGGCCGTGAGCTTCACCTGGTTGGGCCTCGGACCGCTGATGGCGGCACGGCGCAGCGAGGAGCTGTTGCGGGCCGCGCTCCAGGTGCCGGACCGCATTCCGTACGCCGAGAAGCGGGCCGTGCGGTCGCGGTTGCCGGTGTCGGCGGCGGAGCGGGCGGCCGAGGTGGAGGCGCTGCACGGACGGGCCGTGGGGCTGGCCGGCTGGCCCGAGTCGCTGGCGCGGGAGCCCTGCCGAGTCGTCGACCATGTCGGGGTGTTCGGGCTGGAGGGGGTGCCGGTCGCTGTCGGGGAGGTGGAGCTGGTCGCCGGTGGATGGGTGAGCGGGGAGTTGGTCGCCGCCGCGGGGCCGGATCTGCACCTTGCCACCGGGCGGGGAGTGGTGGTCCTGGACACGCGGCTGATGACGGGGTGGGACGTGGTGCCCGCCGGGGAGGAGCGTGGACTCACTGTGCCGGTGCGGGAGTTGAGGGGGACCAAGGAGGCGGCGGGGGTGCAGGACGGGTTGTTCTGAGCTGCGGAGGGCGGCGCGAGCGAGTCAAGAGTTGGATCCCTCCGGGATCCCTTTCGGCAAGGGAGTGGACGGGTTCCAGGACCGGCACCGATCGTGAGTGACATGAGCGATCACCCCATTGCGCCTGTCGGTGCACCTGTCGTTGCGCCTGCCATTGCGCCTGTCGGTTCACCTGTCGCCCGTGTCGCGACCGCTCCCACGCCGGTCCCCGCCCACGACCCCCCGTACTACGCCGTCGTCTTCACCTCCCTGCGTACCGAGGACGACGACGGCTACGTCGAGACCGCCGAGCGGATGGGCGAGCTGGTCAGGGAGGTGCCCGGGTTCCTGGGCGAGGACTCGGCCCGCACACCCGGCGGGCTCTCCGTCACCGTCGCCTACTTCCGGGACCTGGCCGGGATCGAGAAGTGGCGGGAGCATGCCGAGCACCGGGCCGCGAAGGCCTACCGGAGGGAACACTGGTACGAGCGATACTCCCTGCACATAGCCAGGGTCGAGCACAGCTACGGCTTCGAGAGGGCGCATGACTGAGACGGGAGCAGGAGCAGGAGCGGGAGCGGGCCCGGGGGCGGAGAAAGACAGGGCGGCCGAGGTCGAGGAGGTCCGGCGGTTCTGGGAGCGGCTGGGGCTGCCCGGGATCGTCGACGTCCACACCCACTTCATGCCGGAGCGGGTGATGCGCAAGGTCTGGGACTACTTCGACGGGCTCGGGCCGATGACCGGCGGACTGGTGTGGCCGATCACGTACCGGACGGAGGAAGAGGAACGGGTCGCGCTGATCCGGGAGTTCGGGGTCCGGGCCTTCACGGCCATGCTCTATCCGCACAAGCCCGGCATGGCGCAGTGGCTGAACGGCTGGGCGGTCGACTTCGCCGCGCGCACCCCGGACTGTCTGCACACCTCGACCCTCTTCCCGGAGCCGGGAGTCGAGACCTACGTCCGTGAGGCATTGGACGCGGGGGCGCGGGTGTTCAAGGCGCATGTGCAGGTGGGGGCGTACGACCCGGCGAGCGAACTCCTCGACCCCGCCTGGGGGTTGCTCGCGGAGGCCGGGACGCCGGTCGTGATCCACTGCGGGTCCGGGCCGGCACCCGGCAAGCACACCGGCCCCGAGCCGATCGCGCGCGTCCTCGCCCGCCACCCCCAACTGCGGCTGGTGGTGGCACACATGGGGATGCCGGAGTACGAGGATTTCCTCGACCTGGCCGAGCGGTACGCGGAGGTGCGGCTGGACACGACGGTGGCGTTCACGGACTTCGCCGAGCGGTTCGCGCCGTTCCCGCGCCGGGCGCTGCCCCGGCTGGCGGACCTCGGCGACCGCGTCCTGCTGGGCACGGACTTCCCCAACATCCCGTATCCGTACGTCCGGCAGCTGTATGCCCTGGAGGGACTGGGGCTCGGTGAGGACTGGCTGAGGGCCGTGTGCCACGACAACGGGGCGCGGTTGTTCGGGCTGTGAGGGTGAGACGCGCAGGGTGCCTCTCATGGAGCGCACAGCCTGGCTTTACGCCCTGATCAGCGCAGCTTGGCCGAAGATGAGGCCATGAGGCGAAGGCGATGGGATGGAGGCCACGGGACGGAGGCCATGGGACGAGGCCATGAGGTGGAGGCCACGGGACGGAGGCCATGAGGTGGAGGGCATGGCCCGTGTCGCTGCCGGACAGGAGCTTCCCAGGCGTTGCCTGAGAGGCGCCTGTGCGTTTCTCAGGGAAATCACAGGTTGCCGAAAGGGTGCTCTCAGAGGCTCCCGACAGTGTGTCCAGCATGACCACGACCTCGCCCCAGGGGCGCACCGAACTGCTGAGGCCGGACGGGAGCCCCGTCCGAGTGCTTGTGGTGGACGACGAGTTGTCGATCACCGAACTGCTGTCCATGGCCCTGCGCTACGAGGGCTGGCAGATCCGCAGTGCGGGGGATGGCACGGGGGCCATCCAGACCGCGCGGGAGTTCCGGCCCGACGCGGTCGTGCTCGACATGATGCTGCCGGACATGGACGGACTGGCCGTCCTCGGACGGCTGCGCCGTGAGCTGCCCGATGTGCCGGTTCTGTTCCTGACGGCGAAGGACGCGGTCGAGGACCGTATCGCCGGGCTCACCGCCGGTGGCGACGACTACGTCACCAAGCCGTTCAGCCTGGAGGAGGTCGTCGCCCGGCTGCGCGGCCTCATCCGCCGCTCGGGCGCGGCCGACCGCCGCTACGACTCCGTGCTGGTCGTGGGTGACCTCACCCTCGACGAGGACAGCCACGAGGTGTCCCGGGCCGGCGAGGGCATCCACCTCACGGCGACCGAGTTCGAACTGCTGCGGTTCCTGATGCGCAATCCCCGGCGTGTGCTCAGCAAGGCGCAGATCCTCGACCGTGTGTGGTCGTACGACTTCGGTGGGCAGGCCAATGTGGTCGAGCTCTATATCTCGTATCTGCGGCGGAAGATCGACGCGGGACGTGAGCCGATGATCCACACCCGGCGAGGTGCCGGTTATCTGATCAAGCCCGCGGCCTCATGAGCGGGCGACGACGACCGCATGCGCAGAAGCGACGAGCAGCTCAGCCGCGCACGCTGCGTGCGCGGCTCGTCGTCGCGTCCGTGGTGCTGATCGCCACCGTGTGCGCGGTGATCGGCACAGTGACGACGCTGGCCCTGCGCTCCCATCTGTACGGCCAGCTGGACGAGCAGCTGACCCAGGTCTCCGCTCGGGCGAAGGGCTTCGGAGGGCCGCCCGTCGCTGACGCCCCCGGCAAGAGCGGATCGGTGCCCACCGCGAACGGCTCGCTCTTCGCCGGGAAGGCGCCGGCCGGCAGCACCGGTCAGACCCTCGACCTGAGCGACTTCGTCAAGCATGGCCCCCAACCGGTGGGTACGGTCGTCGCCTCGGTCGAGAAGGGGCACATCACCGCAGCCGAGTACGGCGTGCGGTCGAGCACCAGTAACGACCTCAGCGGGATGGTCGCCAACTCCCTCGGCGCTGCGGGCCGTAACTCGCTCAACGCGGTCCCCAAGGACGGCATGGTCCACAGCGTGGAGATCAGCGGGCTGGGTACGTACCGCGCCCAGTACGTCACCGGTGGCAGGGGCAGCTATTACGTCGCCGTTCCCACCAAAGGCCCCGACGGCACCATCAACACCCTCATCCTCGTCGAGGTGAGCGTCACCGCTGCCGGGCTCGGGGCCGCTGTCATCGCCGGTTATGTTCTCGTCGGTGTGGCCACCCGTCCCCTCCGTCGGGTCGCCGCCACCGCGACCCGGGTCTCCGAACTGCGTCTCCACACCGGCGAGGTGAACCTCAGTGAGCGGGTGCCGGAGCCGGAGACCGATCCGCACACCGAGGTCGGGCAGGTGGGGGCCGCCCTCAACCGGATGCTGGACCATGTGCACGGCGCCCTCCACGCCCGTCAGCGGAGCGAGATGCGGGTACGGCAGTTCGTCGCCGACGCCAGTCATGAGCTGCGGACGCCGCTCGCGTCCATTCGTGGCTATGCCGAGCTGACCAGGCGCGGAAGAGAGCAGATCGGTCCCGACACCCGGCACGCCCTCGGCCGTATCGAGTCCGAGGCGGGCCGGATGACTCTGCTCGTCGAGGACCTCCTGCTGCTCGCCCGGCTCGACGCCGGACGGCCGCTGCAGTTCGAGCAGACCGATCTCATCCCGCTCGTCGTGGACACCATCAGTGACTCCCGCGCGGCCGGCATGGACCACAGCTGGCGCCTGGACCTGCCCGACGAACCCGCGCTGGTGTCGGCGGACGCGGCGCGCGTCCAGCAGGTGCTGGTCAACCTGCTCGGCAACGCCCGTAAGCACACGCCCGAGGGCACCACCATCACGGCGCGCGTTCAGCGGCGCGGACCGTGGATGTGCGTGGACGTGGAGGACAACGGGCCGGGGATCTCCCCGGAGTTGCTCCCGCACGTCTTCGAGCGGTTCGCGCGCGGTGACTCCGCGCGCTCCCGTGCCACCGGGTCCACCGGCCTCGGCCTCGCCATCGTGCAGGCCGTCGCGACCGCGCACGGCGGTGCCGTGACCGTCGACAGTGTTCCGGGACGCACCGTGTTCACCGTGCATCTGCCCGCGCTCGCCCCGGCGGCTCCCCGCCCGGCGCCGGAAACGAACCGGCAACCGCACTCACAGGTGCAGCACAGTGCCAGCACATGGGTGCAACAGGGCACTTGACCAGAGTCGTTTCCATGCGAACCGACTCTTCTCCCGGCACCCTGCCGGCGCGGGAGCACCTCCCGGCCGGCGACGCCGGTACGCCTGTCCTGGACGTAGTGATCCCCGTCTACAACGAGGAGAAGGACCTCCAGCCGTGTGTGCTCAGACTGTACGAGCACCTCAAGCGCACGTTCCCGTACGCCTTCCGCATCACCATCGCGGACAACGCGTCCACGGACACCACCCCGCAGGTGGCGGCGCGGCTGGAGGCGGAGATCCCGGAGGTCGGCAACTTCCGGCTGGAGCAGAAGGGGCGGGGCCGGGCGCTGCGGGCGGTGTGGTCCGCCTCCGACTCCCCCGTCCTCGCCTACATGGACGTGGATCTGTCCACCGACCTCAACGCCCTGCTGCCGCTGGTCGCCCCGCTGATCTCCGGTCACTCCGACCTGGCGATCGGATCCCGGCTCGCCCGTTCCTCCCGGGTGGTGCGCGGCCCCAAGCGGGAGTTCATCAGCCGTACGTACAACCTGATCCTGCGCGGCTCGCTGCAGGCCCGTTTCTCGGACGCGCAGTGCGGGTTCAAGGCGATCCGCCGTGATGTCGCCCAGGTCCTGCTGCCGATGGTCGAGGACACCGGCTGGTTCTTCGACACCGAGTTGCTGGTCATCGCCGAGCGCGCGGGTCTTCGTATCCACGAAGTGCCCGTCGACTGGGTCGACGACCCGGACTCCACCGTCCACATCGTGAAGACGGCGACCGAGGACCTCAAGGGCGTGTGGCGGGTGGGCAAGGCCCTGGCCACCGGCTCGCTGCCGCTGGACCGGATCACCCGGCCCTTCGGCGACGACCCGCGCGACCGCGAGATCCAGGACGTACCGAAGGGGCTGGCCCGCCAGCTCGTCGGGTTCTGTGTGATCGGCGGTCTGTCGACCCTCTTCTACCTGCTCCTCTACAGCGGCTTCCGGACCTTCTCCGGTTCGCAGGTCGCCAACGCGCTCGCGCTGCTCGTCTCGGCCGTGGCCAACACGGCGGCCAACCGGCGCCTCACCTTCGGAGTGCGCGGCAAGGGCGGCGCCGTCCGCCACCAGGCGCAGGGCCTCGTCGTCTTCGGCATCGGCCTCGCCCTGACCAGCGGTTCGCTCGCCGCCCTGAACGCGGCGACCTCCGACCCGGCGCACTCCACCGAGCTGGCGGTGCTCATCGCCGCCAACCTCGCCGCGACCGTCCTGCGCTTCCTGCTCTTCCGCGCCTGGGTCTTCTCCGACCGGCGCGAGGACCAGCCGTCCACGGTGGTGGCCTCGCACACGCCGACGGACGCAGTCCCCCAGTACCGGGAGCAGTTCGAGCAGCCCCATCTGCCGCGGGCCCACCAGCCGCAGACCACCCAGTTCCGCGCCGGTGAAGTCGCGGACCGCCGCGGGGAGGACGCCGGCATGCATCTGCAGCCGGTGCGTCCGACCGACACCGATCCGAGGGACTGACGAGACGATGACCACCGACTACGACCGTCCGGTCCATCCGGAAGAGGCGCACACCCCCTCCTCCTGGGGGCCGGAACCGACCACGGCCGTACAGGAGCCCGTCGCTCCTGCCGCGCCCGAGGCCGGCGAGCCCCGGCAGCCCTTCGTCCGCAGACTGTGGCGCGGCCGTCCCGAGGACCCCCGCTGGGTCCGCCCCGCCTTCTGGGCCCTCCTCCTCGCCACCGGCCTGCTCTACCTCTACAACCTGGGCGCCTCCGGCTACGCCAACTCCTTCTACTCGGCGGCCGTCCAGGCCGGCAGCAAGTCCTGGAAGGCGTTCTTCTTCGGCTCGCTGGACGCGGGCAACGCGATCACCGTCGACAAGCCCCCGGCCTCCCTGTGGCCGATGGAGCTGTCGGTCCGCCTCTTCGGCCTCAACTCCTGGGCGATCCTGGTCCCCGAGGTCCTGATGGGCGTCGGCGCGGTCGCGGTGGTGTACGCGGGCGTACGGCGCCGGTTCAGCCCCGGGGCCGGTCTGGTCGCGGGTGCGGTGCTCGCGCTCACCCCCGTCGCGGCGCTGATGTTCCGGTTCAACAACCCGGACGCCATGCTGGCCCTGCTGATGGCGCTGGCCTGCTACTTCGTGGTCCGCGCCGTCGAGGACGGCAGGACCGGGTGGCTGCTGTGGGCGGGCGTCGCGATCGGCTTCGCGTTCCTCACGAAGACCCTGCAGGCCTTCCTGATCCTCCCGCCCCTCGCGTTCGTCTACGCGGTCTGCGCGCCGGTGTCCCTGAAGAAGCGCCTCGGCCAACTCGTCGCAGCCACCCTGGCGTTGGTGGTCTCCGGCGGCTGGTGGGTCGCGATCGTCGAGCTGTGGCCGGCGTCCTCCCGCCCCTACATCGGCGGCTCGCAGAACAACTCCTTCCTTGAACTGACCTTCGGCTACAACGGACTCGGCCGCCTCGACGGCGACGAGACCGGCAGCGTCGGCGGCGGTGGCGGAGGCGGCGGCACCGGCATGTGGGGCGCCACCGGCTGGAACCGGATGTTCAACTCCGAGGTCGGCAGCCAGATCTCCTGGCTCCTCCCGGCCGCGCTGATCCTCCTCGCCGCCGGACTGGTGGCGACCCGGAAGTCCGGGCGGACCTCCGCGACCCGCGCGTCCTTCCTGGTCTGGGGCGGCTCGCTGCTGGTCACCATGGCCGTCTTCAGCTACATGGCGGGCATCTTCCACCAGTACTACACGGTGGCCCTGGCCCCCTACATGGCCGCCGTGATCGGCATGGGCGCCGGCGTCCTGTGGGAGCGGCGCAGGCAGACGTGGGCCTCGATCTCGCTCGCCGCCGCGGTGGTGGCCAGCGCGGTCTGGAGCTACGTCCTCCTCAACCGCACCTCCGACTACCTGCCCTGGCTGAAGTACCTGATCCTGATCGGCGGCCTGACCGCCGCGCTCGGTCTGGTCTTCGCGGGCCGCGTGAACCGCCGGCTCGGCCTCGCGGCGGCGTCGGTGGGCCTCGTGGCCGCGCTGGCCGGTCCGACGGCGTACACCCTCAGCACCCTGCAGACGGGTCACAGCGGTTCCATCGTCACGGCCGGTCCGGCCGGCGCGAGCATGATGGGCGGCGGCCCCAGGGGAGGCGGCGGCCGAGGCGGCTTCGGCGGCGGTGGCCTGCCGGGGTGGAACCAGCGGAACGGCAACGGCAACACCCAGGGCCAGAACCAGCAGGGCAACGGCTTCCCGGGCGGCGGCACCAACGGCACCAACGGCACCAACGGCACCAACGGCAACGGCGGCTTCGGCGGCTTCGGCGGCGGGATGCCGGGCCAGAACGGCAACGGCAGCACCCAGAACCGCCAGGGCGGTACGGCCCGCGGAGG
>Ga0182007_10001211_pt1 | contig 14008 bp, 17 predicted proteins | sample Sormic07211113_1_FD_123023 | JGI IMG/M metagenome (GOLD analysis project Ga0182007, IMG submission 123023) | Rhizosphere microbial communities from Sorghum bicolor, Mead, Nebraska, USA - 072115-113_1 MetaG | ecosystem: Host-associated > Plants > Roots > Rhizosphere | place: USA: Nebraska... | reverse complement strand
TCGGCCTCCAGCACCCGGATGCGCAGGGCATCTTACTGGAACACCCGTACGGCGCGGGTCATGATGCCAATCTCGTCGCCGCGTCCGACGCTGGCGATCTCGGCATTCAGGTCACCAGCCGCAAGCCGGCGCATGACCGAGGCCAGGGCCACGATGGGCTGCGCGACAAAACGCGACGTGCTCCAGGCGATGGCGCCGGCTAGCAGGATGGCAACGGTACCGGCAAGGATCGTCGCAAGCATGCCGCGATCATTGTGGACCACGGCGTCGGAGCGCGCTTGGCCGGCGAAGCGCGCAACCAACAGGCCGGCGCTGCGTGCCTCGTTGCGAACCTGATCGCGTGCGTCGCTCAAGGCGGTGCTCGCCTGATGGAACCTGGCGAATGCCGCCCGGTAGCCGGCAATCTGATCGCTGACTGTCTGCGGCGAAGCCTCCGCTTGCAGCCCCACGGCCGAAGGAAGCACGCGAGAGAGACGGGTGAGCTCGCCCAGTATGTCGCCGACAGAGCCGGCAATCTCGGCCGACGGTGACAGGCGAAACGACAAGGTCTGCGCCTCCAGGGTGGCAACACGTTCGGCGAAACGCTTGGACAACGCGGCTGCATTGTGCAGCAAACCCGTGGCGGCCTGAATGTCGCTTGCATCATGGGCAACGTGCCTATCCATTTCTCCCAACATTGCATCTAGGCGCTCGAGCACATCCTCGATGGCAGCGAGATGCCGCAAAGCCTCGCCTCCCTGGACCCTGGGCGCCTCGCCAAGGCGCTCCAGGGCCACGCTGGCAGCAGCGACCGCCGTCGCCAACTGGTCCAGGTTCTCTCTCTCCTGTGGCGCCCCCATCACCTCGCGCAATTGCTCGACCACGGGCGGGAGTGCCGCGCCGGCATTGCGCGCCGCAGTGGCGGCCGCCCCATCACCGGTCGCCAGTATCTTGGCCACGTTGGCGGTGATGATCCGTTCGCCGTTGCGCAGGATATCCAGGATGCGATGGGCGCTTTCGATGTCGCTCACCCGCGCCGCGTGCTCAACGGTGCGCGAATCAAGCCCCTTCAGCCCATCGGCGATGCCCTGTTCGACGAGGATCGTTGCCTCTCGCATCCGGCCGTAGTGGGCAGTCATGTTCTCCGTTTCGCCATCCATGGTCAGGGTTGCTACCCGCAAGGCGGCGATCGCCGCGGTGAGCCTCTCCAAGCTGCCCTTGAGCGATTGCGCTTCTGCCGCCGGAATGGCGGTCAGGCCGGCGATAGCCGTCGCCACCATGCCTTCGGCCTGGGACAGGCTTTGCTGGTCGCGGGTGGCGATGAAGTTTTCCACCCGCCCGGTGGCCCCGTTGACCGAGGCCAGAATTTCCGCGGAATGGCTGGCGGAATCCACCGCACGTACCACGCCTCGCAGGCCGTAGAGGTTCACAAGCGATACCGCCAGCATCAGGAACACCAGTGCGGCGACCGCCAGGCCAATTTTGACGGCAATAGGCCTGTCCCTGACTGGCTTGAATGTCAACATCGCGCCTCGCCTCCTCACTCCCCGCCCGCCGCTACTGCTTCGTCACCTCCGGCAAAGGCGCTGGCGGCGCGGTTTTGTTGATGGCCGCGTCGATCATCGCCGCCACGGAAGCCTGGCTGTAGGGAGGGTTGGCGGCGCCGCCCACCGGCATCGTGGCGAGCCAGGTATCCAGGTCTTTCCCATCGATACGCACCAGCGGCACTTCGACGAATTTCGGCACCTGCTTGCCCGCCAGGATCTGCTGGGCCACCCAGAAGCCCACCTGGGATACGCTCGGCGAGGCGGAGACCGAGACGGTCTCATAGCCATTGGCATCGCGCTCCTGTTTCCACAGGGCGAGTTCGTCCTGACGATTCCCCATCACGATGATCGGCAAAGGGCGTCCGGCCGCCTTGAACGCCATGGCTGCGCCGTAACCATCGCCCCCCTGGGTAGCGACGGCATCAATGCTGGGCAGTGACGGCAGCACCAACGCCACCTCCTTGCGTGCGACGGAAGCCGTCCAGTTGCCGTACACGGTCTTGGCGAACTTCAGGCCCGGATAATCGCTGGCGGCCTTGCGAATGCCGTCGCTGATGTTTTGATCGGTGGCGTCGCCGGCAATGCCACGAATCTCCAGCAGCGTTCCCTTGCCCTTGAGGCGCTCGGCGATATAGTCCACTTCCACGCGGCCCATGGCGGACCAGTTGTAGTCCACGGTATAGACACAGCGTTCGGTGACCAGGCTGGCCATGACGACCACCACGATGCCGGCGTTACAGGCATCGCGGATCACTCCGTTGAGGGCCGTGTCGGACGCGGCCAGGATAACGATGGCGTTCACGCCCTTGACGATCATCTCCTGGATATGGGCCGCTTGTTCCGACGCCGAGTTGTTCGCGCTGACCGCCGGGGCCTCCCGGATCAAGCCATCCTTTTGCGCCTGGGCCGCAATCTCCTGCCAGTTGCGCACCATCACCTTGCGGAAATCGCTGCCCGCATAGGAGTTGCTGAAAGCAATGCTATAGCTCGCGGTAGGCCCGCTGGCGATACCGTCGGCAGCTTGGGCTGGATGGGCAGCAACCATCGCCAACCCGGTCACGCAGCCGGCCAAGCGCCACAAGATTTTGCGGATCGATTCAGTGTTCATGCAGTTCTCCATCACGCTTGGGATTTACGCTCGGCTCCTCGACATCTTTGCTCGTCGGGTAGCCAAGGACGTTGTTGATGCGGTGGAAACGATCGAGTCCAAGAAACATCACCGCCCATCGTTCGCAGGGGCGTTTTGAAAGGAAAATCGATGGAGTCAAACGGTCGCTGGGCGAGGCGATATGAGGCTGTTCGGTCAGTGAATCGTATTGAATCTGGTGAAAAACGCTCAGTGGCACCTGCGCGGATGCCTCATTTGCGAACTCAACGCAGAGCGTTTGGTGCGTCGCATTCCATGCCATTTTCCATTTCCAAGTCAAAAGCATCGACCATCCATAGGCTTTCCAGAGCAATGAAGGGCACTTCAGATTACGGGCCTGCTCATTCGGCCGGTGGCTGACGATTGAAACCAATGCACTGCCTGCTGTGGCCATGAGCATAGTCTCAACGTGCCCGCTTCGCGCGCGGCCATGGAGGATTTCAGTAACTGAACGACCCACAAGGCCATTGCGGCTATGATGCTCTAACATGAGCTAGCGCTCATGTTGCGCATTTCTGATGACTCGCCGAGACGTCCCGTACATGAGAGATCTGCCGCCAACCGCCACACTGCGTGCCTTTGAAGTCGCCACCCGGCACGCGACCTTTACCTCTGCCGCGAACGAGTTGCATGTCACTCAAAGCGCGGTCAGTCACCAGCTCAAGCATCTCGAAGAGCTTTGGGGATTGCAGTTGTTCGAGCGTGGCAAATCGTTGAGCCTCACCGCAGCGGGGGCTACGCTGGCGCCCATCGTGCGGGAATTCTTCATGAGCCTGGAGGCGACCCTGGCCGATCTTCGGGAGCAGAAAGGCAGGGTCCGACTCGAAGTCAGCACCACGTACTCCTTCGCGCTGAAATGGCTGCTGCCACGCTTGCCGAACCTCTCCCGGCAACATCCCGAGCTGCTGGTCTCGCTGGACACCACGGACAAGATCATCCATTTCTCCAGCGCCCAGGCCGATGTCGCGATCCGGCTCGGCAAGGGCAGTTATCCAGGCCTGTATTCGGAGTTTCTGTTCGGCGAGCAGGTGTTTCCGGTGGCAAGTCCCGATCTGCTGCAGCGATTCGGGACACCGCGCAGCCCTGCCGAACTGCTGCATTACCCACTGCTGACCCGTGATGGCGCCGAGCTGGTGCCAAAATGGGAGGCCTGGTTTGAAAAAGTCGGGCTGGAATTTTTGCCGCTCAAGGAAAGCGTCCGGTTCGGGGACACCAACATGACGGTCGAGGCTGCCCTGCTCGGCCAGGGTGTCGCCCTGGTGCGCAGCGGGCATGTTGAAACCGAAATCAGCGACGGTCGCCTGGTGCGGCTCTTCGATGTGTCGTTCCCCTCCCCCCTTGCCTACTACTTCGTCTGCCCGAAAGGCACCGAATCGCAGCCGCACATCGTCAGCTTTCGCCAATGGTTGACCAGCGAGGCGCTGAAAGTCCAACAAGCTTATGGATGATGCATGAGGATTCACTCATGAAACGATGAGGAGACTTCGCTGTAGTCCGGGCAGCCGGGCTGCATAAAATGGCGCATGCCTATCCATATCACCTTGCTGGTTCTTTTCGCCGCGCTCCTGCATGCCAGCTGGAATGCGCTACTGCGTGGCGGCACCGATCGACTGTGGTCGATGACGATCATGTGCATCGCCATCGCTATCGCCAGCGTCGTCGCAGCGATGTTCATGGAGCCACCGGCAGTTGCCAGTTGGGGCTATGGGTTGCTTTCGGCGTTGCTGCATGTCGGCTACAACCTGTTCCTGGTGCGCAGCTACCGGGTCGGCGACCTGGGACAGACCTATCCGGTTTCGCGTGGATCGTCACCCGTCTTGATCACCCTGGGCGCCGCGGCCTTTGCCGGGGAAAGCATTGCTCCCGGTGCGCTACTGGGTATCGCGCTGGTATCAGGCGCAATCATTTCGCTGGCCTTCAGGGGACGCAACCTGTCGGTGCCCAGCCTGCCCTATGCCCTGGGAACCGGCTGCTTCATCGCCGCCTACAGCGTCACCGACGGCATTGGCACCAGACTCTCCGGCGCGCCACTGGCCTATACGGTGTGGATGTGCGCCTTGTGGGGCGTGTTGATGCCGGCGGTGTACATCGGCCTGCGCGACGCCCGCAGCTTATTCTCCTTCCGGCCCGGCACATTGACCGCCCTGGTCGGTGGGTTGGTCTCCTTGCTGGCCTATGGAATCGTCATCTACGCCATGAACGAAGCTCCCTTGGGCGCCGTATCGGCATTGCGCGAAACCAGCGTGTTGTTCGCCGCATTGATTGGCTACGCGTTCCTTGGCGAGACACTCACCACTCGCCGAGTCGTGGCGTGCGCAGTGATCGTCAGCGGCACGCTCTTGATTGGCTGATACAGCCGTTCTCTCACCGTTACAGGAGGTACTCTCGATGGATAACGTCTCCCAGGCACCGTTGATTCTGATCACCGGTGGCGGTCGCGGAGTGGGCGCCGCCACCGCGCGACTCGCCGCTGCCCAAGGCTATGACGTCGCGATCAGCTACGTTGCCCATGAGTCCTCGGCGCTGGCGGTGGCGGCGGATGTGGAGGCGTTGGGCCGTCGGGCGCTGGTCATGCGGGCCGACAGCGCGGACCCCGGACAGGTCGCCGATCTGTTCGCGGCCATCGACCGCTCATTTGGCCGTATCGACGTACTGGTCAATAACGCCGGGGTACTGGCCGTGCAGTCGCGCCTGGAAGACCTCGGCTTCGAACGCATGCAGCGCATCTTCGCGGTCAACTCCATCGGGCCGATGCTCTGTGCCCAACAGGCGGTGAAACGCATGTCCTACCGGCACAATGGTCCGGGCGGGGTGGTGATCAATGTCTCTTCGGCGTCGGCGCGCCTCGGCAGTCCCAACGAATATATCGACTACGCGGCGTCCAAGGGAGCCCTGGAGACATTCACCATTGGCCTGGCCAAAGAGGTGGCTCGCGAAGGGATACGCATCAATGGTATTCGCCCCGGTCACATCTACACCGAAATGCATGCCAGCGGCGGCGAACCGGGGCGGGTCGACCGTATCAAGGACACAATCCCCATGGGCCGGGGTGGCCAGCCGGAGGAAGTGGCCCAGGCCATTCTGTGGCTGGCCAGCGCGCAGGCATCATTCGTTACCGGGACGTTCCTCGACGTGACCGGGGGCAAATGAGCCGGTGGGCTGGATCAGTGTGCTAGCCCCGCTGGGGCGGAGGTCAAGCTAGGTGGGAGTTTCAAACGCGCTGGATATCAATGACTGCTACAAGGTCAAACGGGCATGGCCCCGACCTTTATAGTCGGGGGCTCACCCCCATCGATAACCAGCACATTGCCTTCGTGACACCCGGCAACAAGGCCTGGGATCGCAGAAGGCGGAAACAGGCATATAGCGGAGAACAGTCCCATGACCTCGAACCTTGCAACCCTCTATAGCGACTACATTGCCTGCCTGAATGCACAGGACTGGGAAAACCTGGGGCATTTCGTGCACCCGGATGTGGTTCATAACGCGAGACGGTTAGGCCTGCACGGCTATCGAAGCATGTTGGAAGCGAACTACCGGGATATCCCTGACTTGCGCTTTGAAATCGAGTTTGTGCTGATCGAGCCACCAAAATTGGCGGCTCGCCTGGCATTCAATTGCACGCCGACTGGAGAGTTCCTGGGCCTTGCCGTCAATGGGGCGCGGATCTCCTTCGCGGAAAACGTCTTCTACGCGGTCGAGGACGGCAGGATCCGCGAGGTCTGGTCGGTCATCGACAAGGAAGCGATCGAAGCTCAACTCCAATTTCAAGCAGCGCTCAAAACAGCGCATCCAACACCCGGTAATAGCTGATCCCGGCAGCCAGATAAAGCCGCTGCAAGGCATGGAAGGGAATCTGGCGCAGTGGCATGACCGGAAACGGGAAGTCCTGCGTCGCACCCGACAGCTTCGCCGCCAGATGCTTGCCTAACGCCGTGGACAGGGCAATGCCGCGACCGTTGTAACCGAGCAGGACTGACAGCCCCGGTGCGGGATCATGCACATGGGGCAGAAAGCTTTGCGTCAGGGCGACCCGACCACTCCAGCGGTACTCGACAGGCACATCCGCCGCTTGCGGAAACAGCGCACCCAGCGAACGCTCCAGATGCGCCCAGTCACTCTGCCGGGAAGGCTCCGAAAAGGGCCCCCGGCCTCCCAGAAGCAGACGCCCCTGTGCATCCTGCTTGAAATAGAGCAGCAAGCGTCGTGAGTCCGAACAAACCTCGCCACCGGGCAGGATGGTCTTGCGTATCGCCGGTGGGAGCGGACGGGTCGCGATGATGAAGCTGTTGGCCGCGACGACGGTCTGGCGCAATCCGGGCCACAGGTCGTCGGTATAGCCATCGGTGGCCAATAACACCCGCTGCGCATTGACCCTGGATCCTTGCGCAGTGGACAACGTCCACCCCGATTGCTGTCGCTGCAACCCCGTGACACGGCTGTGGCCGTGGATCATCGCGCCCCGCCCCATTGCAGCCTTCGCCAGGCCACGGGCATAACTCAGTGGGTGCAAGCTGCCGGCCCGCGGATCAACCCAACCCCCCAGGTAATTTTCGGTGCCAATACGTTGGCTGACCGCAGCCCGGTCCAGCAGCTCCACCTTGACCCCGCGGCGTTGCCATTGTGCGGCACGCTGTTCGATCACCTTCATCGCGGTGGCCGAACAGGCGGGCTGGATCCAGCCCTTCTGGGTCGCGTCACACTCGATACCGTACTGGCGAACCAACGAAAACACTTCGTCGGCGGCGGAACCGGCCACATCGAGCATCGCTTCGGCGCGAGCCGGACCGAACTTGCTGTGCAATTGATCAGGGTCGAATTTCAGCCCGGGGATCACCTGTCCGCCGTTGCGCCCCGACGCCCCCCAGCCTGGTTCCCCGGCATCCAGCACACAGACATTGATACCTGCTTCGGCCAGTCGCAAAGCCGTGACCAAACCGGTGTAGCCGGCGCCCACGATGGCGACGTCCACGTTTTTGTCTTCAGCCAGCGCCGGCGTTTCCACCGCCGGTATCGCAGTCGCGGCCCAGAGAGAGGCTGGCAGTTGAGGCGCGAAAGGAGCATTCATGCCTGCACCTCTGCACTGTGATTGAGCAGCCGGCGCAGAAAGTCCTGGGTGCGCGGATGTGTCGGGGTACTCAGCACCTCCCCCGCCGGGCCTGACTCGACGATCTTGCCGCTGTGAAGAAAACAGACCTTGTCGGCCACGTCTCGAGCGAAGGCCATCTCGTGGGTGACCACGATCATGGTCATGCCTTCATTGGCGAGATTGCGCATCACCGCCAACACTTCACCGACCAGCTCCGGATCGAGCGCCGAGGTCGGCTCGTCGAAGAGGATGGCCTGCGGGTTCATCGCCAACGCCCTGGCAATGGCGACCCGTTGCTGCTGGCCACCGGACAGTTCGTCCGGGTAGGCATTCATTCGGCGGGACAAGCCCACCTTTTCCATCAGCGCCTCGGCGTTCCTGCGGGCGGCCTGGGGGTTCTCCTTCTTCACGTAGATAGGCCCTTCCATGACATTTTCCAGCGCGGTGCGGTGCGGAAACAGATTGAAGCGCTGGAAGACCATCGCCACCCGGCTGCGAATATCGTGGATCGACCTGGCATTGCGGTCGACCCGTTCGTTGCTGATCAGGACGTCGCCCTGGTCATAACTTTCCAGACCGTTGATGCAGCGCAGCAACGTGGATTTGCCCGAACCCGAAGGGCCGATCAGACACACCACTTCACCACTCTTGACCTGCAGATCGATGCCTTCAAGAACAGGGACGTTGCCGTAACGCTTGTGAATGCCCTTGATCTCGATCATGACGTTCTCCGGGTGCTGAAGCGTGCTTCCAGACGACGCAGCGCAAAGGACAGTGGTAGGCTCATGGCAAGGTAGAGCAACGCCACCAGGGTATAGACCGTCATGTTCTCGAAGGTCGAGGAGGCAATCAGTTGCCCCGCACGCGTCATCTCGGCCACGGTGATGGTAGAAACCAGCGACGAGTCCTTGAGCATCATGACCAGCGTATTGCCGTAAGGCGGCAAGGCAATGCGAAATGCCTGGGGCAGCACCACTCGCCGCATCACCATCGCGCCCCGCATGCCCAAGGATTCGGCCGCCTCGATCTGTCCTTGCTGGATCGCCTGGATACCGGCCCGAAAGTTCTCGGCCTGATACGCCGAATAAGCGATCCCCAGGCCAATGATGCCGGCCTGCATTGCCGTCAGTTGGATGCCGAATTCCGGCAGGACGAAGTAGATGTAAAACAGCTGCACAATGATCGGCAGACCACGAATGACGTTCACCACGCTGATGGCGAACAAGGCGATCGCGCGGACTTTGGAGACCATCATCAGGGCCAGGACCAGCCCGATCAACGAACTGAGGACAAACGACCCGGCCGTCACCTGCAGAGTGACCGCCGCCCCTTTGAGCAAGATAGGAAGAAAGTCCAAGGCATTCTGGAAAAACATAAGGCTACCCACGAAACAATGAGTGGACCCGCCCGCCGTTGCGGGCGGCAGATGCAACCATCAGTTGAGTTTCCACTTCCTGATGATCTGATCGAGCGAACCATCAGCCTTGATCGCAGCGATGCCCTTGTTGACCTGCTCCAGTGTCGCACTATCACCCTTGCGCATGATCAGGCAGACATCCCCGACCACCACGGGCTGATAGCTCTGGACCAGATGCACCTTGTTCTGCGCGCCTTGAGCCAATTGGTAGGCGACGACCGGACGATCGGCGAAGCCTGCCTTGATACGACCAAGCGCCAGGTCTCGCATCAGGTCCGGGATCGAATCATAGCCACGGACTTCCTTGAAGACGCCACGCTTGTTCAGCTCATCGATGAACACGGTACCGACCTGGGCGCCAACGACCTCACCGGCAAAGTCCTCCATGCGGGTGTACTGGGTCTGGTCGTCGGCCTTGACGATCAACCCCTCGCCATAGCTGAAGACCGGATCGGAATACTGCACCACCTTTTCCCGCGCCGGCGTGCGGAGCATGGCCGCGGAAATCAGGTCGATCTTGTTTGAAGTCAGTGACGGAATGAGTGAAGCGAAAGTGGTCTGCTGGATCTCCACCTCGAAACCACCAGCCTTGGCCACCGCCTGTGCGGCGTCGACCATCATGCCCTGGATGCTCTGGCTCTTGACGTCGAGAAAGGTGAAGGGAATGCCCGTCGCGGTTGCGCCAACCTTGTAGACGGGCTCGGCGACGACATTGGCTGAAACGATGCCGGTAGCCAGGGCAACAACGAACGTGAGTGCACGGAAGCGAGTAAGCATGGCGTATCTCCCATTGGACGCTTTTATTTGTCTTAAGTCCGGTAAGGGTTGCCCCAAGTGAATGGCAGGAGGGCTTAAAATGACTATAAACGATTTACTAAAATCGTAAAGAGATTTATAAGTATCGAATATCGATACTCAAAAAGCAGAAAAACAAGGATTTCATATGAGCGACGCCCCTCATCCCCTGTTCAATCAGTCACTGGAGAAAGGCCTGGCGGTGTTGCGGGCTTTCAACGCATCCAGGCGCACGATGAATCTGGCGGATATCGCGCAAGCGGCAGAGATCAACAAAAGCTCCGCACAACGCATGATCCACACCCTCGAAGAGCTGGGTTATGTGCGCAAGCATCCGCAGACCAAACGTTTTCAGTTGACCCCGAAGGTCATGGAAATCGGCTACAACTACCTGGCCGCCGACACGCTGGTCGATGTGGCCAACCCGTTCCTTGCCGAGCTCGCGCAGGCTACCGGGGAAACGACCAATCTGACCGAGCCCGACGGGCTGGACATGGTTTACGTCGCTCGCTTCGTAGCGCCGAAATTCATCCCGATCCACATGCCTATCGGCAGCCGCATACCGATGTACTGCACCGGTTCCGGACGGGCCTTTCTCAGTGCCCTGCCAGACGACGAACTCGCTGCCACCCTGCAAGCCAGCGATCGCAAACGACACACCCAGTACACACTGACCGAGATCGACGACATCATCGAGCAGATCGAGATCACGCGGCGCAGGGGTTACGCCATAAACAAGGAAGAGCTGTTCCTGGGCGACATGTCCATTGCCGCGCCAATCATCGGCAGCCAGGGTTTGCCGGTGGCGGCAGTGCATGTGGTCGTGCCCAGCAGTCGCTGGACCATGGAGGAAGCCGAGCGCAAGCTGGCGCCCGCGGTTATCGAATGCGCGCGGGCGATTCGCTCGTCAATACGAACCCTGTAGCCGATCTACTTTTGCGACAGTCTGAATGCGGGCATGCGGGTCGTGATCGGCATCGTTAAGGGCATCGGCTTTTCAGGGATGCTCATGGGGCCCGCCGCGATCACTGTTATCGTGGGGCGCTTTGGCCTGGAGTCGCTGATGTACTTCCCGCTCATTCTGCTGGGCCTGCTGGCGGTGTTCGGCCCGATGCTGGTTCGCACGGGTACGCCCAAGACCCAACCGCTGACGCAGAAACTGCCGGCTCTTTGAATCCGCATGCGTGAACTGGCTATTGGCAATGCGGCATTCGGCTCAAGCAGGATTGGAAACAGCCAGCTTGAGCCCAAACGCGACAAAGACACCGCCCGTGAGCCGATCAAGTGCCTTCAGGGCCGCCGGGCGCTTCAGGAAATTGCTCAGCGGCACCGTCGCCGCTACCAGGATGCCGAACCAGGCCAGCGTCAACAGCACGTGTAACGCTGCAAGGAAGAATGAATAGCTGGCAACGCTCGAACCACTCGGGACGAACTGGGGGAGAAAAGTGACGTAGAAGACGCCTATTTTGGGGTTCAGCAGGTTAGTCAATAAACCGCGGATAAAGGCGTCACGCGCAGTGACAGCCATGCTCTCGTTCCCCTGCCCTTGCAGAGTTGTCCTAGGTCGCAGCAGCAGTTTGATACCCAACCAAACGAGATAAGCTGCGCCGACAATTTTCAGCACTAGGTAAGCCCACTCCGAAGCTTGCAACAGGGCGCCGAGCCCCAGTGACACCGCAGCGCCCCACACCAGGCACCCGAGCGCAATACCGATAGAAGCCATCAACGCCGAGCGTCGACCGCCGGTCGCTGTAGCGCGAAGAACCATGGCAGTGTCCACGCCGGGGGTAACAGTGAGCACTGACGCAGCAGCGATGAAGGCTAGCAACAGGGGTAAGTCGCTCATTTGGGTTTCCATGGCAGTAGGCCGCTCGTACGGCTACCCACTCTAATTAGCCACTTGAAGCTTGGTCAAACATTCTGTGCAGCTCGTCGGCCGAGGACCTCTGGTACCGCTAAAGGGTGACGTCTTAGTACATAAATTTCAGGCAAAAAAAGATACTCATCTGAGTAGCTTTTTTTCTGAATGCTGGAGCTGGAAACGAGACTCGTATCTGGCGTCCACCCCATTGAAATCAAAAGCGTCTGCTTTCTTTCCGGGGCAGGAAAAGACTTAATTCTGGAGTTGTTTCCAGGGATGCGGAGGGCCAAGAAAGCGTGGCTTCGGACTACACGATTCCCAGTCGCTACTCGCCCAGCTCGACGTAGCTAGACTCCCCTCCTCCAACCGCGCCCGACAACCAACCCCATACGAATGTCAGGGTGGTCCGTCCCGCGCGATCAACACCTACCCTGCCACGGGACCATCCAGCAAGGATCTCGCCATCGCTGGTTAAACACTGGTAAAGGAGCTCAATGGTATCGGGGCCTGTCACGCGTCCCACCTGATTGCCCATGCGAATCCGACCACCTTGGTAAGTGCTTGAAATGGCACCATCCTCGGCATGGTAATGAAATATTGTGCCTGTACCAGATAGCCCATGGGCATTGTTCGCTACGACAAATCGGCGATTGTTCAAACGCTCGCTGATTCGAGGAAAGAAATCTTCCATAAATGACGCTTCCTTAGTAGAGATGCGTTGCTGCCTTCAATTTTCCTAAGCCATTCGGTCACGACTCATGAAGGCAGCCTCCCATCATTCATCGCCCACATCAAGGCACGGGGTCGATCCTATTTCGCCGTAATCACCGACAACTTGCTGATCCCTGCCCGCTCGATGGACGCCATGGCCCGGGCCACCTCGCCATAATTCACGCCGTTGTCCGCCTGCAGTTGCACCCGTACATCAGGGTTCTTCGCCTTGGCGGCTTGCAGGTTCGACTCCAGCAGATCCGCCTGGATCTCATCCTTGTTGATGAACACCTTGCCCTTGTCGTCGATGCTCACCACCAGCGGGTCTTTCTGTTCCACTGGCGCCACTGACTCGGTCTTTGGCAGGTTGATGGGAATGGCGTTGGTCAGCAGCGGCGCGGTGACGATGAACACCACGAGCAGCACCAACATGACATCCACCAGTGGCGTGACGTTGATCTCACTGAGCACTTCGTCGCTGTCTTGTGTGGAGAAGGCCATGTCAGGACGCCTCCTTCACTTTCTGTCCGGCGACGGTCGCACCAGGCTTGTTCAATACCGGGTGGAGCAACACGCGGAACGCATTCTTCTGGGCCAGGCTGTAGAAGTCATGGGCAAAGTCGTCGAGGTCGGCGGCGGTCAGCTTCAGGCGACGCAGGAAGTAGTTGTAGACCAGCACCGCCGGCACCGCGACGGCGATCCCCACACCCGTGGCGACCAGCGCGGCACCGATCGGGCCGGCGACGGTTTCCAGGCTGGCCGAGCCCGCCGCACTGATACCTTTGAGAGCCGACATGATGCCCCAGACCGTGCCGAACAAGCCGATAAAGGGCGACGTGCTGCCAATGCTCGCCAGGATTGCCAAGCCACTTTCCAATGACCGGCGTTCACGCACGATCTGCTGGCGCAAGGCGCGCTCGAGCCGGTCCTGGTGATTGATCGACTGGCTCAGGTCGGTGGCTTGCAGGCCTTCCGGCACCTGGATCGCGGCATAGCCGGCCAGCGCCACTCGGGCAGCCGCGCCCGGTTGGTTTTGGGCCAGTTCGGCAGCGGAATCAAGGCTGGAGGCGGCCCAGAAGCGCTTATGGAATTTGCGGTCCTGGGTCTTGAGGCGAGTGAATTGCACGCCCTTGAGCAAGGCCAGGCCCCAGGTCGCGACGGAAAAAAGGATCAACAGCCAGATGACGGCGTGTTCGATGGATTCAAAAGGCGATGCAATCAGGTTCATGGTCAGGCTCTCCAACAAGGCGCTAAGTCAGTTGTAGCGGTATCGGTTGTAGCGATGCGCCTTTTGTCAGGTGGCCCGCGGTCTGTCGGTTGCGTTGAGTTACTTGATCTTGAAGTCAATGGGCACGCTGACCCACCCGTCCACGGCGACGTCCCCCTGCTTGGCCGGAACAAAACTCCAGCGCTTGACCGCCGCCAGCGCAGCGTCGTCGAGTTGATCGCGGCCGCTGCTTTT
>Ga0182007_10001208_pt1 | contig 14032 bp, 10 predicted proteins | sample Sormic07211113_1_FD_123023 | JGI IMG/M metagenome (GOLD analysis project Ga0182007, IMG submission 123023) | Rhizosphere microbial communities from Sorghum bicolor, Mead, Nebraska, USA - 072115-113_1 MetaG | ecosystem: Host-associated > Plants > Roots > Rhizosphere | place: USA: Nebraska... | reverse complement strand
TTCCGGCTGCATGGGCATTCACAAATGCGCCAGTGGAAAGTAGAAACGCCACGCCAGCAAAAATCTTTTTCATTGTGTGGATCCCTTATTTCTGCTGCGAATAATATGCTGCAATATCGGCCATGTCCTGCTCGGACAGGCTGGCTGCGATACCGCGCATGGTTGGCATCTTGCGGTCGCCCTTTTTATAGGCGTTTAGCGCGCTCTCAATATATTTCGCCGACTGGCCACCAAGCATCGGCACTTGATAGACTTCCGGGAAGGTAGCTTTATAGCCGGGAATGCCATGGCAACCGATACACATCGATACCTTGTTTTCAGCTGCCTTGGCGTTGCCGACCACGTCCGCAGCTGCGGCCAGGTTGGCAAGACTCGCGAGCGCGAGAAGTGCGATTAGTTTTTTCATATTAGCTGGGTAATTTGTAGCGAAACCGGTTTAAGAAACTACGCAAAACCTGTGCTGCGGCCGCAATTCCGGCACGATGATGCTCACTGCACTCCTGCACAGCTACGCGTCCCCTGCCGACCCTGCACCGTTCACTACGGTTTTTCGTGGTCCCTTTTACTGCGAACTTGCCGCGAATATTGCCTTAAATACTGCAAGAAATACAGCTCAGGCAACAGATATATTCTCTATACCTTGCTGCATATACTGCTATATCCGCTGCCGCATTTACTAAAAGGTAGCCCTGCCCGACGCCGACTGCCGCCGCCACCCCACACCAAAACCGGTTAATTTTACCCCAAGAAACATGCACAGTCCACGACCGCCAATGGCAAAATCGCAGCCCGCGGCAATCCCGCGACGGTCGCTTACTGCTAGCTGGGTTGGCTGTGCCGACGCTACCCGCTGTGCCAGGGTGCGCCGGCGGCCTTATCCGTGTCGCCTGCCAGGCCGGCGTTGCGGCGCGGGAGATGGCTCCGGCGGCAGCACGGGCTCGGCGCGTTCCGGGGCTTCGCCGCTGACGGTATCGGCAGCATCCGCCTGCAGCGAGGAGGATTCCGGCGCCGGCACCACTGCCCGTTCAGGAAACAGGAAAGAACGCGGCGAGGCGCTGAAACGACGCAATACCGCCCGGAATACCAGCCGCCTTATACGTGCCGGCACGTTACGTGCACGCAAGGCCAAGGTCAGTGCGCAGGCAAACGATACGCCGACATTCAACACGCCGACACTGGCAATCCCGGCTATCGCCAGCCAGAATTGCGGCGTCGCCAGCACCTGCCAGCCCAGGCTGCTGGCGGCAGCGGCCAGGGTACCGGTGGCCAACGTCACATGGCGCACATCCAGCGGCAAACCGAAGAACTGCGCCAGCACCGGCGTCATGCCCAGCAGTAAGCCGAGCGAGACGTTACCGGCAATCTGCGCCACGTTACGATCCAGCCAGGCGGCCCAGCGCTCCGCCCGCATCGCTCCCAGCACGAATACCAGGCGCCGCTGATGAGTCAGCGCTTCGCGCAGGCGGCGCAGGGCAAACCAGTTATCGGTAAAACCCGATACCAGGCTCGACAACCATAGCAGGATCCCGGTGAAAGCCGCAAACAATGGCGTCGGCCCGATGACGGACAGGCTGTGCAAGCTGGCGCCGGCGTGCTCCGCCGTCATCATGGGGGCGCCGCTAGTCAGCAGGATAAGGCCGGAAATCAAAAGCATGACAGGGATCACCCCCATCAGGTTACCGAACACGGCAGCGGCTTGCGAACGCAACAACAAGGCGATTTCACTCAGCAGCGCGCGCAAACCTTCTACCGTATCCAGTTGTCCCATCTTCGAGGCAAGCACCGGCGCCGTCACCGCCGGCTGTTTGGTGGCCAGCACGCCACCCACGGCAGAGATGAGCATGAAACTGGCGGCATAATTCAGGGACGCTAATACCCCCTCAAAAAACCGCGCCGCACCGACCGACGAGAGCAGCGATTTTCCGAGCACGGTAAACGCCGTAATGACGCCGCCGCGACCTGCGGCCTTGAGCATGGCCCGGTATTCCTTGTTATCGCGTGCAATGTAGTGCTCGCCATGGTCGGCATTGCGCTCGACCATCTTGCGCGCCAGCAGCGCGAAACTGCGTTGTATCAATCCGCGTGCCGAGGAGCGCTGATGATGCGCGGCGATCAAATCCCCCAGCAGAGCCTGGATCTGGCCGGCGCCCGGCTCTGCGTCCGCGCCTGAGTTCGATTCTGCAACCCGGCCCTCCGTGCCGTAAATCGCTGAGCGCAGATCGGTCAGCAACGCCATCCGCGCCAGTTGCGCACGCATGCGCTCGACCCGGTAGACCAGGCTGACTGACACACCATGCTCGTCAAGGTGGGCGTAAATCCTGTCGGTCTGCGCCTGGCAGACGGCAATCAGCATACGCACGCTGCGCAAGGCGGCCTCGTCCCTTGGAGTGACGTATAAATAGGTTTCCAGTTCGCGCCGCAAGACCATGAACGGGGTTGCCTGCAGCGGCATCTTGGGGTCCAGCTTCTGGCGGAAAGCCTTGCTGATGCCGTCCGCCAGGATCATTGCGGCGAGATAGATCAAGGCCTCGTCGATCTGTTGCTGATAGCTGTGGGCGATACCGTCATCGGCGATCAGTTTCCAGATCTTCGCCACACTTTGCGTATCCAGCGCCAGCAGCCAGTCGGCATCTTCCGCGGTAGGAAACAAGGCGGTAAACAAGGACGACAAGTCCGCCTCGAACGGCGGTTTCGGCAGCACCAGCTTGATGGCATGTTCCGTCAGCTCGCTGAAGAACGCCGGTTCATTCGGCAAGCCGGTGGCGCAAAAAAGCTCCGGTCCGGCGGCTTCGCGCAGGGTTTTCTGCAACGTGGCCTGCACTACCCGGCGGACGTCGCGGTTGGTGTCGAGCCATTCCAGCAAAAAAGCCAGGCGCTGCTGCTTGACCCGCAGGCGAGCGTCGTCGTCGAGCATGGATACGGTGGGGACATGGCGCAGCCATTGGACAATATCGATAATCCAGTTAGCGCGTTCTTGCCAGGAATAAAAAGGATTGGCGCGGCGCATCAAAGCGTCGACTTGCGTGGCGTACTGCCGGCTATCGGTTTGCAGGTGCCGCTCGCCATGTCGAAACCGGCGCCACATTACCCGCAAGCGGAGAAACAAAATTTTCATTGGCTATTCTTCATAACAGTGAGGATGTGGTCGTCTGATCATCAAGACAACCCTTCTGAGTTTGGGCCAGCCAATCGGCCATCTCGTTTATACTCGGACTTACTTACTTCCTAATTGCTTCCTCATCACTAACGACAATGCGACCAGAGACACGTTTTGAAAGTTCCCCCGGCTACGTCGCCACCGACGACCTGAAACTAGCCGTCAATGCTGCACTGACATTGCAAAGACCACTATTGATCAAGGGTGAGCCGGGCACCGGCAAGACCATGCTGGCGGAAGAAGTGGCTGCCGCTCTGAACATGCCGTTGCTGCAATGGCATATCAAATCGACCACAAAAGCCCAGCAAGGCTTGTACGAATACGATGCCGTATCGCGCCTGCGGGATTCGCAACTGGGAGACGCCAGGGTCAAGGACATTCACAACTACATTGTCAAAGGCGTCTTGTGGCAAGCATTTAACGCAGACGAACAAGTGGTGTTGCTGATTGATGAGATCGACAAAGCAGACATTGAGTTCCCCAACGATTTGCTGCGCGAACTCGACCGCATGGAATTTTACGTTTATGAAACCCGCGAAATGGTGCGTGCCAAGCACCGTCCGCTGGTCATCATCACCTCGAATAACGAGAAAGAATTGCCGGACGCCTTCCTGCGGCGCTGCTTCTTCCATTACATCAAGTTTCCGGACAAGGCGACCATGCAGGATATCGTCAACGTCCATTTCCCGAATCTGAAAAAAGACATGCTGGCGCAGGCGCTGGAAACTTTCTACCAGGTACGCGACGTGGCGGGATTGAAAAAGAAACCGTCAACCTCGGAACTGCTGGACTGGCTTAAGCTGTTGCTGGCAGAAGACATCCCGCCGGAAGCCCTGCACAGCAGCGACGCCAAGGCCGTGGTGCCGCCGCTGCATGGCGCCTTGCTGAAGAACGAGCAAGATGTGCACCTGTTTGAACGCCTGGTGTTCATGGCCAGAAAAAATAGATAACGGTTATAAGCAAAGCACGCCATGCTGATTGATTTCTTCTTCACCTTGAAAGACGCCAAGATCCCGGTGTCGATCAAGGAATTCCTGATTCTGCTGGAGGCGTTGCAGCGCAACGTCATTACGCCTACGCTCGATAATTTTTATTATCTGGCGCGCACCACGCTGGTAAAGGATGAGGCCCATTTCGATAAATTCGACCAGGCTTTCGGGCGGTACTTCAAAGGCATCCAGACGGTGTTCGAGAAAAACGCAGAGATCCCGCTGGAATGGCTGATGCAGCGCATCAAACGCGAATTGACGCCGGAGCAACAGGCCCAGCTGGAGAAATTCGGCTACGACAAACTGATGGACCGCCTGCAAGAACTGCTTAAAGAACAGAAAGAGCGGCACGAAGGAGGCAGCAAATGGATCGGCACCGGCGGCACCTCACCGTTCGGCCATGGCGGCACCAATCCCGAAGGCATCCGCATTGGCGGCAGCGGTGGTAATCGCACTGCCGTCAAAGTCTGGGATGCGCGCGCTTACCGCGATTACGATGACGACCTCGAACTGGGCACCCGCAACATCAAGATTGCCCTGCGGCGATTGCGCAAATTCGCGCGCGAAGGCCTGGCGGAAGAGTTGGCGCTGGACGACACCATACGCGCTACCGCCAACAATGCCGGCTACCTCGACATTAAGATGCGGCCCGAGCGCAAGAACAATATCAAGGTGTTGATGCTGCTGGATGTCGGCGGCACCATGGACGATCATATTGCCCGCACCGAAGAATTATTTTCTGCCGCCAAGACCGAATTCAAGAACATGGAGTTCTTTTATTTTCACAATTGCGTCTACGATTACGTCTGGAAGAATAATCAGCGGCGCCATGCCGAGCGCTTCCCGACCTGGGATATCTTGCGCAAGTACACGCCGGACACCAAACTGATCTTTGTCGGCGACGCCACCATGAGCCCTTATGAAATCCTGCAACCTGGCGGCTCCGTCGAGTACAACAACGAAGAAGCCGGCGCCGAATGGCTGCAGCGCTTCACCAAGGCTTTTCCCAAGTTCATCTGGCTCAATCCTGAACCGGAAGGCTTGTGGCAATATCGCCAATCGGTGGAAGTGATCCGCCAGTTGATGAGCAACCGCATGTTTCCGGTGACCATGGATGGCCTGGAGCGCGGCATGCGCCTGTTAAGCAAATAAACGGCAAACAGTCGGCAAACTGCGGGCAAATAAAGCCGATACCGAATGGCGATTGGCGGCCCTGCGGTTTACGTGGTTTTAACGGCGCAACGACAAGAATTTCCCCAGTGCCAGCAATATCTGCGGCTGGTCCAGGTGCCGGCTCAGGAAACCGTCGCATTCAACCTGCCGCGCCCGCACATGATCGTAGGCGAAGTCTTTATCGATCAGGAAAATAACTGCAATCCTGGTGCTGTCATGCTGTTGCTTGATGGTGCTGCACAAATCATAGGGATCAAACTGCGTCAGCCTTGGATTGATCAACACTATCGAGATGCTCAGCTGCGTATAAACCTCGGCAGCTGCCTCGGGAGTGCCAACCCACTCAACCGGCACTACATGATGCGCCATGGTAATTGCCAGATCGTCGCGAAACGTCGATTGCTCGTCAATCACAAGGATCCGGTCGGCCTGCGGCGATTTGCTGCGCATGCGCTCATATTCAAGCGGGTCGGTCAAATCCAGGTCGAGACGTTCGCGCCGGCGACGATCCGGTACATTATTGATCAATGCGTCGTCAGCGGAATTTTTCTTGGCCAGCATGATCAGACGCCGCTCAATCAAGGTATCCAGCGCGCCGAACAATTTCAGCCAGCGTATCGGCCTCTCGACAGTGGCAAACGGCAGTTCCACATGGGGTGCGCCAACCAGCAAGGCGGGCTGCAGATTATTGGGTTCCATGTCAGCCAGGATCGCCAGGGCTTTCAGGTCGTCGGCATTCACCAGATACAGGTCCGGTTCCTGCAGGCTGTATTCCGGCAAGCGGTAATACTGTTTCTCGCGGTTTTGCTCGACCGAAAAAGTGGCGTCGAAAATATTGATTTCACGCGCGGAAAACCCGATGAACCTGATGCCGAATGGTGCGTTATGTTTTTTCATTTTTTTTATGCTTTCCCCTGCTATTCGAACGCTAGCAAAATCATGATAACAGTGTCTTTATTTAACTTTTGTTTTTATCAATACACTGTGTAAAACAACAACATTTTGTTGCCGCGCATCAATTAAATAGGCGCTTAACAGAGGTTTAATAGACGACTAAATAAGCAATTCTTCCTGCACGCCCGTGACTGATATTTCTTTTACCGCATCTTGCCTGCGCAAGCGAGCCGCTTTTTCATTAGAATGCGCAAGGATAATAACGAGTAATCTCTTCCTCAATTGACAATGCGTTGCAAAAGCGTCGCAAATTAGTTTAAAAACCAACAACAATTCACATTTAACTCATCACAACTGAATGGCAACCAAAAAATCACCGCAATCTGACTATAGCGAATCATCGATCCGTGTACTGAAGGGCCTGGAGCCGGTCAAGCAACGCCCGGGCATGTACACCCGCACCGAAAATCCGCTGCATATCATTCAGGAAGTGATTGACAACGCCTCGGACGAAGCGCTCGGCGGATTTTGCAAGAATATCCTGGTCACCCTGAATGCCGACGGCAGCGTCAGTGTCGAGGATGATGGCCGCGGCATTCCAGTCGGCATGCATCCGGAAGAAAAAGTACCGACGGTAGAAATCGTATTCACCCGCCTGCATGCCGGCGGCAAGTTCGACAAAGGCAGCGGCGGCGCCTACTCGTTTTCCGGCGGCTTGCACGGGGTCGGCGTCTCGGTCACCAACGCCCTCTCCTCGCGGTTGGAAATCACGGTCTGGCGCGAAGGCGGCATGCATCACATGGTGTTTGCCGACGGCGACGTGATTGAAAAGCTGAAATCGCAACCGCTCAGCCGCGACGACAGCAAGAAATCAGGTACCCGCGTGACCGCCTGGCCGAATCCCAAATACTTCGATTCGCCGGCCATCTCGCAGCCGGAATTGCAGCGCTTGCTGCGCTCCAAGGCGGTGCTGCTGCCGGGCGTCAAGGTCACCCTGTTGAACGCCAAGAGCGGTGACAGCCAGACCTGGCAATACGACCAAGGCTTGCGCGGCTATCTGATGGAGTCGCTGGCGCAATCCTCCAATGCCGATCCGCTGATTCCTCTGTTCGAAGGCGAGCAATACGCCAATGCCGACGCTGAAGGATTCGCCGAAGGCGAAGGCGCAGCCTGGGTCGTCGCCTGGACCGAGGACGGCGCCATCGTGCGCGAATCCTACGTGAACCTGATTCCGACTTCAGCCGGCGGCACCCATGAATCCGGCTTGCGTGAAGGCTTGTTCGGCGCGGTCAAGAGCTTTGTTGAAATGCATTCGTTGCTGCCCAAGGGCGTCAAGCTGTTGCCGGAAGATGTGTTTGCGCGCGTCTCCTTCGTCTTGTCCGCCAAGGTGCTGGACCCGCAGTTCCAGGGCCAGATCAAGGAACGCTTGAATTCACGCGACGCGGTGCGGCTGGTTTCCACCTATACCCGTCCGGCGCTGGAACTGTGGCTGAACCAGCACGTGGAATACGGCAAGAAACTGGCCGACCTGGTAATCAAACAGGCTCAGAACCGTCTGCGCTCGGCGCAAAAAGTCGAAAAGAAGAAATCCTCCGGGGTTGCCGTCTTGCCTGGCAAATTGACTGATTGCGAATCCAGCGACATCACCCGCAATGAACTGTTCCTGGTCGAGGGCGACTCCGCGGGCGGCTCCGCAAAAATGGGCCGCGACAAGGAATTCCAGGCGATCCTGCCGTTGCGCGGAAAGGTGCTGAACTCCTGGGAAACCGAGCGCGACCGGCTGTTCGCCAACAATGAAATCCACGATATCGCGGTCGCTATCGGCGTCGATCCTCACAGCAAAACCGACACCATCGATTTCAGCGGCCTGCGTTATGGCAAGATCTGCATCCTGTCCGATGCGGACGTCGATGGTTCGCACATCCAGGTATTGCTGCTGACCCTGTTTTTCCGCCACTTTCCGCAATTGATCGATCGCGGCAATATCTGCATCGCCCGGCCGCCGCTATACCGGGTCGATGCCCCGGCGCGCGGCAAGAAGCCGGCGCAGAAAATTTACGCCCTGGACGATGGTGAACTGGAAGCCATCGAAGATAAACTGCGCAAGGATGGCGTCAAGGACAGCGCCTGGTCCATCTCCCGCTTCAAAGGCCTGGGCGAAATGAACGCCGAGCAACTGTGGGAAACCACGATGAATCCGGATACCCGCAGGTTGCTGCCGGTCTTGCTCGGCAATTTCGACCTGGAAGCGTCGGAAAACCGCTTCAATATGCTGATGGGCAAGGGCGAAGCTGCTGCGCGCCGGGCCTGGATTGAAGAGCATGGCAATGAGGCCGAGGCGGACATTTAAAAAATTTTCCACTGGAAACTATGGCGCCTTTGCCGGCGCCGGCCATCGGGATCTGCAAAACGTATTATCATGGTCGGAGTTTTACGCGGCTATACTGCGCGGTTGTAGGCTTCACCGCCTCTATAGCTCAACTCAGTAGCTCAACTCAGCTTGCCGATTATCCGCAGCTCCGATCATTTAAAGTAACAATGAAGCAACTCCGCCATCATTTGAGCCGATTTTTCACAGGTACCCTGCTGACGCTCGCACTACTGACTACGGTCGGCAGCGCGCGCGCGGATATCTTCGGCTATATCGATGCGGATGGCATGGGGCATTTCTCGACTGAAAAACTGGATAACCGTTATCAATTGTTCATGCGCGGCGATGGCTTTTTCGACTCATCCCAACTAGCTGCCGGCAGTGTCAGGCCACTTGATCCGAAGGTGCGCAACAGTCCGTTGTTCCGCTACCTGTCGCAACATCCGAATCTAAAAAAATACGAAGCGCTGGTGGACCAGGCAGCGCAAGAATTTGCGCTGGAGCCAGCGTTGCTAAAGGCTGTGATGGCCGCCGAATCCGGCTTCAATCCGGCCGCCGTGTCGCCGAAAGGCGCGATCGGCCTGATGCAAATCATGCCGGCCACAGCCGAGCGCTATGGCTTGACCGGCGACGGCAAAAAACCGGTTGAGAAAAAACTCACTGACCCACGCACCAATATCCGCTTGGGCGCCCGCTACCTGCGCGATCTGCTGAAGCTCTACCCGGCCCAGCAAGAGCTGGTGATCGCCTCTTACAACGCTGGCGAAGGCGCCGTACAAAAGTACAATAACAAGGTGCCGCCGTATCCTGAAACACGCATGTATGTACAACTGGTGCGGCAATTTTATCAATTGTACAAACCAGGATTTGACCAGCCTGCCGAAAGCAAGGTTGACGGCAATAATGCCGGACTGAAGCGTATCCGCCTGGTAATTCCTGGTCGCAGCAACATGCCGGCTGACATACCGCCGGTAGCCGCAACGCCAATTCCGCCAGCTGCGGCAATACCCGCGGCAGCAACGCCTTTTATCGAATAAATATCAAAATAAGCACCGACTCTACATGACCGACCAAAACGATCTGTTTGCCACGCCAGATGCACCAACCCCGGACGCTGAATCCTTAACCCTTGCCACCTTCGCTGAACGCGCCTACCTCGACTACGCCATTTCGGTAGTCAAGGGACGCGCCCTGCCCGACGTCTCCGACGGCCAGAAGCCGGTGCAGCGCCGCATCCTGTATGCGATGAGCGAACTCGGCCTGAACGCCGCCGCCAAGCCGCGCAAATCGGCGCTGGTGGTCGGCGACGTGCTGGGTAAGCTGCATCCGCACGGGGATCAATCGGTGTACGACGCACTGGTGCGCATGACCCAGGATTTCTCGCTGCGTTATCCGCTGGTCGACGGCCAGGGTAACTTCGGCTCGCGCGACGGCGACGGCGCAGCGGCGATGCGTTACACCGAGGCACGCCTGACGCCCATCGCCAGATTGCTGCTGGAAGAAATCGACATGGGCACAGTCGATTTCCAACCCAACTACGATGGTTCCACCGAAGAACCGAAACTGCTGCCGGCACGCCTGCCCTTTGTATTACTGAATGGCGCTTCGGGAATTGCGGTCGGTCTCGCTACCGAAATCCCATCGCACAATTTGCAGGAAGTCGCCAAGGCAGCGGTAGCCTTGATCCGTAACCCGGGTTTAAGCCATGCCGAATTGATGCAAATCATCCCCGGCCCGGACTTCCCTGGCGGCGGTCAGATCATTACCTCCGCCACCGCGATTTCGGAAATGTACGAAAGCGGACGCGGCAGCCTGAAAGTGCGCGCCACCTGGAAAATCGAAGACCTGGCGCGCGGCCAATGGCAGGCCGTAGTCACGGAATTGCCGCCTGGCGCTTCTTCGCAAAAGATCCTGGAAGAAATCGAAGAGCTGACCAATCCGAAAATCAAGCTTGGCAAGAAAACCCTGACGCCGGAACAGCTGGCGCTCAAGACTTCGATTTTATCGGTACTCGATACGGTGCGCGACGAATCGGGGCGGGATGCGCCGGTGCGCCTGGTGTTCGAGCCGAAATCGAAGAACCTGGACCAGACCGAATTCACCAACATGCTGTTGGCCCATACTTCGCTGGAAAGCAGCGCCTCGATCAATCTGGTGATGATCGGCGGCGATGGCCGTCCGCGCCAGAAGGGCTTGGGCATGATCTTGCGCGAGTGGATCGATTTCCGCTTCACAACCATTACCCGTCGCTCAAAATTCAAGCTGCAAAAGATCGAAGACCGCATCCATATCCTGGAAGGCCGCGAAGCGATCTTGCTGAATATCGACAAGGTCATCAAGATCATCCGCGAATCGGATGAACCGAAGCCGGCACTGATTACGGCGTTCAACCTGTCCGACCGCCAGGCCGAAGATATCCTTGAAATCCGCTTGCGTCAGCTGGCACGCCTGGAGTCGATCAAGATCCAGCAGGAACTGGCTGAACTGCGCAATGAAAAAGCAACGCTGGTCGATCTGCTCGACAATCCGGCGTCGATGAAACGCCTGGTCATCAAGGAAATCGAAGCCGACCAGAAACAGTTTGGCGATGCCCGCCGTACGTTGATCGAAGCAGCAGAAAAAGCCGTGGTGGAAACCAGGATCGTCGATGAAGCGGTGACTGTCATCATTTCTCAAAAGGGCTGGGTACGCGCACGTACCGGCCACGGCCATGATGCCAGCCAGTTCGGCTTCAAAGCCGGCGATGCGTTATACGGTGCGTTCGAATGCCGTACCGTCGACAACCTGCTGACCTTCGGCTCCAACGGCCGCATCTACTCCGTATCGGTGGCGAGCTTGCCCAACGCGCGCGGCGACGGCGTGCCTATCACTACCCTGATCGACCTGGCTAACGGCAGCAGCATACTGCACTATTTTGCCGGCCCGTCCGATTTGATGTTGCTGCTGGCTAGCTCGGGCGGCTATGGTTTCACCGCCAAGATCGGCGATATGCTGAGCCGGGTGAAAGCTGGCAAATCGTATGTCACGCTGGATGAAGGCGATCTGCCTTTGCCGCCACAAGCTTTGACTAGCGGCGCCAGCGCCATCGCCTGCCTGTCGGAAAAAGGCCGCTTGCTGGTGTTCGGCCTGGATGAATGCAAAACGCTCAGCAATGGCGGCCGCGGTGTGATCCTGATGGAACTGGAGAGCAACGAGAAACTGCTGGCGGCACAACCGATCAGTCAGCGCGGCGTGCTGGTGACCGGCATCGGCCGTGGCGGCAAGGCGCAACAGGTGGCTCTGTCGGCTTCGGGGCTGGCGCCGCATATCGGCAAGCGGGCGCGTAAAGGGAAAATGCTGGAATCGAAACTGAAACCGGCGACACTGACTGCGCAGACCTGAAAATGGAAAGCCGGCTTGAAGCCGGCTTTCCATTTTGTCATGTATGCTACGTAGAGTGGGCAGTTCTTTTTGCCCACGCGTTGTCGAATTCGGCGTGGGTAAAAAGAACTGCCCGCCCTACACGACTGACGTAAAAAACGTCTACACAAAGAAAGGCAACATGAAAATCAAACTGATCGCTCCCATCATTTCCTTGTCCATGCTGATCGCCGGCTACGCACACGCCGACACCGTCAGCTGTGCGACAAAAGCCGGCCAGATCCAGACCCAACTCGACATCGCGAAAAAGGCCGGCAATGCCAATCAAGTCGCCGGACTGGAAAAGGCGCTGAAAGAAACGCAGCAACATTGCACCGATGCCCGCCAAAACCAGCGCGCGGAAGAAAAAGTTCGCGAAAAACAAGGCGATGTGGCGGAGGCCCGGCAAGACATCAGCAAGGCAGAAGCCAGTTTACGCGAAGCGCAAGCCAAGGGCGATGCCAAGAAAATCCAGAAGGCGCAAAAGAAACTGACCGAAAAACAGGGCAAGCTGCAAGAAGAACAGGAAGAGCTGCGCGGCGCGCAAGCTGACCTGGCTGCGCTGAAAGGTTAAGCCATGGCGCTTTGAAGCGCTGAGCAGCGCTCACGAAAAATCGCCTTGGCGACATAAAAAAGGGAGGATCTATCCTCCCTTTTTATCGCCTGCAGAATCAGATTTTAGAAGCGATCAGCTTACCCAGCCGCTCGATCCCTTCGCGTATCTTGGCCGGTGGCACAGTAACGAAACTCAAGCGCAAGGTATGCTGTTCCGGCGTATTGCCATAAAACGGCGCGCCAGGCACAAACGCTACGTGCTGCGCCACTGCCTCGTCCAGCAATTTCATGCAGTCGATATGCTTTGGCAAGGTGACCCAGATAAACATGCCGCCTTCTGGCTTGGTCCAGCTGGTGCCGGCCGGGAAATAGGTCTTCAACGCATCCAGCATGGCGTCGCACTGATCCGAGTACAACTTGCGGATAGTCGGGATATGCTGATCGAGGAAACCGTCCTTGATGGTCTGGTACACCACCATTTGCGTCAGCTGCGCGGTATGCAGGTCGGTGGCTTGCTTGGCCTGTTCCAGCTTCTCGATCAGCGGCCGCGGCGCTACCACGTAACCCAGGCGTATGCCCGGCGTCAGGATCTTGGAGAAGGAACCCATGTAAATCACCCCGCCCGGATTCATGCTCAGCATCTTCGGCAACGGTTCGGTGCGATAGCTGAGTGCGCCGTAAGGATCATCCTCGATCAGCGGCAAGCCGAGTCGCGCGCAGATGTCGACCAAGGCGTGACGGCGTTCTACCGACAAGGTGCGGCCGGTAGGATTCTGGAAATTCGGCAAGGCATACAACATGCGTGCGCCCTGTCCCAAAGTCGCCACTGTTTCCGGAATCAGGCCGCCGTCGTCGGCCGGCACCGAGACGAATTCAGGGCCGTACAGGGAAAAAGCTTGCAGAGCGCCCAGGTAACTAGGCGTTTCCACCAGCACCTTGCTGCCTTCGTCGATCAATACCTTACCCAGCAAATCCAGGCCCTGCTGCGAACCGGAAGTCATCATGACTTGATCCGCCATGATCTTGGTGCCGTTAGTCGACAAGGAATTGGCGACCCATTCGCGCAGCGGGCCATAACCATCGGTAGGACCGTATTGCAACGCGACCTTGCCTTGTTCCGACAGCACTTTGTCAAACGCCACTTTCAATTGTTCGACAGGGAACGTGGCCGGCGACGGCAGGCCACCGGCGAAGGAAATGATTTCCGGGCGCATGGTGATCTTCAGGATTTCACGGATCGCCGAGCTTTGCAATTTTTGCGCACGCTGCGAAAAATGCCATTGCAGCGGTGTTGGGTTTTCGATTTTCATACAATTCTCTTCAAGTGATCTTTTTCTGAGTGACTGTCGTCAATTGCCCGGCCAAGCGAAAGCTCAAACCGGATTGCAACAGCCCGTGGATTTTTATGATCTGCCGTCTCCTGGGCTGGCAGCGGATAGCGCTACCAGTGTTACGCCACTGCGTTTTGAGGACTACTCCAGTTCAGCAATCATT
>Ga0182007_10001203_pt1 | contig 14050 bp, 15 predicted proteins | sample Sormic07211113_1_FD_123023 | JGI IMG/M metagenome (GOLD analysis project Ga0182007, IMG submission 123023) | Rhizosphere microbial communities from Sorghum bicolor, Mead, Nebraska, USA - 072115-113_1 MetaG | ecosystem: Host-associated > Plants > Roots > Rhizosphere | place: USA: Nebraska... | reverse complement strand
GCTGGTTGTCGGTCACGAGAATCTTGTCGACGAAGCCGTTGACCTTCGGCGCGAGCACCGTCACGTCGCCGCCGACATACGCGTCGTCGGTGCTTTCCTGAAAGCGCAGCACGAACAGCCAGTCGAGCGCGGCGGCCGCGACCACCACCACGACGGCGCCCACCGCGATGCGCATCCACGGCACGCGGCGTTGTTGCTTCGCGGGCCGCTCGGTTGTGGCTGCTTCGCGTGACGAGGCAGCGGCTTGGGTCGTATCCATCGAATCACCTATGTATATGCACTAATCAAAACGATCGACGACGTCGTGTCGATCGGGAAAAGGGTTAGCGTTCCGGCAGGTTGTGCGTGATCCGGAACAATTCGTCTCTGAGGCGGGCCGCCTGCGTCGACCCGAAGCACCGCTCGAACGCTTCCTGTGCGGCGAGCCAGTGCACGTGCGCGTCGGCCACCTTCGTTTCGCCGTGCGCGGTCAGCGCGAACGTCTGGCCGCGGCACGGCGGCTCGATCCGCCCCGTCACCAGCGCCGCGCCGACGAGCGGCTTGAGCGCGCGCAGCAGCGCGGTGCGTTCGATCACCAGCACGTTCGACAGCGTCGCCATCGTCAGGCCGGGTCGCTCGCGCAGCAGCGCGAGGATGCTGTATTGCGACGGCGTCACGCCCGCTCGCGACAGGTAACGCTCGTAGAACTGCGAGATTCGCCGGGCGGCTTGCCGGACCGCGAAGCAATCGTCATCGGTGAGCGTGGTCTTGTGCATGTGCACATGTTAGGCGGCGGGGCGGGGCGAAGCGAGGAGCGGGAGAGGATCAGACTGGTGTCGTGGCTGTACCAATCGGCGTCGGAAAGGCGCGCTCGCGCCGGTCACGCCGCGGCCGGAACGATCCAGCCTTCTCGGTCGCAGTACGCGGCCGTGTAGTCGATAAATGCCTTCACCTTCGCGGGCAGCAGCGCGCGGTTCGCGTATGCGAGCTTGATTTCGACGAACGCATCGACGAGATCGGCGTCTTCCAGCAACTGCACGAGCGCGCCTGACGCGAGTTGCGCCTCGACGAGCGTTTTCGGGACGACGCCGATGCCGAAGTCGTGCATCACCATTTCGCGGTTGAAAACGGGGCTGTTCGACGAGACGTCGAAGCGGAACGGCACGGTGAGCATGTTGCCGTCGACACGGAACGACAGCGCCGGCCGGCGCAGCGACGGCGAGATCGGCACGAACGGATGATTCGCGAGGTCGGCGGGCGTCTCGGGGCGCGCATGCGTTTGCAGATACGCAGGCGTCGCGACGATCACGACCGGAATGCGCTCGACCAGCCGCACGACGGTCGACTCGCTCGTCAGCATGTACGGCACGACGATGCCGATGTCGTAGCCTTCGCCGACCAGATCGACCGGGCGCTCGGTCAGCGTGACGTCGAGGCGCACGTTCGGGTGTGCGCGCTTGAAGCCGGCGATCAGCGGCACGAGCCGGTTCAGCGCGGCCGTCGTATGGGCCACGAGGCGCAGCAGGCCCTCGGGCTCGCGCGTGTGCGTCTGCGCTTCCACTTCGAGCGCGTCGAGTTCGTCGAGCACGGCCGCGCACCGCTCGTAGATGCGCTCGGCCGTTTCGGTCAGCGACACCTGGCGCGTGGTCCGGTGCAGCAGCCGGCTGCCGAAACGCGCCTCCAGATCCGCGACCGCGCGCGAGACGACCGGCCGCGCGAGGCCGTGCATGTCGGCGGCGCGCGTGAAGCTGCGCATCTCCACCACCGACCGGAAGATGCGCAGCTTGTCGATGTAGTCCATGTCCGTCTCCTTGACGCGATGGCCGGCCCGGCCATGTTACGGCGGAGTGTACATTGACTTTATGCATATGCACATATAGATTCGGAAACATGAACGACATTCCGATTTCCGAGGCGTGCAACTGCCTCGCGCTGCGTCAGGCGGCGCGCTTCGTCACGCAACTGTACGAACGCCATCTGGCCCCGGTCGGCGTCACGCCGGCCCAGTTCTCGATCATGGTGAACCTCAAACGCCGGCCCGGCCTGCTGATGAGCGAACTCGCCGATGCGCTGGTGATGGATCGCACGACGTTGCTGCGTGCGCTGAAGCCGTTGCAGCGCGACGGTTTCGTCGCCACGGCGGCGTCCGAGCACGATGCGCGTGCGCACGCGCTGCACCTCACGAAGCTCGGCGAGCGCACGTTCGCGCAGGCGACAGTCGCGTGGCAGGCCGCGCAGGACGAATTCGACACGCAGTTCGGCCGCGATCGCGCGAAAGCGTTGCGCGCGGAGCTGTTCAGCCTGACGGCGGAACGTTAGGCGAGGGGCGGGTGGGCGGCCGGGCGATCAACTGGTGTGGAATTCGAGCCATTGATCGACTTAAAAGCATTCGGTTGCAAAAATTGGTTTCAATGGCGTCCGGATTGAACGAAATCTGGACAGTTTTTGTTTCCAGTTGTAGAGTCCTCTGACTGATTCCATGAGCCGGCGCCGCCGCGCCGGTCGGCACGCGTCACGAGGAGCAACCGATGCTGCAGTTGAGTGACCGCGACGACGCCATGTTGCGCGGGGATTTCGGGCACGGCGTCGCCCGCGCGATGCGGATCGTCGCGCGCACCGCGCAAGTGATGTCCGCGCCGCACCTGATCGACATTACGTCCGCCCATATCGACGGCTGTCTGTATCACGGCCAGACGAGCCTCGATTTCGTCGACTATTTCGTCGACACGGGCGCGAAGGTCGCGGTGCCGACCACGTTGAACGTCGGGTCGCTCGACCTGATCCATCCCGAGCTGTATCACGGCGATCGCACGATCCAGCGCGATGCGCAGCGTCTGATGGACGCGCATGTGCTGCTCGGCTGCGAATCGAGCTTCACGTGCGCGCCGTATCAACTGAAGAATCGTCCCGCGCTGGGCGAGCAGATCGCATGGGCCGAATCGAATGCGATCGTGTTCGCGAATTCGGTGCTCGGCGCGCGCACGAGCCGCTACGGCGATTTTCTCGACCTGGCCGCCGCGATCACCGGGCGCGCGCCGTATGCGGGGCTGCATGTCGATGCGAACCGCGCCGCGCGGATCGTGTTCAATGCGCCGGATTTCACCGGCCTGCCGTCGCGCGACATCTATTTCGCCGCGCTCGGTTTGGCGGTCGGCAAGATCGCGGGCGCGGTCGTGCCGGCGATCGTCGGGCTACCCGCGGACACCACCGAGGACGAACTCAAGGCGCTCGGCGCGGCCGCCGCATCGAGCGGGGCCGTCGCGCTGTTTCATGCGGTCGGCGTGACGCCCGAGGCGCCGACGCTCGACGCCGCATTGCACGGGCGCACCGCGCAACGCACGATCGATATCGCGATGGCCGATCTCGACGAGATTCGCCGCACGCTGAATCACGGCGCGGCCGGCGACGCGCTGGTCGCGGTCGCGCTCGGCACGCCGCATTTCTCGCTGGCCGAATTTCGCACGCTCGACACGTTGCTCGACGCGTTCGACGGCAAGCCGGCCTGCGATTTCTACGTGAACACGAGCCGCTTCATTCTGTGGGAGCTGGAGGAAGCCGGCCTCGCGGAGAAATTCGCCGCGCGCGGCGTCCAGATCGTCGTCGATACCTGCACGTACATCACGCCGGTGATGAAGCGGTTGTCGGGACTGGTGATGACCAATTCGGGGAAATGGGCGTCGTATGCGCCCGCGAACATCGGCGTGACGGTCGCGTACGGCAGCATGCGCGAATGCGTGCGGTCCGCGTACGAAGGCAAGGTGCGATTCGATGACTGAAGCGACGGGCACATTTTTGACGGGCGACACGCTCGTGCCGGGCAGCGCGTGCGCGCGGCCGTTCGTCCTCGACAAGCCGCTCAGCTTCTGGGGCGGCTACGACTCGGGCGCGGGCAGGATCGTCGATCGCGGGCATCCGCAGGCTGGCGCGAGCCTTGCCGGCAAGGTGATGGTGATGCCGCACGCGAAGGGATCGAGTTCGAGCAGCAGCGTGCTCGCGGAAGCGGTGCGTAACGGCACCGGGCCGGTCGGGATCGTGCTGAAGGAGCGCGACCTGATCATCTCGATCGGCGCGATCGTGGCCGCCGAGCTGTATGCGATTGCGGTGCCGGTGGTGTGCGTGAGCGACGATGTGTACGACGCGATCGCCGCTGCCACGGGCGACGTGCGGATCGAAGCGGGCGAAGGGGACGGCGGCGCGCGGGTTTATATCGGTCGTTGATGCGCCGAGCGCTCGTCGTTCGCGTCAGAGGAAGCGAATGTTTCGCGTCTCCGTATTCGCGAGCGACAGCGCGTGCTTCGCGGCATTCATCTCGCGCCTGCCGCCGGGCTGCTTGAGCCGCCGGATTTCGGGCCACACGACGACGCCGAATACGGCGCGCAGCATCGCGCTCAGCACGAAAAAGCCGATCGCGGTTGCACCGAACGCCATCGATATGTCGAGCATGCCGTCCGTGCTGCGTTGCACCGCGGACAGGATGCCGGTGACGCAGAGGATGACGCACAGCATGCCGATCGTAACGAACGTATCGGTGCGTGCACCGGCGACTTGCGCGGTTCGAACGAGATACACGGAACCGTCGGTGACGTTCCGGATGCCGTAGAGGCGGGCGCGATCCCCGCTTCGCGCGTACGCCACGGTCAGCCGGTCGCCGGCGACGATGAACAGGCTTCGCGTGCTGTCCGTCCTGACGGTGAGCAGCGCGTCGAACGTGTCGAGTTGCAGCGCGATTTCCTCGATGCTTTGCGTGGTCCAGCCGAGGTTGTTGCTCCAGACCTTCGTACTGATCGTCGTCTGGCTGACGGACGTCACGCAGCCGGATGCGATCTGCATGGTGCGATCGGTCATGCGTTGCTCCGTTCCGCGGTGAAACGGGCCGGTTCGGATTGCCACTTCTCGTAGGCCTCGCGCCGCTGCGGCTGAAAAGCCAGTTCGGACAGGCCGGCAATCGCGAGCAAAGTACCCAGCATGCTGATGATGCTCACGAACACGTTGATGGCGCCGACGAGTGCCCAGCCCTGTTTGAATATGGCGGCCCCGATCAGCAGGCTCAGTATGAAGATGCATGACGCCCACGTGAGCAGCGACAGATTGCTGTTTCTTTGGCTGAACGCATCGTAAGGCGCGATCGCCACGTCATCGCTTCTGATCCATGCGATCCGGCGACGCCCGCGATCGTCGAAGATGCACGCGCGCACGGCCATCCCGGGCTTCAGTTGATCGACCTGCTTGAACGCCTCCGCGTCGATATCGTAGGCCGCGATGAAGTAGCAGGCGTCCTGCATCGTCAGGCGGTAAAGCGGCACTTTCTTGATGTCGGCTTCGATACGAATGAGATTCGTATCGATACGGTCGATCGTCGACTCGATCAGGGTAGTGTGATTGCGCATAGGCAGGACGGGGCACCGGTGTGGCATTGATCATACCGATGAAACTGCGGGCAGGCATCTCGTGCCGACGGCATCCGGGCGTCACTCGCGTGCAGAACCCGCAGCCGCTTCCCGAAACGCGCTCGGCGTCTGCCCGGCCCAGCGCCGGAACGCACGCGTGAAATTCGCCGGGTCGGTGAACTGCAGCCGTTCGGCGATCGTTTTCAGATCGAGATCCGACGCGGCGAGCAACTGCCTCGCGTCGCGAAACCGCGCTTCGTCGAGTAATTGCCGATAGCTCGAGCCGGCTTCTTCCAGCCGGCGCCGCAGCGTGCGCGTCGACACGAGCAGCGCGTCGGCGAGCATGTCCGGCCCCGGATAATCGCCGGCGGCGCGCGCCAGTTCCGCCCGTACGCGCTCGACCAGATCGCCTTCTTCCTGCCGCACCTGCGCATATTCGCGCTCGACCTGCACGAGCGCCTGCCGGTGCGCGACTTCGTCGGCGAGCGGCAGCGGCCAGTCGAGCACGTCACGCGAGATCCACAGCGCGTTGGCCGCGCAGCCGAATGCCACCGGCGGCAACGTATCGCGATAGCGCGCGAAATACGCGGGCTCCGGCCACGCGAATTGCAGCCTGATCGGCGGCGACGCGCGCCCGGACCATTGCGAGATGTTCTGCGCAAGCCCCGTCAGCACGAACTCGAACATCACGTGATGCTGCAGCACGGGGTTCGCCTGCACACCATGCAACTCGAGCGTCGCGCCGCGTTCGTCTTCCGCATAGGTCAGCCGGTACTGGCGATTGCGCATCCGGAAGTAGCGCTGCGTGACCGACAGCGCTTCGCGGATGTCCCGCGCGGTCAGCGTCGCGTAGCCGAGAAAGCCGTGCACGGTCGGTTTCAACAGTAGCCCGAACGCGAGCCCGATGCCCGGATCGCCGCCGATTTCGATCGCGTTGAGCACCAGCCGCCCCCATTGCGACGGCGCGACGCGTGCGTCCGGCTCGGCCAGCACCGCGTCGCGCAGGCCCGTGCCGGCGCGCACGGCGGCCAGGTCGACGCCGCGCGCGGCCAGCGCCTGCAGCAGCAGACGCGGATAGGCGACCGGAATCGTTGGCCGGCGCAGCCCGAGGCGATCCTTTCGAGACGGGGAAGTCATGTCGATTTGGCCGGAAATGACAAGCATTATGGCTGTTTGCCCCCTCACGTTCAAGGCGGCGCGCGCCTACGATGGCAGGCATCGCTTATTGGCCGAATCATCATGACGACACCCTTTCCCCACCTGCTCGCACCGCTCGATCTCGGCTTCACGACGCTGAAGAATCGCGTGCTGATGGGCTCGATGCACACGGGCCTCGAGGACAGCCGCAAGACGCTGCCGCGCCTCGCCGAATATTTCGCCGAGCGCGCGCGCGGCGGGGTCGGCCTGATCGTGACGGGCGGCTTCGCGCCGAACGTGGCCGGCTGGACCAAGCCGTTCGGCGGCACGCTGATGACGTCGGCCGCCGCGCGCCGGCATCGCGAGATCACGGATGCCGTGCATGCGGAGGACGGCAAGATCGCGCTGCAGATCCTGCATACGGGGCGCTACGGTTATCACCCGTTCGCGGTCGCGCCGTCGAAGATCAAGTCGCCGATCTCGCCGTTCGCACCGCATGAACTGAGCGCGCGCGGCGTCGAGCGGCAGATCCGCGCGTTCGTGCGCTGCGCGAAGCTGGCGCGCGAGGCCGGTTACGACGGCGTCGAGATCATGGGCTCCGAGGGCTACCTGATCAACCAGCTCATCTCGATGCATACGAACAAGCGCACCGACCAGTGGGGCGGCTCGTACGAGAACCGCATCCGCTTGCCGATCGAGATCGTCGAGCGCACGCGCGAAGCGGTCGGCCGCGACTTCATCCTGATCTACCGGCTGTCGATGCTCGACCTGATTCCGGACGGCAGCGACTGGCGCGAAACCGTGCAGCTTGCGAAGGCGGTCGAGCGCGCGGGCGCGACCATCATCAACACCGGGATCGGCTGGCACGAGGCGCGCGTGCCGACGATCGCGACGTCGGTGCCGCGCGGCGCGTTCGCGTGGGTGACGAAGAAGATGAAGGGCGAGGTCGGCATCCCGCTCGTGACGACCAACCGGATCAACCGGCCCGAAGTGGCCGAGCAGATTCTCGCGGACGGCTGCGCGGACATGGTGTCGATGGCGCGCCCGCTGCTCGCGGATGCCGAGTTCGTCGTCAAGGCCGCGCAGGGTCGCGCCGACGAGATCAACACCTGCATCGGCTGCAACCAGGCGTGTCTCGACCACGCGTTCAAGAACAAGATCGCATCGTGTCTGCTGAATCCGCGCGCGTGCCACGAGACGGAGCTGAAATACACGCCCGCGCCGCAGCCGAAGCGAATCGCGGTGGTCGGCGCCGGGCCGGCCGGGCTCGCGTGCTCGACCGTGCTCGCGCAGCGCGGCCATCAGGTCGACCTGTTCGACGGCGCGGCGGAGATCGGCGGCCAGTTCAACATGGCGAAGCGGATTCCGGGGAAGGAGGAGTTTCATGAAGCGTTGAGCTACTTTGGCCGGCAGGTCGAACTGACCGGCGTGAAGCTGCACCTGAACCGCCGCGTCGACGCGCGCGACCTGATCGCGGGCGGCTACGACGAGATCGTGCTCGCAACGGGCGTCGCGCCGCGCGACCCGAAGATTCCGGGGCAGGACGGGCCGAACGTGCTCAGCTATATCGACGTGCTCGCGCGCAAACAGCCGGTCGGCCGGCGGGTCGCGGTGGTCGGCGCAGGCGGGATCGGCTTCGATGTCGCCGAATATCTGGTGCAGGACGGCGAATCGCCGGCCCTCGATCTGGACGCATGGAAGGCCGAGTGGGGTGTGACCGACCCGGCCGCGACGCGCGGCGGCGTGACGCGGGCGCAGGTGTCGGCGCCGGCGCGGGAAGTGACGCTGCTGCAGCGCAAGGCCGCGCCGCTCGGCAAGGGGCTCGGCAAGACGACCGGCTGGATTCACCGTGCGACGCTGAAGATGAAGCAGGTGAAGATGATCGGCGGCGTGAACTACGAGCGGATCGACGCGCGCGGGCTGCATGTGTCGTACGGCGAGCAGCGCACCGATCACGAACTGATCGAAGCCGATACGATCGTGCTCTGCACGGGGCAGGAGCCGCAGCGCGCGTTGCTCGCGCCGCTGCGGGCGGCCGGGCGCTCGGTGCACCTGATCGGCGGCGCGGAACTGGCCGCCGAACTCGATGCGAAGCGGGCGATCGATCAGGGGGCGCGGCTCGCGGCGCGGTTGTAACGGGCGGGCGCCGCGATGGTCATTGGGTCGTCGCAGCGTGGCGATGATCCGTCGTTGCGCAACGCGCAACGGCTACGCGACGGTTCGCGGCTCGCCGTCTGATGCGCCGATTCGCGGGTGCAGAACCATAACCAGCCGCAGCGCCGCTCGCGCCACCATGCAACGTGACGGCGCGAGCCCGGCAGACCGTGATCGCGATCGACCGGCGCGGCTCAGGCCGCTTCGGCCCGTTCTTCCTGTTCCGCCTCGAGCATCGCCTTGACGATCAGGTAGACGGCCGGCAGGTCGTCATCGTCACGCTGCCAGTCGACCGGCTCCTCGACGTCCGCGGCGACCAGCCGGCTGTCGCGCAGCCGGATGAACGCGTCGACGACGGTCGGATCGTTGCGGTTCAGGAACCCGGGATTCGAGAACGCCAGCTCCTCGACGTTCAGCAGCGCCTGCCAGCTCATCGTGCGGACGGCCGCCGGATGCGTGCGGCGGCGCAGGCCGAGCGCCCGCTGCGCGGGGCCGCCGACGACACGCTGCAGATCGACGACCGCCCGCTGCGCGGCGCGCTCGAAGTGGACGGGATTGAAGCCGGGTTGCTCGGGATCGAATGCGGAAGCCTGGAACATGGTCGCCTCACAAAAGTCCGTTCGTCGGTGGATGACGGAATTCGGGTCAAATGGTGCAAAAGCACTGTAAATATATACAGTGTTCGCGGCGGTTTCAAGTCCCGAATAAAGGATTTCGTGCGTCGGCGCTCGGCGCGGGCGAATCGCCGCGATCGGGCGGGCGACTTACACCGCCGCCGCGATCGTCTCCCGCAGCCATCGATGCGCCGGATCGCGATGCACGCGCTCGTGCCACAGCATCGACATTTCATAGCCGGGCACCTCGATCGGCGCGTCCACCACGCGCAGCGCGGGCACGTCGCGCACCAGCCGTTCGGGCAGCATCGCGACGAGATCGGTGCTCGCGACGGCCGACATCACGAACAGGAAGTGCGGCACCGACAGCACGACGCGCCGCGTGGCGCCGACCTTCGCGAGTACTTCGTCCGTCACGCCGAAGAAGCCGCCGCCGTCGGGCGACACGATCACGTGCTCGAGCGTGCCGAATTGCGCGAGCGTGGGGCGCCGCTTCAGCTTCGGGTGACCGGCGCGGCCGATCAGCACGTAACGCTCGACGAACAGCGGCAGGCGCCGCATGCCGGGCGGCGACGCTTCGGTCATGTGGAAGGCCAGGTCGATGCCGTTTCGTTCGGCATCCTGCTCGATACGCGGCGGCATGAGCTCGAGGACGGCCAGCCGCGTGCCGGGCGCGGTGGAACGCAGCGTGCGCAGCGCGGGCAGCACGATCGTCGATTCGCCGTAGTCGGTCGCGGCCACGCGCCACGTGTTCGTCGCGGTCGCGGGATCGAACGGCGTGGCCGGGATCACCGCGCGCTCGACGGCTTCGAGCGCATCGCGCAACGGTTCGCGCAGCGCTTCCGCGCGCGCCGTCGGCCGCATCCCGCGCGGCCCCGGCAGCAGCAGCGGATCGCCGAACACGTCGCGCAGTTTCTGCAACTGCACGCTGACCGACGGCTGCGACATGTTCAGCTTCTCGGCCGCGCGCGTGACGTTGTGCTCCGCGAGCAGGACGTCCAGCGTGACGAGCAGGTTCAGATCGAGCCTTCTGAGATTATTCATGGCTATACCTGGAATATCAGGAATTCATTTCAAATATACCTTCGAAGGCGGCATCCTGCAGTCATTCAATCCACGGAGTGACGACATGAATGTGCTGATCGTGTATGCCCATCCTGAACCGCGTTCGCTGAACGGCGCGCTGCGCGATTTTGCGGTCGCGCATCTCGAAGCGGCCGGCCACGCGGTGCAGGTGAGCGACCTGTATGCGATGAACTGGAAGGCGGCGTTCGATGCGAACGATGTGGTCGATCATGCGCCCGGCGCACGCTTCGATCCCGTGCTCGATTCGAAGCGCGCGTTTGCGGAAGGTACGCAGAGCGAAGACATCGCACGCGAGCAGGACAAGCTGAAGTGGGCCGACGCGGTGATCCTGCAGTTTCCGCTGTGGTGGTTTTCGATGCCGGCGATCATGAAGGGCTGGGTCGAGCGCGTGTACGCGTACGGTTTTGCTTATGGCGTCGGCGAGCATTCCGATACGCACTGGGGCGATCGCTACGGCGAAGGTTCGCTGGCCGGCAAGCGGGCGATGATCGTCGTCACCACGGGCGGGTGGGAATCGCACTACGGCCCGCGCGGCATCAACGGGCCGATCGACGACTTGCTGTTCCCGATCCAGCACGGCGTGCTGTATTACCCGGGGTTCGACGTGTTGCCGCCATTCGTGATCTACCGGACGGGCAAGATGAACGCCGCGCGTTTCGACGAAACGTGCACGGCGCTCGGCCGGCGTCTCGACGATTTGTGGACCATGCCGCCGATTCCGTTCCGCCGGCAGAACGCGGGCGATTACGAGATCCCGGCGCTGACGTTGAAGGAGGACATCGCGCCGGGGAAGGCGGGGTTTGCCGTGCATCTGGCGCACGGGCATTGACGATGCATGGCCGGCCCGCGCGAGAAAGCGACGCGCGGGCATGTCGACACCGGAGCCCGAATCGAGTAGTTTCCGGAGATCGACGCGATTCGTCTGGACAATAGGGCGGCACAGCCCGCGCAGCGAATCGGTCTCGACGGAGAACAACAACGATGACTTTCGAACAACAGGGCCCGGCAGAACCGATCGATGACAACCGCGCCACGCTGCTGATCGCACTCGAAGCCGGCGGCTATCTGACGGAGGAACAGGCGGCGCGCGTCACCCAGCGTCTGAGGAACACACCGGCCGAGCTTCCCGAAACCGATTCCGCCCGCAAAATGCTCGACTGGTTGATCGTCGAGGGCTACACGACGACGGACGCCGAGGCGAAAGCGACGCATGAGCTGCTGGACGGCCGCGCCACGAGCGCCGACGAGAAACTCGTCCTGATGACGATGCTGGAGGAGATCGATCCGCCCCGGTTCGAACAGCGTCTGAACGAAACGGTCGCATCAGTCCAGCGCGCGCAAAAGAAGAAGCAGATGCTGATCGGTTTCGGCGGCCTCGCCGCCGCGCTGGCGGTGGGCGCCTACCTGTTGTGGCCCGCATCGGCGCCCGCATGCGGCGCGTCGAGTACCACCAAGGCACTGGGTGCGCTGATGTTCCGCGCGCGCATGGACATGATGCGCAAGAATCCGATGCAGATGCTCGACAAGGACAGTGCGCCGTTTCCACGCGTCAGCAACCCCCGTGAAGTCGGCTACGACGACGCAAATCGAGCGCGCGGTTGCCTGGCGGACGTGAGTATCGCCGACGAGCATACGACGTTCGGCTATGTCGTTCAGCACGACGACAAGGACAAGAGCGCCTTCGTCGTGCAGATGTTCCCGCCTGAATACGTGACGGCTCGCTACAGTGCGCAGGGCCTCGATCCGAAGCTCGGTGCACCGCTCGGCCGCGACGTCATCAGCGCGGCTTTCATGGCGGGCGTCGCGCAAGTCGACAAGAACGTGTCGGAGCGTTCGCCGAGCTACGGCAAGCCGCTGCCCGGCGGCGACGAACCGACGACGCTGACGAGCAGCGTGCTGGGCGTCATGCCGGCCGCCGACTGCAAGCAGATCGATGGCGACCATGTTTCGTGTCCGTTGCTGATCGATTATCGCGACCGGCTGCTCGGCGCGATCGGCGCGCCGTCGATGTTGCAGCTGAAGGGCGATTTCACGTTCATCAAGGACGGCAGCGGTTGGAAAACCGCCGACGATTTCGACAAGACGCTGATGCAGGCGATCGTCGCGCGACGTGTCGCGAAGGTGTATGGCAGTGAAGTCGCCGACAAGATGGATGCGCAGAAGTAGGGCGCGCGGCACCCTGATCCGCCGGTGCGGATGACGCAATGAAACGGGCGGCCTGCGAGGCAATCGCAGGCCGCCCGTTTTTCCAGTCCGTGCTCGACCGCGGACTCAGCGATCGTCTTCCCGCACCGAGGACGGATGCCGGCACAGCGCCCGCACCTCCATCTCCATATACGGAAACAGCGGCAGCTGGCTGAGCACGTCATGCAGCTGCTGCACGCTTTCGACGTCGAAGATGCTGACGTTCGCATACTGCCCGGCGATTCGCCACAGATGACGCCACGTTCCTTCGTTCATCAGCCGCTGGCACATCGCCTTCTCTTCCGCCTTCAGCGTGGCCGCCTTGACCGGATCCATGTCCGCCGGCAGGCGAACGGTCATTTCCACATGAAACAGCATCCTGCACTCCTTGCGTTGTCGATTCGTCGAACGGGAAGGGCGCTCACGCCTGCGCGCGGGCCCGTTCGACTTCGCTGCCCGGCACGTCCTGCGTGTCCTTGAGCAGCGAGAAGTCGAAGTCGATCAGCGCGAACTGCCCGTCGATGCCGTACGGCTTGCCTTCCGCGCCTTCCGCCTGCCGCACCGGCGGGATCAGCCCGTCGCGCGTCGCGAACGCGAAGTCGTCCCACAGATGCGGATCGCCATCGATGTTGATCTGCGTCGTCAGCTTACGATAACCGTCCGCGGAAACGAAGAAGTGAATATGCGCCGGACGATGGCCGTGGCGGCCGAGCTGGTCGAGCAACTGCTCGGTCTTGCTGCCCGGCGGCACGCTGTAGCCGACCGGCAGCACGCTGCGGAAGCTGTAGCGGCCTTCGGCATCCGTGCGGATCGAGCGGCGCAGGTTGAACGCGGGCTGCGACGCGTCGAAGTACGAGTAATTGCCCAGATGATTCGCGTGCCACACCTCGACCAGCGCGTTCGCGAGCGGCGCGCCGTTCTGGCCCAGCACCCGGCCGCGCATGATCAGCGTCTGGCCCGGATCGGTGCCGTCGTCGAGACGCGCGTGGCCGACCGATTCCGGCGCGCCGGCGACATACAGCGGCCCTTCGATCGTACGCGGCGTGCCGCCCTGGATGCCGGCCTTCGCCTCGGCTTCGTCCATCCGTACGTCGAGGAAGCGCTCGAGGCCGAGGCCCGCGGCGATCAGCCCGAATTCGCGGCCGGCTTCGTTCAGGAAGTTGAGCGCGGTCCAGAACTCGCTCGGCTGCACGTCGAAGTCCTCGATCGTGTAGCAGATGTCCTTCACGATCCGGTTGACGATCGCGCGCACGCGCGGGTTGCCGGGCTTCTCGGCGGCGTCGTCGAAGGTCTTCAGCAGGGCGTCGATGGCTTGCTTGTTCATCTGTGTCTCCGGTTTCGGGTGTCGTGTGGGGATCAGCGGGCGTCGCGTCGCATCCGTTCGATGCGGGCCCAGTCGAAGGTGATGCCGAGGCCGGGCGTCGCCGGCAGGTGCAGCTTGAAATCCTGGTAACGCAGCGGCTCGACGAGGATTTCCTCGGTGAGCAGCAGCGGGCCGAACAGCTCGGT
>Ga0182007_10001202_pt1 | contig 14061 bp, 14 predicted proteins | sample Sormic07211113_1_FD_123023 | JGI IMG/M metagenome (GOLD analysis project Ga0182007, IMG submission 123023) | Rhizosphere microbial communities from Sorghum bicolor, Mead, Nebraska, USA - 072115-113_1 MetaG | ecosystem: Host-associated > Plants > Roots > Rhizosphere | place: USA: Nebraska... | reverse complement strand
GGTCGGCACAGTGTGCTCTGGGAGCTTTCAGTCGGTGCAGGTCAGCGGGGGTGTGCCGGGTTGCTGCCTCTTCCGGCTACCGGGCTGCGGGCATGGTGCCGTCGCGCCAATCGTTCACGCGCTTGCGGATGCTGGGGACCATCGGAAGTTCACCGACTTCTGCGGGCTGGAACCAGCGGACATCGGTGGATTCCTCGGACACGGCCAAGTGCCCGGCCACCGGCCGCGCCAAGAAGCAGACGGAGAACTCCTGCCGCACCTCGCCGTCGTCGTAGGCGAAGACGTGACGCGGGTTGGTGTACGTGCCGACGATGCCGATGATCTCGACGTCGAAGCCGGTCTCTTCGCGGGTCTCGCGGACGGCACAGTCAGGCAGCGACTCTCCGATGTGCATGGCGCCGCCGGGCAGGGCCCACATGCCGTTGTCGCGGCGGCGCTGGAGGAGGATGCGCCCGGAGTCGTCGACAACGACCGTGGAGGCGGCGGGAACCAGGCTGTTCGCCGCCGGGGCGTCGGGGTCGTCCTCGTAGTCGCGCCTACCCATTGCCTTCCCTTTCCCATACCGGAGTGCCTCGGTTCCAGAGTTCCTCAACGTGCGAGGCAAAGCGATCAAACATGCCGTCGTCCTGGTGGCGGCGCAGATGAAGTGTGGGGGCATCGTGCCCGACACGGTGCGTCAGCAAGGGCGTGACGATCATGTCGTCGTCGAAGCGGAACACGGACAGGTGGGCGTGTCCGTCGCTGTACCTCGCGTCGATGCCCGGCTGGCTTCTGATCTTCTCCAGTTCGGCGAGGGTCACGCGGATGCGGGTGGACAGTGTGAGGGCGACGTCTTCATCCTGCTCACGCGACCGTGTGAGATCGCTGTCAGGGTGACCGAGTAGGAACCGGACGCGGCACCCTTGTGCGGCCTTTCGCCGGAGCGCGGTTCCGAACCGGGCTTGTTCGAGCCAGAGGAAGTAGTTGGTGTACCCCGCGAAGGTCAGCTCTCGTTCGGCCTTGGTGATCAGCGACCGCCACAGGGAGGCCGGACAGCCGGACCGGTACGGATAGACGGATACGACTTCACGGTCGGGACCAACCTTGATCGCCTTCTTCGCGGCTGCTGGCCACAACACCGCCTCGTCCTCTCCGAGTGCTTCGCAGACTGCCCACCGGTGACGGGCGCGAGGAACCCGCCCGGTTTCGGTGATCCATCGGCCGACGGTCTTGATGTCGACGCCACACTTCTCCGCCAACTGACGGTCTGTCATGCGCGCTTGAAGCATCGCACGGCGTAAAGCCTCATTCACCGGTACCCCTTGGGACGTTAGGCACGCTTCACACGGTAGACGTGCTCCGTACCTAACGGTCGCGGAACGCAGTAGGAACGCACCGCCAGGGGCGGAGTGTGGTGAGTGACAAGACCCCCGCGACCGTGGTGGACGGCCCGGGGGCATGGCCCCCAACCGCATGGAGGTTGAAGACATGACCCAAACTATCGGGTCCCAGGTTCACCGCGCGGAGGCATCGGCATGACCGGGCACGGCGTAGCGCGTCTTCTGCCCTGGGCCGGTCTGGAAGGCAAACCGTGCTTCCTCCACAGCGACGGGACCGGATACGTCTCGCGCGTCGCCGACAACATCGAGAGCGTGCAACTCGGCATGGCGGGAGAACTCCTCGACCATGCAGCCGAGCTGCTTGCCGACCAGAAGGCGACGAGTGATCAACTCCGGTTCCTGCTCGCGCGGATGAACGAGGCACTGACCGACGTGAAGCGCATCGCGGACAGCCGAGGCGCGCGGCTGCCCGCATCAGACATCGACCCCGATGTGATCGACGGCCAGGACGAGGCCCGACACCAAGCGCCAGGGCAACCGGATGACCACCGCCCCGGAACGTCCACGGAAGGCAGCGGGGCGGAAGCTCGTGGGCGTGCCCCTGGACGAACTTCCGGGGTATTGCAAGCGGTGCGTTGGGCACCGGACGGTGTGGTGCCCCTGGTGCTGCGGCTTCGACGGGTGCTCCTGCTGTCGGCGAACCGGGATGCTGCCGTGTCCCGAGTGCACGAGCAATGCCGACGTCCCGATGATCATGTGGTGACTCCGGCCCGCTGAGCGACGGCCAGCAACACGGCTCAGCGTGTCGGCTGCCCCGCCTGCGCGTCCTTCCCCTGTGACGCGTCGGGCGGGGCTCTTCGCTGTTCGGAATGCTGTTCCTTGGTGGTCCTGAGCTGGGGTAATGGCGCGCGTGGGCACGCCGCCGGCCGTAGAGGGTTGGGGCGGGAGCTGCCATGGGGCGAGAGAACAGGGGGCCATACGCTCGCCAGTTGCGTGTGCGCCATCGCATGGCGCGGCGTGTGATCATCGAGGGCCCCTCGCCCGTTCCTCTCGACGCAGTGATCCACGAAGCAGTGCTGCGGATCATGGTCGGTACCCGGGCCGCGGCGCGCGCCCAACTGGCTCACATTCTGGAGCTCTCCGAAGCGGCGCACATCACCGTGCAGGTCATCCCTTTCGAGCAGGAGGGCTTCGCCGGGGGGAGCAGTTCGATGGCGTACGTGGGCGGCAGCCTGGAGAAGCTGGACACAGTGATCCGCGACGGCCCTACCGGTGTGCTGTACATCGATGAGGAGAGTCAACTCGACACGTATCGCGCCCGCTTCCGGCGGGTACAAACTCTGGCCCTTGACCCCGTGCGGTCGCGCGATCTGATCGGGCGGCTGGCGAAAGAACTGTGAGGCAACCCATGACCACCCCTTGCGTCTGGCGGAAGTCGTCCTACTCAGGTGACGGCGATGGCGACGACTGCGTGGAACTGGCCCTCGCCCCCACCCGTACCTCCGTCCGCGACTCAAAAGCCCCCGCCCGAGCCACCCTCACCTTCCCCACCCCCGCCTTCACCACGTTCCTCGAAGCCCTGAAATCCACATCCCTTCGCTGAGTGTCAGTCCTCACCAGTACCGTCGGATCATGGCTCAGCAGGAGGCGAACCCCACAGGCGAACGGCGACTCGCCGTCCTCGAAGGCGTGCTCGAACGCATCACGTACGCCAACGAGGAGAACGGCTACACCGTCGCCCGCGTCGACACCGGCAGAGGCGCCGGCGATCTCCTCACGGTCGTCGGCGCGCTGCTCGGTGCCCAGGTGGGGGAGTCCCTGCGGATGGAGGGGCGCTGGGGGTCGCACCCCCAGTACGGCAAGCAGTTCACCGTCGAGAACTACACGACCCTCCTCCCCGCCACCGTCCAGGGCATCCGCCGCTACCTCGGCTCGGGGCTGGTGAAAGGGATCGGGCCGGTCTTCGCGGACCGCATCACCCAGCACTTCGGGCTGGACACCCTCCAGATCATCGAGGAGGAGCCGAAGCGGCTCATCGAGGTCCCGGGGTTGGGCCCCAAGCGCACGAAGAAGATCGCCGAGGCCTGGGAGGAACAGAAGGCGATCAAGGAGGTCATGCTCTTCCTCCAGACCGTCGAGGTGTCGACGTCCATCGCCGTGCGGATCTACAAGAAGTACGGCGACGCCTCGATCTCCGTCGTGAAGAACCAGCCGTACCGCCTCGCCGCCGACGTCTGGGGCATCGGCTTCCTCACCGCCGACAAGATCGCCCAGAGCGTGGGCATCCCGCACGACAGTCCGGAGCGCGTCAAGGCCGGCCTCCAGTACGCCCTCTCCCAGGCCACCGACCAGGGCAACTGCTACCTCCCCGAGGAGCGGCTGATCGCCGACGCGGTGAAGCTGCTGCAGGTCGACACCGGACTGGTCATCGAGTGCCTCGCCGAGCTGGCCCAGCCGCCCGAGGACGGTGGAGACCCCGGTGTCGTACGGGAGAAGGTCCCCGGCCCCGATCCCGGCTCGGACCCCGTCACCGCCATCTACCTCGTCCCCTTCCACCGCGCCGAACTCTCCCTCTCCGCCCAGCTGTTGCGCCTGCTGCGGACCGAGGAGGACCGGATGCCGGGATTTCACGACGTGGCCTGGGACAAGGCGCTCGTGTGGCTCAAGGACCGTACCGGCGCCGAGCTCGCGCCCGAGCAGGAGGCCGCCGTCAAACTGGCGTTGACGAAGAAGGTCGCCGTCCTGACCGGCGGCCCCGGCTGCGGCAAGTCCTTCACCGTCCGGTCGATCGTCGAGCTGGCGCGGGCCAAGAAGGCGAGAGTGGTCCTGGCGGCCCCCACCGGTCGCGCGGCCAAGCGGCTCGCCGAGCTCACCGGAGCCGAGGCCTCCACCGTCCACCGGCTCCTGGAGCTCAAGCCCGGCGGTGACGCGGCCTACGACAAGGACCGCCCGCTCCAGGCCGACCTGGTGGTCGTCGACGAGGCCTCCATGCTGGACCTGCTGCTCGCCAACAAGCTGGTGAAGGCGGTGCCGCCGGGGGCGCATCTGCTGTTCGTGGGGGATGTCGACCAGCTGCCCAGCGTGGGCGCGGGGGAGGTCCTGCGCGATCTGCTCGCCGACGGCGGCCCGATCCCGGCCGTGCGCCTCACCCGCGTGTTCCGGCAGGCCCAGCAGTCCGGCGTCGTGACGAACGCCCACCGGATCAACGCCGGGCAGCACCCCGTCACCGACGGCATGAAGGACTTCTTCCTCTTCGTCGAGGACGACACGGAGGAGGCCGGACGGCTCACGGTGGACGTGGCCGCCCGTCGGATTCCGGCCAAGTTCGGGCTCGACCCGCGCCGGGACGTACAGGTGCTCGCGCCGATGCACCGGGGCCCCGCGGGCGCCGGCAATCTCAACGGCCTGCTCCAGCAGGCGATCACACCCGGCCGCCCCGATCTGCCGGAGAAGCGGTTCGGCGGCCGGGTCTTCCGGGTCGGCGACAAGGTCACCCAGATCCGCAACAATTACGAGAAGGGAAAGAACGGAGTCTTCAACGGCACCGTGGGCGTCGTCACCTCGCTCGACCCGGTCGACCAGCGCCTGACGGTGCTGACCGACGAGGACGAGGAGGTGCCGTACGACTTCGACGAACTGGACGAACTGGCGCACGCGTACGCGGTGACCATTCACCGCTCGCAGGGCAGTGAGTATCCCGCGGTGGTGATCCCGGTCACCACGGGAGCGTGGATGATGCTCCAGCGCAACCTCCTGTACACGGCGGTCACCCGGGCCAAGAAGCTCGTCGTCCTCGTGGGCTCGCGCAAGGCGATCGGCCAGGCGGTGCGCACGGTGTCGGCGGGACGGCGCTGCACGGCCCTCGACTTCCGGCTCTCGACTTCCGGCTCGGCTCGACTCATCTCGAAAAATGATCGATCAAATGAGTCATGAAGGTCACAGAGCCCTTCCGGATGGGAAGGACAGGGGGCAGGATGAGGCGAGTTGGCGGCACTCAGTGCCGCCGATAGGCCCGATGGTCGACCCCGAGTGCACTCTCCTGAGCCAATTGGGGGATGGTAGAGACAGTCAGGGCAACCTCGAAGATGAGGCACTACGTCGGTGAGGGAAGACGTGAGCGACAACTCTGTAGTACTGCGGTACGGCGACGGCGAGTACACCTACCCGGTGATCGACAGCACCGTCGGTGACAAGGGCTTCGACATCGGGAAGCTCCGCGCCCAGACCGGGCTGGTGACTCTGGACAGCGGGTACGGCAACACCGCCGCCTATAAATCCGCGATCACCTACCTCGACGGTGAGGCGGGCATTCTCCGGTACCGCGGCTACCCCATCGAACAGCTGGCGGAACGCTCCACGTTCGTGGAGGTCGCCTACCTGCTGATCAACGGCGAGCTTCCGACCGTCGACGAGCTCTCCCAGTTCAAGAACGACATCACGCAGCACACCCTGCTGCACGAGGACGTCAAGAACTTCTACAAGGGCTTCCCGCGCGACGCCCACCCGATGGCCATGCTGTCGTCGGTCGTCTCCGCGCTGTCCACGTTCTACCAGGACAGCCACAACCCGTTCGACGAGAAGCAGCGCAACCTCTCGACGATCCGCCTGCTGGCCAAGCTTCCGACGATCGCCGCGTACGCGTACAAGAAGTCGATCGGTCACCCGTTCGTCTACCCGCGCAACGACCTCGGCTACGTCGAGAACTTCCTGCGCATGACGTTCTCGGTCCCGGCGCAGGAGTACGACCTCGACCCGGTCGTGGTCGCCGCCCTGGACAAGCTGCTGATCCTGCACGCCGACCACGAGCAGAACTGTTCGACCTCGACGGTCCGCCTCGTCGGCTCGTCCCAGGCGAACATGTTCGCGTCGATCTCGGCCGGCATCAACGCGCTGTGGGGCCCGCTGCACGGCGGTGCCAACCAGTCCGTGCTGGAGATGCTGGAGGGCATCCAGGCCTCCGGCGGTGACGTCGACTCCTTCATCCGCAAGGTGAAGAACAAGGAGGACGGCGTCCGTCTGATGGGCTTCGGCCACCGGGTCTACAAGAACTTCGACCCGCGCGCGAAGATCATCAAGGCCGCCGCGCACGACGTCCTCTCGGCGCTCGGCAAGTCCGACGAGCTGCTGGACATCGCGCTGAAGCTGGAGGAGCACGCGCTCTCCGACGACTACTTCGTCTCGCGCAGCCTCTACCCGAACGTCGACTTCTACACCGGTCTGATCTACCGGGCCATGGGCTTCCCGACCGAGATGTTCACGGTCCTGTTCGCCCTCGGCCGCCTCCCGGGCTGGATTGCCCAGTGGCACGAGATGATCAAGGAGCCGGGCTCCCGTATCGGCCGCCCGCGCCAGATCTACACGGGCGTGGTGGAGCGCGACTTCATCCCCGTCGAACAGCGCTGACGAACCGGCTGTGAGCCGGGAGCCGGGAGGGGGCCTGAAGTTCCCCGAACCCCGGCTCAAAGAACCCCGGCTCGATGAACCCCCGGCTCAATCCAGCGAGGCGTAAAAGCGGAAGGCGCCCTGGCGCCGGTCCCCCCACGGGCCGACGTCCAGGGCGCCTTCCCATGTCCCGGTGCGGATTCCCCCCACGGGATCCGGCCGGGCGTTTGAGAGGACAGCGCCTGAATCGCTGTTCTTTCGGTACTGCGTTCTTTCGGTGCTGCGAGGTGTTGCTGGTGATGCTTCCGTGTGGCGTTGAGCAGAACGAGCGAAACTCGTCGTACTACTCGTTGTGCGGTCTGCCGGGACAACGCACGGTCGGGAGGGCCGCTCAAAGCTTCCCGAAGTACGTGTCCCGGCAACGCATCTCCGAGGAGGTCCCCCAAGACATCCCCAGATGCCAGGTCGCGCCCCCCAAGACGCTTCCTGACATTGCCAACTTAGACCTTCGAACCCCTTCGATGGTTACGTTCACATCACTGTGATCTGCGTCTCTTGCATTTGTCCGTTTGATACGCAAGAGCCCCGATGCACTGATCGAGACTCAAGCGTAAGGATGATGCGCGAGCCTTGTGAAGAGCTTATGTGAGCCCGGGCCGCCGTTCCAGAGGGGCTCTGGTCACGACTTTGGAGTAACCGGCAGTAACTTCGGTTCGCTTCACCGAAACGTCCGCAATCTGAGACTGTTGGTGACCACGAACACCGACGAGAAGGCCATCGCGGCCCCCGCGATCATCGGGTTCAGCAGTCCCAGGGCGGCCAGCGGCAGCGCGGCCACGTTGTAGCCGAAGGCCCACACGAGGTTGCCCTTGATCGTCGACAGCGTCTTCCGGGACAGCCGGATCGCGTCCGCGGCCACCCGCAGATCCCCGCGCACCAGCGTCAGATCGCCGGCCTCGATGGCCGCGTCCGTCCCGGTGCCCATCGCGAGCCCCAGATCGGCGGTGGCGAGCGCGGCCGCGTCGTTGACCCCGTCGCCGACCATGGCGACGACCCGTCCCTCGCCCTGCAGCCGCCGTACGGCGGCCACCTTGTCCTCGGGCAGCACCTCGGCGATCACCTGCTCGATCCCGACCTCCCGCGCCACCGCCTCCGCGACCGCCCGGTTGTCCCCGGTCAGCAGCACCGGCGTGAGCCCGAGGGCGCGCAGTTCGCGGACCGCCTCCGCGCTGGTCGGCTTCACCGCGTCCGCCACGGCGACGACACCCCGTGCCACTCCGTCCCAGCCGACCACGACGGCCGTACGACCGCCCCTCTCGGCCTCTTCCTTGGCGCGGGCCAGTTCTGCCGGCAGCGAGTCGTACAGCCGCCCCACGGCCACGTCATGGCCCTCCACCCGGCCGCGTACGCCTCGCCCGGGCACGTTCTCGAAGCCCTCGACGTCCGGAAGCCGACCGGCCCGCTCCTCGGCCCCGGCGGCGACCGCTCGGGCGACCGGGTGCTCGGAGGCGTGTTCGACGGCGCCCGCGAGGCGCAGGAGCTCCTTCTCGTCGGCGCCGTCGGCGACGTACACCTCCTGAAGGGCCATCCGACCGCTCGTGACGGTGCCGGTCTTGTCGAGGACGACGGTGTCGACGCGGCGCGTGGACTCCAGCACCTCGGGACCCTTGATCAGGATGCCGAGCTGGGCGCCCCGCCCGGTGCCGACCAGCAGCGCGGTCGGCGTGGCCAGGCCCAGCGCGCACGGGCAGGCGATGATCAGGACCGCGACGGCCGCGGTGAAGGCGGCGACCGTGTCGCCGGTGACACCGAGCCACACGCCGAAGGTGCCGAGCGCGATGAGGATGACGACCGGCACGAAGACCGCCGAGATGCGGTCGGCGAGCCGCTGGACCTCCGCCTTGCCGTTCTGCGCGTCCTCGACCAGCTTCGCCATCCGCGCGAGCTGGGTGTCGGCGCCCACGCGGGTGGCCTCCACGACGATCCGGCCACCGGCGTTGACGGTCGCCCCGGTGACCGGGTCGCCCACGGAGACGTCCACCGGCACCGACTCGCCGGTCAGCATCGAGGCGTCCACCGCCGACGCGCCCTCGACGACGGTGCCGTCGGTCGCGACCTTCTCCCCGGGCCGTACGACGAAACGGTCCCCGACGGCGAGCCGGGAGACGGGAATCCGCACCTCGCGCCCGTCCCGAAGGACGGAGACGTCCTTCGCGCCCAGTTCCAGCAGCGCGCGCAGCGCGGCACCCGCGCGTCGCTTGGAGCGGGCCTCCAGATAGCGGCCCAGCAGGATGAACGCGACCACGCCGGCGGCCACTTCGAGATAGATCGTCGAGGCGCCGTCCATGCGCGAGACGGTGAGCCGGAACTCGTCGTGCATACCGGGCATGCCCGCGTCGCCGAGGAACAGGGCCCACAGGGACCAGCCGAACGCGGCCAGCGTGCCCACCGAGACCAGTGTGTCCATGGTCGCGGCGCCGTGCCGGGCGTTGGTCCAGGCGGCCCGGTGGAAGGGCAGTGCGCCCCAGACGACCACGGGCGAGGCGAGGGTGAGCGCGAGCCACTGCCAGTTGTCGAACTGCAGGGCCGGGATCATCGACAGGAGGACGACCGGGAGCGCGAGGAGGGCGGAGACGGTGAGCCGCTCGCGGTAGGCGGCCAGTTCGGGGTCCGCCGGCTGTTCCCGGTGGTCCGGCTCGTCCCGGGAGGCGACCTCGGGCTGCGGCGGGGGCGGCTCCTCGGCCGTGTACCCGGTCTTCACCACGGTCGCGATCAGGTCGGCGACCTGGATGCCCGCGGGATAGCTGACCTTGGCCTTCTCCGTCGCGAAGTTCACCGTGGCGGTGACCCCGTCCATACGGTTGAGCTTCTTCTCGACGCGGGCCGCGCAGGACGCGCAGGTCATTCCGCCGATCTGCAGTTCGACTTCCGAGGCCCCCGGGGTCTCGGATATCGGTGTCTGCGAGGTCGTACTGCTGGTCATGTCCGGACTCCAGACATCGGACCGGACCGTGCGGAGCCAGTATCAGCTGGTCGGCGCGGCCCGGTCGGAGAACAGGAACGGGTCGGTGCTCAGGCCCGGCCGACGAGCTCGAAGCCCGCCTCGTCCACCGCGGCGCGCACGGCGGCCTCGTCGAGGGCGGCCTCGGAGACCACGGTGACCTCACCGGTGGAGGCGACGGCCTTCACCGAGCTGACGCCGGGGAGCTCGGAGAGCTCGCTCGAGACGGAACCCTCGCAGTGCCCGCAGCTCATCCCGCTCACCTTGTAGACGGCGGTGACGGGGGCCTGGGTGTCGGTCTGCGCGGTCATGTCGTTCTTCTCCTCGTGGAGGCGTGTGGGGCTGACGGGACCCTCGGTGGGGTCCATCCTCTGCAGACTATACCCCTAGGGGGTATTTCTCCAAGAGGCGTCGCGCCGGGCGAGCGACCTCACCCAGGCGATGCCGAACAGCGACACCAGTACCAGCCCGCCCACCGAGAACGACGTGAAGAGGTGCTCCTGCCGCTCGGTCGGCCCCGGGACGTACCCCTCGGCGAACAGCCGCTTGTCCAGCCCTGTTCCGGCCAGCCGGGCCACCAGCCAGATCGCGATGCCCTGCGCCGAGTCCCACAGGGCGTGCAGCAGGGCGACACCGACAAACGTGCCGACCACCGGCCCGGCGAGGTGGAAGCGCCCGTTCGGGCGGCGGTACGACAGCAGCGCGCCACCGGCGATCGCCGTCCACAGCCCGTGTCCGAAAGGGGCGAGTACCCCGCGCAGGAGCTCCGTCTCCAGCAGAGCCCGCAGATCGATGCCCCGCGTCGAGACGGCCGCGTCGAACGCGTACCCCGCGCTCTCCAGGGCCGCGAAGCCGAAGCCGACGGCCGCGCCGAGGACCAGCCCCGCCCGCGTCCCGCGCAGCCGTACCTGCCGCCGCAGCACGAACATCAGCGCGGCGAGCTTCACCGCCTCCTCGATCAGCCCGACGCCGGCGAACATCCCCAGCGAGGGGCGGCTGAGGTGGTACTCCATGACCGAGGCGCCGAGCACGCCCAGCGTGCCGCCGGTCAGGAAGCAGCCGAGGATCGCGCTCACCCCGAGGTCCTGGCCGTGCCGCTCGTACGCCCACAGCACGAACGTCACCGGCACCAGAAAGCTGCCGAGCAGGATCAGGGTCGGCAGCAGGGTGGTGTTCCCGGTGGCGTACGTGACGAGCGCGGTCAGCACCCACAGGCCGAGCCCGCCCCACAGGCAGCGCTTCCACAGGCCCGCCCGGATCCGGGGGTACGACGGCGGAGGCTGGCTCGGCGCGGGGATACGGGCCCGGGGCGCGCCGGGCGGCGGAGAGAAGGTCACGGCAAATCCCTCTGCTTTGACGGATTTGTCCGCACCTTAAGGTAGGTACCCCCTCCGCCGCAGTCCGGGACGCCCGTGCTGGGCTGGGTGGGCTACGGGACGGCGACGGTGATGGGGACGCGGATGCGAGCGGTGGTCTTCGAGCGATACGGCGAACGCGCCGAGGTACGGGACGTTCCCGACCCCCGCCCCGCCGAGCACGGCGTCGTGGTGCGGGTCGAGGCCACCGGCCTCTGCCGGAGCGACTGGCACGGCTGGCAGGGCCACGACCCGGACATCACCCTCCCGCACGTACCGGGCCATGAACTCGCCGGCGTCATCGAGGAGGTCGGCCCCCGTGTCACCGCCTGGCACCCGGGCGACCGTGTCACCGTGCCCTTCGTCTGCGCCTGCGGAACCTGCCGAGCGTGCGCCGCCGGCGACCAGCAGGTCTGCGAACGCCAGACACAGCCCGGCTTCACCCACTGGGGCTCCTTCGCCGAGTACGTGGCCCTGGACCACGCCGACGTGAACCTGGTCGCCGTCGCGCCGGAGCTCTCCTTCGCCACGGCGGCGGCGCTGGGCTGCCGGTTCGCGACGGCGTTCCGGGCGGTGGCGCAGCAGGGCAGGGTCGCGGCCGGGGAGTGGGTCGCGGTGCACGGCTGCGGGGGAGTGGGCCTGTCGGCGGTGATGATCGCGGCGGCGTCCGGGGCGAGGGTGGTGGCGGTCGACGTGTCATGGCAAGCCCTCGACCTGGCGAGGAAGTTCGGCGCCACGGAGTGTGTGGACGCCTCCCGCACCCCGGACACGGCCGAGGTGATCCGCGAACTGACGGGCGGGGGCGCGCACCTGTCCCTCGACGCCCTCGGTTCACCGACGACCTGCGCGGCCTCCGTGAACGGTCTGCGCCGCCGGGGCCGTCACATCCAGGTGGGCCTGCTCCCGTCGGCGGACGGCACGACACCCGTCCCGATGGCCCGGGCGATCGCCTGGGAGCTGGAACTCCTGGGCAGCCACGGCATGGCGGCGCACACCTACCCGCCGATGCTGGAGCTGGTGCGCGCGGCCGTCCTGCGCCCCGACCTCCTCGTCACCTCCACGATCCCCCTGGACGCGACCCCGACGGCCCTGGCCGCGATGGGGACGGCACCGGGAGCGGGCGTGACGGTCATCGAGCCGTGGAGCTGAGAGCGTCCCAGGACGATGGCGGGGTGGGGCACAGGGGGATTCCGGTGGGGGAGGGGGTCAGGCGTCCCTGCGGCCCCGGTTGCCGGGGCGGGCCGCCACCCAGGCCCGTACGGTGTCGGCGTACCAGAAGGGCTTGCCGCCCTCGACGTGGTCGGGCGGGGGAAGCAGCCCGTGCTTGCGGTAGGAGCGCACGGTGTCCGGCTGCACCTTGATGTGCGCCGCGATCTCCTTGTAGGACCACAGCCTTCGGTCGGTCATGAGTTGCACCTCCCTGCGCGCACCGCGGGGGCGGCCGGGGGCGGCCGTCGGGGGAGCCGGGCGCTGCGCTGGCGATCACACAGCCTGTGCCCCGTGAACGACGGAGAGTGAGAGCGGGTCAGGCCCTGTGACGGGGTGTGACGCACAACCCGCGTACACGCGACATGTGTGACACGGAGGGGGTGTTTGTGACACGAGTGCTGCAGAGGCGCACGCGGGCTCAATGGCGCGGCGCGTTGACATCGGGGCGTACGCCGACATCGGGTCGCGGACGGTGGGCCGGTGGTATGTGACATACCACTCAAAATTTCAGTGGTATGTCACATACCACCCTCCTCGGGCCCTTCCCCTGAGCGCCCGGCGCCCCTATGCGCCGCAGGACCGGAGAAACGCCCGGGTCCGCCGGGCGATCGGCAGCGGCTTGTCCGGCTCGCACGGGTACATGTCCTGCTCGACGATCGCGAACAGGTCCACGTCCAGCTTCTGAGCGGCCTCCAGCACCGGCCCCAGGGCGGGGACACCCGAAGGCGGCTCGCACATCACGCCCTGGGCCACCGCCGGCCCGAACGGCGTCCCCTTGGCCCGCACGTCCGCGAGGATCTCCGGGTCCACCTGCTTGAGGTGCAGATACCCGATCCGCTCCCCGTACGTCTCGATCAGCTTGACGCTGTCCCCGCCGCAGTACGCGTAGTGCCCCGTGTCGAGGCACAGGGACACCACCGAGGAGTCCGTGCCGTCGAGGAACCGGACGACGTTCTCCTCGCTGTCGATGTGCGTGTCGGCGTGCGGATGCACGACGATCTGCAGCCCGTACCGCTCCCGCACCTCACGTCCGAGCCGCTCGGTCAGGGAGGTGAGATTGCGCCACTGTTCCACCGTCAGCGTGTCCGGCTCCAGCACCTCACCCGTCTTGTCGTCCCGCCAGAAGGACGGGATGACGACCAGGTGAGAGGCGCCCATCGCCTGCGCGAGCACCGCGTTGTCGGCGACATGCGCCCATGTCTTCTCCCAGACGGCCGCACCGTGGTGCAGCCCGGTGAAGACGGTGCCCGCGGACACCTTCAGGCCCCGCCGGTCCACCTCCTCGGTGAGCACCGCCGGATCGGTCGGCAGGTACCCGTACGGGCCCAGCTCGATCCACTCGTAACCGGAGTCGGCCACCTCGTCGAGGAACCGCTGCCAGGGGACCTGCCGGGGGTCGTCGGGGAACCACACACCCCAGGAGTCGGGAGCCGACCCGATGCGGATGCGGGACAGTGAGGACTGGGGCGCGGGTGCGTTCATAGCGGCCAGCCTCAGTGGCGGTGGTAAGCGCTGTCAAGGTGTCGTCCGAATGTCTGGACAAAACGTTGACAGGGTCGAGCATGCGGCGCTAGAAACGCGGGGAGAGCCGTAACGAAGGGATGCCGATGGCGTACGACCTGATCACCATGGGGCGGATCGGGGTGGACCTGTATCCGCTCCAGACCGGTGTCCCGTTGCCGCAGGTGACGACCTTCGGCAAGTTCCTCGGCGGCTCCGCGACGAACGTCGCCGTCGCCGCGGCCCGGCTGGGACGGCGGACCGCGGTGATCACCCGCACCGGCGACGACCCCTT
>Ga0182007_10001197_pt1 | contig 14081 bp, 13 predicted proteins | sample Sormic07211113_1_FD_123023 | JGI IMG/M metagenome (GOLD analysis project Ga0182007, IMG submission 123023) | Rhizosphere microbial communities from Sorghum bicolor, Mead, Nebraska, USA - 072115-113_1 MetaG | ecosystem: Host-associated > Plants > Roots > Rhizosphere | place: USA: Nebraska... | reverse complement strand
GTGAAGCTCCAGGGTTCGCCGCTGATGACGACCGCGGCCGCCTTCGAGTCCGTCACGGACGAGCTCACCTTCGTCTTCGGACCGCTGCTGGCCACCGCCCTGTGCACCACCGTCGACCCGGCCTCGGGGCTGGTGACGGAGGCGGCGCTCACGCTGCTCGGCGGCCTGCTCTTCGCGGCACAGAAGAGCACGCAGCCCGCCGTCACCATGGCGGGGCACACGCGCGTGGAGCAGGCTTCCGCGCTGCGCGTCCCCGGTGTCCGCGTGTTGATCGTGGCCTTCCTCGGCATCGGTGCCGTCTTCGGCGGCATGCAGGTCTCGCTGGCCGCGTTCAGCGAGTCGATCGGTGAGCCCGGCCTGAACGGCGTCCTGTACGGCGTCTTCGCGGCCGGCAACATGCTCTCCGGGATCGTGTGCGGCGCGATCGCCTGGAAGGTGGCGCCGCAGCGGCGCCTGGTCGTGGGCTACGGCGCGCTCGCGCTGACGGCCTCCGGTCTGTGGGCCGCGCACTCGGTGCTGGTCCTGGCCGGCCTGGGTCTGCTGGTCGGCATGTGCATCGCGCCCGCGCTGATCACCGGCTACACGCTGGTCGAGGGCCTGGTGCCGGCCGGTGCGCGCACCGAGGCCTTCACCTGGCTGACCGGCGCGGTGGCGCTCGGGCAGGCGGCGGCCGTCACCATCGCCGGACAGCTGGAGGACCGCTTCCGGGAAGGTGCCGGATTCCTGGTGCCGATGGCCGGTACAGTGCTGGCCCTGGCAACCCTCGTGGCCCTGCGCTCACGCCTTGTCGCACGGCCCCGAAGCCGGACCGTGGCACGTGGCGTCGGTCACCGCGTGCCGGTGACGGTGGACTGATCCTCAGGAATACGTCACTATGGACCCTCGTTAGCACTCATTGAGTGAGAGTGCCAGGAGGAAGACAGTGCCCACCTACCAGTACCAGTGCACCGAGTGCGGCGAGGGCCTCGAGGCGGTGCAGAAGTTCACCGACGACGCCTTGACCGAGTGCCCCAACTGCGGTGGCCGCCTGAAGAAGGTGTTCTCCGCGGTCGGCATTGTCTTCAAGGGCTCCGGCTTCTACCGCAACGACAGCCGCGGCTCCTCGTCGAGCAGCTCGCCGGCGTCGTCGTCGAAGTCGTCGACGTCCACCACGTCCTCGGACTCGAAGTCGTCCTCGTCGTCCTCGTCCTCCTCGGAGTCGAAGTCGTCCGGCAGCGGCACTTCCTCCAGCAGCAGCTCCGCCGCGTAGGACAAGTACACGGAACCCTGTCGTCGTAGGGCGGCAGGGTTTTCGGTGTTCCGGGAGCCCCTCTCCCCGCGCCGCGGTCGCCGGATACTGTGCTGGTCATGGCGAACGCAGAGATCGGTGTAATCGGCGGCTCGGGCTTCTACTCGTTCCTCGAGGACGTGACCGAGGTCCAGGTGAACACCCCGTACGGTCCACCCAGCGACTCCCTCTTCCTCGGCGAGGTCGCCGGACGGCGCGTTGCCTTCCTGCCCCGCCACGGCCGCAGCCACCATCTGCCTCCGCACCGGATCAACTACCGGGCGAACCTGTGGGCGTTGCGGTCGGTCGGCGTACGCCAGGTTCTGGGGCCGAGCGCGGTGGGCGGGCTGCGTCCGGAGTACGGACCGGGCACGCTGCTCGTACCGGACCAGCTGGTCGACCGTACGAAGTCCCGGGTGGGGACCTACTTCGACGGGCTGCCGCTGCCCGGCGGCAACCTGCCGAACGTGGTGCACGTGTCCCTGGCCGACCCCTACTGCCCTGTCGGACGTACAGCCGCTTTGAAGGCGGCGCGCGGCCGGGACTGGGAGCCGGTGGACGGCGGCACTCTGGTCGTGGTCGAGGGGCCGCGGTTCTCGACGCGCGCCGAATCGCTGTGGCATCAGGCGCAGGGCTGGTCGGTGGTGGGCATGACCGGTCACCCCGAGGCCGCGCTCGCTCGTGAGCTGGAGCTCTGCTACACGTCGTTGACCCTGGTCACGGCCCTCGACGCGGGCGCCGAGACCGGCGAGGGTGTCTCGCAGGAGGAGGTGCTGCAGGTGTTCGCGGCGAACGTGGACCGCCTGCGGGGCGTGCTGTTCGACGCGGTGGCGGGCCTGCCGTCGAACGAGGACCGCGATTGCCTGTGCACGACGGCACTGGGCGGGATGGATCCGGGGTTCGAGCTGCCGTAGCCGCCCCGGGGATGGGGTTCAGGGGGCGGAACTTCCCTTTCGGGTGAGGGAGTTATCCACAACTCGTCGGTAGTCCACCGGCCTCGGCGGGAATCGGCGCGAAGCCTCATCGTGGGCCTGCAAGCAGGTTCCTCGACGCAGGTGGTGATCCGCATGTCCACTCCCCCTCCGCCCCTCCTTCCCTCCCCTCGCCCGCTCGGCACCGACGCACCCGCCACGTGCGAGGTCCCGCACTTCGCACCCGTGCGGGTACGCGGCGGGCGGTACCAACTTCAGCGACTCGTACGGCACCGCAGAAGGGCCGTGGCGCTGGGCCTGGCCGTGACCGCCGCGGCGCTGGTGGCGGCTGGGCCACGGGACACCGAGCCGGCGCGCGAGCATCCGGTGGCGGATCCGGTACGAAAGCACCGTGCCGTCGAGATGGTGGCCGCGCCCGTGCGGATCACCGACGGCGCCACGGTCCGGTTGCTGCGGCCCGGCGACCGGGTGGACGTCATCGCGGCCCGGGAGACGGCGACGGGCGGCGACGCCCAGGTGGTCGCGCGCGGAGCACGGGTGACCAAGGTGCCGGAGGCGTTGGACGGTGATGTCGGCAGTGGAGCGCTGGTCGTCCTCTCCGTCCCGCGAACCACCGCCGCGCGCCTCGCCGGTGCGGGCGCGACGGCACGGTTGGCGGTGACACTGTGCTGAGCCGAGTCGTCCGTATCCTGCGGGACTTCCTGTCAAGTCCTTCGATCGAGCTACCCAATTGGACAGAGTGGCCGCGTGTTGACGTAGGTTGCGGTGCTGTTTGTTCCACAACCTGTGCGTGCGAGAAGAGGCCCCGAGGTGAGCGAGAAGAAGGGACCGAGCGTCTGGCAGGGCTTCAAGGCCTTCCTGATGCGCGGCAACGTCGTCGACCTGGCGGTAGCGGTGGTCATCGGCGCCGCCTTCACCAACATCGTCAACTCGGTGGTGAAGGGTGTGATCAACCCACTGGTCGGGGCGATCGGCACGAAAAGCCTCGAGAGCTACACCTCGTGTCTGAAGGACCCGTGCGCGCTGAACGCGGACGGCACAGTCAAGAGCGGTATCCCGATCATGTGGGGCTCGGTTCTCGGAGCCGCGCTCACCTTCGTGATCACCGCGGCCGTCGTCTACTTCCTGATGGTGCTGCCGATGTCGAAGTACCTGGCGCGGCAGGAGGCGCGCAGGAAGGCGAAGGAGGGCACACAGGAGGTGATCGAGGTGACCGAGCTGGAGGTGCTCAAGGAGATCCGCGACGCTCTGGTGGCGCAGCGCGGATCCGGGCACGACGAGCGGTAGCGGCGGCCTGTCGGGGCTGGCGGACGGGTGTCCGCACTGCTCAGAGGTGGTGGGGCGGCTTCTCGTCGAGAAAGCGCCTGAGGTCGGCCGCGGCGTCCCCGTCGGAGGCCGGCCGCTCGCCCCAGCCGCGGTCGGTGTCGTCCGAGGACTGCCGGTCCAGCGGGTCGTCGAAGATGAGCGCGGGCTTCGGGGCGCGCGGCTCGGGGGTGGGGGCGGAGGTCATGCCTCCAGGGTACGGCCCCGGGGTCGTGCCGGGGCCGGGTCGCGCCGGTGGCTCACACCGCGTACAGGCCGTGCGCCGCGAAGATGTTCCTGGCCAGGGCGGTCTGCTCCGGGGTGGGGCAGGGGGTGTCGTGCAGGGCGAAGGGTCGGCCGAGCCTCTGCCACTTGGCCTCGCCGAGCTTGTGGAAGGGCAGGACGTCGACGCGGGTGACGTTGCCGAGCGAAGCGGCGAAGGCGGCGACGCCCTCGATGTTGGCCGGGGCGTCGGTGAGGCCGGGCACGAGCACGAAGCGGACGTGGACCTCCTTGCCGAGGTCGGCGAGGCGGTGCGCGAAGTCGAGGGTGGGCCGCAGGGGGCGGCCGGTGACCTCACGGTAGGTGACACGGTCCCAGGACTTGATGTCGAGCAGCACCAGGTCGGTGTCCCTCAGCAAGACGTCGGTGGCGCGGACACCGAGGAAACCCGAGGTGTCGAGAGCGGTGTGCAGGCCGAGCTCGTGCTTGAAGCGGTGCAGCAGCTCGCCGGTGAAGACGGGCTGGAGCAACGGCTCTCCCCCGCTGACGGTCGTACCCCCGCCCGCGGCCTTGATGAACCGCGTGTATTCGGCGGCCTCGGCGACGATCTCGTCGGCGGTGGTGCGCTTGCCGTCGCGCATCCGCCAGGTGTCGGGGTTGTGGCAGTACAGGCAGGTCAGCGGGCAGCCCGACAGGAAGGTGACGAAGCGGGTGCCGGGGCCGTCGACGCCGGTCGACAGGTCCCACGAGTGGACCGAGCCGACCACAGGGCGCCGGGTCGCCGCGGCGGCCGGGGTGGCCGCCGCGAGCACGGGCCCGCCGGCCGGCGTCGGCAGGGCCGGCGCCGTCGGAAGAAACGGAGTCATCGCCCGGCCCCCTCAGAGCGAGCCGTGGAACGTGCGGTTGATGACGTCGAGCTGCTGCTCGCGCGTGAGCCGGACGAAGTTCACCGCGTATCCGGAAACCCTGATGGTCAGCTGCGGGTACTTCTCGGGGTGCTCCATCGCGTCCTGCAGAGTCGCCCGGTCGAGGACGTTGACGTTCATGTGGAACCCGCCGCTCGCCATGAAGCCGTCCAGGACGCCGGAGAGGTTGGCGACGCGCTCCTCGGGAGTGCGGCCCAGCGCGTCCGGGGTGATGGTGTTCGTCAGCGAGATGCCGTCCTCCGCGTCGTCGTAAGGGAGTTTGGCGACGGAGAGCGCCGAGGCGATGTAGCCGTGCTCGTCACGCCCGTTCATCGGGTTGGCACCCGGCGCGAACGGGGTGCCCGCGCGGCGGCCGTCGGGCGTATTGCCGGTCTTCTTGCCGTAGACGACGTTCGAGGTGATCGTCAGGACCGACTGGGTGTGCACTGCGTCGCGGTACGTCGGGTGCCGGCGGACCTTCTCCATGAATTCGTGGACGATCCAGCGCGCGAGGGCGTCGGCCCGGTCGTCGTTGTTGCCGTACGCCGGGTAGTCGCCCTCGACGACGTAGTCGACGGCGAGGCCCGTCTCGTCCCGGATGACCTTCACGCGCGCGTGCTTGATCGCCGACAGCGAGTCGACGGCGACCGACAGGCCTGCGATGCCGCATGCCATGGTGCGCAGGACCGCACGGTCATGCAGGGCCATTTCGAGGCGCTCGTAGGCGTACTTGTCGTGCATGTAGTGGATGACGTTGAGCGCGTGCACGTAGGTCTTGGCGAGCCAGCCCAGCATGGCGTCGTAGGCCACCAGGACGCTGTCGTAGTCGAGGTACTCGTCGGTGATCGGCTCGAGGCCCTCGACGACCGTCTCGCCGGACTTCTCGTCGCGGCCGCCGTTGATGGCGTAGAGGAGGGCTTTGGCGACGTTGACGCGGGCGCCGAAGAACTGCATCTGCTTGCCGACGGCCATCGCGGAGACGCAGCAGGCGATGGCGGTGTCGTCGCCGAACCTGGGGCGCATGAGGTCGTCGGACTCGAACTGCAGGGCGCTGGTGTCGATGGCTACCTGGGCTGCGTACGTCTTGAAGGCCTCGGGCAGGCGCGGGGACCAGAAGACGGTGAGGTTGGGCTCGGGGCCGGGGCCGAGGTTGTAGAGGGTGTTGAGGGCGCGGAAGGTGGTGCGGGTGACCAGGGGGCGCCCGTCGGCGCCGATGCCCCCCATGGACCAGGTGACCCAGGTGGGGTCGCCGGAGTAGAGCTCGTTGTACTCGGGGGTGCGCAGGAAGCGCACGATGCGGAGCTTGATGACGAAGTCGTCGATGAGCTCCTGGGCCTCGGATTCGGTGAGCAGGCCGGCCTCGATGTCCCGCTGGAGGTAGATGTCGAGAAAGGCGTCGATGCGGCCGATCGACATGGCGGCGCCGTTCTGTTCCTTGACCGCGGCGAGGTAGGCGAAGTAGAGCCACTGGACGGCCTCGCGGCCGGTGCGGGCGGGGCCGGAGATGTCGTGGCCGTAGGTGAGGGCCATGGCCTTGAGTTCTTCGAGGGCGCGGATCTGCTCGGCGATTTCCTCGCGTTCCTGGATCACCTGCGCACTCGGCCAGAGGACTTCGACTGCGCTCTTGTCCGCTCGCTTCGCGACGATGAGCCGGTCGACGCCGTAGAGGGCGACGCGGCGGTAGTCGCCGATGATGCGGCCTCGGCCGTAGGCGTCGGGCAGACCGGTGATGATGCCGGAGGAGCGGCAGGCGCGGATCTCGGGGGTGTAGGCGTCGAAGACGCCGTCGTTGTGGGTCTTGCGGAGCTTGGTGTAGATCTCGCGGACGGCGGGGTCGGCGTCGTACCCGTAGGCGTTCAGGGCGCTCTCGACCATGCGCCAGCCGCCGTTGGGCATGATGGCGCGCTTGAGCGGGGCGTCGGTCTGGAGACCGACGATGATGTCGAGGCGCCGGTCGATGTAGCCGGGCGCGAAGGCGTCGATACGAGAGGGCGTCCTGGTGTCGACGTCGTAGATGCCGCGCTCCCTCTCGGTGGGGAACATCCCGAGGAGCTTGCGCCAGACCTTGGTGGTGCGTTCGGTGGGGCCGGTGAGGAAGGAGGCGTCGCCCTCGTAGGGGGTGTAGTTCTGCTGGACGAAGTCGCGGACGTCAACCGTGTCGCGCCACAGGCCGCCCCGGAAGCCGGCCCAGGCGTCCCCGGACGTCGACGGCTCGTGCGCCGCCTCCTGGGCAGGGGTGACGGTCGTGGTTTCCACAGGAGTCGCAGTCATGGTGCGCACCTTCCGCATCGCTTCACCGGTACGCATCCATTGCACGCCAGCGTGCGCTCCTCCGGGCGCCACATTGGTCCCCGATCTCGGGCCGAAGGTCCCGACGATCGTCGATCGCGGTATCTGACCTGGCCTTTTCGTCGGTTCTTTGAACCCCTCCCACGCTTGTGAACTCCTTCACAAGAATTTCCGCGGGTTATCTGGTGTGCTTGGACCCATGACGTCCAGTTCCACTCCGCCGCCGGCGGCCGCCGGCGCGCCCGAAAGGCACGCTCCGCTGCGGAGGCTCACTGCCCGCGGCCGCGACGAGGCACACCGCGTCGCCTCACCGCTCGAGCTCCTCTTCGACCTGTGCTTCGTCGTGGCCATCGCCCAGGCGGGCGTCCAGCTGGTGCACGCCGTCGCGGGGGGACACGCGGGCGAGGGCATTCTCAACTACGCGATGGTGTTCTTCTCCATCTGGTGGGCGTGGATGAACTTCACGTGGTTCGCCTCGGCGTACGACAACGACGACGTGCTCTACCGGGTCGTCACCCTGGTCCAGATCGCCGGGGTGCTGGTCCTGGCAGCCGGGGTGTCCAAGGCGTTCGAGAACCACGAGTTCCTGGTCGTCTGGCTCGGCTACCTGATCATGCGGCTCGCCCTGATAGTGCAGTGGCTGCGGGTGGCGCTGTCGACCGAGGACGCCGAGAGGACCATGGCCCTGCGGTACGTCGGCGGCGTACTGTTGTGCCAGGTCGGCTGGCTGGGGCTGCTGTTGCTGCCGGAGGGCGGCCGACCCTGGGTCTTCCTCGTGATGGCGCTGCTCGAGATGTGCGTGCCGCCGTTCGCGGAGCGGGACCATCCGACGTCCTGGCACCCGCACCACATCTCCGAACGGTACGGGCTGTTCACGATCATCGTGCTCGGCGAGACCATCGCCGCGGCCACCGTCGCCGTGAAGTCGGGCATCGACGAGCACGACGCCCTCACCGACCTGCTGCCCATCGCCGCGGGCGGACTGCTGATCGTCTTCGCCGCCTGGTGGATCTACTTCGTCGTACCGATCCACGGCCATCTGCCCCAACCGTCAGGCCTTCCTGTGGGGCTACGGCCACTACCTGATCTTCGCCTCCGCAGCCGCCGTCGGCGCGGGACTGGAGGTCGCGGTGGAGCAGGCGGTCGGCAAGGCGCACATCTCCACGCTGGCCGCGTCGGCCGCGGTGACGCTGCCGACGGCGCTGTACTTCCTTACCGTCTGGGCGCTGCACTCCCGCTTCTACAAGGTGGGCATCGCCCAGCAGTTGGTACTGCCGACCACGGCACTGCTGGTGATCGTCTGCACGTTCCTCGGCGACTGGGCGGTGTTCGCGGCCGGGATCGTCTCGGGGCTGGCGGTGGCGACCGGCGTCGCGCTCACGGCGCGTATGGTCGCCAGGGAGCGTGGGGCGAGCGGAACGAGCGGGGAGCGCGCGACGAGCCCGGTCGCCTGACGAGGACGTCCGCGCACCGGTCGGGGCGAGACTGGGCTCATGACAGTTGACGCTTTGACCGACGTCAGCGGGGTGCGCGTGGGCCACGCGACGCGCTCCGGCAGCGGTTGGCTCACCGGAACCACCGTCGTCCTGGCCCCGGAAGGCGGCGCCGTCGCCGCCGTGGACGTACGCGGCGGCGGACCCGGGACCAAGGAGACCGACGCTCTCGACCCTCGGAATTTGGTGCAGAGGGTCGAGGCGATCGTGCTGACCGGCGGCAGCGCGTACGGACTCGACGCGGCGTCCGGCGTGATGGCCTGGCTGGAGGAGCAGGGGCGCGGGGTGCGGGTCGGGAAGGACCCCAAGCACGTGGTACCGGTGGTGCCCGCCGCCTGCGTCTTCGATCTGGGGCGCGGCGGCGACTTCCGGGCCAGGCCCGACGCCGCAACCGGTCGCGCGGCGGTCGAGGCGGCCGCGGCGAGTGCGCTCGGGGCGCGCGTACGGGAGGGATGCGTGGGCGCCGGCACGGGAGCCGCCGTGGGGCCGATGAAGGGCGGGGTGGGCACCGCGAGCACTGTTCTCGACTCGGGGATCACAGTGGCCGCGCTCGTGGTGACCAACGCGGTGGGGTCGGTGATGGACCCCGAGACGGGAGTCCTGTACGGGGAGTTGTTCCAGGGGCGCGTGAACTACCCGGAGGCACACGTCCATGAGGCCGCGCGCCGTCGCCTCGCCGAGGCCACGGCGAGGAACACGCGCCCGCTGCTGAACACCACGCTCGCCGTAGTCGCCACCGACGCGGACCTGTCGAAGGCGCAGGCGCAGAAGGTGGCCGGCACCGCGCACGACGGGATCGCGCGCGCGGTGCGGCCGGTGCACATGCTCAACGACGGTGACACGGTGTTCGCGCTGGCGACCGGGGCGCGGCAGTTGGACGCCGAACGCCCCCTCGCGCTGAACGAGATCCTCGAGGCGGGCGCGGACCTGGTGACCCGCGCGATCGTGCGCGCCGTGCACGCCGCCGAGTCGGTGGACGGCCCGGGCGGGGCGTGGCCGTCGTACGAGGAGTTGTACGGGAGGCGGTGATCGAACGAAGCGCGTGAACCCGGCTCGCACAACCCCCAGCACGTGGGGCGCCGTTCGAGGCTCGTAGCGGACGGCGCGGCAACCGCTGAGTGGCGCACAAGTCACGCGCACCCTCAGGCCACCCGCGCCCCATCCTCACCCATCCACGAATGTCCTGGTTCTGTCACGTGATGGCGTTCGTGGCGCACGAGGGGAACCTCAGCGGCCACCCGATCACTCTTTCCCCACGCACTGGAGCGGATCACGCACATCACATGAAACGGGAGCAGCTCGTGACAACGCCGAACAAAGCAGCGCGGCGCGCACTGGGGGCCTGTGCCGCCCTGATGGTCGGCGCCCTCACCCTGACCGCCTGCGGCGGCAACGCCAATGCCGACGACAACGGCGGCGACAGCAAAGGCAGCGACAAGGGCTCGGTCAAGACATCGACAGCGAAGATCGTCATCTCGGCGAAGTACGGCTCGACCGACGCGTCGATCAACACCACCGGCGTGAAGGTCAGCGGGGGCAAGCTGACCGAAGTGAAGATGACGGTGGCTGGGTCGGGACAGGCGGTCGCGGGCTCGATATCCGGGGACGGCGGTACCTGGAAGCCGAACGAGCAGCTCGAGCGGGGAACGAAGTACCAGATCTCGGCGACCGCGAAGGACTCGGGTGGTCACATTTCGGCGGCCAACTCCATCTTCACCACGGTCACTTCGTCGAACAGCTTCATCGGGACGTACACGCCGGACAACGGGACCACGGTCGGTGTCGGGATGCCGGTGTCGTTCAACTTCGACAAGGTGATCAGCGACAAGAAGGCCGTGCAGTCGCACATCACGGTCACCTCCAGCAGCGGGCAGAAGGTCGTCGGGCACTGGTTCGGCTCGCAGCGACTGGACTTCCGGCCCCAGGAGTACTGGAAGGCCGGCTCCAAGGTCACGATGAACATCGACCTGGACGGCGTGCAGGGCGCGAACGGCGTCTACGGGGTGCAGAAGAAGACCGTCACCTTCACCATCGGGCGGGCGCAGGTCTCCACGGTCGACGTCAACACGCAGACCATGACGATCGTGCGGGACGGCAAGACCTTCAAGACGGTCCCGGTCTCGACCGGCAGCCCTCAGCACACCACGTACAACGGGCAGATGGTGATCTCCGAGAAGTTCGTGCAGACGCGCATGAACAGCCAGACCGTCGGCCTGGGCGGCGAGTACGACATCCCGGACGTGCCGCACGCGATGCGCCTGACGAACTCGGGGACGTTCATCCACGGCAACTACTGGTACGACAAGAGCAACCCGCCCTTCGGGCGCGAGGGCACCAGCCACGGCTGCGTCGGGCTCGCGGACGTGCAGGGCGCGCAGGGCGCCACGAACGCCAAGTGGTTCTACGACAACTCGCTCATCGGGGACGTCGTGATCGTCAAGAACTCCCCCGACAAGACGGTGACCCCCGACAACGGGCTCAACGGGTGGAACCTGTCGTGGAGCGATTGGATCGCGGGGAGCGCCACCTGATCGTCGCGAGCAGTGCGTGATCGGCTCAAGGGCCGCCTGAACAGCGCGTTGTGACAGAACGTCGGGCCGTGTGGGAACTTCTCACACGGCCCATGCGTTTTCTGTGCGCACGTTTTCTCGGTTCCCGGACATGATGTCCGACCGAGGGGCTACGGTATGCACCCACAAGGTGACATGCAGCAACGCCGGGAGAAACCTTGAGCGTTCCGTACGAGACCACAGCGTACGAACCACCCGAGTCGCCCGAGTCTCCGGAGGAGCACCTCGCGCGACTCCTCGGCCGTGCCCTCAACTCCTTCGAGTTGCCCGACGACGTCATACAGCGGCTCGACTGTGCGCTGGCGCACGACAGTTCGCTGCACTCCGCACACCACAGCGCAGGGCTGCACCGCGAGACGTACCGGCACACGTGGCTGCTCGCGGACGGCTCGGCGCTCACTCTGTGGGAGCTCGTGCACAACGCCGCGCCGGGCAGCGCCGCGCAGCACGAGGTGTACGTCGACGAGGAGGAGCTGCGTACCGCCACCGCGCGCCTGCCGCTGCCTCCGGACGCGCCGGACTTCGAGCTGCCGGTGACGGTGGTCCTGTCGCCGATCCCGGCGCCCCTGCACGCGTACGTGCCGGACGACTCGGCGGACCACGCGCGCCGGCTCCTGCGCCGCGCGGAGAACGCCGACCGGCCGGACGCGGAGACGGCCGCACTCCTGTCGACCGCCTTCGCCCACCAGATCACGCAGGCCTTCGGGCGTCCGGGCCGGGCGGGGCGCGCGGGACTGTGCTTCGCGCTCTACGAGCACGCGTTCCTGCTGCGCGACGGCGCGGAGATCTCCCTCTGGGAGGTCGAACACACGGCCACGCCGGACGGACGGCACATGTGCGAGGTCTACGTCACGGAGGACGCGGCCCGGGACGCGATGGAGCGGCGGGCGGCGCAGGTTTCCTGAGGAAGGCCGAGGCCAGGAGTGTCTCAGGTGCCGGGCTCGGGCTCACACTTCACGGCGTGCAGCATGGGCACGCACTCCGGCGCGCATGATCCGGTACGAGCCACAAGTTCGCGCCCCAATGCGCGCCTCGGCACCGCTCCTTGAGCCGACGCCGTTCGTCGAACCACGCCGGTTGCCGCGCCAACGCCTCGCTGGGCTAACGCCCGTCGCTGAGCTGTCGAACCAGACCCGCGAACGCGGCCCTCTCCGCCGGGGTCAGTTCGACGGACTCCAACTGGGGGCCGGCCTGCCGCTGGTTCGGGAGGGCCTGCAGAGTGTGTCCGCGCCACAGGTCGGCTCCGGAGCGGGCGCGGCGCAGGAGGCGGACCAGGCCGAGCATCCAGACGACGGTGGCGAGCGCGAGAACGGCCACGCCCAGCGACTGGAGGATCGAGACGTGCTCATCGGGCATGCGCTCCAGTAGACACCACGGTCCGGGACTTTGGTCCCGGACCGTGATGTATCTCGCATGACACGCAGGGGGCGTGTTTACATCCCAGACGCTGCGAACAACTCACAGCGCGCCAAAGGGACATGTAGGCGGGCCGTAGCCCCCTCCGGGGGGTGCGGCCCGCCTACACTCCGTGTGGCCCGGAGTTACGCCGCGACCGGCTGCTTCGCCTTCGTGGCAGCCGTGGCGTCGCCGTCCGTCGCTCCGGCGGGCACGGCGCCCGGTGCCGGCTTGCGCATGCCCTTCAGTACGACGACCAGGGTGGCCGTGACGCACACGCCGACCGCGATGGCGATCAGGTAGAGCAAGGCGTTGCCGATCAGCGGGACCACGAAGATGCCGCCGTGCGGGGCGCGCAGGGTGGCGCCGAAGGCCATCGACAGCGAGCCGGTGATCGCTCCGCCCACCATCGAGGAGGGGATGACGCGCAGTGGGTCGGCCGCCGCGAACGGGATCGCGCCCTCGGAGATGAAGGAGGCGCCGAGGACCCAGGCGGCCTTGCCGTTCTCGCGCTCGGTCTCCGTGAAGAGCCTGCCGCGGATCGTGGTGGCCAGCGCCATCGCGAGCGGCGGGACCATGCCGGCGGCCATGACCGCGGCCATGATCTTCATCGCGGAGTCGCTCGGGTTGGACACGGCGATGCCGGCGGTGGCGAAGGTGTAGGCGACCTTGTTGACGGGCCCGCCGAGGTCGAAGCACATCATCAGGCCGAGCAGGGCGCCGAGCAGGATGGCGTTGGAGCCGGAGAGGCCGTTCAGCCAGTCGGTCATGCCCTTCTGCGCGGACGCGATGGGCTTGCCCACGACGACGAACATCAGGAATCCGACGATCGCCGAGGAGATCAGCGGGATCACCACCACCGGCATGATGCCGCGCAGCACCGCCGGGATGTTGATCCGCTGGATCGCCATCACCACACCACCGGCGAGCAGACCGGCGACCAGGCCGCCGAGGAAGCCCGCGTTGATGGTGGACGCGATCATGCCGCCCACGAACCCTGGGACGAGGCCCGGCCGGTCCGCCATGCCGTAGGCGATGTAGCCGGCCAGCACCGGGACCAGGAACCCGAAGGCCACCGCACCGATCTGGAACATCAGGGCGGCCCAGCTGTCGGTCTGCGTCCACACGAAGTGGTCCATGACCGACGGCGCCGACTTGATCTTGTAGCCGCCGATGGCGAACCCGAGGGCGATCAGGAGGCCGCCCGCCGCAACGAACGGGACCATGTAACTGACACCGGACATCAGCCACTTGCGCAGCTTGGTGCCGTAGCCCTCGCCGGAGTCACCGGCGCGCTCGACCGGCGTGCCGGCGCCCGAGGCGGCGCCCGCGGTCACCTCACCGCGCGCCGCCTCACCGCGCGCCGCCTCACCGCGCGCCGCCTTGCCGCGCACCTCGGTGATCAGCTCGCCGGGGCGGTTGATGCCGGCCTTCACACCGACGTCGACCGTCGGCTTGCCGGCGAAGCGTTCCTTCTCGCGCACGGGGACGTCGTGCGCGAAGATCACGCCGTCCGCCGCCGCGATGACGGCCGGGTCGAGCCGCGTGAACCCGGCCGAGCCCTGCGTCTCGACGACGAGTTCGACACCCGCGTCGCGGCCCGCGTTCTCCAGGGACTCGGCCGCCATGTACGTGTGGGCGATGCCGGTCGGACACGAGGTGACGGCGACGATCCTGAAGGGGCGCTCACCCTCGCGCTCACTCTC
>Ga0182007_10001196_pt1 | contig 14082 bp, 16 predicted proteins | sample Sormic07211113_1_FD_123023 | JGI IMG/M metagenome (GOLD analysis project Ga0182007, IMG submission 123023) | Rhizosphere microbial communities from Sorghum bicolor, Mead, Nebraska, USA - 072115-113_1 MetaG | ecosystem: Host-associated > Plants > Roots > Rhizosphere | place: USA: Nebraska... | reverse complement strand
TCGACCTGGGCTTCTTCCGGATCGGCAGCGACCGGCACACCCGTCAGAGCGGGACCTACGGCCTCACCACGATGCTGCGCGAGCATGTCACCTGCCACCGGGAAGAGATCGCGTTCTGCTACCCGGCCAAGGGCGGCACCGAACTCGTGAGGGCACTGGTGGACGACGATGCGCACGCCGTCGTACGAGCGCTGCTGCGCCGTCCGCGCGGTGGTGACCGGCTGTTCGTCCACCGGGAGCGGGGAGCCCTGCACGACCTGCGCGGCGAGGACCTGAACGAGGCCCTGCGGCGGCTGGCGGGCGCCGAGATCACCGCCAAGGACTTCCGCACGCCACGGTCCTCGCCGCCGTCGCCCTCGCCGTCCCCGCCGAGGAGGCGCGGGCCACCGCCGCCGCCCGGCGCCGGCAGATCGCCCGGGCCGTCCGGGAGGTGAGCCACTACCTCGGCAACACACCCGCCGTGTGCCGGGCCTCCTACATCGACCCCAAGGTCGTCGAACCGTTCGAGGAGGGCGAGACCATCGCCCCGGTGCTCACCCGGCTCGGCGAACACGGGGACTTCGGCCGTCCGGCCACCCAGGGCGCCGTCGAGGCGGCGGTGCTCGACCTGCTGTCCGGCTGAGCCGCCCGAGCCACCCGGGCGGAATGCGTCCTACGCTTTATTGCATGACCGAACAAGCAGCCCCCTACATCGCCCACCCGCGGATCATGGTGCTCGGAGTGCAGCCGGGCACGCCGCCGTTCCGGATCGTGGAGATCGACGGCGAAGTGGTCGGCGAGGCCAAGGCGGTCACCGACGTCCTGGAGGCCGCCGCCGCGTTCGGCATCACCGTCCACGACCTGGACGACCCGGACACGGTGCGCTGGGTGGGCGGCGACAAGTTCACCTGGAGGCTGCGTTAGCCTCCCGCCGTCCTCTTCTCGGCCTTGGGCCGCACCCGCTCCTTCGCGTGCACCGCGCGGTACAGCCGCCGCCCCACCAGCACATAGCCGATCAGCGCGCCCGTGGTGTTGAGGATCACGTCGTCGATGTCGAAGGCCCGTCCCTCGACCAGCGCCCCCTGGGCGAACTCCACCATCAGCATCACCACGGCGGTCAGCAGCAGGACCCGCAGCAGCCCGCGCGCCCGAGGCGCGAGAACGGGCACCAGGACGCCGAACGGGATGCCGAGGACCAGGTTCCCGCCGATCTGCTTCACGGCGTCCCGCAGACCCGGCTGGTCCAGATAGGCGCGCAGGGTGGTGCCCGGATGCAGATTGGTGTGCGCCATGGACACCGACGCGGGGGACGGTTCCAGGGTCAGCTTGGCCAGCACCACGGCGAACCCCACCATGACCCCGAAGGCACACAGCATCGCCAGCAGCCGCAGCGGCAGGGGCAGGACATGCCGCTCCCGAGGCGCCGCCCGCGACTCGGCCCGCCCGTTCTTAGCGGCCCTCCCGTTCGCCGCGGGTTTCCCCGCCTTCCCTGGCTTCTCCTCCTTCCCGGCCTTCCCAGCCTTCCCCGGCTTCTCCGCTTTCTGGGTCTTCCCCGTTTTCCCGGTCCCCGTTTTCCCTGTCCCCGTCTTCTCGGACTTGGTCATACGCAGGCGAAACGCTGAGCGCGGTCGCAAGGCTGCACGGGCCATCCCGGTCCTCCAGTCTTCAACTTCCCTGCGTTCTAGGGCGGTTACCCGCTCAGCCGCCGAGGATGCCGCCCCGTCGTTTCCCTTCCCGCCGCCGGGGCACTCCGGGCGGTGAGAGGAGGTGGCCCGTGAACCGGCGTACGGCACTTCTCGCCACGGCCGAGGTGCTGGCCTGGTGGGTCGGGCTCGCCCTGCTGTGGCTGGTCCTCATCAGCACCGTCGACACCCTGGAGCGCGTGGTCGGCGCTGCCGCCGCCGGCGCGGGCGCCCTCGCCGCCGCGGCCGCGCGACGGGCGGTGACGGGACGGTGAACGGCTGGACGGCGGCCGCGACCGTCCTGCTCGGCTGCGGACTGGGCACCGCCCTGTGGGGTGTGGCCACCGGCCCGCTGCGGCGCCGGGTGGTCGCCCAGAACCTGTCCACCGCCCTCGCCTGCCCCGGCCTGCTGCTCCTCTCCCAGGCCTACGGACGCCCCTCCTACGTCGACCTCGGTCTCGTCCTCGCCCTGCTCGGCCCGGTCGGCACCCTGGTCTTCGCCCGGCTGCTCGCCGACGAGCTCGCCGAGGACCCGCCGAGCGCCCGGGGTGTGACCTGGGCGGTCGCCGGCCTCGGGGCCGGTGCCGTGATCGCACTGTGCGTGGCCACCGGACCGAGCCGCGCCATGGTCAAACTGCTGGTGATCGGAGCGCTGCTGATCAGCGGAAACCTCCTCGCCTCGCGTGCCCTGTCCGGCGGATTCGGGGGAGCGGGCCGTGGCTGACGTGTCGATCGTCGTCGCGTTGCTGCTGATCGCGGCCGCGGCGACCGTGGCGGTCGCGACCCGCGACCCCGTGCGCCAGGCCCTCGTCCTGTCCGTCATGGGCGTCGTCCTCGCCGTCCTGTTCACCGTCCTCCAGGCCCCCGACGTGGGCCTGTCCCAGCTGGCCGTCGGCTCCGCGCTGACCCCGCTGCTGCTGATGCTCGCCGTCCGCAAGGTCAGACGGCGCGGCCAGGGCAAGGAACGGGAGCGATGACCCGGCGCGGGCGGACCTGGCTCCTGCTGGCGGCCGGCGCGGGCCTCGCCGCCCTGCTCGTCGCCGCGTGCCTGAAACTGCCGCACTTCGGCGGCGACCGGCACCCGTACGGCGACCGCGCGGTCCGCGCCTCCCTGGCACGGCACACCGCCAACACCGTCTCCTCGGTCAACTTCGACCAGCGCGCCTTCGACACCCTCGGCGAGATGACCATCCTGTTCGCCGCCGTCGTCGGCTGTGTGGTCCTGCTGCGCCAGACCCGCGACGAGCACCGCGCGCGGCCCGAACCCGCCGAGGTGGCCCTCCCGGTCCGCCGCTACGCCCTCGTCGTGCTGCCCGTCGCCCTGCTCAGCGGCCTCTACGTCGTCGCCCACGGCCAGCTCAGCCCCGGTGGCGGCTTCCAGGGGGGCGTCGTCGCCGCGACCGCCCTGCACCTGCTCTACCTGGGCGCCGACCACCGCGCCCTGGAACGCGTCCGCCCGGTCGGCGCCTACGAGGTCGCGGACGCCCTCGCCGCCTCCGCCTACCTCGTCACCGGCCTCGCCGGCCTCATCGGCGCCGGCGCCTTCCTGGCCAACACCCTCCTGCCCTACGGCACCTTCAACACCCTCTCCTCCGGCGGCACCGTCCCCCTGCTGAACGCGGCCATCGGCATGGAGGTGGCCTGCGCGGTGGTCGTCCTGCTCGCCCACTTCCTGGACCAGGCCGTCGAGATCGAGGAGGGGAGCGGGACATGAGCGGTGTGCTGAACGTGCTGCCCTACCTGGTCGCCGCCTGGGTCTTCCTGGCCGGCTGCTACGGCCTCGCCACCAGCCGCAACCTGATCCACGCCGTCGGCTGCCTCTCGGTCTGCCAGGCAGGCACCTACGTCCTGCTGCTCGCCGTCGGCTACCGCGACAACGCCACCGCGCCGGTGTTCTCCGACATCAAGCCCGGCTCCCGGCCGGTCGTCGACCCGGTCGTGCAGGCGCTCACCCTCACCGACATCGTCGTCGGCGCCACCGTCACGGCGTTGCTCCTGGCTGTCGTCATGCAGATCTCCAAACGCCACGGCACCGTAGACCCCGACGAACTCTCCGAGCTGCGCGGCTGATGAACGACCTGCTGCCCCTCCTCGTCGCCGTCCCCCTGCTCGGGGCCGCGCTCCTGATCGCCTGCGGCCGCCGGCTGCCCCGGATCGCGGCCGAGTCCGCCGCGTGCGCCGTCTCCGCCGCCACGGCCGGCCTCGCGATCACCCTGCTGCTGCACTCCTCGCCGCCGATGACCGAGTGGGTGGGCGGCTGGACGCCCGAGAACGGCAGGAGCGTCGGCATCGTCCTGGTCGGCGACGGCCCCGGCCTCGGCATGGCGGCGCTCGCCTCGGTATTGACCCTGGCGGCGCTGACGTACTCCTGGCACTACTTCGACGAGCCGCCGCGCCGCCACGCGGGCTCCTTCCCGGCGCTGCTGCTGCTCTTCCAGGGCGGCATGTGCGGTTTCGCGATCGCGGGCGACCTGTTCAACATGTTCGTCTGGTTCGAACTGATGAGCGTCACCGCCTACGCCCTGACCGGCACCCGTGTCGAGGAGGCCAAGGCCGTCCAGGGCGCCCTGGCCTTCGCCGTCGTCAACTCGCTGGGCGCGTACGCCATGCTGATGGGCATCGGACTGCTGTACGCGCGCACCGGCGAGCTGGCCCTGACCCAGATCGGCCGGGGCCTGGACGCGCACGGCGGACCCGACGCGCTGACCCTCGCCGGCTTCGTCCTCGTCCTGACCGGCCTGCTGGTCAAGGCCGCCGCGGTGCCCTTCCACCTCTGGCTGCCCGACGCGCACGCCGTCGCGCCCACCCCGGTGTGCATGCTGCTGTCCGGTGTCATGGTCGAACTCGGCGCGTACGGCGTCTGGCGCGTCCACGGCACGGTCTTCGCCGGACCCGGCGGAGTGCCCGCCCACGACTTCGAGCGGGCGCTGGTGGTGCTCGGCGTGCTGACGGCCGTGATCGGCTCCCTCATGTGCTGGTACCAGCGGCACATCAAACGGCTGCTCGCCTGCTCGACGATCGCCCACACGGGGCTGTTCCTCATCGGCCTCGGTGTGCTCAGGCCGGAGTCCGACGACGGGGTCGCGCTGTACATCCTCGGGCACGCCGGAGTGAAGGCCGCCCTCTTCGCCTGCACCGGCATCCTCCTGGACCGCCACGGCAGCGTCGACGAGCACGCCCTGCACGGCAGAGCCCGGAAACTGCGCACCGTCGCCGTGATGTACGCCGTCGGGGGCCTCGCCCTCGCCGGGCTGCCCCCGTTCGGCACCGCCCTCGGCAAAGCCGTCACCGAGGAGGCCGTCGGCATCCCGCTCACCGTGCTGTACGTCGCCGCCGGAGCGGTGACCGGGGGAGCGGTGCTGCGGGTCGCCGCGCGCGTCTTCCTCGGGCTCGGCCCCAAGCCCCCCGACCGCGCCCGCTACGAGACGACCGGCTCCGGCGAGCAGCCCGAGACCGGACACCGCATCAGCCGGGTCCCGGACACCATGCGGGTGGTGCCCGCCGTGCTGCTCGCCGCCGCCCTCGCCGTCGGGGTCGTCCCGGGCTTCGCCGACGTGGTCGCGCGCTCGGTCGGCGAAGCCGCCTCGGCGGGCGCGACCGGCTCCGTGGGGTGGACCCCGGCGGGTGTGCTGCTGGGCCTGCTGTCCACGGTCCTCGCCGTCGGCCTGGCCGCGCTCGCCGTCACCCGCCCGAAACTGCTGTCCGCCCCCGACCGGGCGCTGCCCCTGCGGCGCCTCCAGTCCGGGCACGTCGGGGACTACGTGACCTGGGTGCTGGTCGGCGCCGTGCTGTTCGGCGCGCTCGCCCTGCCGGGGGTCCTGGGCACCTGATCAACCGCCGTAGGAGACCCGCACCTCCTTGAAGCCGAGGGAGTGCAGCAGGCCTTCGAGCATGCCGGTGGCGTTGGTCTCAGCCCGCTTGGTAAGTTCGCTGTCCTTGGCGGCCTCGCCGATGTGCTTGACGGCGAGCTTCTGCACGGCCTGTTCGCTGTTGGGGTTGTCGGAGAAGAAGTCGCCGAGGCGGTCGAGGAGGCCGCGCTGCTTGGAGACCGCGTAGGAGCGGTCCGGGTCGAGGGCCGGTTTGCCGAGGGCCGCGTGCGGCAGCCGGAGCGCGGCGGACGTCCGGTCGCCGTTGACCGTCACGTCGTCCTCGCCGACCTTGCCCAGGTCGACATAGGCGTCCACGGTGCCCGCCCCGACGTACAGGACACGGGAGCCGCGGATCGCGTCGGGCAGGAACTTGGTGTCCTTCTCCAGGTCCACGACGACCTGGAAGTTGCCGGAGGCGGCGTCGTAACGGCTCATGTCCTGGATGGACTGGAGCAGTGCGGGGCCCGAGCGGTCGTGCGTCTGAGTGCCGAACAGGTCCTTGAGGCCCGGCAGCACGCTCAGCCGGATCCCGGCGAAGAACACCACGAGCACCAGCACGACGGCGCTGACCGCCTTGGCCCAGCCGGGCATGCGCCTGGACGCGCGCCTGAGGGGAGTCGTCATGGCGTCGGTCCTCCTTTCCACCCCTTACCCATGCCCGCCGAATTCCCTTGCAGACCGACGCGTTGGCCGATTGATGCCTCTGTCGGACGCGGAGGGGCGCACTAGCGTGGGAACACTGTCCCTACCGGCCCGCCTGGAGTCCCGGATGAGCACAGACAGCACGTCCCCCTCCCGTTGCCCGATGCACCGCCTCGACCTCCCGGAGCCGGGCCCGCCCCGGCCCACCGTCCTCGCCACCGGCACCCCGGTCTGGCTGGTGACGCGGTACGCCGAGGTGCGTCAGGTGCTCATGGACCCCCGTTTCGACCGCGGTTCCCTGCACGCGCCGGACGCCCCGCCGCTGCTGACCGTGCCGAACCTGCTGGACGACCCGAACGGGATGGTCAACCTGGACGGCGAGCCGCACCGACGGCTGCGCTCCACCGTGCAGCGGGCCTTCACCCCGCGCGCGATCTCCCGCTGGCGGCCCTGGGTGGCCTCGGTCGTCGACGCGCTCCTCGACGACTTCGCCGAGCGGGAGCGACCCGCCGACATCATCGAGGGGTTCACCCGCCCGCTGCCCGTCTCGGTGATCTGCCGGCTGATGGGCCTCGACCACCTGGACCGCGAACGCATCCGCCACTGGGCCGACCACGCCCTGTCCGGCGGCGCGCACACCCGCGAGGAAGTCGTCGCCGCCATGGGCGAGTTCGGGGCGTTCGGCGCCGAGCTGATCGCCGAGCGGCGCAGGAACCCCGGTGACGACCTGGTCAGCAGCCTGGTGGTGGCCGCCGACGGACTCGGCATCGACGAGCGGCAGCTGGTGCGGCTGGCGATCGGGCTGGTCGTGGCCGGGCACGAGACGACCATGACCGCCCTCGGCAACCTCGTCGTCTACCTCCTGACCGACGCGCGGGACGCCTGGTCCGGACTGGCCGCCGACGAGGAGACGGCCGCCGGCGCCGCCGAGCAGCTGCTGCGCGCCGTCCCGCTCAGCGAGGGCCGGGTGCTGCCCGGTCTGATCCGCCGGGCCGTCGAGGACACCGAGGTCGGTGGGGTGACCATCCCGGCCGGCAGCGTGGTCGCCGCGCAGACCAACTCCGCCGGCCGTGACCCGGCGGTCTTCCCGCCCGGACCGCCGGACCCCTTCACCCCGCTGAGTGCACCCACGGTGATCTTCGGCGCCGGCCCCCACCACTGCCTCGGCGCCTGGCTCGCCCGCCTCGAACTCGGCCTGGCCCTGCACCGCCTCGCCGTCCGCTTCCCCGGCCTGCGCGCCGAGTTCACGCCCGAGACGATCGAGTGGCGGGAGGGCCAGATGACGCGGAGCCCGAAGCGGCTGCCGGTGTCCTGGTGAACCTTCGGTGAGCAGGGTGAACACCCGTCAGTGAGGACGCAGTTCACGGTCGCCCGACGGCCGCGACCACCACACCCCCTCGCCGTGGGTGAGCCCCGGCAGCCGCAGCTCGACCTCGCGCACCCGCCGGGCGGGCAGCTCCCCGGTGACCAGCCAGCCGGTCGACCCGCCCGTGGTGCCCGTGAACTCGGCACCGAGGGCGGCGAGTCGAGCCGTCACCGGGGTGAGCGAGTCGGGCGGCAGCTCCGCCTCGAAGGCGTGGCAGGGCTCGTACAGCCTGGTGCGCGCCTGCTCCAGGGCCCTGCGCAGGACGACCGGTGTCAGCCTGCGGAAGTCGGCGGCGGTGCTCAGGACGGAGCTGTAGCCGGACCGGATCAGCGTGACCCGGTAGTCCGTGACCGGCGCGCCGGACAGCCCGCTCGACATGCTCGCGTGCACGGTTTCTTCGACGGCCTGGTGGAAGGCGCGGGGCAGGGCGCCGAGTTCCGTCTCGTACGTGAACACCGCACCGGAGTCCCGCGGTCCCGGCTCGACGCGCAGCCCGACCGTCGCCCAGTAGCGGGTGCCGAGGTGCCACGGCATCTCCGCGCAGGCCTCGCCCGACCCGCGCGGACGCTCCAGGAACCGCACCCGGCCCGGCTCGAAGTCCGCCTCGATGCCGAAGTCCTGGGCGAGCGTCGCCGCGAGCACCTCCATCTGGACCTCGCCATACAGGAGCAGGGCCGTGGCACCCCCGGCGGCGGGCCGGGCGTGGATCAGCGGATCCTGGTCGGCGAGGGTGAGCAGGGCCCCGCGGAGGGCAGCGGCCTGGTCGGGACGGCGGGAGCGGGCCAGTGTCTCCAGCGTCGGAGGGGCGAACTGCGCGGTGCGGTCCGTGAGGTCGCCCAGCCGGTCGCCGACCCGGACCGGTCCCACACCGGTGATCGCCGCGATGTTCCCGGCGGTGAGGGTGGCGTCGTGGCCGACGACATCGAGGCGGCCGGCTCGTCCGGCGACCTCGGTGGTCCGGCCGTCGGCCTCCCGCCGCAGGAAGGTCAGACGCTGACGGGGCCGCACCTCGCCGTCGTACAGGCGCAGATACGCGGTCCGCTCGCCGCCCGGTCCCGGCCGTACGGCGAACACCGTGCCGCGCGGCTCGCCGACGGTGGTGGCCGGGGCGGGCGGGATCAGCCGGACCAGGCTCTCGACGAGCTCGGTGACCCCTTGGCCGCCGATGGCCGAGCCGAAGTGGACCGGGTGGAACGAGCCGTCGGCGGTGCGCTCGGCCAGCGCCTTGCGCAGGTCGTCCGGCGTCGGCTCGGGGCCGTCCACCAGCGCGCCGAGGATGTCCGGGTCGACCTCGGCGAGCGCCTCCGCCAGATGCGGGTCGCCGGCCGGACGGGGCGTCACGCGGGCGGCTGGTGTGCCGAGGGCCGTCACGTCGGAGAGCGGGGCGACGCACGGGGTCAGCCTGCGCCGGATGTCGGCGAGCAGGGACTCGGAGCGGGCACCCGCGCGGTCGATCTTGTTGACGAAGATCAGGGTGGGCAGCCGCAGCCGCCGCAGCGTCCGCATCAGCACCCGCGTCTGCGCCTGTACGCCCTCCACGGCGGACAGCAGCAGGACCGCGCCGTCGAGGACCTCCAGGGCGCGCTCGACCTCGGCGATGAAGTCGGAGTGACCCGGGGTGTCGATGAGGTTGATCCGGGTGTCGCCGACCGTGAAGGAGGCGACGGCCGAGCGGATGGTGATGCCGCGCCGCCGCTCGATCTCCCCGTCGTCCGTACGGGTGTCACCGGCGTCGACGCTGCCGAGCCGGTCGATCGCCCCGTGGTCGAACAGCAGACGCTCGGTGAGGCTGGTCTTACCTGCGTCGACGTGGGCGAGAATGCCGATGTTCAGGGTGTGCATGCGGGATCGAGTCCTCGGGAATCGCGGTCCGGAAGGGGCGCTGGGTGATTCCGAGGAGTCGGCGCATGAGGTCTCCTGAGGTGTGGGAACTCGGTCGCCGCCATCATGGCGCCGGAGCGGCCGCACGGCGCAACCGATTTTCCGCGGCAGTGGCCCGAAGCCCCGGTCATGATCATGCGAGGAGCGGATCGTGCGAGACATCTCCGTGTTCAGCGGCAGTGCCCACCCCGACCTGGCCGCCGAGGTCTGTGCCCACCTCGGCGTCCCGCTCAGCCCCACCCGCGTCAGCCGGTTCGCCAACGACTGCCTGGAGGTGCAGCTGCAGGCCAACTGCCGGGAGCGGGACGTCTTCCTGATCCAGCCGCTGGTCCGCCCGGTCCAGGAGCACCTCGTCGAACTGCTGCTGATGTGCGACGCGGCGCGCGGGGCGTCGGCGGCGCGGATCGCCGTCGTCATGCCGCACTACTCCTACGCCCGCTCCGACAAGAAGGACGCCCCTCGTATCTCGTTGGGCGGGCGGCTCGTCGCCGACCTGATGGTGGCGGCGGGCGCGAGCCGTGTCCTGACCATGACGCTGCACTCGCCGCAGGTCCATGGCTTCTTCTCGGTGCCGGTCGACCATCTGCACGCCCGGCGCGAACTCGCCGCGCACTTCCGGCGCTACGACCTCTCCCGCACCACCGTCGTCTCACCGGACCTCGGCAACGCCAAGGAGGCGGCGGCGTTCGCCCGGATGATCGGCGCCCAGGTGGCGGCGGGTGCCAAGCAGCGGTTCGCGGACGACCGGGTCTCCATCAGCTCGGTGATCGGCGAGGTCGCGGACCGTGACGTCATCATCCTCGACGACGAGATCGCCAAGGGCAGCACGGTCCTCGAACTCCTGGAGAGGCTGAGGGAGATGGGCCCGCGTTCGATCCGGGTGGCGTGCACGCACGGCCTGTTCGCGGACGGCGCGCTCAAGCGGATCGGCGAGCAGCCCGACGTCCTGGAGATCGTGTGCACCAACACGGTGCCGGTCCGGGAGGAGGAGCGCACCGAGAAACTGCGCGTCCTGTCCATCGCCCCGGCGCTCGCCGAGGCGGTGCGCCGCATCCACAACGGTGAGTCCGTCAGCGCTCTGTTCGACGCGCCACGGAGCGAATAGACATGAGGTAGCGAGCAACGCTCGGCATCACAGGGAGGCTCAGGAAGGGTCGCAGTGGCGAAGGCGAAGTTCGAGCGGACCAAGCCGCACGTGAACATCGGCACCATCGGTCATATCGACCACGGGAAGACCACGCTCACGGCGGCCATCACCAAGGTGTTGCACGACAGGTTTCCCGATCTGAACCCGTTCACGCCGTTCGACCAGATCGACAAGGCTCCCGAGGAGCGGCAGCGCGGCATCACGATCTCCATCGCCCATGTCGAGTACCAGACCGAGCGCCGGCACTACGCGCACGTCGACTGCCCCGGGCACGCCGACTACATCAAGAACATGATCACGGGCGCGGCCCAGATGGACGGCGCGATCCTGGTCGTCGCCGCCACGGACGGACCCATGCCGCAGACCAAGGAGCACGTCCTGCTGGCCCGGCAGGTGGGCGTGCCCTACGTCGTCGTCGCCCTCAACAAGACCGACATGGTCGACGACGAGGAGATCCTGGAGCTCGTGGAGCTGGAGGTGCGCGAGCTGCTCACCGAGTACGAGTTCCCGGGCGACGACGTCCCCGTGGTCAGGGTCTCCGCGCTCAGGGCCCTGGAGGGCGACGAGCGGTGGGCCCAGTCGGTGCTCGACCTCCTCGACGCGGTCGACACGGCGGTCCCGGAACCCGAGCGTGACGTGGACAAGCCGTTCCTCATGCCGATCGAGGACGTGTTCACCATCACCGGCCGGGGCACCGTCGTCACCGGCCGGATCGAGCGCGGGGTGCTGCATGTCAACCAGGAGGTCGAGATCATCGGCATCCACGAGCAGAAGACCAAAACGACGGTGACCGGCATCGAGATGTTCCGCAAGCTGCTCGACGAGGGCCGGGCCGGCGAGAACGTGGGGCTGCTGCTGCGCGGCGTCAAGCGCGAGGACGTGGAGCGCGGGCAGGTCGTCATCAAGCCCGGCACGGTCACCCCGCACACCGAGTTCGAGGGGCAGGCCTACATCCTGTCCAAGGACGAGGGCGGCCGGCACACGCCGTTCTTCGAGAACTACCGCCCGCAGTTCTACTTCCGCACCACCGACGTCACGGGCGTGGTGACGCTGCCGAAGGGCACCGAGATGGTCATGCCGGGCGACAACACCGGCATCCATGTGGTGCTGATCCAGCCCATCGCCATGGAGGAGGGCCTGAAGTTCGCGATCCGCGAGGGCGGACGGACGGTCGGGGCCGGACAGGTCACCCAAGATCCTGAAGTGACGGTCATAACGACCCGGACGTGGCCTCGGGCTGTCCCAGGGCCGCGTCCAGCGTCGCATGGGCGGGCAGCAGGCGGGTCAGCCCGGTCACCCGCATGATGCGCAGGGTGAGCGGATGGGTGCACACCAGCCGCAGCTCCCCGTCCTGGTCGAGAAGCCGGGCGCGGGCCCGGTACACCAGGCGCAGCCCGGAGCAGTCGAAGAAGTCGACAGCCCGCAGGTCGATCACCAGCCGGACGTTCGGGTGTGCCGTCACCCGGTCGAGGTAAGGGGCGATCTCCATGGCCGCGGCGATGTCGATCTCGCCGCGGAACTCCAGCACCGTGTGCCCCCGGTCCTGCCGGACACGCAGATGCCGGGTGAGCGGCGCCGGTTCCTGCTCCACTGCGACATCCCCTCCACCCTCTTCGACACTGCGGGACTGCAGGTCACCGGGGGCGGGGTTGACGACGTTCTGTGAGCCTGAGAGCGCGGTCCCGTCCCCGGGGTCCCGAGTGGGCGCAAAAGATTGCCCCGCCCTGCAAGTTACCCTCGATAGAGTGAATTTGAGCATGTTCGATTGACATATGTCTTCGAATTGCGATGAAGCCTTACGGCAGTGCGTGCCAGGCCTTGGTGAGCGACTGCCGGAACTGCTCGGTCTGGTGCGCCGTGAGATCCCGGACCATCCGCTCCTCCAGCTCCCGCACCGGCCCCGCGTGTCGCTCCAGCAGCTCGCGCCCAGCGTCGGTGAGCAGGATCAGCAGCTCCCGGCGGCTGTGCGGATTGCGCTCCCGCCGCACCAGCCCGCGCCCCTCCAGTGACCGTACGAGATCGGCGATCGACTGCGCGGTGACGAACGAGTCCCGGGCGAGCTGGGCGGCCGACAGTCCGTCGTGCCGCTCCAGCACGGTGAGGGCCGTGTACTGCAGGGCCGTGATACCGGACGGCTTGACCAGCTCGTCCAGGTGGGAACGGACCACGAGTTCCACCTGTTTGACCATGTAGAGCAGGGAAGGGGACGCCTTGGTCGCCTGGGAGTCCAGCATGGATCCAGCGTAGGTCATTGACAGGAAACCTGTCCGTAACGACACTGCGGACCAACAGGAATCCTGTTTGTTGAAATCTTGGCGAAGAGGCTGAGGAGCGGTGATGACCACCTTCGAGATCGAACCCGGACGGCTGTTCATCGGGGGGCAGTGGCGCGACGCCGCCGACGGAGCGCGCACCGAGGTGGTCGACCCGTCCCGGGGTACGGTCGTCACCACCGTCGCGGAGGCGGGCGCCGCCGACGTGGACGCCGCCGTGCGCGCGGCACGCGAGGCCTTCGACGGCGGCGCCTGGTCCGGGCTGAGCGGCCGGGAGCGCGGCCGGATCCTCCAGCGCGTCGCCGACCTGATCCGGGAGAACGCGGACGACATCGCCCGCCTGGAGAGCCTGGACGTCGGCAAGCCCATCTCGCTGTGCCACGCCGTCGACGTGACGAACGCGGCCAACGACTACGAGCACTTCGCCGCTCTCGCCCACTCCCTGGACGGCTCCGTCCGCGACACCCCCATGAACGCCCTCGCGTACGTCAAGCGCGAGCCGCTCGGTGTCGTCGCCGCGATCACGCCCTTCAACTTCCCGCTGATCCTCGCCGGTTCGAAGATCGGCCCGGCGCTCGCGGCCGGCAACACCATGGTCCACAAGCCCGCCGACGAGACCCCGCTCAGCGCGCTCTACATGGCCCGTCTCTTCCAGAAGGCCGGCGTCCCCGACGGTGTGGTCAACGTCGTCACCGGCACCGGTCCGGTGACCGGCGAGGCACTGCTGCGCCACCGCGGCATCGACAAGGTCGCCTTCACCGGTTCCACCGCCATCGGCCGCCATGTGGCGAGCGTGGCCGGCGAGGCCCTCAAGCCCGTCACCATGGAACTCGGCGGCAACGCGGCGCACATCGTCTTCGAGGACGCCGACCTGGAGAAGGCGGTCGGCGCGGTCATCAAGGCGTTCGTCTTCAACACCGGCCAGTTCTGCATGGGCGGCCCGCGCCTGCTGGTCTCCCGGCCCGTGTACGGCACCCTCCTCGGCATCCTCGCCGACGCCGTGCCCGGCGTCCCGGTCGGCGACCCGCGCGACCCCGAGACCGTCGTCGGCCCGATGGCGGGGGAGAAGCACCTGAAGAAGGTCGAGGAGTACGTCGACCTCGCCCGCAAGGAAGGCGCCCGGATCGTCGCCGGCGGCGAGCGGCTGGACCTCGACGGCGGGTACTACTACAAGCCCACCGTCATCGCCGACCTCGCGAACGACTCCCGGGTCGTCCAGGAGGAGATCTTCGGCCCCGTCCTG
>Ga0182007_10001195_pt1 | contig 14108 bp, 11 predicted proteins | sample Sormic07211113_1_FD_123023 | JGI IMG/M metagenome (GOLD analysis project Ga0182007, IMG submission 123023) | Rhizosphere microbial communities from Sorghum bicolor, Mead, Nebraska, USA - 072115-113_1 MetaG | ecosystem: Host-associated > Plants > Roots > Rhizosphere | place: USA: Nebraska... | reverse complement strand
GCAGTGGCTCAGGCTCACCTGGCACTCGGCGGCGATGCGCAGCGCGCCGACCACGCAATGGTCGAGCTCGACCCGCGTGCCCTTCGTCTCGACGATCAGGCTGGGCGCGCCGGGCTGGGCGGCGCTGCCGTCGCTCTTCAGCGTCGACCCCGGCACCAGCGTGCAGTGCAGCAGCCGCAGCGTGTTCGGGCCCTGTCCGTTGGCGGTGGCCGCCAGGTGCAGCGCCGCGCCGCTGATGACCAGCCCGTTGAGCGTCAGCTCGGAGCCGGCAGCGCCGCTGATCTTCAGTTCGCCCGCCAGCTGCAGGACCGGCCGCGTCTGGTCGGCGGCCCGCAGTTCGACGACCGCGTCGGCCGCCAGCGCGACCGACGGTGTCTCGGCCCAGGTCGCGCTGCTCGGGAACTGCGCCGCGCCCCCCGCGCTGACGGCGCCGAACGCGGCCTGCACGCTGCCGTTCGCGGCCTGGACCTCGACCACCGGTTGGAGGCCGAGCGAGAGCGTCGACAAGCGCTCGTATTCGCCGCCGCCGAGGTCCGCCTCGGTGGCGCGATGGAACCATACCGCCAGCGGCCTGGATGGCGCGGCGGCGAAGGCGATGCGGCCGCGCTGCGGATCGATCAGCACGCTGCCCGCGGCCGGCACGTGCGCCCACTGGGTGCCGGCGGCATCGAGGTCCGACAGATCGGCCGCCAGCAAGGTCGTGCCGGCGGGCAGGCCGGCGATGAAGAGCGACGCGTCCGGTCCGTGGAAGTCCGCCATGCCGGAAGCCAGCGCGCGGCGGCTGATGGCCACCGGCAGGTTCGATTCGCGGGCCAGCGGCGCATCGGCTGGCAGCGGCTGCGGGCGGTTGAAGAGCTGCGTGTCGGCGCCGAGCGGATCGAAGAAGAAGCGCAGGTTGTCGCGCGCGAAGGCCGTGGCCTGCGACAAGCCGACGCTGCGCTGGGTCCACAGGTGGATGCCGACGTTCGGCAGGTTCCAGCGGCCGCCGCAGCCGAGCCCGCGCACCTCGACCCCGTGCGCCGCGCCGTCGAAAGGCGAGCCGATCCGTTCGAGCAGGGGCTGGCCGCGCAGGTCGACCGTGCCGCCGGCGCCCGGCCGGACGTGCTTCACGCACTGCGTGGCCGCCAGCCCGAGGAAGTATTCGACGACATGCGCATCCCAGCCCGTGACGTCGCGGGCCAGCCGCTCGAGCACGGTGACCGTGCCCTTGCCGCGCCGCAGGTTGATGGTGTTGGCCACCTCGGCGCGCGGGCTGCTGACGGTGGCGGCCACGCCGTTGAGTTGCCGGTAGCCGATCAGGTCGCCGATGTAGGGCACGACCCAGTCGGCGCAGGTCTCGATGAACTGGTCGTCGTAGAGCTGCGCCAGGTCTTCCTGCAGCACCTGCACCTGTTCCGCCAGCACGTCGAGCAGGCGCGCCAGCGCACCGCCCTGGTCGGCGTCGCGCAGCCGGTAGATCGCGGGCAGCAGCTGGAGGAGGGCGGCGCCGTCGAGTGTCATGGAGGTGCCTCCGCCCAGGTTGCGACCAGGTCCAGCGGCCTCGGGTCCAGCGTCAGCAATTCGGCCGCCAGGACACTCGCGTCGGAGCCGACCTGGGGCAGCGCCGCATCGATCTGCGCGTTCTCGCGCAGCACGGCCAGGCGCGCCGCCGGCACGAAGAGGGCCGTGTCGGTGCGCCGGAGCGCGCTCACCTGCACCGCCACCACGCCCGGCACGCCCTGCAGCAGCGCGATGACCTCGCTGCGCGCCACCGCCTGTCCGAAGCCGCGGCGCGCGAACGAGAACGCATCGCGCGCCGCCTGCTGCGCGGCGGCCAGCACGGCGTCCATGTCGCGGGCCGGATCGATCATCAGGTTGGCGCTGAAGGTGAAGGCGCCGCGCCGGTAGCTGCTGAGCCTGACCGGCACGTTCGGCTCGGCCGCATCGCCGATCGCCGAGAGCAGGTGGCCGAAGACCGCGCCCCCCGATTCCACGTCGGCACCGTCGATGCCGGCCACCGTGAGGAAGACGCCGCGGGTCTGTCCGAACCAGGTCCAGGTGGCGCGCGCCTTGGCGATGCCGCCGAAGGCGCGGGCGAAGTCCTCGTAGTCCTGCAGCGAGACGATGCGCCCGAGCGTGCTCAGGCCGAGCGCGGCGTTGGCGCGGATGTCGTCCGCGGTCTCGGCGTCGGCGCCGCCGGTGGCGGGCGTGGGATTGGTGACGCCCTGCACGCCGAGCGGGCGCGTCTGCAGCAGCGTGAGCTGGCCGGCGCCGACATTGCCGACCGCGCCGATGCCCTTGCGGTAGCTGGCCACGATGTTCTCGGTGCCGGTCGGAGGCCGCGCGCCGTGGCTGCCGTCGCCGAAGCCGACGACGGTGCTGCCGTCGTCGTCGAGGCGGGCGACATAGACGCGGTCGCGGGGCCCGCTGCCGAAGAAGTCGTGGACCTCGCGCCACTGCACGCCGTTCACGCGCAGTGCCAGGGTCGATGCCACGCCGCTGGGCGTCGCCGCGCTGACATGGGTGAGCGGCGACTGCCGCAAGGTGAAGCGCTGCGATGGCACGGCGGCATTGCCGCTGCCGAGCACCTCGCTCACCGCGCTGCCGTGCGTGGCGGCTGCCACGTTGCCGTTGATCGTGACGGTCTTGCGCACATAGGCCTGGGTCAGCGCGCTGACCAGGGTCAGGCTGGTGCCGCCGTCGGCGCCGATGGCGTGCGCCACCGACTGGATCTGCACCATCTCGCTCGCCAGGTTGCCGGGGGCATCGGCGAGCTCGCCGCTGACGATCAGCCGCTGGCCGGCATGGAGGCCGTCGACCCAGGTGTCGAGGTCGATCTGGCTGTCGGCGGGCAGCGGGTCCTCGTTCGGCAGGCGGGCCAGGGGCAGGGCCTCGCTCTCGGCCTGCAGGGTGGCGCCGCGGTAGCTGCTGAAGCTCGGGTAGGCGATCGACACCGGCCCGCTGTCGCTCTGGCCGACCACGGACAGCCGGAGTTGGGTCACCTTGCCGGTCATCGTGTATTTGGCGATGCCGTGCTCGGCCACGCCGTCGACGTTGGCGACCACCCAGTGGTCGCCCTGGGCATCGCTCCATCTCAGCGCGGCGAAGCTGGGGGCCGCATCGCCGCCCGGTGCAATGCGCGGATAGCTGGCGTCGAGCAGCGGGTCGAGCACGTCGGCGGGCGGCACCCAGTCGCCGCCCGCCACGTACTCGTCCGAATACTGGCCCGAGATGGCGGCCGGCAGGCTGCGCGGGTCGGGTGCGTTGTAGCCGAAGAGCGAAGCTTTCGTACGCAGCGCGTAGATGCTCGGTGCGACCGGCGGCGACCAGGCCGCGAGGGTCCGGAACAAGTGCCTGAGCTTGAGCCCGAAGCGCCAGCCGAAGACCTTCAGGTCGTCGGCGCGCGCGACGAAGGGCACATGCGCCGACAGCGCCTGCTGCGTGACGAAGGACCAGTTGCGCGGCGCGGCGAAGGTGGCCGTGATGTGCAGCGGCACGGTGTCGGCCCGCAGCGATTCGAAGGCGATCCGCGGGCGCCGCGGGCGCGGCGGAGGTGGCGCCGGTGCCGGCACCTGGGCCCCCGAGATCGCCGGTCGCAGCGTCACGCGGGTCTGCTGCTCGGCCGCCATCGGCGTCACGCCAGCCACCGTGCGCAGCACCGGGCGGCTGCCCGCGTCGCTGGGTGCGACGACCACGCTGTCGCCGGGCTTGAGCCCCGATGACACGCCGCTCAACAGGACTTCCGTCGTGTCGGCGTCCACCGTCTGGGCCAGGCTGAGGCTGGGGCGGAACGCATTCCATTCGACCCTGGCCGGGACGGCCTCGAGGGTCTCGAAGGTCTGCGGCAGGCCGCCGGGCAGGGGAATGCTCTGCACCCGCGTGCCCGCCGGAACCTCGACCGCCGTCGGCGCCGCGCCGGGCGCCTGCATCAGCGTGAAGGCGAGCCAGGTGCTCGCGGCCACGCCGGGCTGAGGCACATAGCCGACCAGTTCCGCCAGGCCCGCGAGCGATCGCCGCTCGGTGGCGGTGCGCAGGAAGGATTCGTTGGCGATGCGCTCCTGGTAGAAGCTGAGCACGTCGGCGACGCTGGCCCAGGCGTCGATCAGGCCGAGCGTGAAATCGCCGGGGTCGCGCGTGCGCAACTCGGGCAGGGTGCCCAGGCGCGCCTGCATGCTCTCCTTGAAGAGCGGCTGCGTTCCGACCCGGTAGCCGATCGCCGACAGGCCGGCGCGGTTGGCCACCGGCGCGGGCGTCTGCGGCGACGTGCCGGCGCAGGCGCCGCAAGCGTCCAGTTCGACGTTCATTTTCCACCCCTCACCGCGAAGCTGAACACGCCACGCTCCGGAAAGTCCGGGTTGTTGTCCAGCCGGGCCACCTCGAGCCGCCCGATCGGCAGCACGCCGGCGTCCAGTGCCGCGCGGCCCGGCTCGCCGCGCCGCTGGAAGGTCGTGATCTGCACCGATTCGACGCCGTCGATGGCCATCGCCGCCGCATAGAGCGGACTCGAATACACGTCCTGCCCGATCCGGAAGTTGTCGGGGTGGAAGAGCCCGAGCCGCCCGTCCGGCCGCACGCGGCTGTTGAAGACTTCCGACAGGGCCTGCGCGACCTCGGCGCGGAAGTAGTCGGGCCGCACGCGGACCTCCATCGCGATGTCGAGCGGCACGGCGATCGGGGCCTCGATCTCCAGGTCGTGTCCGGCCATGCGCAGGCTGTCGAGCGACTGCGCGAGCCGGGCCTGCGACGCCGCATCCAGTGCGCCGCCGCCGAAGGGGTCGACGGTGACGAAGACGCTGCGCCAGCTGCCGGTCCAGCGCATCGTGGCGGCCGCGCTCTGCACGCCGGGCAGCTGCGCGGCCAGGCGGGCGTAGTCGTCGGTCGTGACCGCGCGCTGCTGCGTGCGCAGCGCATACGGCGCGTTGGCGCGCACCGAGGCGATGCTCTCCGGCTCGCTGCCGCCGCTTGCCGGCAGCGGCTGGCGAACGCCGACGATGGCCGGGTCGTCGGTCACGATGCGCACCAGCGTGCCGGCGCCGACATTGCCGGCGCTGCCGGTGCCGACGCGGTAGCTCGCGCTGAACGTCGTGCCGGACGCGGGACGGCGGCCGTGGCTGCCGTCGCCGAAGCGAAGCCACCCCACGCCCGCGTCGTCGGGCTCGACGACGAAGTGCGGATCGTCCGCATGGCTGCCGAGCAGGTCCTGCTGCGCGAACCAGTCGACCGACAGGCCTTCAAGCTGGCCGGCGAGCTGGATCGCCGGCGCGGCGCCCGCGGCATCGGGCTGCTGCAGCGCCGCGGCCGAGGCGGTGACATCGGTGGGGTCGAAGGGCACTGTCCAGGTGAGCGGCGACCGCGCCAGCCGCGGCCTGAAGCGCGGCGGCACCGGCTCGCGACGGGCGGCGCTGCACATCGCGCCGCTCGCCGCCGGCGCGCGGAACAGGGTCGGCGCGGGCACCTCGCCGATGGCCTCGGCCGCCGCGAGACGCTGGCCATGGTCGGCCATCACGATGTTGCCGCGGGCGACGCTGATGTCGCTCACGTCGCTCTCCGTGTTGTCCTTCGCGATGCGGGCCGAGAGGCAAAGTGGAAAGGCCAGCGCGTCGCCGGCGGCCCATGCGATCTGCGTGACGGGCTGCTTGTACAGCGGGTCCTGCAGCGGCTGGCCCTTGGCATCGTCGACCGAGACGCTGACGAGCCGCACCGCCTGGCGGTGGGTCGGGTCCGCGTCCGCGGCCAGGCCGGTCTCGGGCCCGAGCACTTCCTCGAACACCAGCACGTCGCCCGGCTTCAGGTTCGGGAAGCGGCCGCGCAGGGTTGCCCGCGTCGCGCCCCGGGGCAGCGCGCAGCGCCGGTCGCCCCAGGTGTGGAAGCCGATCTGCTGATGGGCCTGGAACAGCGTCGCGGCCTGGGCCGTCTCGAACACGACCGGAAGACCCGCCAGCGCGGCGGCGTAGCCGGCCCTGGCGACCACCGGCGCAGCGCCCGCCTTGCCGCCGAGGACCGGCGTGTGCGCCGGCAGCGCCACGTTGTCGGCCTGCACCTGCACCTGCACCCAGGCGCGGGCGCTGCAGCCTTCCTGCATGAAGTAGTCGACCAGCCGCGCATGGCGGCGCACCGAGGTCCGCAGCCGTGCCGTGCCCAGGTAGGCCTCGGTCGCCACGGCGTCCTGCTGGTAGCTCAGGTAGTCGCCGACGTAGGCCAGCATCTCGACCAGCGCGACGCCGAGGTCCGCCACGTGGCTCTCCTGCCAGCCGGGCACCTGCGTGGCGAGGCGGTCGAGCATGAGCTGGCGAAAGCCCGCGTAGTCCTTCGCCAGGTAGTTGAGCTCCGGCACCGTGGCCACGGCGGGCGCGCAGGCAGTCGACGACTGGCAATCGAAGGGCGATGGGCAATCCACCTTGAACGAGAACTGCGCCGACGCCAGCACCGGGTCCATGCCCGTCATCGGCAGGCCGCTGCCGTCCGGTTGCACGAGCTGCAGCGTGTAGGTCGAGAAGTCGCCGGGCTGGTCGACGTGCAGCACCAGCACGTTGTTGTCGTAGGTGGGCGGCCGGTCGACCACGATGCCGGTGAAGCGCTCGCCGCCGCTGATGCGCACGTTGGCCGCCGTGATGCCCGCGGGCGCGGGAGCGCGCAGGAAGTGCACGCGCAGGCCCTGCTGGAACTGCGCGCCCACGTCCACGACCTCCACGAAGTCGATGCCGTTGAGCGTGGTCGAGTTCGCGACGTCGATGCGTCGTTGGGCGTCGCAGCAGAGAGTTTGGTCCATGTCAGCGGTCCACTGCTTTCGGGCTTGAGATTTCCGGGGCGCGTGCCGAGGGCGTCGTTGTGTCGCCCTTGCCGAGGATGAACCACCGACTTGATGGCTCACGCCGATGGTGTGCTCTGCGCAGTGAAATAAAGGAGGAGGCCGCAGGCCGGGGGACATTCGCGGAGCAGAGCACACCGTCGGCGTGAGCCCGCCCCCTCGTTCCCACAACAGAAGAGCCGGCCTTCATGCTATCCACCCCCCCGAGTGAACTCGGCAGACATACGCTGCTGCGTCGCAAGCACCACGTACTGCACAGTCACCGTCACCGTGCTCTCCACGCTCTCCACCTGCACGCCGGTGAACTTGATCAGGTCTCCGAGCCACTGCTGCAGCGCACCCTGTACCAGGAACTGCGTGGCGGTCGCCAGTTCGGGGCTGGTCGGTGAGAAGAGAAGCTGCGCCAGCCCGGTGCCGAAGGTCGGCCGGTTCACGCGCTCGCCCGGCGCCGTGAACAGCACCTGCTCGATCAGGTCACGGATATGGTCGTCGCCGGCGGCTTGTGCCGTGCGGCCCTGGGCGTCGAATCCGTAGGGATAGGCTAGCTGCATCACGTTCCCCTCGCGCGGACTTGCGAAGGCGCGACCAGCACGCCGGTGCCGTTGGGCACGCACTGGGCCTGGCTGTCGACCAGCAGCACCGGTGCGCCGCCGGCCCTGACGCGGGTCGCCACCGTCGTCCAGGCCGCGCTCACGCAGGGGCTCGGCGCGCCCGAGACATTGAAGGGGCAGGCCGAGACCATGTAGGCCGCCGCTTGCGTCACCACCGCCTGCTTGTTCAGCGTGACGCGCGGGAAGGGCGCGGTCGCCTTCGCCTGCCCCGCGTGCATGCAGGTCACCACCGAGGTCTGGTCGAGCAGGAAGCCGGGCATCAGATCACCTCCAGCGCACCGTCGTTGATGGACACGCCGGTGGCGCCGATCGCGATGCTGAACGCGGCCATGGCGAGCTTGATGCCGTCCGAATCGAGCGTGAGCTTGAGCGGCACCGCGACCGCCGGCGGACTGACCTCCAGGATGAAGCCGCCCACGCCGGGCAGGTCGCTCATCTGGAGACTGATGCAATCGGTCTTGAATACCTTCATCTCGGCCACGGCCGGCATCGCCGGCACCTCGCCCGCGCCCCAGAAGCAGCCGCTCCAGATCGGCTGCTCGGGATTGCCGCCCTCGAACTCGACCCAGATGTTGGCGCCGACCGGCGGCACGGCGAAGAAGCCCACTCCCGAGCCGCCGTAGGGTGCGCAGGGCAGGGCCCACGACAGCGTGCCGTCGCCGAGCACCGCGGCGACGCTGACCTGCACCCGCCCGAGCATCATCGGATCGACGTTGTTCTCGACCTTGCCGCGGTACTTGCCGTAGAACGGAGTCATGTTCGTACCACCGGGACAGTCGATCCCCAGCCCTCGCGCGCCAGCGTGAACGACTGCGAATAGTTTTCCTTGCGGATGCGGTGCCTCACGTTCTTCACGTACCAGAGCCCGTCGTGCAGGTAGCCTGCCCCGCGCACGCCCACCACGCCGCGCGGCTGCAGGATGTCGCCGTAGCGCAGGGCATCGAGCTCGCCGTTGGCGACCACCAGGTCCATCGAGTCCTCGATGAGTGCCTGCGCGCGTCCGTAGGCCTGCATCGCATCGACGCCCGACTCGCGGAACCGGGTGGTGCGCACGTTCGGCTGGTTCACCAGCCAGGCGGGCAGCGCAGCCAGCGGCGGCCGAAGGCTCGCGAACAGCCGCACCGGCAGCGCCTGGTTGGTCAGGCGGTCCTGCACCTTGCCGCTCACCTGGGTCGGCCCGAGGCCGTTGCTGTGGACGCTGAAATCGCGGACGTTGGTGTTCGGCCCCATGTTCACCGTGATCGCGCTCTGCGGCAGGCCGGCGCGAACCGGCGGCCCCCAGTAGGCGGTGTTGGTCATCGGCACCGGGCCGGGCACGATGTAGAACACATAGCCGTGGCGCAGCGCCAGGAAGCGCAGGTGCTCGAGGTCGGTGCGCAGCTGCACCGGCACGCGGTCGATCGGCAGCGGCGGATCGATCACCGGCGGCGGGATCAGGTTCGGAACCAGGCCGTACTCGGCATAGCTGCCGATGAGCTTCAGCGCGACCAGCCCGTCGTCGAGGCCGACATGCTCGGCGCTCTTCTCCTCGAGGTCGAGCTTGACGCTCACGTCGTCGCCGGTCAGCGTGATGAACGAGCGCCCGGGCTCGTCGCTGGCGGAGAACTCGCGCTGCGTCACGAAGCCATCCATCAGCACCCGCGGCGTCGCGTTGAAGGTCACGATCACGATGACCCGGTTCCAGGTCTGCAGCAGGGGACTGGCGAGCAGGGCGTAGTCGAGCAGGTCGGCGGGCCCGGAGCGGCCGACCTGGAAGCGGATCTGGAAGCCCGATCGATCGTCGCCGGTGTGGACCTCCACCTCCTCGAGCGCCTCCATGATGTCCACGGGCGCCGGCAGCGGCACCGAGGGGCCGATCAGCAGGGTCAGGTGGATGCCGAGGAAGTCCATGGCTCAGAACTGGGGCGATGCGATGCGCAGCACGCGGCCGATCGTCGCGGTGAGTTCGAAGGGATCGAGCGCATCGTTGGCGTCGCAGATGCGCCAGTACTGCTCCGGATCGCCGAAGGTGCGCGCCGCGATCAGGTCGAGCCGGTCGCCCTGCGTGACCGTGACGCCCATCACCAGCGGCATCGCGCTGCCCGCCGGCAGGAAGCGGCGCCCGAAATAGCTCACGGCGCGCCCGCCGGGGTCCGTGTGGGTCAATACCGGAAGGTTGGCATAGCGGCTGGTCGTGGCCATGGTCTACATCCCCGTGCTGACGCCGCCGCTGAACGACAGGGAACCCGACGCCGACGCATTGCCGACCGTGTTGAGCGTGGCCATCGTCTCCTTGGCCACCTGGTGCGCAAGGAACAGCGCATAGCCCGGATGCGTGATCGGCAGGTCGTTGTAGCTCAGCACGCGAAGGCCCAGCTGCACCCTGGCGCGGGTCGGATTGAGGTTGACGTCGTAGGCCTCCTCGGTGATCGAGAAGGTGCTGATGCGAACCGGCAGCACCCGCTGCGGCCCCCAGATGAACAAGGTGAAGGGGGCGGCCGGCGGAATGATCTCGATCGTCCCGACCGCCAGCAGGATCGTGTTGGCGATCACCAGGCTGCTCTTCGGATAGACCAGCATCTCGAGGGCCGAAAGCTGCGGATAGATGCCCGAGCTCACCGCCAGCGGGTTGGCCTGCTCGAGCTGGTCGGTGGCATCGATCTCGACGTCGAGCGAGATGGTCTCGACCGGTGCGCCCTTCAGGCGCAGTGCCTCGCCGCGGTCGCCATCGTCCGAGCGCGTGGTCTGCGCCTCGATCTGGCGCGTCATGGTGTCGGGGTTGTACTGGAAGCTGATGATGCTCGCGAGCGGGTTGAACGGATCGATGCCGACGATCGCGCCCTTCACGAGCCGAGGCGAGCCTGGGAAGCCGCTCATGGCCGGCCTCCGCGCGCCGCGGGCGGCAGCGCCTGGTGCACCGCCGCGGCGATGCGGTGTTCGAGGCGCTGCCCTGCGGCAGGTTCCTGCCGAACGGCCGGCTGGCGTGGAGCCCCGGCGTCGATGCGCTGCGCAAGCGCCTGCGACACCGCCTGCGCCAGCCGCTCGCGATCGACGGCGGCACCGCTGCCCGCGTCGACGACCAGCCGGTCGATGTGCAGCTCGATCTTCATGCGTGTGCTCCCTGAACGGCCGCGGGCCGGAAATCCGCTTCGTGGATCGGCCGTCCGAGCTTGAGGAGCTCGCTGCGCGCGGCCTCGTGGACCAGCGCCATGGTCACGCTGCCGCCGCGGTGGGCGGCGAGGAAGGCGGCGTTCAACGCGATGCTGTGGATGCTCCCGCCGGTGCAGTCGAGTCTTGCGAGCTGCGTCGGGTCGAGCCCTTCGACCGGCGTGTCGGCGGGAAAGGCGCGCTGCCACATCAGCGCCCGCTCGTGCGGACCGGGGTAGGTGAATGGCACGACGAAGCGCAGCCGCCGCATGAAGGCCGCGTCGAGCGAGCCCTTCAGGTTGGTCGCCAGGATCGCCAGGCCGCGGAAGGCCTCGATGCGCTGCAGCAGGTAGTTGGTCTCGATGTTTGCGTAGCGGTCGTGGCTGTCGCGCACCTCGCTGCGCTTGCCGAACAGCGCGTCGGCCTCGTCGAAGAACAGGATGCCGCCGCCGTCCTCCGCGGCATCGAAGATGCGCTGCAGATTCTTCTCGGTCTCGCCGATGTACTTGCTGATCACCGCCGAGAGGTCGATGCGGTAGAGGTCGAGCGCGAGCGCGTTGGCGATGACTTCGGCCGCCATCGTCTTGCCGCATCCGCTCTCGCCGTGGAACAGCGCGCTGAGCCCCAGGCCGCGGCTCATCTTTCGCTCGAAGCCCCAGTCCCCGTAGACCCGGCGGCGCAGGGCGACCTGGGCCACGATCTGGTGCAGCAGCGACAGCGCCTCCGCGGGGAGCACGATGTCGCTCCATTCGGCCTTGGGCCGGATGCGCTGCGAGAGCATGTCCATCTTCGAATGCGCGCATTGGCGGCAGGCCGTCCAGAGCGCCGAGGCGAGGCCGTCATCGCCGCTGTCGCCGTCGTCGCCGGCCGCGCGCCCGGCGCTGCGCACCATCGACGCGATCTGCGGCAGGTTGAAGTTGAACTGGCTCGCCAGCCGCGACGCGAGCGCCTCGCGCGATTCGCCCAGCAGGTCGAGCCAGGCCTGCGTCTGCTCGGTGGCGCTGGGCCTCTCGATCGCCGTCACCAGAAGCCCGTCGCGGCCGCCGGCACCGAGCGCATGGGCGTCCCGCGTGGCGACGAAGGCCAGCGCGTGCAGCCGGTCGAGCAGCCGCCCCAGCACGGCCGCGCTCGCGTCGGACGACTCGCCGGCGGGCACGTCGTGCGCATCGATGTAGAGCGCCAGCGGCATCAGCAGGCATTCGCGTCGCCAGAGCCGGCACCAGGCCTCCAGATCGGCGCCTTGCGCCGGCAGCGCGGACAGCCCGACGCGTTCGAGGCGCAGCCCCAGCCCGGCCGCGACATGGGCAGCCACCAGCTGTTTGCTGGCGACGTCGATCCCGGTCAGCTGCAGCGCCGGGGCGCTGCCTTCGTCGGCGGACCTGTGCACGAAGGCCAGCAGCGCATCCACCGCCGACTGCTGCGAGGGCGGCAGCGCCTGCAGGTCGTCGGTGGCGATCGGCAGCAGCGAAGGCGCGATCCGCTCGTCGGCGCGATTGAGGCCCTTGATGTAGTCGACGATCCGGTCGTCGGCCCGCAGTGCGCTCATCGTCAGCGGCGTCGCGCCGTTGGCGTGCACTTCGACCAGGCGCCAGTAGCGCAGCGGCCGGTCGGGCGACAGGGCCTCCCATGCGGGGTCGTCGAAGAGCACCATCGCGAGCGCGAAGCTCGGCCAGGGCCGGGAGGGTTCGTCGAGCGCCTGCGCGCAGAGCCCGCCGATGCGCGTGTCGAGCGCCGCCGCGGCGCACAGCAGCAGCACGCTGCACTCGAACGTCGACAGACCCAGCCGCTGCGCGAGCACGGCCAGGGTCGGCACCGCCACGAGTTCGTCCGTGTCGACGGCTGCCGCGGGCGCGCTGCGATCGGCCAGCCGCTGCAGCCGATCGCGCAGCCACGCGAGCGCCGCCCCGAGCGCCAGCTCGTTGCTCTGCAGGGGTGTGGCGCCGGCGTTCATGTGAGTGTCACCGTCGGGCCCACGTACTGGTGGAGGGTCGGGCTCCCGGGCGCTTCATCCGTCACCAGGGCACTGCAGGCGCCGTCGACCATCACCCGGGCCAGGTAGCTGCGGGCGACGAAGTTGGCGGGAATGGGAAACGAGACCGTGCTGCTGGTGTCGGGGTCGCCCGGCGCATGCGGCGCCGACGCGACCTGCTCGTCGTCGAGCAGCAGCACGGCGCGCTGCGTGCGGCCGACTGGCGGCGCCACCTGCAGCTGCAGCACCGCGCCGCGCGCGACGCTGATCGGCGATGCGGCGGCGATGCGCGGGCTGAGCATGAAGGCGGCGGCGTTGGACTCGAAGCCGACGCCCGGATGCACCACCGGCGGCGCGCCCAGCGGCACTTCCTGCACCACTCGCACGGTGTTCACGCCGGCCGGGACACCGGGAGGAAGGGTGAAGGACAGCGTCCGATCGGCGACGGTCGACGGCGCCACCCGGAGGCCGGCCACCACCACCTGCGTCGCCGGGGCACCCAGGTTCGCGCCCACCAGCGTCATGGTCGCGCCCGGCACGGCGACCTGCGGCGTGACCTGGTCGATCGAGGGCGTGCGCAGCGGCGCGACGACGATGCTCGCGCTGCGCACCGGGGGCGCGATCTTCGCGGGCCGGGCGCTGTCGATCAGGACCACGGAGGCCTCGTAGGCCGCCGACAGGCGGTATTGCGTCTGGTAGGCCATCCAGAGCTTCGACATCTCCTCGAAGCCGAGCGAATGCGGCGTGATGCGCACCCGCTCGACCTGGCCCTGCACGTCGGCCGCGCCCAGGGCATCGGCGAGGTCGGCCGGCATCAGCAGCGGGTTGTCGTGCAACGCCAGCATCGCGCGGCCGAGGAGCAGCTGCGCGATCAGCTCGTTGTCGTCCTGCCCGAAGGCCGTGAGCATGTAGTGCAGGTTGAGCGCGAGCGGCGGCTCGCCGCCGGCGGGGCCGCCGTGCGGCGGCAGGCCGTTGCTCAGCGCCGGGTTGGGCACCGTGCTGTAGAGGTACAGGTTGAGCAGGTTGCCGTTGGCCGAGAAGCTGCGCACCTTGTCGAGCGGCAGCGTCGTCACCTGGACCTGGGTGGTGGGCACGGTGTCGGCCGGCAGGTTGGCGGGCAAGGGAGCCTGCAGCGCCTGGTTGACCAATGCGCGCAGCCCGCGCGTCACGCTGGCGATGGCGAGCGCACTGCTCATCGCCCATGTCCTCCGGCACGGCGCTGCAGGTAGTCCTGCAGGCTCATCCGCGGCGCGGCGCGCGCCGGCTTCGCCGAAGGCCGGCGCGGCGACGCTTCGGGAGATCGAAGCTCGAGCCGGCCGATCGTCACCTGCACCACGGCGGACGGATCGGTGGCTGTGGCCGCCGGCTCGCGGCGTTTCGGCGCTGTTGCGGCGGTTGAGGCCGCGGCCGTTGTGCGCGTGTCGATCGAAGGCCGTGCGGCGGCGTCGGTCGGTTCTCGCCACGGCGCGATGCGGCTCGCCATGTCGGTGACCGGCGTGCGGCGCTGCTCGGCTGCGGCGGGCAGCGCAGGCAAGGGCATGGGCGCAGCGTCCGGCCGCGGCGATGCGGTGCGGATGGCGGGCACTGCGGTGGCGACCGCATGGACCGACGCCGG
>Ga0182007_10001194_pt1 | contig 14113 bp, 13 predicted proteins | sample Sormic07211113_1_FD_123023 | JGI IMG/M metagenome (GOLD analysis project Ga0182007, IMG submission 123023) | Rhizosphere microbial communities from Sorghum bicolor, Mead, Nebraska, USA - 072115-113_1 MetaG | ecosystem: Host-associated > Plants > Roots > Rhizosphere | place: USA: Nebraska... | reverse complement strand
GCTTGAAGGCTTGACCGCGCTTGACGGTGCCACCGGGACGAACGCGGAAACGTTTTTTCGCGCTGCTCTTGGTCTTCATTTTGGGCATGTGAATGCTCCTTTAGTTTGTGCTCGTGAGGCGCCGCGGAAACTCCGCGGGCTTGTTGGCCCCGAGACACTTCTTCATCCCGCCGCCGCCTTCACCCGAAGGCAAAGGCCACAGCGAAATCCCTGCAACAACTTGCCGGCTTGCGCCGGACTCAGGCAGCCGCGGGCGCCGCCGTCGGCGCTGCCGCCGCATCGGCAGCCGGCTTGGCCGCCCCACCCGCCTTCTTGCGGCCCGGCGCGATCATCATGATCATCTGCCGGCCCTCGAGCTTCGGAAACTGCTCGACGACGATCAGGTCGGCGAGTTCGTCCCGAATGCGCTGCAACAGCGCCAGGCCGAGTTCCTGGTGGGTGATTTCACGACCGCGGAACCGCAGCGTGATCTTGCACTTGTCACCATCCTCAAGAAAGCGCCGGATGTTGCGCATCTTGATGTTGTAGTCACCATCGTCGGTACCGGGCCGGAACTTGATTTCCTTGACCTCGATGACCTTCTGCTTCGACTTCGCCTCGGCCGCCTTCTTCTGCTCGTGGTACTTGAACTTGCCGTACTCGATCAGGCGGCAGACGGGCGGATTGGCCGCCGCGACGACTTCGACCAGGTCGACGTCTTGTTCACCAGCCAGGCGCAAGGCCTCGGCGAGACTCACTACACCCAATGGCTCGTTCTCGGGCCCGATCAGGCGGACTTCCGGGGCCATGATTTCCCGGTTCAGGCGGTGTTGGCGTTCCTCGCGGTGGCGGCGGTCGCGGAATGCAGTAGCGATGGTCAGAATCCTTAAAACAATATGCTACAAAAAAATGTAGCGATTGCCTTCAAAGTCCGCGCCCACAAGCCCCCTGATCAAAAAATCAGCCCTTGAACTCGTTCAAATTCAAAGCTTGTGTTGGATGTCGTGGGCGATCTTTTGGGAGAACGCTTCCACCGACATGGCACCGAGGTCAAGATTGCCCCGGGCGCGCACTGCGACGGCACCTGCTTCCTTTTCCTTGTCGCCTACGACGAGGATGTAAGGCAGCTTTTGCAACGAATGCTTCCGTATTTTATACGTAATCTTCTCGTTGTGCAGGTCGAGCGCCACCCTAAGCCCTTGATTCTGCAGCGTTTTGGCAACTTCCCCAGCGTAATCGGCCTGGTTTTCGCTGATATTGAGCACCGCGACCTGCACCGGAGCGAGCCAGGCAGGCAGTGCGCCGGCATGGTGTTCGATCAGCATCCCGATGAAGCGCTCGAGGCTGCCGACGATCGCGCGGTGCAGCATCACCGGGTGGGCGCGCCCGCTGGATTCCGTGACGTACTCGGCGCCCAGGCGCTCGGCCATGTTGAAGTCGACCTGCATCGTGCCGCACTGCCAGTGGCGCCCGATCGCGTCGCGCAGCGTGTATTCGATCTTGGGGCCGTAGAAGGCGCCCTCGCCCGGCGAGATGACGAATTCCACACCCGAGCGCCGCAGCGCCTCCATCAGCGCGTTCTCGGCCTTGTCCCACAGCTCGTCGGAGCCGATGCGGTTGTCGGGCCGCGTCGCGACCTTGTAGAGGATGTCCGTGAAGCCGAAATCGGCATACACCTTGAGCAGCTGCGCCGTGTAGGCCACGCATTCCTCGAGGATCTGGTCTTCCGTGCAGAACACGTGGCCATCGTCCTGCGTGAAGCCGCGCACCCGCATGATGCCGTGCAGGCCGCCGGATGGCTCGTTGCGGTGGCACTGGCCGAACTCGCCGTAGCGCAGCGGCAGGTCGCGGTAGCTGCGCAGGTCCGACTTGAAGATCAGCACGTGGCCCGGGCAGTTCATCGGCTTCAGGGCGTAGTCGCGCTTCTCCGACTCCGTCGTGAACATGTTCTCGCGGTAGTTCTGCCAGTGGCCCGTCTTCTCCCACAGGCTCTTGTCGAGGATCTGCGGACCCTTGACCTCCTGGTAGCCCGTCTCGCGGTAGATCTTGCGCATGTACTGCTCGACCTGCTGCCAGATCGACCAGCCCTTCGGGTGCCAGAACACCAGGCCCGGCGCGGCCTCGTCGATGTGGAACAGGTCGAGTTCCTTGCCGAGCCGGCGGTGGTCGCGCTTCTCGGCTTCCTCGATCCGCTTGATGTAGTCGTCGAGCTGCTTCTTGTCGGCCCAGGCCGTGCCGTAGATGCGCTGCAGCTGCTCGTTCTTGGCGTCGCCGCGCCAGTAGGCGCCGGCCAGCTTCGTGAGCTTGAAGACCTTCAGGAAGCGCGTGTTCGGCACGTGCGGGCCGCGGCACATGTCGACATATTCCTGGTGGTAGTAGAGGCCCATCGCCTGCTCGTCGGGCATGTCCTCGACCAGGCGCAGCTTGTAGTCCTCGCCGCGGGACTTGAAGACGTCGATCACCTCGTCGCGCGGCGTCATCTTCTTGACCACGTCGTAATCCTGCGCGATCAGCTCGCGCATCCGCTTCTCGATCGCCTCCATGTCCTCGGGCGTGAACGGGCGCTCGTATGAGATGTCGTAGTAGAAGCCTTCGTCGATCACCGGGCCGATCACCATCTTGGCCGTCGGGTAGAGCTGCTTCACCGCGTGGCCGACCAGGTGGGCCGTCGAGTGGCGGATGATCTCGAGGCCCTCGTCGTCCTTGGGCGTGATGATCTGCAGCTTCGCCGAGTGGTCGATGATGTCGCTGGCGTCGACCAGCCGGCCGTCGACCTTGCCGGCGACCGTCATCTTGGCCAGCCCGGGACCAATCGATTTGGCAACGTCGGCCACCGAAACCGGGCCGGGGAACTCGCGCTGCGAGTTGTCGGGAAGCGTGATCTGGATCATTGGAAAACCTCGTCGAGAAAAACAAAAAAGCGCGGTACGAGACCGCGCTTTGCTCTGGTTGATGGGCCGGGGATTTCCGGCGCGCGCGGCCTACCGGCCTTTTCCTTCGGGGAAAAGACCGCTCGTTGCGTGCGGTGTAGTTCGCGGTGTCATAACCAGGGTGCCTTTCTCGCTCTTGTGGGGTGCTGAGATGGAGCCGCAGATTCTATCCGCAGCGCCGTCAGCTCGCAGCGGCGGCGTTCTTGAGGCCCAGGACCTCGATCGGCTCGATGGACGGCGGCTTGGCGAACAGGTCCGGCGCCTTCGCCATCAGGGCTTGGGCGATCGGGCCGCTGAGGTGGGCCTGGCGGCCGGCTTCGTCCTCGAAGGCGTCGAAGACGCCGAAGACGCTGGGCGACAGGCGCAGCGCGAACCAGATGGGCGTGGTCTTCTCGTCGCGCGCCATGGCCAGGCCGGCTTCGAGGAACTGCTGGACCTCGGCTTCCTTGCCCGGCTTGGCTTCGAGGCGGGCGAACAGTGCGTACTTGATCATGAAAGTCTCCGGTGAATGCGGTTGCGCGAGATTGCGTCGACCGGCGTTCACTCTAGGCCCCGCCACGGATTCGCCCTATTGGCATTTTTGACATCTTTGCTATCGTTATTGCCATGAAGATCAACATCCTCGCACTCGATGGCGTGTTCGATACCGGGCTGGCGACGGTGCAGGACGTCTTCGGCACCGCCAACGAGCTGGCCGGCATGCTCGGCCTCGCGGTACCGCCGTTCGAGGTCGCACTGATCGGCATGCGGCGGAAGGTGCGCACCGCGCAGGGGCTCGGCGTGCCGGTGTTGCCGGCCGGCCAGGCAGGCACGCCCGACTGGACCGTGATCCCGGCGATCGGCGAGAAGATGCCCGACGGGCTCCAGGTGGCGCTGCAGCGGCGCGACATCGCCGACGCCACGGCCGCGCTGCGCGAGCAATCGGCGGGCGGAGTGCGGATCGCCGCCGCCTGCATCGGCACCTTCGTGCTCGCCGAATCGGGCCTGCTCGATGGCCAGGGCGCGACCACCACGTGGTGGCTGTCGAACCTGTTCCGCCAGCGCTATCCGGCGGTCCGGCTCGAAGAGTCCCGCATGCTGGTCAGCTCCGGCGCCTTCGTCACCGCGGGTGCCGCGCTGAGCCATGTCGACATGGCGCTGCTGCTGGTGCGACAGGCCAGCCCCGAGCTCGCCGCGCTGGTGGCGAAGTACCTGATCGTCGACTCGCGGCCTTCGCAGTCCGCCTACGTCATCACCGACCACCTGAGCCACTCGGACGCGACCGTCGAGCGCTTCGAGCGCTGGGCCCGCGGCCGTCTGGCGGAGGGCTTCTCGCTCGACGAGGCCGCCAGCGCCGCCGGCACCAGCAAGCGCACGCTGGCGCGCCGCATGCAGCAGGTGCTGGGCAAGACGCCGCTGTCGTACTTCCAGGACCTGCGGGTCGAGCGCGCCGTGCACCTGCTGAAGACCAGCGACAAGAGCCTGGAGCAGATCGCGACGCTGGTGGGCTATGCCGAGGGCGTCACCTTGCGCGCCTTGCTGCGCCAGCGGCTGGGCCGCGGGGTGCGCGATCTGCGCGTGGCGGACTAGTTTCTGAATCGAGCATTGGGGCGGGCCCACGCCGACGGTGTGCTCTGCTCCGCGAATGTCCCCCGCCCTTCGGGCTCCTCCTTTATTTCGCTGCGCAGAGCACACCATCGGCGTGAGCCGTCAAGCCGGTGGTTCATCCTCGGCAGCACCCCACGGCGCTACCTGTGCCGAGGGCACCGGGTGGCCCCCGCAGCGAAGTAAAGGAGGAGGCCGCAGGCCGGGGGACATGAGCGGAGGGGGCCACCCGGTGCCCTCGGCACGCACCCCGGAGCTTCTGGATGAGACAAAAAACCCCGCGCGATCACTCACGCGGGGCTGTCAATCAGCGTCCGTCAGTTCTCAGTGGAACTGCTCTTCCTCGGTCGAACCGGTCAGCGCCTTGACGCTGGACGAGCCGCCCTGGATCACGGTGGTGACGTCGTCGAAGTAGCCGGCGCCGACTTCCTGCTGGTGCGACACGAAGGTGTAGCCCTTGTCGCGCGCCGCGAATTCGGGTTCTTGCACCATGTTCACGTAGTGCTTCATGCCTTCGCCGTTGGCGTAGGCGTGGGCGAACTGGAAAGTGTTGTACCAGTTGATGTGGATGCCCGCGAGCGTGATGAACTGGAACTTGTAGCCCAGCGCCGAGAGGTCTTCCTGGAACGAGGCGATCTGCTTGTCGTCGAGGTTCTTCTTCCAGTTGAAGGACGGCGAGCAGTTGTACGAGAGCAGCTTGCCCGGGCAGGCGGCATGCACGGCCTGCGCGAATTCGCGGGCGAAGCCGATGTCCGGCACGCCGGTTTCGCACCACACGAGGTCGGCATAGGGCGCGTAGGCGACGCCGCGGCTGATGGACTGCTCGAGGCCGTTCTTGACGCGGTAGAAGCCTTCTTGCGTGCGCTCGCCGGTCAGGAAGGGCTTGTCGTTCGCGTCGTGGTTGGAGGTGATGAGGTTCGCGGCCTCGGCATCGGTGCGGGCCAGCACGATGGTCGAAACGCCCATCACGTCGGCCGCGAAGCGCGCGGAGATCAGCTTCTCGCAGGCTTCCTGCGTCGGCACCAGAACCTTGCCGCCCATGTGGCCGCACTTCTTCACCGCGGCCAGCTGGTCTTCGAAGTGCACGCCCGCGGCGCCCGCGGCGATCATGTTCTTCATCAGTTCGAAGGCGTTGAGCACGCCGCCGAAGCCGGCTTCGGCATCGGCCACGATCGGCAGGAAGTAGTCGATGAATTCCTTGTCGCCCGGATTGACGCCGCGGCCCCACTGGATTTCGTCGGCGCGCTTGAAGGTGTTGTTGATGCGGCGGACCATGGTCGGCACCGAGTCGTAGGCGTAGAGCGACTGGTCCGGGTACATCGTTTCGGAGGTGTTGCCGTCGGCAGCGACCTGCCAGCCCGAGAGGTACACGGCTTCGAGGCCAGCCTTGGCCTGCTGCATCGCCTGACCGGCGCTGATGGCGCCGAAGGCATTCACGTAGCCTTTCTTGGCGTCGCCGTTGATCTTCTCCCACAGCTTCTCGGCACCGCGGCGTGCCAGCGTGTGCTCGATCGGCAGCGAGCCGCGCAGGCGCACCACGTCGGCGGCGCTGTAGCCGCGCTTGACGCCCTTCCAGCGCGGGTTGGTCGCCCAATCCTTTTCGAGGGCGGCAATCTGCTGTTCGCGGCTCAGTTGTTCTGTGAGGGTCTGGGGCATGGTCACTCCGAGGGTTGATTGAGAGGTGGGCGCTGTCGCGTCTTGGGCTTTACTGTAAGTCAGAGCCAGACTCTTATGTCTTATAGAAGACATATTTTTGCATGAGCAAAATCAACGACTTACAGACGTTTTTCTCAATGCAAAATTAATTTTCTCGTATTGAGAAAAAATATTGCAGCGCAGCACCAGACCTTTTCACAATGCGAAGCGAGCTTTTCACGCGTGAAACTCTGCGCACGAAAGGTGATTTCAGTCGCGCCGGAACCAGTCGCCGCTGGCGATCACCGACCGTCCTGCGACGCGATCGGGATGGATCTCGTAGACCAGGCAGGCCAGCGCCGCCCCGGCCGCGCGGACCTGGACCTCGCGCTTGATGTACTCGCCAGTGTCTCCGGGTCCAACCTCTTCGAGCACATCCAGCTGCGCCTCGAGGGCCGGCGTGATGCGGTAGATCTCGCCCTGCACCCTGCCCTCGCCGCCCAGCACCGCGCCAGGATAGGCGCCCAGGTCGTAGAGCGTGCCGGCGATCACGCCGTCGGCGATGCGCTGCGGGGCGGGCGAGAAACGGGCGATGTCGTTGCTGCCGCCCGCGCGCAGGGTGCCGTAGACGAAGACATGGCGAGGTGTCGAGGGTGAATCAGGCATCATCGAATCATCCTCGGAACGACGCCTCGATTGAACACCGCATCCCACGCACCCGGCCGCCTGGTGGCCTATGGCTGCCTCGCCCTGAGCATGTCGCTGGTCGGCAGCTACGTCGCCCTCTCCAAGCCCCTGGTTGCCGCCTTTCCGGTGCTGTTGCTGGCATGGCTGCGCTTCGGCATCGCGGCGCTGGCGATGCCGCACTGGCTTCGGCGGCCGCCCGGAGAGGCACCGATGACCCGCCGCACCCGCGGGCTGGTCTTCCTCGAATCCTTCCTCGGCAACTTCCTGTTCTCGATCTGCATGCTGTTCGGCGTCAGCCTGACGAGTGCGGTGTCGGCCGGCGTGATCATGGCGTCGATCCCGGCGGTGGTGGCGATCGGCAGCCGGGTCTTCCTGCGCGAGGGCATCACGACGCGGGTCGCGCTGGCGATCGCCTGCGCCGCGCTGGGCATCGGCCTGCTCGCGCTGGCCCCGGCGCCGGCCGGCGCGCATGCCGGGCCCGCGGCCGGCGCCTCGATGCCCTGGCTGGGCAACCTGCTGGTGTTCTGCGCGGTGGTCTGCGAGGCCGCCTATGCGGTGATCGGCAAGTCGCTCACCGGACGGCTCGGACCCAAGCGCATCTCCTCGCTGATCAACCTCTGGGGCTTCGTTCTGTCGACGCCCTTCGGCATCTGGTTCGCGCTGCGCTTCGACTTCGGCGCTGTGTCGATCGGCCTCTGGAGCCTGCTGTTCGTCTATGCGCTGGCGGCGAGCATCTGGACCGTGTGGCTCTGGATGACCGGCCTGAAGAGCGTTCCGGCCTCGCAGGCCGGCGTGTTCACGGTGATGCTGCCGGTGAGCGCCGCGGTGGTCGGCGTGCTGGTCCTCGGCGAGCGCCTGAGCACCATGCAAGGGGTCGCGTTCGCGCTCGCGCTGCTCGGCGTCGTGCTCGCGACATGGCCCTCGCGCCGCAACTGAGGCCGCTCCGAGGAGAACGGCACCGCTTCTCCCCTCTGAAAAAACAACAGCTCCCAATGAAAAAGTCTCTTTTTCCCTTGGAAACGCGTTTCTTCTCCTTTAGCATCCGCAATGCCGATGGAGACACTGCTTTTCATTGGTGAAAGTGTCCAACCAAAAAAGGAATTCAACCATGGCAACTGCAAAGAAGGCTCCGGCCAAGAAAGCTCCCGCGAAGAAGGCCGCTCCGGCCAAGAAGGCGGCTGCACCGGCGAAGAAGGCTGCTCCTGCAAAGAAGGCAGCACCCGCCAAGAAGGCTGCTCCTGCAAAGAAGGCTGCTCCTGCGAAGAAGGCGGCTCCCGCCAAGAAGCGCACCCCGAACGCCGCGTTCATGAAGGCACTGACGCCCAGCCCGGCCCTCGCCGCCGTGGTCGGCTCGACGCCTCTGCCGCGCACCGCCGTGGTGAGCAAGCTGTGGGACTACATCAAGAAGAACAACCTTCAGGACAAGGCCAACAAGCGCAACATCAACGCCGACGCCAAGCTGAAGGAAATCTTCGGCAAGCCGCAAGTGTCGATGTTCGAACTGGCTTCGCTGATCGGCAAGCACGTCAAGTGAGCCCGTGGGCGCCTCGCGCGCCTGCCTCAAGAAAGCCGGCAGCCGCCGGCTTTTTTTTCGCCCCGGCGGCGTGTTCGCCCTAGCGGCCCGCGGCCTGCGCCTGTGCCGATCGGGTGATGGCGCTCAGGGTGCCGCGCGTGGTGATGACCTCGGGATCGAGCGGGATCTCGATCAGCGTCCCGGTATCGGCCGCCAGCGCGCGCAGCAGCGCCGCCTCGAACTGCGCGGTCGCGGTCACGCGTTCGGCCGCATAGCCGTAGGCCCGCGCCAGGGCGCAGAAGTCGGGGTTGCGCAGCGCGGTGCCGCTGACCTTGGTCGGGTACTCGCGCTCCTGGTGCATGCGGATGGTGCCGAACATGCCGTTGTTGAGCAGCACGATGATGCTCTTGCCGCCGTGCTGCGAGGCCGTGGCCAGCTCCTGGCCGTTCATGAGGAAGTCGCCGTCGCCCGCGATCGTGAAGGCGATGCGGCCGGTCGCGATGCTGGCCGCGATGCCCGCCGGCACGCCATAGCCCATCGCGCCGCTGGTGGGCGCGAGCTGCGTCTTGTGGCCCTTGGCCAGGCCGTGGTAGCGGAAGTAGCGATGCACCCAGCTGGCGAAGTTGCCCGCGCCGTTGGTGATCGCGGCATCTTCCGGCAGGTGCTTCTGCAGCAGCTTCACCACCGCCACCATGTCGACCTCGCCGCGCGGCGCGTCGGGCGGCAGGCCGGCCAGCGGCTGCGGTTCGAGGTTGGCGAGGTAGTCGGCCTGGGCAGCCGCGGTCCAGGCCTCCCAGGGCAGCTCCGGCGGCGGGCTCAGCACCTCGAGGCTGCGCGCAGCCGAGGCCATGCCGGCATTGATCGCCAGGTCGGCCTGGTAGACGCGGTTGAGCTCCTCCGCGCTGGCATGGATGTGCACCAGCGTCTGCTTCGCCTTCGGCGCTTCGAGCAGCGTGTAGCCGCCGGTGGTCATCTCGCCCAGGCGCGGGCCGATCGCGAGGATCAGGTCGCTCTGGCGAACGCGCTCGGCCAGCTTCGGATTGATCGCGATGCCGACATCGCCCGCGTACTGCGGGTGGTGGTTGTCGAAGGTGTCCTGGAAGCGGAAGGCGTTCGCCACCGGCAGCTTCCAGTTCTCGGCGAAGCGCTGCAGCGCCTGCGCCGCCTGCGGCGTCCAGCCGCCGCCGCCGGCGATGACCAGCGGACGCTCGGCCTTCAGCAGCAGCTCGCGCAGGGTGCGCAGCGCGCCGGGGTCGCTCCAGGCGGCCACCGGCTCGACCCGCCTGAGCGGCCGCGCGGCCGTCATGCTGCGCAGCATGTCCTCGGGCAGCACCAGCACCACCGGGCCGGGGCGGCCGTTCATGGCCGTGGCGAAGGCTCGCGCCACGTACTCGGGAATGCGGTCGGCGTCGTCGATGCGCTCCACGCGCTTGGCGAAGCCCTTGGTGCTGGGGCCGAAGAAGCTGGCGTAGTCGACCTCCTGGAAGGCCTCGCGATCGCGGAAGTCGCTGCCGACGTCGCCGACGAAAAGCACCATCGGGGTCGAATCCTGGAAGGCGTTGTGGACGCCGATCGAGGCATTGGTGGCGCCCGGTCCGCGCGTCACGAAGCACACGCCGGGCCGGTTGGTCAGCTTGCCGTGCGCCTCGGCCATGAAGGCCGCGCCGCCCTCCTGGCGGTTGACGATGAAGCGAATGCGATCGCCATAGGCATGGAAGCCGTCGAGCACCGCCAGGAAGCTCTCGCCGGGGACGCCGAAGGCCAGTTCGACGCCTTGCTCGACCAGGCACTCGACAATCAGGTGGCCGGCAGGTTGGGATGGACTCATGGAAGGGCGCCTCTTTCTGTCTGATCTGGATGCAACGGGGATGTGCCGGATTATCCGTTCGCCCCCTGCCCGCTTGCCTTAATTCCCCAATTGGTTAAATTCGCTGCATGAAAGCTTCCACCCCGGCCGCGGCCGAACCGCGCTCGCGCGATGCCGACCGCTCGCAGCTCGCGATCCTCGAGGCCGCCCGCGACGAGTTCTCACAGCGCGGACTGGCCGGCGCCCGCATGGACAGCATCGCCGAGCGCGCCGGCCTCAACAAGCGCCTGATCTACTACTACTTCGGCAGCAAGGACGACCTCTTCCTGGCGGTGCTCGAAGGCACCTACGCCGACATCCGCGAGGCCGAGCAACGGCTGCACCTCGACGAGGTCGAGCCGGTCGAGGCGATCCGGCGGCTGGTCTCGTTCACCTGGCACTACTACCTCGAGCATCCCGAGTTCATCACGCTGCTCAACAGCGAGAACCTGCACCGGGCCGCGCATCTCAAGCGCTCCGAACGGATCCAGGAAATGAACTCCCCGCTGGTCGCCCTGCTCGACGGCGTGCTCGAGCGCGGCCGGCGCGACAACCTGTTCCGGGCCGGCGTCGACCCGGTGCAGCTCTACATCTCGATCGCGTCGCTGTGCTATTTCTACCTGTCGAACAACGACACGCTGTCGGCGGTGTTCGGACGCGACCTGCGGGCGCCGAAGGCGATGGCGCAGCGCCTGTCGCACATGACCGACCTGGTGCTCGGCTACGTGCTGCGCTGATACGGGTATCTCCTAGTGGCTCGCCGGTTGACGGGCCGACGAGGGCGTTCCTAGAATTGCTAATTCACTTTTTGGTGAATTGAGTTGCGCGGCGCCGCCGTTCGATTCCAGGTCAACCCACCTCCTTCGTCGATGCTCCGCAATCTTCTGCTCGCGCCCGCGCTCCGGCCCTTCCTGCTCATCCTGATGCTGCTGGTGCTGTGGGATCTCGCGATCCGCGTCTTCGGCATCCCGGCCTACCTGGTCCCGCCGCCGCTGGAGGTGGTCAAGATGCTCGGCGCCGAATGGCCGCGCCTGCTGGCCGAGAGCTGGAAGACCACGCTCGCCACGCTGGGCGGCTTCGCGCTCACGATCGTCATCGGCATCCCGATCGCGATGGTGATCGCCTATTCGCGCCTGGTGGAGTCGTATGTCTATCCGCTGCTGGTGTTTTCGCAGAGCATTCCTAAGGTGGCGATCGCGCCGCTGTTCGTGGTGTGGTTCGGCTTCGGCATCTTCCCGAAGGTGATCTCGGCCTTCCTGCTGGGCTTCTTCCCGGTGGTGGTGTCGACCGTGATGGGCTTCAAGTCGGTCGAGCCCGACATGCTGGACCTGGCCCGCTCGATGGGCGCGAGCCGGCTCCAGACCTTCTTCAAGATCAGCCTGCCGCAGGCCCTGCCCGCGATCTTCAGCGGGCTCAAGGTCTCGGTCACGCTGGCGGTGGTGGGCGCCGTGGTCGGCGAGTTCGTCGGCTCCAACTCGGGCATCGGCTACGTGCTGCAGGTCGCCAACGGCAACTTCGACCTGCCGCTGATGTTCGCCGCGCTGGTGGTGCTGTCGAGCATCGGCGTGATCCTGTTCGTCGCCGTCGACGGGGTCGAGCGGCTGATGATTCCGTGGCACGCCTCGCAGCGCCACGTCCAGTGAGTTCCGTCGCAACAACATCCCAAAGGAGACAAGCATGAAGATGATGACTTCGCTGATCGCCGGCGCCGCAGCCGCCCTGGTGCTCGCCGTGACGCCCGCGCAGGCCCAGAACAAGCCGCAGGACAAGGTCACGCTGATGCTCAACTGGTACCTCTACAGCGAGCATGCGCCCTTCTTCCTCGGCAAGGAGCGCGGCTACTACGCCGATGAAGGCATCGACCTGGAAATTCAGGAGGGCCGCGGCTCGGCCGTGACCGCCCAGGCGGTCGCCGCCCGCTCGGCGACCTTCGGCTACATCGACGTCACGACCATGATCAAGGCCGCCGCCAAGGGGGCGCCGCTGAAGTCGACCGGCGTGCTGTTCCAGGTCAGCCCGATGTCGGTGATGGGCTTCAGCGAGAAGGGCATCAAGGCGCCGAAGGACATCGTCGGCAAGACCGTGGCGGTCACGCCGGGCGACTCGATGTCGCAGATGTGGCCGCTGTTCCTCAAGGTCAACAACATCCAGCCCGACCAGGTCAAGATCGTCTCGGGCGACGCCCAGACCAAGCTCAATGCCGTGACCACCGGCCAGGCCGATCTGCTGCTGGGCTACGTGATGGACCAGGCGATCAAGCTGCAGGACGCCACCGGCAAGCCGGTGACGCCGATCCGCTTCGCCGATTCGGGCGTCAACCAGATCAGCTCCGGCATCATCGCCAACAAGAACCTGCTGACCGAGAACCCCGACCTCGTGAAGCGCTTCATGCGGGCCTCCACGCGCGCCGCCGAAGCGGCCGAGAAAGACCCGGCCGCGGCGGTCGATGCGATGCTCAAGGCCAATCCCAAGGCCGGCGTGCGCGACACCCTGATCGTCGGCATGAAGCAGAGTGCGGCCCTCTATCACACCAAGGACACCGCCAACCAGCGGCCGTTCCGGGTGGCGATGAAGAACGTCAACGACTCGCTCGACCTGCTGGTGCAGTACGGCGGCATGGACGCGGCCACCCGCGGCAAGCCCGAAGACTACGTCACGCTCGACTTCCTGCCGACCAACTGACCTGCTTCCCATGGCCCTGGACACACTCATCGAAGCGCGCGGCGTCGCCAAGACCTACCAGAGCAAGGACGGCCCGGTCGAGTCGCTCAAGCCGCTCGACTTCTCGATCCGCGAGGGCGAGTTCGTCTCGGTGGTCGGTCCCTCGGGCTGCGGCAAGAGCACGCTGCTGAAGATGGTGGCCGGGCTGCTGCCGATCAGCGCCGGCACGCTGACCCTGGCCGGCAAGCCCATCACCGGGCCGCAGAAAGACGTCGGCATCGTGTTCCAGAGCGCGGTGCTGCTGGCCTGGCGCAGCATCGAGGACAACATCCTGCTGCAGGCCGAGATCCGCCGCCTGCCCAAGGCCGCGGCGCGCGAGCGGGCCCGCGCGCTGATGCAGATGGCGGGCCTCGCCGGCTTCGAGAACAAATACCCGTGGCAACTCTCGGGCGGCATGCAGCAGCGGGCCTCGATCTGCCGCGCCCTGCTGCACGATCCCTCGGTGCTGCTGATGGACGAGCCCTTCGGCGCGCTCGACGCCATGACGCGCGAGAAGATGAACCTCGAGCTGCAGCGCATCTGGTCGGCCTCGAAGAAGACGGTGCTGCTGATCACGCACAGCATCCCCGAGGCGATCTTCCTGTCGGACCGGGTGATCGTCATGAGCGAGCGCCCGGGCTCGATCGCCGCCATCTACGACATCGACCTGCCGCGGCCCCGGCCGCTCGACGTCATGGGCACCGAACGCTTCGCTGCCTACGCCCGGACCCTGCGCGCGCATTTCTTCGCGCAGGGCCAGCTCGACGCCCACTGACACCTGCCGTGACCGCTTCCGCCTCGCCCAGCGCGCCGGCCGTGCGCATCCTCGCCGTCGATTTCGGCGTCCGCGCGATGACCTTGCGCCTGCCCTTCAAGTTCGGCGCCGTCACGCTCACCCGCTGCCCGCAGGTGTTCGTGCGCGCCACCGTGGATTGCGGCGCGCAAGGCACGGCCCAGGGCTGGGCCGCCGAGCTGATGGTGCCGCGCTGGTTCGACAAGCGGCCAGGGCTGAGTCAGGCCGACAACGTCCGCCACCTCCAGCTGGCGCTGGAAGCCGCCGCGGCGGCCTACACCCGCGGCGCGCCGGCGACGGCCTTCGATCTGTTCGCCCGGCACTACGAGGCGCTGACGATGCAGGGCGAAGCCGCGGGGCTCACCGCGCTGGCCACCGGCTTCGGCCAGGCGGTGCTCGATCGCGCGGTGCTCGACGCGCTGTGCCGCGCCATGCAGGTGCCGGTG
>Ga0182007_10001193_pt1 | contig 14129 bp, 14 predicted proteins | sample Sormic07211113_1_FD_123023 | JGI IMG/M metagenome (GOLD analysis project Ga0182007, IMG submission 123023) | Rhizosphere microbial communities from Sorghum bicolor, Mead, Nebraska, USA - 072115-113_1 MetaG | ecosystem: Host-associated > Plants > Roots > Rhizosphere | place: USA: Nebraska... | reverse complement strand
TTGCTAAACACTACTTGGCAAATTTAATTCTGTATTTTTCAGCGTCCCAATCCACTAGTTCGGCGATCTCAGCATCTGTTAGCGTGGAAAGCAATACATCATTTTTCTGTCTTTTTATAACATCGTAGTAGCAGATGAGTTGAGCGATTTTTGCTCGGGTTATTGGCTCTCTGGTAAATGTGCCTATGCCTTGGACAAAAATTACATCAGGAGGATTATCATTCCCGTCTAGCTCTTTTTTTGCATCTCCCACATTTTGAAATATACATGGTTGCACGCCTAAAAATACAACGTGATCAGGATAAAGTACCCAGTTGTTTTTAAGGCGGCTCACGAGTACCGAGTCCAATGAAAGCTCATGAAGCTTGCTATCGGAGGCAGGATTAAAGTCGATGCCATTCGCCAGACGTATGGGTGGGGGAGATGTTAAGAGTTTGGGCGACGCATAGGGTGAAGCAAAAAAAGTAGTTAAGTAGTCCAGGATATTGTTTATTTCTTGAACGCTCTCCCCTCCAATAATAACTCCGTGGTTTTTAAGAAGTATGACGCGAGTACCAAGTGTCTCATTCAGTTGCTCGGCGATTGCTTTCGCCAAGTCCGCACCGGGTTTGAAATACTTCACCATTTTGGCATTTAGTGATGTATCAAGCGTCGGATAATTCGAAAGTTTAAAGTCTTCTCGAACAAGATGTGCCAACACTTCGACAGCGTGTAGGTGTACCACTATGGAGTGCGGCATCAGCGCATGCAGTAGCGTTTCGATCGATGGTTTTAATGGTGTATTTTCGACCGTTTGCGGTATGACAGAGTAGTCTTGGCTCTGTAGTGCACGGGTTAGATGCTGAAGTTTAACGGGTACGAAAATGTCTTTGTCTGCAGCGTCGGCCAGCCAAGTCCCTGAGGCTTTGATCCATAAAACATCATTTTCTTTCCAGGAGACGTTTCCTCCTGCCCCTTGGACAAGAAGAGGGTTTTTACCAACGTGTGCACAAAACTGACGTATAGATTCATGCAGGCTCATTTTTCGCTCCAAGTCTGGAAATCAGGCGGCGCAACTCTTTGAATTCTGTAAACGCGGCGTCTGGGGCATTTTCGTCTGTGCCCAATGGCGTACCTGTATGGATTTTCTGCAAGGTTATTGCGTTGATTTGTTCGCGGCCACCACGGATGTCATTGATTGGATTGTCTCCGATCATCCAGATGCAATCGCCTTTAGGACGCATTTTTTCCAAGGCTATTTCGAAGGGGGCCGCATGGGGCTTGTCGAATCCGGCTTCTTCACTGGTCACGATGTAGTCGAAGTAATGGTCGAGCCCGAAGTAGACCACCTTGCGAAATTGGATCTGGGCTGTCAGGTCGGTAACGATAGCAGTAGGAATGCCTAATAGTCTCAGGTCGTCCAGCAGGTCTTTGACTTCATCGAACAGCACGGCATTGCTGAGGAAAGTGCGCCAGTAGGTCTGTTCGAAATCCAGGGCCAGTAGCACCTGAGAACCCAGGCCCATGATTTCGAGCATGCGCTGCAGGTACAGGAGACGACTATGGGAAGACGCGGTGTGTTTCAGGCGGGTCTTTACCTGTTGACGTGCTTCTTTGAAGGCGGCGTCAAACACTTCCGGTTTGATGGAGAAGGTATTGACGACTTTATCCCTGACGGCCTGTTGCGCAGCGGCGTGCGCAGGGTCGTAGGGGTACAGCGTATTATCGGTGTCGAACAGTATGGCGTCCGGGAGGCGATTGAACCGTTCTGGTGCAAAAATCTTCACTATATGAACCGTTTTGTCAGTGCTTGGTTGATATGGGAGAGGGTAATCAGTTGCATTAACCCCATGACGCCATCTTGCCATTCTGGCTTGAGGTCGAGGAATTCGAAGACTCGTGGGCAGATCATCCGCGCCGCCATTTCGATGTCCTGAGCCGAAGTTTCGCCCTCTATGGTCAACTCGACTTCAGTCGCGTCGTTGCGTGTTGACATGTCGACATGCAGACCGCAGACACCGACTAATACTCGGGTGAGCGAGAGTTCGTTCAGGCCGTTTCGCGAGCTTGCCACGATCTTGAAGTGCAGAGGATGGGTTTTGCCGGCACCTTCCAGAATACGCGGATGAATGGGCTGCAGGGACAGCACCAAGTCTGCATAAGCCGCTTGTGGGCGAATAAAGCGTTCCGAATCCGGTTCTCTGCGTGTGAAAGAGGCTAGTACCTTCTCTTCAGTGTGTCCACGTTGATGTACGTCGCGCTGAAGCTTGAAATGGCGCCTCAGACTTTCGTCGATATCGAGGTAGACACTCAGGTTGTAGCACTCGCGAAGAATCGGCATATAGAGTGCGTGCAAACCGCAGGCAATGACAAAGTCATTACTCTTGATCATGACGGGACGGCTCATTCGGCCGGTTTGATGATTGTAATGCCGGGAGTGGATATTCTTCGAGTCGGTCAATGCCACCAGGTCATTGGCGAAACCTTCTAGGTCGTTGGCCATGGGGTTCAGGTGAGTCATTACCTGCCACATGGGTTTCTGGCGGTCCCACAAGTGGTAGTCATCACCAGAAAGGGTCGTGACCGAGTGGCCGCCAAACAGCCCTTTTATCGCGTCCGAATAGGTATCCTTCCCCGCACCAGAGTCACCGGCCACGCCAATGACGAATGGCTTGCGGCTAAGACGGAAGTAATCGTTGCGGCTGACGGACTCTCGCCAAATTCGAATGGCCAGGATTACACCTGTTGCGACCATGGCTGTGTGGACCAACGACGACAGCTTGCCGCCGAACAACCATTGGCTGGTCGCTTGCGGCAGCCATGATGCTTGTTCGACGATCAGTTTGGTGTCCGGGCTAATCAGCAGAGCGCTCACCACATAGAGCAGCGAGAACATACCGGTGATGGCGATCGCAACCCGGTTGCTGGCTGCCTGATAGGCCACCAGGGATGGGATGGCCCAGATAAACCATCCTGGGGACGCCGGCGTCATCAGGACAACGAGCAGGAAAACCATGCCGAGCATGGAATGAAAGAGCTCGAAGTTAGGACGTTTGATCCGCCAGGCCGCATAGAGCATCAGCAAGTAGGCGAGGGGTACCACATACAGGAGGGTGGTATCGCGGATGCTGAATGCCAGCTTGTAGACTTTCCCTATTTCCGGGTTGTTGAAGAGCATGCTGACGCCTGCGCTGGACAACAGAAATGGCAGAACAGTCACGACGGCGCCTACGCCCAGACCGATCAGAAGGCGTGGCAGGTGCTGACGCAGAGGGCGGTTGTGTTGCAGGTAGATCAAGACGAAGGGAAGTGCCAGCACCATGCTCAACTTGGCTGAGATTGCGGTAACAAACACCAGACCCGCCAGTATCAACCTTGCACGCTTGAGGAAGTAAAGCGACCCAGCAAGCAGAAGCACCGGTATAAGGTCGTTGAACCCCAGAACGTAACTGCCGACGATTACGATAGGCGATAGCCAATATACTGCGATCAGCAATCGATCACGATTAGGAACTATTTTTCTGAGCACTGTCAGGAGCAGGAAATCTGCGCCTATCAGTGTCAGGCCGTAGCCGAGTATCAAAGGGAGTGAGAACGCTTTACATAGCAATATCGCGGGTAGGAAAGCCGTCCACATGATATAGCCATAGGGGAACGCTGTAATTGCGCCACCTTGATCCAGCCACGTCCCCCACGGATTCAATGTCAGTGTGTTGGTGCTGGTGTCCAGAAATGGCAGATACCACTCAGTGACCGGTGCGGGGGCTACCAATAGTACAAGTACAACGCGAAGCACTAACCCGATCAGAAAGGTCGGGTGGCAGCAAAACTTTATATTCATGCGCCCGCAGCCAACATTTCCCAGAGATCCGGTCGTTTGGTGCAAACCGCTTCGGCAACAATATTTCGATCGGCCAACAGTTTGGCCAGCATTGGGATCTCGGTTTCGGCGTCGCGGCCTTGCAGTTCCGGCGACACCAGGCACAGCTTGAAGCCCGCGTCCTGCAGGCGCTTGGCGTCGTCATGGCTGAGTGGAAATTGGGTGAAGCAATCGACCCATACCCAATCAACTTTGCCTGCCAGCGTCAGTGCCGTTTCAATCGACTCGAACTCGGAAACGCGGACGGCACAGCGGCGTTCACCGGCTTTGGACCATTTGATCAGGAATGGAAAGGATTGATCGAGGAAGAAGTAATCTTCGATTCCTCTGGCTTTCATCAGCGCGATCAAGCGTGCTTCGAGACCTTCTTCCTTGACGTTCAGAATCAATGTGCCGTGCCGATAGTCGGCAATCCATTCGTCAAACGATTCGCCCGGCACGCATGGGTCGTGATGAATGATCAGGTCGTGACCATAGCTGCGGATATCGACTTCAATGCCATATTTTCCTTTTGTGGCATTGAGTTCCTGACGCGTGTTACGCCGATGGGATATGAGCTTCATGTCCTTAGACTCTTCTTGAGTTGCAAACTGAAAGCGACAGTTCTGTGGATGAATTTTTGTTTCGCTGCCCAGTTCACGTTCCAATGTGAAACGCCATGGGCGCGCTCACCAAAGCGCACAGCAAATCGATAAACCTTCAGACCCTGGATGTGTGCCTGATAGTACGCATACAGGTCGAGCGCAAAGTCCGATGGGGCTGCCTGCCAGCGCTGGAAGAATGCCTTGGAGAACATGGTGGGTTGAGCGTTGATATCCCACATCGGTTTGCCGAGCAGAACCGTCTCGAAGACACTCATTCCAAATGTGAACACCACATCTGCCAGTGGTCGGCCGAATCGACGGCCTTTCACGAATATGTCAGGCCCATGCTGGTCAAAAAACGCGAGGCCGCGCAATGCGTCCATTGGATCGGTTTGAAGGTCTGCGTGAGTCCAGCCGAGAATCTCGCCCTCGGCTGCACGCAGGCCGGAAAGAATTCCGAAACCGTAACCTTGATTGACATCGACTCGAACGCTCCTGCATCCGGGGTAGGTCGGCAATAGGCGCTCCAAAACTTGCGGGCTATCGTCGGTGGAGCCATTGTCGACCAGAATCACCTCTACGCCAGATTGTTCGACCAAGCCTTTGCAGCGTTCCAGCAGCAGCGGCAAATTAGCCGACTCGTTGTAGCAGGGGATGATGAGCGAAAATTTCATGACTTCTCCGTAAGATTGCTGGCCTTGAACACGAATAACTTCATTCCGAGGAAGTTGAGAACGGCCGATACGCCCGTGGCAATCAAAAATGCAACCGTGACTGCAATGGACATTGTGCTGAGCAGCGCCAGGGAAGCGGCGTTGACCAGAACGTTGGCGCTCAGTGTGATCGCATACAGCAGGACGAAGCGCCATACGCTGCCCGGCGCATGTTCCTGGTGGCCGAATGTCCATACCTTGTTTGCAAAGTAGGCAAATAGAGTGCCGGTCAGAAAGCCGGCCGCTTTGGCCAGGTCGACATTCATCCACCCTGTCCAGACCAGGCCGCGATAGGTCATAAAATCTATCAGGACGGTCAGCGAGCCTACGACCAAGAAGACTGCAAGCTCACGCTTGATCATGCTGCTGTGCCTGGTAATGCGGGCACTGTTGCTTGGTAACGAGACTCAAGTTCTGCTATGGCGTCGCGCGGGATTCGGCCATCGTTCTGCAGCCGATAAGGGTGACCTACCCACTTGTGGAAACAGGACTGCCAGTATTCGAAAGTGCGTAGGTCGTTCGGGGTACCCCATGAAAGGAAGCTGTCGACTTCGAACAGTTCGCAGCGCAGTCCCGATTCGATGGCATCATTAATAGTCGAGTCAATGTAGAACTCGCCATTGATACGACCATCACGCTGAATCAACCGTGAAACCACTTGGCGGAAGTCTTCCGCGCGGCGGAATGTGAAGGTTCCCAGAACGATCGGATCTGTAGCCGGGGATTGCAGTTGTGTCTTCACGGAGATTCGACGAATCCGACCGTTCTCGGCATCAATCCAGCCAAACATTTGAGGATGACGGATGGCATTTGCATGCCCCCTCACACCCCACACAATGACGTCTACATCTGGGTTATCGGCCAGGGTCTGAAATGCCTGTTCATCATAAAGGGCGCCATTGTCGCAGGCGCCGAAGGTGATGGGGCCTTGAACATCCGAGACGGCACGTTCCAGAGCCTCCAATCCAAGCAGTGCTGTGCAGGCCTGGCCTTCCGTTACTTGCGGGATTGTTTCAATCACAGTGCCGGGGAATGCACGCTCAAGTTCATTGGCGATCTCGGTATAACCGGGCATATCTTGGCGAAGAACGAAGACATGGTGCTGAGCCTTGGGTAAATCTTCAGTGGCTTGGTTGACCATTGGCTTGCCTGACACAGGAATCAGCGGTTTGGTCAGTGTGTAGCCTTCTTTGGCAAAGCGTTGCCCCATACCTGCCATCGGGATGACGAGCGCGCCGTTCGGTGGGGTTGCCACATGTTCCGGTTGGCGGTTCATCGTCTTGAAAGCCTCTGACCAGCCGTTGTACTCCCTGACGTCGTCCGGTGTGCCCCATTGCATGAAATGCTGGAGGGGGTATACCGCGACAGGCTGTTTTTCCGCCAATAGAGGCTTGTAGGCCAGGCTGACATAGTATTCGCCACCGACGTTGAGTTGCTGATCCATGGTCTTTCGAAACGCTTCGATCATGGTTTTACCCGAGTCGAAGTAATAAGTACCACTGGAGGCGAACTCCTCCATCCGATTGTCGGTGTAGGGTTGCTTCTCTTGAATATCTTGTACCCAGCCCTGCGTTTCGCGGATATAGGCATAGTTCGTACTGCCCAAGGTGTGCGGATGGAAACCTTTGTAGGCCGGTATTGCACCGGCGCATGCTGTAGTTTGCACGAATTTTTTAAAATTATGCCAATCCCAATAGCAAGTGAAATCACAGTAGTTTATAACTACAGGAATGTTTGGCTTGATGAGGTGTTCAATCTGTCTAACTGCATGAATAGGCCCTAACTTATGGGCGGGGATGCCAATAATTTTACCGCTTGGGCAATAATCTCGTAGGATCGACTCCATACAATAGTCAGGGTTGTCGAGATGATCTTGATTGCAAATAAAAATGAAATCCTGCTCGCCAGGAAACATATCAATAACGTGCGCAATGATGGGCTTTCCATCTATTTCAATAAGGGGCTTTGGGACAGCATAGCCCGCTCGACGGAAACGCTCACCAAAACCTGACATTGGAATTATTATTTGCAAAAGACTCGCCATATATTTAGTTGAGATTAAGGTTGTGCGGGGCCCAACCAGCGATGACGAAGACTATACATCTTGGGGTTGTGCTTTAGAAGATGCATCTGGAACAGCTTTTATTGCAATGCTCACCACGTGCGACGGTGGAGCGCTTCTGTCTTGGTTCAAGCGCTTCGGGGCGGGCAAGAGTCCAAGGTTCTGCCTGAGCCCTGTTCAGTTAGCCGAACTACTAAGCGTTATGGGCCAGCTCCATGGCATCAAGCGTAACCTCAGAGCAGCAATAGATCGCCAAGAAGCTTGGTCTACTGGTGCCGATTGAAAATCTTTCTGGGAAAGAAAGACAGCTTCGACCGATGCGCAGTGCATTGGACGACGTCATCGTCTGTCTATTGGGTATCAGGAGGAGGCTTGAGCGCTGGTCGGGACGTGCTATCTGTCGATCGAAAGTACCGCAAGGGAGGTAGCGCTAAGCTGAGCGCTGGTAGATGGTGTACAGGGTGGCACTCGGGAGCCCTGCTTGTATACGTAATATTCAAGGGGTGTAGACTGGCCGGCCAAATATTTTGGTGAGTTTTTTTTTTTGGAAAGGTGCTAATGTATAGTTGATTATTTGGTTGTATCGACTTTGATGTGTTAGGTGGCTGTCTGTGTTTAATAAAAAGTTCTGGAAGTTAGAGTGAGGAGTTATATATGCGTTCCATAGAGTCTCCCCTTGGTGATAAGGTTTTAGGGGGGGCAACTATGTTTGTGTGGTTGGCTGTTTTATTCCATGTTGTATATTTGCTTGCATTACAACCAAATTGGTTGCTGGGCGGCGCGATGTGGGCCGAGATGGGGCAGAATTATTTCAATAATGCGAATGCCACCTCGCTCCTCCAGAATTTTTTTGCCGTAGACGCGGGCTATGTGCCTCTGCCTCAGCGCATTGTTGCATATGTGGGGACATTGTTTTCGCTTCCTGCCGTGTCAATACCCTATTACTACAACTGGATGTCAGTCGTACTAGTGTCGTTTATGATCTGCTCATTTGGGGGTAATAGATTTCGAGCGGTTATCAAAAGTGATGGTTTAAGATTTTTTGTTGTACTCGCGGTTTTGATGGTGGCGGACTTTGAAACGCGAACTTTTATTAACTTTACCTATTTTTCTGTTTTCTTTATAGGGGCGATTATTGCCCTTTCATTGCTTGATCGAAAAAACGAACTACCGGGGTGGGCTTGGTTAATACCACTGGTATTTGTCTCTAAGCCGTCTGTCATGACAATACTGCCGGCGTTATTGATCGCTGCAATGTTTAGGTCAGGGCGGGTGCGAGCGATAGCTATGGTTTCTGCTGTGGTTTGCTTGCTTCAGATCGTTCAGTTGTTTTTAAGTGCAAGTTCCGGATGGACACCTCTTCAGGCCAGTGATGGCTCATTGGTTTATAAAGGCTGCTTGGCTGTCATATATACGCTAACTCTATTTGCTCGTTTTCTTGTGGGGCCTTCATTTCAATCGGGTGTGGGCGTGTTTGTTGGTATAGGAGTTATTACTGCATTTATTTGTGGATGGCTTGCTGTTAAGTCAAAGCGCAGTCGGCCGTTGATGCTTGTCGGGTGTTCATTAGTTTTTTTTACGGCGCTTCTTAACTGTTTGGCTTTTGGTCTTGTTTGGGATTCTTCGTTTCTGCCAACGATTTCGGGCTTTGGGATTTCCAGATATGTAATCACAGCGTACATTGGTTTTGTATTTATTGTCTCTGCATTCTCTGTCAATAGTGTGGTTTGGGATTCTTCGAGTCGTATCGGCCGCTTTGCAGGATTGGTAGTTTTCGCAGCATGGTTTATTGGGGCAGGCTGGGCGTCATATGGGACGAAAATCAGTCGAGACTGGACCGCCCCTGGCGTTGGCAATTCTTATTGGAAAGAGTTTTCTAGCTCTATTGATCAAGGCATCTCCCCCTTGTGTGTCCCTATTGACCCTTTTCCATGGCTGTATGGGAGAGGTTGTGAAAGGTTGACCCCGATCCCGGAGCAAGCTTACATTGTAAAGCGTGTTTTAAACAGTGAGGCGGGTTTTGTACTTGAGGTTCCAGTTTCTGAGTCGGTTAAGAGCGGAAAATTAATTTCTATCGGCGTATTTATTAAGCCGGTCTCTGAGTTGGAAGTTCGTGTTCATGGTCGTGCGTTGATTGAGAATATGAAGGGGGAAAAGTTTGAGCTTAAAGGCGATCGATTGCTTTCCAAAACTGGCGGATTGCTCCTGTTAACGCAGGTGTCCGGCGCTTATGTTGAATCTGTAAAGAGTGTTAGAGTTTTTTTTGATCGAAGTGTTGACGTGGCCTACCAAAAAAGTGCGGGTGAGCTTCTGCCGTCAGTCGTTTTTATGGGGGCAAAATAGCTTCGCCAGGATATGTCGAATTTCTTAAAAAAGGCCAATTCAGGGGATGATTTAGCTCAACTTACGGTCGGTAAAATGTATAGTAAAGGTTTGGGGGTGACTAAAAATTTGGGTGAAGCTGTAAACTGGTATATAAAAGCATCACTTAATAATAATTCAGACGCGCAATATCTTTTAGCGCAAGCCTATTATTTTGGTGCGGGAGTTTCTGAAGATAGAAATGATGCCTTTGTATGGTATAAAAGAGCTGCCTCATTTGGAAACCCCGATGCGATCATCGCTCTTGAAAGGTTTGCGTCAGAAATCGAAAAGTAAGAACAAGAAATCAAAGCCGCGATTTGATGCGTGATACTGTACTCCGATTCTTCCGCAGCTCGCAGCCCGGTGCGATCCGACGCCAACTTCCCCAACCTAGCCAGGGAGATGTTTTGTAAGAGATCCATGGACTCTCCTTTTAGGGGGGGCATGGGGTGCTTACGGCTTATTGAGCGCTGCGTGCTGCTCTTCCTTTGGGGGGCACAGCATGTGTTCGACTCAGGCTTCGTTCTTCAACCGCCGGCATCAAGTTTTGACGCCTCGATTCATCGACTGATTCGGTATAATCCAGGGTATGATTTCCATGCCCAAAGACCTTCCTGATGACCCTGTTTTGCTCAAGCGACTGCTTGAGCAAATGCTGAGTGAGCGCGAGTCGGACAAGGGCAAGATCGTTCATCTCGAAGAAGAAAACGCGCTGTTGCGTCAGCGTCTTTTCGGGCGCAAGTCAGAGCAGACTGTCGATCCTGCGACCCCGCAAATGGACTTGTTCACCGAAGCTGAAGGCGTCGCCGAGTCGGTCGACGAAACGGTTGAAGAAGAGGTCGTAGCGCCGACCAAGCGACGGGGCAAACGCAAGCCCCTGCCTGTCGATCTTTCGCATATCGAGGTCATTCACGAACTGCCCGAACATGAGCTGACCCGTGCCTGGGGTTGCTGCAAGCACGCCATTGGCGAGGAAATCAGCGAGCAGCTGGAGATCGTGCCGATGCAAATCCGCGTGATCAAACATGTGCGCAAGGTCTACGGTTGCCGCAACCGCACCGATTACCGCCGACAAGCCTGTACAACTGATTGAAAAAAGCATGGCCAGCCCCAGCGTGTTGGTAATGTTGCTGACGAACAAATACGTCGATGGCCTGCCACTGCACCGCTTCGAAAAAGTGCTGGGCCGCCACGGCGTCGATATTCCACGCCAAACCCTTGGCTCGCTGGGTGATCCAGTGCGGCGAACATCTGCAACCCTTGCTCAACTTGATGCGGGATCGACTGCTGGAAAGTCGCGTCATCCACTGTGACGAAATGCGGGTCCAGGTGATGAAAGAACCGGGTCGAGAGCCGACCAGCCAATCCTGGATGTGGGTGCAAACCGGCGGGCCGCCGAATCAGCCCGTTATCTTGTTTGGCTACTCGACCAGCCGGGCGCAGGAGGTTCCATCGCGCCTGCTCGAAAGCTATCGCGGCTACCTGATGACCGAAGCGATTATATGAGTTGCGCGGCCACAGCGTTGTAACGTTCAAGGCTGTCGATAGGCTGATGTCCGGTGCTGCGGCCGATCCTAACGGGGAGCGTGACCCACTATTAGGCGACCACCATGCCAAAGGCTCCGGCCTGATTCCGCAAGCAAGGCAGCTTCTCGCATCACAATGGTGCTTGCCGACGTACTCAGGCGCTTTTTTTAAATAGGCTGCTATGAGATTAGAAATCTAGTATATGGACGTTAAATTGAATATCATTGAGGACTATTGATGTCGGTAGTAGCGACAAAACCATCAAACGCAAAGTGAGAGTAGCAGTGAAAGAAAGGAATTTGAGCGTTGACGTCTTACGGGGTATAGGGATACTTCTAGTCGTCTCCGGACATGCCAGTAGTGGCTCTTCGATGAACGTATTTGCGCCGTATTCATTTCATATGCCTTTATTTTTTTTTATTTCAGGGCTTTTTTTCTCGGATAGCAAGGTTGATGGTGTTCTCTCTACTATAGTTAAAAATACAAAGTCACTTCTTTTGTATTCTACAGCATTTTATATTTTCTATGCTGGCGTTTGCTGGGTTATAACTCGTCTCGGATTTACCGCTTTTTCTCAGCCTTTTAGCTTGGAACTAATATTTCTTAATCAGTTTACAACTAGCGGAGCATATAGGTTCACAGCTGCATACTGGTTTATACCCTGTTTGTTTTTTGTAAAGCTCTACTTTTCCTTGATTCATGTGCGGCTGATTTCTTTGATAAAGAGCAGAAGAGAAGGGTTGGTATCGCTCTCATTTCTTGCGGCGTACATGGCGATTGCATTTGCGGCTGTGGTTTATAGTGTAGAGATGTACGAACAAAAGGGTGTCCAGCTGGACAAGATTATCTATTACCGTTTTGCATTCGCTTTGTTCTTTTTTTATCTTGGCTCTATTGTTTCGAAATATAAAGTTCAGCGTATTTTTAGCAATATTTTTGTCCTGGCTGTGCTGTACATAGTCCAGCAGCAACTATGGGCGTCTGCTGGGAATCTAGATTTCTGGATGCAGGTTTCCAAATACCAAGCCACGTATCTTCCCGTCATCAGCAGTGTTCTGGCGATAGCATTTTTTTACGGTTTATCTGATATTGCGGCTAGGAATAAATCATTTAGTGTGGTACTCGGGTATGTTGGGGAGAATTCACTACCTATAGTTCTGCATCACATATTTGGATTTTTCCTAATCAATGCGCTGCTCTGCGTCTTCGGAGTTATAAAGCCATCTGATGTAATCAATCAGTACTATCAGTTTGATACTGTTCACACTTGGCCGTTTTATATTATTGGTGGAGTTTTGTTTTCGCTAGTTTTTGACAGGTATGCAGTCCGACCATTGATGAACGCTTTCAAGAATATGGAATTGCTGAGCGCACTCAAACGGCCACAATAAAATGTGAACCCTGTTCGCTAACGTTGCCCAAGGGTCGGTCGGCTCACTGCTCCATAACCCCCTCCACATTCAGCCTTGATGACCAATGCTGTACTTTTGATCTATCTCAGGGCCTGCAGCCATGGTACGGCCCGACTTTGGTATCGAGGGGTATCCTGAGGTGCAGGCTTTAGAGGGAAAGGCGCACAACGGCGGACATCGGAGGGGGCACCATCGAGTGGGGAGTGCGCTTACAGTGCAGTTCTGGCTTTGATAGCTTATATTTACGCCTTGCTAACGCCCGTAGGTTTCGAGAAGGCGGGTTGGAGACCAGATACGTTCAGCGTAAATTCAATATTTCGAAAATTATTGGGAATGATTCCCACTTGTCTCTCGCAATAGCTACAGATATTTGAGTGGGATCAAACCTCATCGGTTGAGATTTATGGATAAATTACGCACCATTTTGCTGAATCTGCCTCGTCGGCAGAAACGATTGATACAAATCGCCACGGATATCTTTTTGGTATGGGCCTCGCTATGGCTCGCCTTCATTGTTCGCCTTGGCGTGGACGATATGTACAACCCTTTGCGGGTTCATTTCTGGCTCTTTGCGTGCGCTCCTATTATTGCAATCCCACTCTTCGTTCGATTCGGCATGTACCGCGCCGTTATGCGCTATTTCGGCAACGATGCGCTCATTGCCATCATCAAAGCTGTCAGCCTTTCGTCGTTGATCCTGGCACTCGTCGTCTACTGGTACAGCAATCACCAAGCCGTAGTCCCACGCTCCATCATCTTCAACTACTGGTGGCTTAGCCTCGTCATCATCGGCGGTCTGCGCCTGTGCATGCGTCAATACTTCATGGGCGACTGGTTCAATGCCGTCCAACACGTTCCTTTCACCAACCGCGATGATGGCCTCACCAAAGTCGCCATCTATGGCGCTGGCGTGGCGGGCAATCAGTTGGTGGCTGCGTTGCGCATGGGCCGAGTCATGCGCCCAGTGGCCTTCATCGACGACGACTCCGGCATCGCCGATCGCTCTATCTCAGGCCTTCATGTCTACAAACCCAAACACATCCAACAGATGATCGACGTCACCGGCGCCCAGGAAATCCTTCTGGCCCTCCCGTCATCGACCCGCGCACGACGTCGGGAAATTCTCACCATTCTTGAGCGTTTCCCCCTCCACATCCGAAGCGTACCCAACTTCACCGATCTGGCCAGCGGCCGGGTAAAGGTCGAAGACATCCAGGAAGTGGATATCGCGGACCTTCTGGGGCGCGACTCGGTCCCGGCGCAACCGGACCTGCTTGAGCGTTGTATCAAAGGCAAGACAGTAATGGTCACGGGCGCTGGCGGATCGATTGGTGCGGAACTGTGCCGGCAGATCTTCTCGCTTGGCCCGACCACGCTTTTGCTGTTCGAGCATAGTGAGTTCAACCTCTACAGCATTCTGTCGGAGTTGGAGCAGCGCGCCAGCAGGAAGTCGATTCCTGTCCGTTTGCTGCCGATCCTGGGTTCCATCCGCCACCAGGACAAACTTCTGGATGTGATGAAAACCTGGAGTGTGGACACCGTCTACCACGCTGCCGCTTATAAGCATGTCCCGATGGTAGAGCACAACATCGCCGAAGGCGTGCTCAA
>Ga0182007_10001189_pt1 | contig 14138 bp, 15 predicted proteins | sample Sormic07211113_1_FD_123023 | JGI IMG/M metagenome (GOLD analysis project Ga0182007, IMG submission 123023) | Rhizosphere microbial communities from Sorghum bicolor, Mead, Nebraska, USA - 072115-113_1 MetaG | ecosystem: Host-associated > Plants > Roots > Rhizosphere | place: USA: Nebraska... | reverse complement strand
CCCATCGCCTCCGCCATCTTCTAACGTTAAAGCCCTGATTATTCAGGGCTTTTTCGTGTCTGGCATTCAGAATACCTGCTTCGGTCTTTCAGGATTGACATACCGTCATGGCAAAAACCACCGCTCCACTCAAGGAAAGAAAAGTGACCAGTAAAACCATCGGTTCTCTCGTTGCGGCAATCGTAGGCATCGTCCTGTTGTGCGTCTTCTTTGGCAGTTGGTATACGGTCGATGAAACCGAGCGTGGCGTGCTGCTGCGCAACGGTGCGCTGGTCGGTGTGGTGGAGCCGGGACTGTCGTTCAAGACCCCGTTTATCGAGTCGGTACGCCTGATCAGCGTGCAAAGCCAGGTCACCGCTTATGAGGACCTCCAGGCCTACAGCAAGGACCAACAGTCCGCCCAGCTCAAGGTGTCGGTGTCCTGGCACATCGCGCCGTCCGATGTGGCGAAGGTCTACACCCAGTTCAAGGACCTTGAGGGCATCCGCGACCGGATGATCAGCCGCCAGGTGCCTACCCAGGTGGAAAACGTCTTTGGCAAGTTCAACGCCGTGGCTGCCGTGCAGAACCGTGTCCAACTGGTCAACGATATTTCGACCGCAATCAAGGCGACGATTACCGGGCCGGTGATCATCGACAGCGTCCAGGTCGAAAACATCGACTTCAGTGACGCCTATGAAAAAGCCATCGAAGCGCGCATGGCCGCCGAAGTGCAGGTCAAGACCCGCGAGCAGCAACTGGCGACCGAGCAGGTTCAAGCCCAGATTCGTGTCACCCAGGCCCAGGCAGAAGCCGATTCGCAAGTTGCCCAGGCCAAGGCAGACGCCCTGGCCACCGAGTTGCGAGGAAAGGCCGAGGCCGAAGCGATCAAGGCACGCGCCCAGGCCTTGGCCAGCAACCAGAATCTGGTGGAGCTCACCAAGGCCGAGCGCTGGAATGGTGTGTTACCCACCACCGTGCTACCGAACGGCGCCCTGCCCTTCATTGACATCAAGAACCAGTAACCCCTCACCAGCGCGGCCAGTCCTGGCCGCGCTGGCCCAGCGTCTCGGTCTTTATGGCCATTGACATCGACCTGTCTCGTTAACGCTACACTCACGTCACTGACGACCCCCGACGTTCACCGTTAGCAGGGAGCTCAACGTGTACTCAGGCAAAAGCAAACCCACGCAAACATCGCTACGACGGTTCAACGCTCTGCCCTTCACTTCACGCCCTGACATTTCCTGCCCGCCCGGGCATTCAGCGCCACCCTCGACAGGCGCCCTGAACAGGAGAATCGCGTGACCCACATTATCAAGAAGTACAAATGGCCTGCTTTGCTGGCTGCTGCGCTGATTGTGTTTGCCGCCTTGTTATTCTTTTTGATCAAGTCCTATACGTACGACTCATCGACCTATTTCGAATCCCGTGACTTCATTCGCCAGCTCAAGCAGGCCGATGCCAACTGGAGCGTCAAGATCCTGAGGAAAAAAATCGGCGTCAACAACAACCTGTCGCTGGCGCCTCCGCCTGAGGCGGGCAGTCGATGGGAGCAGTTGGAGCAGCTCAATAACTCAGGTCCCCTGGCAGTTCTCTGGGCGTCCAGGCGCCAAGGTTATGTGGATGCGGTCAAGAACAAGACCGTACTGGTCGATCAATTCCAGCAACACAACGCCAAGCTGCGCACCGCCCTGGACGCGCTGCCGGTCATCGAAGACGACATTCAAACACTGCTCAAGGAGATGACAGTCAAAAGCCCTGCGGAACGCCTTGCGGTGGCTTCCAATGTGCTTGAGCTGACACTGACGACGCTGGAGTACGCATTGTATGTCACCTCGGACAAAGCCAAGGAGGTGCAGAACCAGCTCAATGAACTGGAACGATACATCAGCCAGTTACCCGCGACCTATCAACCTCCCTTCGTCACCCTGGCGCAGCACGTCAAAGCTGTTATCGAGGAACAACCGATCGTCAATGACCTTCTTGACCGTATCAGTGTGATCCCGGTGGCCCAGGAGCTGGATAGCATCAACGAGCTGTTGAACGAGACGCAGCGCAGGACGGCTGCTGCAGACCGTCAATACCATGTCTACCTGGGTGTGTGCGCCAGCCTCATGGCGTTATTGATGATCTACCTGGCGGTTCGGCTGGTTCGCAGCTACGCCGTCATCAACCAGATCAACCACGAACTGCAATCGTCCAATGAACGGCTCGAGGAGCGCGTGCAAGAACGCACTCGCGAACTGAAAGAGGCTGAACGTGAACTGGTGGACGCCGCACGGATGGCGGGCATGGCCGAGATCGCCACGAACGTGTTGCACAACGTCGGGAATGTGCTCAACAGCGTGAATATTTCCGCGGACCTGGTAACCCGCAAGTTGCGCAGCAGCAAGACACTGGGCCTTGGAAAAGCGGTCAAAATGATGAATGAACATGCCGACGACCTTGGCCAGTTCATCACCAGCGATGAAAAGGGCAAATTGTTGCCCCGTTACTTCAACGAGCTGGTCGACTCCATCGCCGCCGAGCAAACACTGCTTATCGAAGAACTGGCGCAACTGACCAAAAGCATCGACCACATCAAGGAAATCGTCACCACCCAGCAAACCTATGCCGGAGCCGCCAGGTTGATCGAAGCACTGAGCATCAGTGATCTGTTCGAAGATGCGTTACGCATGAACTCGGGCGCGCTGAGCCGGCACCACGTCACCGTCATCAAGGATTATCAGGACGTCCCTATGATCATGGGTGACAAGCACAGGTTGCTGTTGATCCTGATCAACCTCATCAGTAACGCCAAATTCGCGATGTCGCACGTCAGCGATCATCCTCGGGAAATGATCCTGGGAATCCGGGTCGTCGATCAAAAGACGCTGTGCGTCAGCGTCAAGGATCGAGGCGAAGGCATTGCACCCGAGAACCTGGCCCGCATCTTCAACCACGGCTTCACGACCCGCAAGGACGGCCATGGCTTTGGCTTGCACAGCTGCGCCTTGGCAGCGGTTGAAATGAATGGCCACCTCCATGTCCATAGCGACGGCCCTGGGCAGGGAGCGCTGTTCACCCTGGAAATTCCGCTGGAACTGGCACCCACCTGACACAGATGGAGGAATTGACTGCGAACCGAACCATACGGCTCGGTTCGCAGCCAACTCCCCTCGCCTTTGACGGCGCTATTTGGCGGTCGTAGCCTGGCGACCGTGTTTTTTCCTGGCCGGCAATGCGGCGGCGTAGGCCAGTGCTTCCTCACGGGAAGCAAAGGAGCCCAATCGGTCGGCCTGAGTGCAGACCCGCCATGGGCCGCTGTTTACGCTGAGCACGTCATACCCGTTGATATGCATTTTGGTCAGCATCGCAGTACTCATTGTCACCTCCTTTCGAGATAAACCAGGGTTACGCCACCTACCTTACACTCAGTTTGCGCAAGGGTGCCAACCGAGCGTCGCAACCTTGAGCCGCGCCACAGGCCTGAGCCCCTCAATGGGAATCCGAATCCCACAACCAATCCCACAAGCCAGGCAAGTGCACCGGCTCGGTAGTGCTCTTGACCGTGCGCGCCATTGCCGCCCGCTCCAGCGCCTGATGATCATCATAGAAGGGCTTGGCGTCGGTCCTCACGCCCGTGGCTCGGGCAGCGTCGAGCAGGATTTGCAGGTATTCCCGGGCATGTCGGGCGGTATAGCGGTTGAGGTCATGAAAGGTGACCACCACCGGTATCACCCCATCAACCGCAGGCAACTGCCCGGCGGCGATGCGTTCGCGCACTTCAGAGAGCTGGCGCGTCAGGTTGATTCGCCGTCGTGGGCTGGCGGTGATGCCCCAGACCTTACCATCGTTGGCGCTCAGGTCGGTCAGCAATACGTGCAAGCCATGCTGCTGGTAAGCGGCGAAGGTGCGCCTGTCGTAGCTCCAGAACGGCGGCCTCACCAGGGTGGGCGCGGCCCCTGTGATGGTGGCGATATCGCCCCCGCCCTTGACCAGTGACTGCTCCAGCTCGTCCGGACTCAGGAAACGATGATTGGTGTGCCAGTAAGTCGCCGTGTGGAAGCCCAGGATATGACCTTCGCGCTGTTCACGGTGCATCACCGAGCGTCCGATGTCGCTGTTGCCAGCTCTTAATGCACGGGTCTGGACAAAAAATACCGCCTTGATCCCCGGCTGCACCGGGTTGTGTGCAAGGGCATCGAGCACCTCCAGGCTCGGGTTCCAGAAAGACGAGGCACTGGGCCCGTCATCAAAGGTCAGCAAGAAACGGATCGGGGGTTGTGCCAGCAGGCTTTGCTCGGTTTGTGGGGTCAGTTCGATGGGCGGGCCGATGCATCCCGACACACCGATGGCGAGGACTGCGATAACCAGCGCCCTGGCGATGTTTTTCATGTTTTGCCTTTATCTGATACCGCACTGTCTTGCCTGTTAATCCCTGGCACACGGTGTGAAGCTCACCTTGGAGAAGGTTAACCGGGTTTGGTTCCGGACAGCGAGCAGCGACTTGGCTGCGCGACTACCTGGCGTGATTTTTGACCGTCTGGATAATTCGATGGAATTTTCCGCACGCCTCCGTATCCATCCGTATAGAACTAATTAGGGAGGATTTATGGGCGGGCCATCGCTTTACATCATCGACTACATGCTCCATGGCGAGCCGAAGTCATTCATCATTCGCGCCGAAGTGATGAATAACTCCGAAGCTTGGCATTGGGCCAGTTGCGACGCGGGGGTCGGGCGCATTCCGAAATTCGGACGGGAAAAGGTCAAGCGGGTTTCAAAACCCCTTGCTGAAAAATACGGTATTACCGACGTGCGCTGGCGAGCGAGCGTCGCGCCGTCCTGGGTCAAGGAGTCCGGCTGATTTAAATAACCCTGTTTCCGGTGCACCGGTTGTCCAGCCGGGCGCCGGATTCTTCGACAGAACCGAGATAACTCAACTACGCTTTAAGCGATAGCGTGACCCGCCCCTGGCGGGTTTTGTGCTGCCTCATCAACGCTCAATGCAACCCTGAATGGAGGTGTGACATGTCCGAAAAAGAGTCCATCACCACCCTGCTCACCTTGCTGGAATCGCGTCAGGCCAGGCTTACGGCAGCCTGCAAGGAAATCGCCGATTGGGTCGACCACCAAGGCGGGCATCCCACTGCAGTGCGCATCCGTGACCGGCTCAACGACATCGAGAAAGACGCCCCATCGATCCAAAGCGCACTGACGTCGCTGAAGCCCGCTGAACGCCCTCTGCCCAAGTTCCGCTGACGCACCGCGCCCGACATGTGCCCCCTTGAGTTCTACCGGTTGGAAAACCGATGGAACACGGGCTTTTTTTGCACCTCGAAATCGATAGGCACCGGTGCAAAAGCCACAAAGGGAGAAACCTCATGATTGCCAGATTCCTGCTGTTGATTGCATGTGCAAGCCCCGCCGCCGTGATGGCTCAAGGCTGCGACGTCATCACTCGATCCCAGAGCGAGGCCGTTCCAGTGATCGAAAGTCACAGCTGTTACGAGTACAAAGGCATGCCCGCCGAAACCCTCGACTGGTCCTGCAGCAATGAAAACAAGGGAACGCTCACGACCCAAAAGCGTAAGGTCGAGCGTTGTGCAGAGGGATATGTAGCGACGTGCCAGGCGAGGCTGACCCAGGAAGCGTTGGCCAACCCCCACTCAACCAGCAAGGACAAGCACGGTGGGTCGGCCAATCTTCCCGATAATGCCAAGGTGACGTGGTACTACTACGGTATCGAACAGTTGCAACAAGCCCGGGAAGACTGCGAAAGCACCGGCGGTAATTGGATAAACCAATGAAAAGATGGCTCGCAGAGCCGCTGCTAGCCCTTGCTGTGCTCCGGCGATGACGGCCCTTCCTTGATCCCGCGCGGCCCAGCTACGCCCCAGATGACCAGGCCCACAACCGGCAGAATGATCAGCAACAGGGCCCAGCCCGCCTTGGTGCCAGCCGACTTGTCGCTTCGAAAGACGCTGACGATCGCCCATAAATCGACGAGGAGCAAAAGCACCGCGACGGCGATCCAAAAATAACTGGCTAATTCAGACATGGCCCAATCCTCTTGTCGGTTTAAGGATTAGGCACAGCCGTTGAGACGCCGTTCAAAGAATTTTCACCCTCGCTGCACTCAGGGCGTCTATCCCCGCTCATTCAAATAAGCGACCCATTGCTCATAGGCTTCATGTTGACGCCTGACCGCCTCATCCCAGGTCGATCCGCTCATTTGATGGATACATATGAGCTTCATCATTTCCGAGGTTGCCGCATCGAGCTCCACCAGGAGCTCATGGGATTTGATCTTGAAGTCTTCAACGGTGGTCATATCTCGCTTCCTTCCCCTGGAGGGGCCGGCCAATGCACCCAACATGGATTCATTTTTTTGAAGCTGATTCATTTGAGGCGATAACCGGTCGAAAGCCTAGTGCTGGTGGTCGGACAGATGGGATAGGGCGATGACTGCCTCAAATAAGCTCGGTCTTTCTCGCGCCGTCGCGGTCGTACTGGATAAGACATTGAAAAAAATCGACAGATTGAGCAAAGCCAATTGATGTCAGGCTCAAATATTGCAGTTATATTTCAATTTAATGACAGTCACTGATTGAGCACGGCCATGAAAATTCGAGCGACCGTCATTTGCGAGGAAGATCGCCACGTTCTGCTGGTTCGCAAAGCCAACAGCCGCTGGACACTGCCGGGAGGCACCGTCGAGCGCGGAGAAACCCATGCCGAGGCTGCACTCAGGGAGCTGGCGGAAGAAACCGGGCTAAGCGCAGAACATCTGCTGTACCTGATGCGAATTTGCGACGGCGGGACCGAACACCATGTATTCGAAGCGTCAGTCAGCAACTCAAGGGCAGCCAGGCCACAGAATGAAATCAGCGATTGCCTTTGGCACCCACTGGAGGCCATTGCGCAATTGCAGATGAAAAAAGGTACCCGGGAAATTCTCGAGGCGTTTCGGCGGCGGTTGTAACTCACTTTCCGTGATAGACGCCGTGGCGACGTCAGGAAACCAATCAAGTCAGCAACCTCCGAAGGCTTCGCCGGGCGGCCAAGTGGGGGATGCCCCCCGGTCGACTGCCGATACGTTAGCTGGAAACGGCTACTCGGTTTGCGTACTACAGGGATTGAGACTGAGGATTTCCTTGAGAAAATCGATAAATACATTGATCCGGCTGGACCCACGGTGATTGGGTAAATACAACGCGTTGATGCAAGTGCTGGCACTGCCGGGATTGACCTCGTAATGCTCAAGTAACCGGGTCAGCCGGCCGGCTGCCACATCATCGCGCACCAGCCAGTCAGCCAGCAACGTCACACCGCCTCCGCCGATGGCAGCTTCGCGCAGGATGTCGGCATTGTTGCTTTGCAGGCGCCCGTGGACGTTGAGCTGAATGGGCGCTTCTTCATTTTGAAAGGTCCAGTGCTGGTGTGTGCCCCCGTAGTCGAAACGCAGGCATTGATGCTCAAGCAAATCCTGTGGGTGACACAGCGCCGCACTCCGGCCCAGATAATCCGGACTGGCCACCACCCACCGCTCGAAATGTCCCACGCGTTTGCTGACAATGTCTTCACTGACCACGGACGATCCCAACCGGACCGAAACATCGATCTGCTCGCTGAGCAGGTCACTGACCTGATCGTTCAGCGACAGACTGATCTCAAGACCCGGATGCCGCTCGAGCAAGCGACTCAGGTGCGGCGCGATAAGACGCCGACCGAACTCCACCGGCACGCTGATGCGCAGGCGGCCCTGCGCTTCGCTGCCACGATCGGCGACTACGGCATCGGCTTCATCGATAGCCTCGAGAATTGCCACGGCTTTTTCGAAATAGGTCTGGCCGGCAGCGGTCACGCTGGTGTTGCGCGTGGTGCGATTGAGCAGGCTCGCGCCAAGCTCGTGTTCCAGCCCAGCCACTTGCCGTGTCACTGACGACGTTGAAATCCCGAGTTTGCGCGCTGCCGAGGAATAGCCCCCGCAGCGCACGGTTTCAACAAACATCTTCAGTGCCAGCAACTTGTCCATAAGCGGGGTCCGGTCGAAAGGGAACGCGGATGATTGTGCATCACTGTTCGCCCGTCGTCTTGTACCTCCGTGCTTGAACGCACCCGCCGGTTTTTCAGACATCGGCCTTGCGGCTCAGGAACAGCCCGAGCGCGAGCGCTGGCAGTAGCGCCACCGCGACGGCGGACAGGTTCCAGCCGAAATGCTCGTACAGCGGGCTCGCGACCAGAGATCCCACCGCGCCGCCGACGAAAATGCTGGTCATGTACACAGCGTTGAGGCGCGCACGGCTGTGTGGATCGAGGGCGTACACCTCACGCTGGCCGAGCACCATGTTCAATTGCACAGCGAAATCCAGCAGCACCGCACACACCACCAGCCAGATATAGCCACTTCCCGGTAGCGCGGCGATCAACAGCGACACCGGCGCCAGCAACAACGCGACCAACGTGCCACGGCGACCATGCCCGGCATCGGCCAGACGCCCGGCAATCGGCGCCGCAATGGCACCCACCGCACCGACCAAAGCGAAGATCGCCACTTGTGACTGAGTGAAGCCGTGGTGACGCATCAGTTCAATCGGTGCGAGGGTCCAGAACAGGCTGAAACTGGCAAACAGCAGCCCTTGATACAGCGAGCGCTGACGCAACACCGGATAACGCCGGGCCAAGGCAAACACCGAACCGATCAACGCTGCATATGTGGCTTTATGAGTTGGCAGCCGACGCGGCAGTGCCAACGCGGTAATCAGAGCGATGACCGCCATCAGGGCCGCAGCGCTGTAAAACACCCCGCGCCAGCCGAACACTTCGACCAACAGGCTCGACAGTGGCCGCGACAACAGAATTCCCAACAGCAGACCGCTCATGATATTGCCGACGACGCGGCCACGGCTGGCCTCGGGCGCCAGGTGCGCCGCCAGTGGCACAAGGATCTGCACGGCCACCGACGTCAGGCCGATCAGCAAAGACAGCACCAGGAACATCGACGGCGAATGGGTCAGGCCGGCGCACAACAACGTGACACTCGCCGCGAGGGTGAAGCCGACCACCAGACGGCGGTTTTCCATCAGGTCGGCCAGCGGCACCAGCAGCAACAGGCCCAGCGCGTAGCCAAACTGCGTAAGCGAAACGATCAGGCTGGCATTGGTGCTGGACAGCCCGATCTGCGGTGCAATCAGCTCAACGATCGGCTGAGCGTAATAGAGATTGGCCACGACCGCACCACAACAGAACGCCAGGAACGCGACCATCAGGCCGGAAAGTGACGCCGACTGTTCGGCGTTGGTCGCAATGGCCGGGTTGCCCGTGAGCATGATGACACCTCGTTAAGTTCAAGAAAGTGGTGCCCAGGCTACGGCCATGTGTCGATGCGCAGAATCCATGTGCCAGGCAACGCAGTGATGCGTCCCGCGCAACGTCGCAGGCATTGCTTCTGACGCAACACGCTGTTGCGTGCGCCGCTAATTCTCCAGCGCTGGTGGTTTCTCTACGCTTTGGCCCTTGGCGCAGTCGTCCAGGTCGGCGCCCTTCCCCGGCCGTCACAAGGAGCGTTTTCATGACCCGTATCCCATCCGTTCTGCCATTGCCTGCCGCGTTTTTCTCCGTCCCATGAACAGCCACTTCCTGAAATCCAAAACGCTATGGATCTGCGTGGCGCTGGTCGCCGTGCTCGGCCTGATCGGCGCCGTTTTGCTGATGTGGCGCCCGCCGATTGCGCCCATCGAACGCCCGACGACATTCGATGCCGCGCAGTTGCAACGGGGGGCGCGGGTGGTCGAGGCAGGCGATTGTGCGGTCTGCCATACCCGCCCCGGCGGTGAGTATCTGGCCGGTGGGCTGCCGCTGGTGACGCCGTTTGGCACCCTGTTCAGCACCAACATCACCCCGGATGCGCAGACCGGTATCGGTCTATGGTCAATGCCGGCGTTCGAACGGGCGATGCGTCAGGGCATTGCTCGCGATGGCCACTTCCTCTATCCGGCGTTCCCCTACGTGCACTACCGGCGCATGAGCGAAGCAGACATCGCCGACGCCTATGCCTACTTGATGAGTGGCCCCGCCGTGCACGCACCGGCCAAGCAAAACCGAATGAATTTTCCGATGAACATTCGCCCGCTGGTGTCGTTCTGGAACTTGCTGTACCTGCACGGTGAGCCACCGACGCCGGTAGCACAGCGCAGCGAGGCGTGGAATCGCGGGCGTTATCTGGTCGACGGCCCGGGCCATTGCGCCGGCTGTCATTCGCCGTTGAACCTGATCGGCGCGGAAAAATCATCGGAATATTTGCAGGGCGGCAGCGTTGACGGCTGGCAAGCGCCAGCGCTGGTCGGTCTGGGCCAACGCGACAACCCGTGGAGTCGCGAGCAACTGGTTGGCTATCTGCGCGCAGACATAGTCGATGGCCACGGTACGCCCGCCGGCCCGATGCGTCCGGTCAGCCTGAGTCTGGCACGCTTGCCAGCCAGTGAAGCCGAAGCGATTGCCGAATTCCTGCTCAGCCTGGAGAGTCCGCACACAGTGACGCAGACGCCGTCGAAGACGCCCGCCAGTGAACCGGCAGACCATGCGACCGGCGCCCTGCTCTTCAACGGCGCCTGCGCCGGGTGCCATGGCCCGGCGGCGCCGATGCGCGTAATCGATGGGCGCCCGGGACTGCAAAGCACCTCGGCGCTGCAAGCGGCCAGTCCACGCAACTTCCTCAAAACCGTGCTCGAAGGCTTGCCCGCCACGCCCGGATCGCCCGGCCCGATGATGCCAGCCTTCGCCGCCAGCCTAGACAACGCGCAACTCGGCGCACTCGCCGCGTATCTGCGCCAGCAGGCCAGACCCGATCAGCCTTGGGCCGAACTCTCTTCCACCATCGAAGCGTTACGTCAGGAGACGAAATGAGCCAGATCATTCTCAACGTCAACGGAGCCGTCCAACCGCTTGAGCTGGAGCCGGACATGCCGCTGCTGTATGCGCTGCGCAATCATTTGAACCTCAACGGCGCCAAGTACGGTTGCGGTTTCGGTCAGTGCGGCGCCTGTACGGTGATCGTCGATGATCAGCCGGTGTTCGCCTGCCTGACGCCCTGCGCCGGCCTCGATGGCAAAAAAATCCGCACCGTGGAAAGCCTCGGCAGCGCGGAAAAACCTGGCCCTCTGCAAGCGGCGTTCATCGAGAAACAGGCCGCGCAATGCGGCTACTGCATTGCGGGCATGCTGATGCGCGCGCAAGCGTTGCTTGAACGCAATCGACACCCGGACGAGACCACCATTCGCGAACACATGGCCGGCAACCTGTGCCGCTGCGGTACGCACTTGCGGATCATCGAGGCGATCAAACAGGTGGCCGGGCAAAACGGGAGCCTGACATGAGTGACTCGAATGGTTTGAACCCGAGTCGGCGCGCCTTCCTGCGCGGCGGTGCGTTGCTGATGGCGTTCACCCTGATGCCGGTGGCGCGACGTGTTTTGGCTGATACGGAAGTCGATACGCTCGGCACCGTGGTACTCGCCCCCGACCTCCCCGGAAGCCTGCGCACCAACCCCTATCTCGACGCCTGGATCCGCATTGGCGCCGACGGCATTACCGTCTACACCGGTAAGGTCGAATTGGGCACCGGGGTGAAAACCGCACTGCTGCAAATTGCCGCCGAGCGTTTGCAGGTGCCGGCAACATCTATCGACTTGCTCACCGCCGACACTGCGCTGACGCCCAACGAAGGCTACACCGCCGGCAGCCACAGCATTTTCGACAGCGGTACCGCGTTGTATAACGCTGCCGCGCAGGTGCGAGAAATGCTCGTCGATGCCGCCGCGCGCAGTTGGCATGTCGATGGGGCGCTGCTGAGCACCCGCAACGGTACGATCGAAGGCCCAGCCGGTCAGCGGATGAGTTACGCCGAGGCGGTCAAGCATATCGATGTGCACCAATACGCCAAGGCTCAGTCACCGGCGATGGACACCGCCGACTTCAAACTGATCGGGCATTCGTTGCCGCGCCTCGACATCCCGGCGAAAGTCAGCGGCGGCGCGGCATTCGTCCAGGACATGCGCCTGCCAGGCATGCTGCATGCGCGGGTGATCCGCCCTCCACGTCCGGGCTGCGTGCTGCAAGCATTCGATGAAGCGTCCATCGAGGCGCTAGCTGGCGTGGTCAAGGTGATCCGCGACGGAAACTATCTGGCGGTGGTCGCCCGTGACGAGTGGCAAGCGATCAAAGCCATGCGCAGTGCCAGCGAAGTTGCGCAATGGAGCGACGGCGAGGCGATTCCAGATGAGGCGCAGATTCATGGCCTGCTCAAACGCCTGCCCTCGCGGCGCTATCCGATCAGCAACAACGGCACGCCAAGCGGCGAGGCCGGTACGCGCTTCCAGGCGCGGGTAACCAAGCAATATCTGATGCATGGTTCGATAGGCCCGTCCTGTGCGGTGGCCTGGTTCAAGGACGGCGCTCTCACCGTCTGGACCCACACCCAAGGCGTTTACCCGCTGCGCGCCGGCATTGCCGAAATGCTGCGCCTGCCCCCTGCACGGGTGCGCTGTATTCATACCGAGGGCTCAGGGTGTTACGGGCACAACGGTGCCGATGATGCCGCCGCCGATGCGGCATTGCTTGCCATGCGCGTGCCCGGTACGCCGGTGCGCGTGCAATGGATGCGCGAACAGGAAAATCTTTGGGAGCCCTACAGCTCGGCGATGGTCACTGAAGTCGACGCCGGCCTCACGCAGGGCCGCTTGCAGGACTGGGCCTACGAGTTATGGACCACTCCGCACAACGAACGCATCGTCAACGCCGGACGCCTGTTGCCGGCCCGCTTGCTGGCGCAGCCCTACACCTCAGCACCGTCGGTGCCGATCGCCCAGCCCGAAGGGGATGGTGATCGCAACGCAGTGCCGCTGTACGACCTGAACTCGACGCGCATCAACATGAACTTCGTCACCGAAATGCCCTTTCGCACCTCGGCCATGCGTTCGCTCGGTGCGCATATCAATATATTCGCCATCGAGGCGAGTATCGACGAGTTGGCGATCAAGGCCGGAATCGACCCGGTCGCTTTGCGTCTGACCCATCTGAGCGACCCACGTGCTCGCGCGGTCGTGGAGCGTGTGCGTGATGCTATCGGCTGGCCGCAAAAAAGCAGCGAGCCCGGCGCAGGCATCGGTTTCGCCTTTGCCCGCTATAAAAACATCATGGGTTACTGCGCCATCGCGGTGAAGCTGCGGGTGCATCCGCAGAACGGCGAGATCCGCATCGATCATGTGGTCACGGCGGTGGACGTCGGCCAGATCGTCAGTCCCGATGGCCTGCGCAATCAGATCGAGGGCGCAATCGTGCAGTCTGCCAGCTGGACCCTGTACGAAAAAGTCGCTTACGACGCGGGGGGCATTCGCAGCTACGACTGGAGCGGTTATCCGATTCTGCGTTTCACCCAACTGCCGAAACAAGTCGATGTGCATTTGCTCGACCAGCCCGGACAACCCTTTCTCGGTGCCGCTGAAATCGCGCAGGGCCCGATGGCCGCCGCCCTTGGCAATGCCGTCGCCAACGCGACCGGGCGCCGCTGGCTGAACCTGCCGCTGACCCGCTCGACACAACCCGCCTGAGCCACGCCCGTGTTCATCGGTGATGAGCACGGGCGCCATTGCGTCAGGCGCAAAACAGCGTGGCGCCGGTCATGGATTATCACCCTCGCGGCCCCCGGTTAATTTACCTGCACTGCTTCGCAGCCCTGCTGCCGCATTTGAATCCCATTTATTAAAATCTGGAGCTACCCATGACCCGTCGTCTGTTCCAACCCATCGCACTTGGTCCTTACACCCTTGCCCATCGCGTCGCCATGGCGCCATTGACTCGCTCACGCGCCGGCCAACCGGGCGATGTACCGACGGCCATGAACGCCGAGTACTACCGCCAACGTGCCAGCGCGGCGCTGATCATCACCGAAGCCACACAAATCTCTCGCCAGGCTCAGGGTTACGCGTGGACGCCGGGCATCTACACCCCGGAACAGGTCCAGGGGTGGCAAGAAGTCAGCACCGCAGTGCGTGAGGCCGGCGGGTTAATCTTCATGCAACTGTGGCACGTCGGTCGTGTTTCCCATCCCAGCTTTCAACCCGACGCCGGCCTGCCCGTAGCACCTAGCGCTCTGCCGGTGCCCGGCAAGACTTT
>Ga0182007_10001188_pt1 | contig 14143 bp, 12 predicted proteins | sample Sormic07211113_1_FD_123023 | JGI IMG/M metagenome (GOLD analysis project Ga0182007, IMG submission 123023) | Rhizosphere microbial communities from Sorghum bicolor, Mead, Nebraska, USA - 072115-113_1 MetaG | ecosystem: Host-associated > Plants > Roots > Rhizosphere | place: USA: Nebraska... | reverse complement strand
CTGAACGTGGCCGTGATGCTGCCGCTGAGCGGACCCGCGGGCCTGTTCGGCCCTTCGGCCAAGGCCTGCGCCGAACTCGCGGTTCAGACCCTGAATGCGAAGGGCGGGGTGCTGGGCCGCAACATCAACCTGCTGGTCGGCGATGCCGGGCTGCCGCCCGCCGAGGCCTCGCAGGCGGCGCTCAAGCTGTGGAAGGGCTCGGGCGCGCAGGTGGTGATCGGCATGCACGACAGTGCGGTGCGCGGCGCGCTGGTGGGGCTCTTCAAGGGCCAGGTGCCGTACTTCTACACGCCGGTCTACGAGGGCGGCGAATGCGCCAAGGGCACCTACGTCAACGGCGAGACGCCGGCCCAGCAACTGGCGCCCGTGATCCCGTGGCTGGCCTCGGAGCGCAAGCCGAAGAAGTGGTACATGATCGGCAACGACTACATCTGGGGCCGCAACACCAATGCCGCGGCCAAGGGCTACATCACCCAGACCGGCGCCCAGGTGGTGGGCGACGAATACCTGCCGTTCACGGTCGACAACTTCGATTCGAGCCTGGCCCGGATCCGCGACAGCGGCGCCGACGCGGTGCTGGTGTCGCTGGTGGGCGGCGCCTCGGTCGGCTTCAACAAGGCCTTCGCGAGCTTCGGCCTGGCGGACAAGGCGATCCGCCTCGGCACGCTGATCGAGGAGAACACGCTGGCCGGCATCGGCGCGGCGAACGCGCGCAACCTCTATTCGAGCGCGGGCTATTTCGCCAACATCCAGACCCCGGCGGCCAAGGCTTTCTCGGAGGCCTACTTCAAGAAGTTCGGCGCCCAGGCGCCGGCCCTCAACGGCCTGGCCGAATCGGTGTACGAAGGCTTCCTGATGCTGGACGCGATCAGCGCCAGGGCCAAGTCGCTCGAGGTCGCCAAGATGGACCCGGCCAGCGAGGGCGCAAGCTACAACGGCCCGCGCGGCGCCGTGACCATGCATGCGCGGCACGTCGAGCAGGACATCTACCTGGCGGACGTCGACGACAAGGGCTTCCGGGTCGTCAAGACCTTCCCGCGCATCGCGTCGGGCCAGACCTGCAAGGTGTAGCGCCGAGATGGACACCAGCTGGCTGCTGCATGCGCTGAACCTGGCCTACGAACTCTCGACCCTGGCGCTCACGACGCTGGGCCTGGCGGTGGTGTTCGGCCTGCTCGGCGTCATGAACATGGCGCATGGCGAGTTCGTGATGCTGGGCGCCTATGCGGTGGTCACGGTGCAGGCCTGGGGCTGGCCGATCGCCACCGCGATGCCGCTGGCGATCGTCGTCTGCGGCCTGCTGGGCTGGGTGGTCGAGCGCTGGCTGATCCGCCCGCTCTATGCCCGGCCTTTCGACACCCTGCTGGCGACCTGGGGCCTGGCGATGGTGCTGCGCAAGCTGGTCGAGGCGATCTACGGCCGCGGCTACCGCAACGTCGAGAGCAGCCTGGCGACACCGGTCACGCTGGCCGGCCTGCAGTACCCCGGCTACCGGCTGGCGCTGATCGCCTTCGCGGTCCTGCTGATGCTCGGGCTGGCCTTCTGGTACCGGCGCAGCGTCATGGGCCTGCGCGTGCGGGCGATGACCGGCAACCCGATGCTGGCCCAGGCGCTCGGCATCGACACCCGCCGCCTGGCGTCGCAGACCTTCGTCATCGGCGTGGTGCTGGCGGGCGCAGCGGGCGTGCTGCTGGCGCCGCTGGTGCGCATCGAGCCCGGCATCGGCGTCGACTACCTGCTCGACGCCTTCTTCGTGCTGGTGGTCGGCGGCCTCGGCACGCTGGGCGGCTTTGCCGGCGGCGTCGGCGTCATCGGCGGCAGCCAGTCGTTGGTCAGCAGCATCGCCGGCCAGACCAGCGGCTACGCGGTGGTGCTGATCCTTTCGATCCTCTTTCTCTGGCTGAAGCCGAATGGACTCCTTGGACGCCGTTGAACACACTCCCGGCGCGGCCCTGCGCCGGCCGGCCCGGCGCTGGCGCCTGCCGGGCAGCGAAGCGCTGTGGCTGGGCGCCGCCCTGGTGGTGCTGCCCTTCGCCAGCAACGACTTCTTCGCCTACCAGATCGCGCTGTTCCTGATCTACGGCATCGCGACCCAAGGGGTGGCGCTGTGCTGGGGCCGGCTGGGCTTCCTGCCGCTCGGGCATGCGCTGTTCTTCGGCCTCGGCGCCTACCTGGCGGGCGGCACGCTGAAGGCGGCGCAGCAGCAGCCGCTCTGGTATTTGGCGCTGCCGCTGGCGCTGCTGCTGCCCGCGGTCGTCGCCTATGTCACGGCGCGGCTGGTGTTCGCGCGCAGCCATCGCAGCGGCCCCTTCTTCTCGCTCATCACGCTGGCGATGACGATGCTGGGCTTCCTGGCGGCGCAGCAATGGAGCGCGGTCACCGGCGGCTTCAACGGCATGGCCGACATCCCCGAGCTGCCGGGCACCGAGCGCTACAGCAGCTTCTACTGGGTGGTCGCCGCCTGCGCGGTCGGCAGCACCGCCTTGCTGGGCCTGGTGCTGCGGCGGCCGCTGGGCATGCTGTGGAGCGCGGTGGCGCAGAACGAAGACCGGCTGCAGCTCTTCGGTTATGCGACCGACCGCATCAAGGCCTTCGCCTTCGGCTTCTCGGCGCTGCTGGCCGCCGCCGCGGGCGCGCTGTTCGCGCTGCACCAGGGCATCGTGACGCCGCTGACCATGGGCTTCGTGCTGTCGACCGAGTTCGTGATCTGGGCCGCGGTCGGCGGCAAGGCCAGCCCACTCGGGGCGCTGCTGGGCGCCGTGTTCATCGGCTATGCCTCGTCGGAGCTGCGTGACCATTTCGCCTATTGGGAGGTCGCGGTGGGTGCGATCTTCATCGTGGTGGTGCGCTTCCTGCCCGAAGGGCTGGCGGGGCTGGGCCGGCCGTTGTGGCGGCGCGGGCCCGCCGCGGCGCCTGGCGTGCCGGCCACCGACGCGCCTGCGCGGCACGCACCGGACGCGCGCATCGGGCTGGCCTTCGAGCAGGTCCATGCCGCGCAGGGCGGCGTCCGGATTCTCGATGGCCTGTCGCTGGCGCTCGACGGCCCCGGTCTGCGCTGCGTGATCGGCCCGAACGGCGCCGGCAAGACCTCGGCCTTCAATGTCATGACCGGCCGGCTGCCGCTGCGTTCGGGGCGCATCCTGCTCGACGGCGCCGACATCTCGGGCGCGACCGCCTGGCGGGTGGCGCGGCGCGGCGTCGGGCGCAAGCTGCAGATTCCGTCGGTGTTCTCCGAGCTCAGCGTGAGCCAGAACCTGGACGTGGCGCTGTGGGCCGGACGGCTCGGCCCGGCGGCGTCGCTGGCGCGGGCGCCGCTGGGCTGGCGCAGTCCGCTGCGGGACGAACTGCTCGACCTGTTCCCGGCGCTGCGCGAGCAGCTCGCCACCCGTGCGGGCAGCCTCTCGCAGGGCCACCGCCAGGCGCTGGAGTTCGTGATGACCGTGCTGCCGCAACCCCGCCTGGTGCTGCTCGACGAGCCCTGCGCCGGCCTGTCTCCCGCCGAGACCCACCACATGATCGATGCCATCAAGACCGTCATCGACCGGCTGGGCGCGGCCGCGTTGGTGATCGAGCACGACATCAGCGCCGTGGCCGCGATCGGCGGCGACGTCTACGTGCTGCACCAGGGCCGGCTGCTGGCCCAGGGGACGCTGGCCGAGATCCAGGGCGATCCGGCGGTGCGGGCGGTGTATGCGGGGGCGCGGAAATGAACGGCGGGCTGCTGAACTTCGAAGCACTGGTGTGCGGCTACGGCGACACCATGGTGCTGCGGGGCCTGAGCGGCAGCGCGGGCCCCGGCCGGGTGCTCGGCGTGCTCGGGCGCAACGGCGTCGGCAAGACCACGCTGATGCGCGCGCTGGCCGGCTTCCTGCCGCTGCGCGAAGGCACGATGACGCTCGGCGGGCATGACCTTTCGCAGGTGGCGCCGCACCAGCGGCTGGCGCGCGGCATGGCCTACGCGCCGCAGGAGGACGTGGTGTTCGGCGACCTCAGCGTGCAGGAGAACCTGTGGCTGCACCTCGACGACCGCGACCCGCAGCGCTACGCGGCCTGCCTGCAGGCCTTCCCGCGCCTGGGCGAGCGGATGGCGCAGCGAGCCGGCTCGCTGAGCGGCGGCGAGCGCAAGCTGCTGTCCTTCACGCGCACCATGGGCCTGCGCGCCGCGCTCAGCCTCCTCGACGAGCCGACCGAAGGCGTCCAGCCCGAGAACATCGAGCGCATGGCGGCGCTGTTGCGGGCCCGCAAGGCCGAAGGCGCCGGGTTCGTGATCGTCGAGCAGAATCTGGAGTTCCTGCTCGCGGTGGCCGACGACCTGATGGCGATCGATCACGGCGAATGCCTGCTGAAAGGGGCGGCATCGGAATTCGGTCGCGCAGCGCTGGAGGCCCATCTGATGGTCTGATGCCGCGCGCCGTCCCAGGCAAAAGAACACAGAAAGCATGACCCACCTGGACCTCAACCTCATCCGCGTCTTCGTCGCCATCTACGAGACCCGCAGCGTCACGCAGGCGGCCGAGCGGCTCGACGTCACGCAGCCGACCATCAGCTACGGCCTGGCCAAGATGCGCGAGGTCTATGCCGACCGGTTGTTCTCGCGCGGCGCAGCGGGGCTGGTGCCGACCGGCCTGGCCGAGCAGTTGTTCGAGCGCTTCCGCGACGCGCTGGCCACGGTCGAGAGCACGCTGGAGCAGCAGCGCCTGTTCGATCCGGCGCTGTCGACCCGGCGCTTCCGGCTCGCGATGTCCGACATCGGCGTGCTGTACTTCGTGCCGCCGCTGTTGCGCCGCTTCCAGGAGTCGGCGCCGCGCATCGAGATCGACATCATGCAGATCGCCGAATCCGTCGGGGAAGACCTCGCAGCCGGACGGATCGACCTTGCGATCGGCCACATCCCCGCGCTGTCGCCGCAGATCCGCAGCGCGCTGCTCTTTCGCGAGCACTACGTGTGCCTGATGTCCTCCGCCCATCCAAGCATCGGCGACACGATGAGCCTGAAGGAGTTCGCCGCGGCGCGGCACGTGATGGTGTCGTCGCCGCGCACCGGCCACTTCCTGGTCGACGAGGCGCTGGCCCAGCGTGGCGTCAACCGCAACATCGTCGCCCGGGTGCCGCAGTTCACGGTGCTGCCGCCGCTGCTGTCGCAGAGCGACCTGCTGGTGCTGCTGCCTTCGCGGGTCGCCGAGCTCTACGTCTCGCAGGGCGGCCTGAAGGCGCTGGCCCTCCGGTCGAACTGCCCGACTTCCAGGTCCAGGCGTACTGGCATGTGCGGCACGAGTACGGCGCCGCGAACCGCTGGCTGATCGACGAGACCGTCCAGACCCTCAGCAAGCTCTGACTTCGAAGCGGCTCACCGCGTCTTCGTTCCAGGCGATGCCGGTGCCCGGCTGCGGCGGCGCGATGGCGCTGCCGTTCTCGAAGGCCAGCGGCTCGGCCAGCACCGGGCCCGCCAGGTCCATGCGTTCGAGCAGGTGGCAGGTCGGCGTGACCGCCAGCAGGTGCACGCTGACTTCCTGGAAGATGTGGCTGGACATCGGCAGGCCACGGGCCTGTGCCAGCGTCGCCGCGCGCAGCCAGCCGGTCACGCCGCCGATCTTCATCGCGTCGGGCATCACCAGGTCGCAGGCGCCGGCCTCCAGCGCTTTGGCCATCTCGTCGGGTCCGCACCAGTTCTCGCCCATCTGGATCGGCAGCCGCACCTGCGCGCGGATGCGCGCGTGGCCCGCGTAGTCTTCCTGCAAGGTCGGCTCTTCGACCCAGCCGATGCCTTCGCCTTCCAGCGCGTGGATGCGGCGCACCGCCTCGGGCCCGGCCAGGCCCTGGTTGTAGTCGACCAGCAGCTGGGTGTCGTCGCCGATGGCCTGGCGCAGCGCGCGCACCACGCGCAGGTCTTCGGCCAGCGTGGCGTAGCCGACCTTGGTCTTGATGGCGCCGAAGCCCTGCGCGACGGCGCGCTCGGCGCGCTGCACGCCCAGTTCGACGCCGTCCAGGCTGTGGCTGTCGTAGGCCGCGATCGGCCGGCGTCGGCCGCCCAGCAGTTCGACCAGCGGCAGGCCGCGCGCCACGGCCAGCGCGTCCCAGGCGGCCATGTCGAGGCCGGCGCAGGCCATGCCCGCGAGGCCGGTGCGCCCGAGCAGCCGCAGGCGCTGGACCAGCAGCCGGTCGAGGTCGAAGGGCGCCAGCGGCTGGCCTTTCAAGACCTCGCCGAGCGCCGTCACCATCTGCCGGGTGGCTTCGAGCGCCAGCGGCGTGTAGGTGAAGAGGTAGGCGCGGCCGACGCTGCCGTCGCTGGCGTGGAGGTCGATCAGCACCAGCGGCGCGGTGGCGATCACGCCGACGCTGGTGCGGACCGGGTATTCGAGGGGGACGTTGACGGCGCGGGCGTGGACCGCGGCGATCAGGATCGAGGGGTCTGTCGGGTGGTTCATGGCATGCCTCTAGTCAGTTGAGGACAGAGCAAAAACTGCTGCGCAGTTTCTTGGTCTGTCCCGCAAGGTCTCAGGAAGTCGAGGACAGAGCAAAAACTGCTGCGCAGTTTCTTGGTCTGTCCCGCAAGGTCTTCATATGTCTCCTCACAGTCCCAGATACGCGGCCTTGATCCGCTCGTCCCGCAGCAGCTCGCCGGCCGGCCCGCCGAGCGCGATGCGGCCGGTCTCCAGCACGTAGCCGACGTCGGCCACCGACAGCGCCGCATGCGCATTCTGTTCCACCAGCAGGATCGGGATGCCCTCGGCCTTGAGCCGCGCGATGACCGCGAAGATCTCGCGCACCAGCAGCGGCGCCAGGCCCATCGACGGCTCGTCGAGCAGCAGCACCTTGGGTTCGCTCATCAGCGCACGGGCGATCGCCAGCATCTGCTGCTGGCCGCCCGACAGCGTACCGGCGGCCAGCAGGCGCTTTTCCTTCAGCACCGGGAACAGCGCGTACATGGCGGCTAGCCTTTCGTCGCGGCGCTCGGGGCGGGTGTAGCCGCCCAGCAGCAGGTTGTCCTGCACCGACATCGGGCCGAAGACCTGCCGGCCCTCGAGCACCTGCGACAGCCCTGCCCGCACGCGCGCGTCCGCGCTGTCGCGCACGATCTCGCGGCCGAACAGGCGGACGCTGCCGCTGGCCTTGATGAGGCCCGAGACCGCGCGCAGCAGCGTGGTCTTGCCGGCGCCGTTGGCGCCGACCAGCGCCACCAGCTGGCCCTTGCCGACGGCCAGGTCGATGCCGTGCAGGGCCTCGATGCGCCCGTAGCCGGCAACCAGGCCGCGCACCTCCAGCACGTTGGCGCCTTCGCTGCTGCTCATGCCAAAGCCTCCTCGGCCACTGCCTCGGTGCCCAGGTAGGCCGCGATCACCTGTGGATTGGCCCGCACCTCGGCGGCGCTGCCCTCGGCCAGCTTGCGGCCGTAGTCGAGCACCAGGATGTGGTCGGAGATGTTCATCACCAGCTTCATGTCGTGTTCCACCAGCAGCACCGTGATGCCCGAGGCCGCGATGCTGCGGATGAGCTCGGTGATCTCGTGGGTCTCGGTGTCGTTGAGACCGGCCGCGGGCTCGTCCAGCAGCAGGATGCGCGGCTTGCTGGCGAGCGCCCGTGCGATCTCGAGCCGCTTGAGCAGCCCGAATGAGAGCTGGGTCGCGTGGGCATGCGCATGGTGTCCGACGCCGACATAGTCGATCAGCCGCAGCGCCTCCTCGCGCAGCGCCGCGTCGGCGCGGCGGGTGGCGCCCAGCATGCCGCCCAGCAGCGAACTGCGGCTGTGCAGGTGGGCGCCGAGCATGACGTTCTCGCAGGCCGTCATGTTCATGCAGACCTGCAGGTTCTGGAAGGTCCGGCTCATGCCGCGGCGCGCCAAGGCGTCGGGCGCACGGCCGCCGACGCTTTCGCCGTCGAGCAGGATCTCGCCGCGCGTGGGTTCGTAGACGCCGCTGATCAGATTGAACAGCGTGGTCTTGCCGGCGCCGTTGGGGCCGATCACGGAGTGCACCGAGCCGCCGCGCACCGTGAAGCTCACGTCCTGCATCGCGTGCACGCCGCCGAAGGACTTGGAGAGGTTCTTGACTTCTAGCATGTCAGGTCTTGTTCGGGTGCGGGTGCGGGGTCATGTTCGGGGCGCGTGCCGAGGGCACCGGGTGGCCCCCTCCGCTCATGTCCCCCGGCTTCGCCTCCTCCTTTACTTCGCTGCGGGGGCCACCCGGTGCCCTCGGCACGGGAAACGCCGTGTGGCGCTGGCCGGAGATGAACCACCGCCGTGACGGCTCACGCCGATGGTGTGCTCTGCGCAGCGAAATAAAGGAGGAGCCCGAAGGGCGGGGGACATTCGCGGAGCAGAGTACGCCGTCGGCGTGAGCCCGCCCCACCTCGCATCGAAGAAGCTTCATCTCAGCCCTTCCTTCTCAACTTGAGCGCGATCGAAGGCACCAGCCCCTTCGGCAGGAAGATCATCGTCAGCATCAACACCAATCCGAAGAACACCATCTCATAACCGTGCAAACCGCCCAGCAATTGGGGCAGCGCGGTCATCAGCGCAGCGCCCAGCACGGCGCCGAAGGTCGAGGCCATGCCGCCGAGCACCACCATCGTGGCCAGTTCCACCGAATGCGTGAAGGCCGCGATCGAGGGACTGATGAAGCCGAGGTAGTGCGCCGTCAGGCTGCCCGAGGCCGCCGCGAACACGGCCGAGGCGACGAAGGCCCGGACCTTGAAGCGCGCCACGTCCACACCCATCACGCGGGCCGCGACCTCGGAGCCGTTGAGCCCGCGCAGCGCGCGGCCGGCCGGCGATTGGTACAGGTTGAGCGACAGCAGCACCGACAGCCACAGCAGCACCGCCGCCAGCGCATACCAGTGCCGCACCTTGGCGAAGGCGAAGCCGGCCACCTCCAGCGGCGGCACCGGCATGCCGTCGGGCCCGCCGGTCCAGTCGACTTCGTTGATCAGCACGATGTTGACGATCACGCCCAGGCCCAGCGTGGCCATGGTCAGCGAGTGACCCTTCAGGCGCAGGATGGGCTTGGCGATCAGCCAGGCCACCACGGCGGCGCCGACCGCGGCGCCACCGATGGCGGCCAGCGGCGGCCAGCCGAAGCGCGCGGTGACGATGCCGCTGACATAGGCGCCGATGGCGACGAAGGCCGCGTGGCCGATGCTGATCTGGCCGGCGAAGCCCATCAGCAGGTTGAGCCCGATGGCCGCGATCGCGGCCAGCGCGATGCGCACCGCGATGTCGACCACGTAGTTGTTCGGCAAGGCGAAAGGGAGCAGCGCCAGCACCAGGGCCAGCGCCAGCAGGGAAGGGCGGAACAGGGCCTTCATACGCGGTCCGAGGTCTTGGCGCCGAACAGCCCGTGCGGCATGACCAGCAGGATCACGACGATCATCACGAAGGGCACGGCGTCCTTGTAGGCCGACGAGATGTAGCCGGCCACCAGCGCCTCTAGCAGGCCGACGATCAGGCCGCCGACCACCGCGCCGAGCCCGCTGCCGAGGCCGCCGAGCGTGGCCGCGACGAAGCCCTTCATGCCGAGCATCAGGCCGATGTCGTAGACCGTGGTGGTGACCGGTGCCGCCACCACGCCGGCCACCGCGCCGAGCAGCGCCGACAGGCCGAAGGACAGCTGCAGAACCCGTGCCGTCGGAATGCCGACCCCGCGCGCCGCCAGCGCGTTGGCCGCCACCGCCAGCATCGCCTTGCCGACCATCGTGAAGCGGAAGAAGCCGAAGCACAGCACCACCAGCACGGCGGCCGTGCCCAGCACCCACAGGCTCTGCGGCAGCACGTAGGCGCCCATGATCTGCAGCGCGCGGTCGCCGCTGAAGGGCGGCAGCGTCTGCTGGTTCTTGCCGAGCACGATCTGCACCACGCCCTGGATGAAGATCGAGGCGCCGATCGTGATGATGATCAGCGACACCACGCTGGCTTCGCCGGCCGGCCGGATCGCCAGCCGGTACAGCAGCAGGCCGACGATGACCGTGGCGGCCACGCCGCCGACCATCGCCAGGCCGTACGGCATCTGGTGGGCCAGCAGCGCGGCCGTGACCATGCCGCCCAGCATCAGGAAGTCGCCCTGGGCGAAGTTGATCACGCCGCTGGCGTTGTAGATCAGCGAGAAGCCCAGGGCCGCCAGCGCGTAGATCGCGCCGGTGGTCAGCCCCGAGAAGACGAACTGCATGAAGTCAGACAAGGCTGCCTCCCGGAAGGATGGAACGCGCCGCCAGGTGGCCGGCGCAGACGTCGGCGGTGCTGTCGGCGCCGATCAGGATCTGGGTGCGCGCGACCTCGTCGCGCAGGGTCGCAAGCACGCTGCGGCAGCCGGCCTCGGCGCCGCTGGCCATGCCCCAGACCGCGGCCCGTCCGACGAAGGCCGCGGTGGCGCCGCAGGCCAGCGCCTTGATGACGTCGCTGCCGCGGCGGAAGCCGCTGTCGACGAACACCGGCATGCGGCCCGCCACCGCATCGACGATGCGCGGCAGCACCGAGATGGTGGAGGGCGCCGCGTCGAGCTGCCGGCCGCCGTGGTTCGACACCACGATGCCGTCGATGCCGCTGCGCGCCGCGCGCTCGGCATCGGCCGGATGGAGCACGCCCTTGAGCAGCAGCGGACCGTCCCACAGACGGCGCAGCCAGTCCATCTGTTCCCAGGCCAGCGTGCGGTCCATCGCGCGCGAAAGCAGCGCGGCCTGCAGCTGCGCCGATTGGCCGCCGCCTTCCGATTCGCTCAGGTTCACGAAGGAGGGCGAGCGGCCCTGCCGCGCCATCGACAGCGACCAGGCCGGATGGCGCGCCAGGTCGATCAGGGTCGAAGGCGTGAACCGGAACGGCAGCTTGAAGCCGTTGCGCACGTCGCGTTCGCGCATCCCGCTGACCGCCACGTCGACCGTCAGCACCAGCGCGCCGAAGCCGGCGCTGCGGGCGCGCCGCACCAGCTGCTCGGCGATCGCGCGATCGGACATCACGTAGAGCTGCAGCCACTGCTGGGCCTGCGGGTTGCGTTCGAGCCCGGCCGCGCGCACCGCTTCGAGCCGGTCGTTGGAGGCGGTCGACAGCACGAAGGGAACGCCTTCGGCCGCCGCCGCACGCGCCAGCAGCAGGTCGCCGTGCGGCCGTACCAGGCCGGAGAAGCCGATCGGCGCGATGCCCGCCGGCATGGTCCAGCGCTGGCCGAAGACCGTGACCGAGGTGTCTGCGTTGCGCGTGTCGCGCAGCACCTGGGGCAGCAGGTGCAGCGCGGCCAGGTCGTCGCCGTTGCGGCGCAGGCAGCGTTCGTCTTCCGCGCCGCCATCGACATAGTCGAAGACGAAGCGCGGCAGGCGCCGGGCGGCGTGGCGCCGGTGGTCGTGGGTGTTCAAGTTCATGCGTTGCTCCGGGGCCGGGGCGGCCGCCGGCTCAACGAACTTCCTTGAACGCGCCTCCCTGGACTTCCACCATCCGGAAGGCCGACACGTCCAGGCCCATGTGGTCGGTCGGCGACATCTTGTAGATGCCGCTCACACCGACGAAGCCGCTGGTCGCCTCGATGGCGTCGCGCAGCTTCTGCTTGTCGGTGCCGCCGGCGCGCTTGACCGCGTCCACCACCATGAACAGCGCGTCGTGCGCATAGCCGCCGAAAGTCGACACGTCCATCTTGGCCTGGGTCTCGAACTCCTTGGCGTAGTCGACGCTGACCTTCTTCTGCGGATCGGCAGCCGGCAGCGCGGACGCGATCAGCAGCGCGGGCGAAGGCATGCGGATGCCTTCGGACGACTTGCCCGCGATCCGGATGAACTCGGTCGAGGCCTGCCCATGGGTGGTGTAGAGCGGCTGCTTCATCGCCAGTTGCTGGTAGTTGCGCGCGACGATGGCCGGCGCCTGGCCGGTGCCGAAGACCAGGATCGCCTGTGCCGGCGAGGACTTGATCTTCGTCAGCTGCGGCGTGATGTCGGTGTCCTTCTCGCCGTAGGTCTGGTCCTCGACCGACTTCATGCCCATGGCCTCGGCCAGCTTGAGCGTCTCGGTGCGGCCCGACTTGCCGAAGCCGCCGGTGTCCGACAGCAGCGCGAACTGCGTGAAGCCGCGCGTCTTCATCTCGGCGAGCACCTTCTGCGCCGCCATGCGGTCGGAGTGCGGCATCTTGAACACGTAGGGCTTGACCGGCTCGACGATCACCGAGGCGGCGGCCAGCGAGACCAGCGGCACCTTGGCCGCCTCGGCCTGCGGCGCCATCGCCATCGTGGAGCCGGTGGTCGATGCGCCGAGGATGACGTCGACCTCGTCCTGCATGATCAGGCGGCGCGTGAAGGCGTTGGCCTTGTTGGCGTCGCTGGCATCGTCGTAGAGCACCAGTTCGAGCTTGCGGCCGAGCACGCCGCCGCCGTCGTTGATCTTCTTCACGTACATCTCGAGCGTCTTCTGCTGCGGATCGCCCAGGAACGAGGCCGGGCCGGTGGCCGAGACCACCGCGCCGATCTTGATCGGGTCGGCGGCCAGCGCGCCGCTCGCCAAGGGCAGCAGCGCGGCGCCGGCCAGCCAGGCGGTGGCGGCGCGGCGGCCGATGCGGAAACGGGCGGTGCGTTGGGCTTCGAGGTTCATCTTGTCTCCTGTGGTTCTTGCTTGAGTGAAAACGGGGGCGTTCAGCCGGCGGGCTTGCGGCGGACGATGCGGATCGGATGGGACTTCGGCTCCGGCGGCGCGAGTCCCAGCGCGCGTGCCAGCGTGCGGCCTTCGGGGTCGTCCAGGGCTGCCGCGCGCGCCGAGCGCACGCGCGCCGCCGCGTCGTCGAGCGAAGGGTCCTGCGGCGCGCGCGCGAGCGCCGGCTGGATGTCGTCGAGCAGGGCCGCCAGGTTGCGGTGGCCGCGTTCGCTGGTCTCGCCGTAGCCCTTCACGAGGTTGCCGCACAGCGCGAGCTCGTAGCCCAGGCGCGGGCTGATCGCGAGTGCGCGGCGGACGGCATCGAGCCAGCGCTCGATCATGGCCTGCTCGGCTGCGTAGCGCGAGGTGCGGCGGCGCAGCGGCCGCAGCGCGCGCAGGCCGCACAGCATGGCGAAGCCGAGCACGGTGTCGGTGCGCATGTGCAGGCCTACATTGAGCTTGTGCGCCTTGTGGCCCAGACGGCGGCGCAGCCAGTGCGCGGCCGGCGTCGGCAGCACCGAGCAGATCTCGTCGAGGCCCGTCTTGAGGTACTCGGTCAGCCGCAGCGGCTCGCCGGCCATGGCGCCGACTTCCTGGCGCACGCGCTGCAGGCGGTCGCTGCGGGTCTTGAGGTCGGCCACCCGGATCACGTCCTCATAGCTCATCCAGAGCGCGAGGTAGCGCGCGGTCTCGCGCGTCACCGGGAAGTCGCCCTCGGTGGCGCGCTCGATGTCGCGCAATGCATTGACCCGCGACAGGTACAGCCCGGCGTAGCGCGCGTCCTGGTAGTCGGCCACCTGCCGCAGTCCGCTGCCGACGATCGCGCGCAGCGGCTCGGGCAGCGCCCGCACGCGGGCATCGATCGACGCCTTGGCGTCGGCGTCCCGCGCAGGTGCTGCCGGCGCGCCCCGGCCCGCCACATGCTCGAAGCCGGCCGCGAAGCCCTTCAGGCTGGCCTCGACCGCCTTGCCCGATGCGCGGATCGCCTGCTCGCAGGCTTCGCGCGAGAAGGGCAGCGCGCCGCTTGCGGCCATGGCGCCGAACATCACGGTGTTGATCACGGTGCCGTGCTTCCACGCCAGCGAGCGCATGTCGAATAGGAAGGCGTTCCGGGCGAGCTGCTGCGCCGCCTCGATGACCCGCTGGCCTTCGTAGCGGCCGTCGCCCATCGCGGTCTTCTCGGACACCGCGTACTCGCGGTGCAGCGACGCCACCAGCGTGGTGCGGCGCGGATGCACGAAGCCGCCTTGCAGCACGCGTCCCGCTTCCACCAGTTCGGAGGCGGCGACGATGTCGACGTCGCCCGGGTTCGGCGTCAGCGAGAACACCGGCTGCGCGCCGCCGAGCTCCGCGCGCGCCACCGGATAGATCTCGATGTAGTAGTTGGTCGCGCCGGTGCGCTGGGCCACGCCAGGCACCGAGGTGCTTTGCACCGGGAAGTCCTGCGCGGCCGCGGCCGAGATCAGCCAGTCGGCCAGCACGCCGCCGCCTTCGCCGCCCATCGCGGCCACCAGCACGGTGACGATGCGCGGGCCCTGGCCGGCGCCAGGG
>Ga0182007_10001186_pt1 | contig 14168 bp, 11 predicted proteins | sample Sormic07211113_1_FD_123023 | JGI IMG/M metagenome (GOLD analysis project Ga0182007, IMG submission 123023) | Rhizosphere microbial communities from Sorghum bicolor, Mead, Nebraska, USA - 072115-113_1 MetaG | ecosystem: Host-associated > Plants > Roots > Rhizosphere | place: USA: Nebraska... | reverse complement strand
GTTGGTGCTGGTCGTGCTATCGGTCGCGCTGATGGTGGTCGATGCCCGCTTCACACTGCTCAAGCCAGTGCGTAGCCAAATGTCGCTGGTGCTGATGCAGTCTTACTGGATCACCGACCTGCCACAGCGGCTATGGCAAGGTGTGGCCAGCCAATTCGGCAGCCGGACCGAACTGGTCGCCGAAAACGAAAAACTCAAAACCGAAAACCTGCTGTTGCAGGGCCGCATGCAAAAGCTTGCCGCCCTCACCGAGCAGAACGTTCGGCTGCGCGAGTTGCTCAACTCTTCCGCGCTGGTCAACGAGAAGGTCGAAGTGGCCGAGTTGATCGGCATGGACCCCAACCCCTTTACCCATCGCATCATCATCAATAAAGGTGAGCGCGACGGTGTGATCCTCGGTCAGCCGGTGCTCGATGCCCGTGGCCTGATGGGGCAGGTGGTCGAGTTGATGCCGTACACCTCTCGGGTACTGTTGCTGACCGACACCACCCACAGCATTCCGGTGCAGGTGAACCGTAACGGTCTGCGTGCGATTGCCAGCGGCACCGGCAACCCGGAACGCCTTGAGCTGCGTCATGTGGCCGATACCGCCGATATTAAGGAAGGCGATCTGCTGGTCAGCTCCGGCCTCGGTCAGCGTTTCCCGGCGGGTTACCCGGTAGCGACGGTCAAGGAAGTGATCCACGATTCCGGTCAACCGTTTGCCATTGTGCGTGCGGTGCCGACTGCCGCGCTGAACCGCAGTCGTTATTTGCTGTTGGTGTTCAGTGATGGTCGCACAGCCGAGGAGCGCGCCAACGAAGCCGCCCAAGCTCAAGAGGCTCTGGACCGGCAAGGTGGCGGGCCGATCATTCCTGCAACCGTGCCGAAACCGGCCGCGTCGGTGGTACCGGCTGCCGCTGCAACTCCGGCTGCCGCACCTGCCGCACCTGCCGCCGCGACCCCAGTCAAACCTGCCGCGTCCCATCCTGCTGCCGCCAAGCCACCCGCGACGGCGACGGCCGCCAAACCCAAACCCGCGGCCGTGAAGCCTGCTGCCAAACCGCCTGTCGCCGCGCCGGCCACTACTGGGGGAACAGAATAATGGGCGGTGCAACTTCCTCCCGAAACGGCTGGATGGTCTGGCTGACGTTCGCCATCGGCATGTTGCTCAGCGTTTCACCGCTGCCGCAATTCATGGAAATCCTGCGTCCTTTGTGGCTGGCCTTGCTGTTGGCCTTCTGGGCGTTGGCCATGCCGCAGAAAGTCGGCATGGTGACGGCCTGGTGCCTGGGGTTGGCCGAAGACGTGCTGTATGGCACGTTGCTGGGCCAGAACGCATTGATCCTCACGCTCATTACATTCCTGGTGCTGTCGCTGCAACAGCGCCTGCGCATGTTCCCGATGTGGCAGCAGAGCCTGGTGATCCTGGTGATCTTCGGCCTCGCCCAACTGGTTCAGTTGTGGCTGAGCGCCCTGACCGGTAATCGTCAGCCGACCCTGGCGCTGGTGTTGCCAGCGCTGGTCAGTGCGTTGCTCTGGCCTTGGATCAGCTTCGGTTTGCGCGGTTTGCGTCGACGCTACAAAATCAATTAATTCGGTCAGGCATGTGCTCGCACCCGGTGCCCTGTCTCGCCAAAAAGGAACAGTATTCGTGAGACAGGGCACTAGACAGGGAGATGTCTTGATGAAACAGCTGTACCTCGCCTCAGGCTCGCCGCGTCGGCGTGAACTGCTCGCTCAGATCGGCGTGCCGTTCACCACCATCAGCGCGGACATCGACGAAACCCCTTTCCCTGAAGAATCCCCATCGGCCTATGTCGAGCGTCTGGCGCGCGGCAAGGCCGAGGTCGGGCGCGGGGCGATCGTGTCCGACGCGGATTTCTGCGTGCTGGGCGCCGACACTGCCGTGGTGCTGGACGGGAAAATTCTCGGCAAACCGGTGGATGAAGCCGAAGCGTGCGCCATGCTTATGCTGTTGTCCGGGTGTGAGCATGAAGTGCTGACGGCGATTGCGGTGCACGATGGTGAACGTTGCGAGTCTCTGGTGGTGCGCAGTCTGGTGCGTTTTCGCACCATCGGCCGCGTTGAAGCGGCGGCCTATTGGGCCAGCGGCGAACCCCGGGACAAGGCGGGCGGCTACGGGATTCAAGGGCTGGGCGCGGTGTTCGTTACCGGGCTCAATGGCAGCTACTCGGCGGTGGTCGGTTTGCCGCTGTGCGAAACCGCAGAACTGCTCGGCCATTTCGGCATACCCTGTTGGCAAACCCTTAACGCGCACTGAGCGTCGTACTGACAAGATGCGGCCATTATCGTGAACATGCCAGAACGAGACCCTGCCATGAGTGAAGAGATCCTGATCAACATCACGCCGATGGAATCACGCGTGGCGGTGGTCGAAAACGGTGTTCTGCAAGAGGTCCATGTCGAACGCACGCAAAAACGCGGGATCGTCGGCAACATCTACAAAGGCAAGGTCGTTCGGGTATTGCCGGGCATGCAGGCCGCCTTCGTCGATATCGGGCTAGACCGCGCCGCATTCATTCACGCCTCGGAAATTTCCCTGCGCGAAGGCCCGGCGGTGGAGAGCATCAGCTCGCTGGTTCACGAAGGCCAAAGCCTGGTGGTGCAAGTCACCAAGGACCCGATCGGCTCCAAAGGCGCACGCCTGACCACGCAACTGTCGATCCCGTCGCGCTATCTGGTGTACATGCCGCGCACTGCCCACGTCGGTATTTCCCTGAAGATCGAAGACGAAGCCGAGCGCGAACGCCTCAAGCAAGTGGTCACCGACTGCGTGGAGAAAGAAGGTATCAAGGAAGCCGGCGGTTTCATTCTGCGTACCGCTGCCGAAGGGGCCGGAGCCGATGAAATCCTCATGGATATCCGCTACCTGCGCAGGCTTTGGGACCAGATCAACGCCCAGATCAAAACCATCAGCGCACCGAGTGTGATCTACGAAGACCTCGGCCTGGCGTTGCGCACCTTGCGCGACCTGGTGAGCCCGAAGATCGAAAAGATCCGCATCGACTCCCGGGAAACCTTCCAGAAAACCACACAGTTCGTCGCCGAACTGATGCCGGAAATCGCTGACCGTCTGGAGCATTATCCGGGCGAGCGGCCGATTTTCGACCTGTATGGCGTCGAAGACGAAATCCAGAAAGCCCTGGAGCGCAAAGTGCCGCTCAAGTCCGGCGGCTATCTGGTGGTCGACCCGGCGGAAGCCATGAGCACCATCGACGTCAACACCGGAGCCTTCGTCGGTCATCGCAATCTCGAAGAAACCATCTTCAAGACCAACCTCGAAGCCGCCACCGCCATTGCCCGTCAACTGCGTCTGCGCAACCTGGGCGGGATCATCATCATCGACTTCATCGACATGGAAGATGAAGAGCATCAGCGTCAGGTACTGCGCACCCTCGAGAAGCAACTGGAGCGCGATCACGCCAAGACCAACATCATCGGCATCACCGAGCTGGGCCTGGTGCAGATGACCCGCAAGCGCACCCGCGAAAGTCTCGAGCAAGTGCTGTGCGAACCGTGCAGCAGCTGCCAGGGGCGCGGCAAGCTCAATACCCCGGAAACCGTCTGCTACGAGATCTTCCGCGAAATCCTGCGTGAGGCCCGTGCCTATCAGGCCGAAGGCTATCGCGTGCTGGCGAACCAGAAAGTGGTCGACCGCTTGCTCGATGAAGAGTCGGGCAATGTCGCTGAGCTCGAAGGGTTTATCGGGCGCACCATTCGGTTTCAGGTAGAAACCATGTATTCCCAGGAACAATACGACGTGGTGCTGCTCTGAAGCGTTGTATTTCAATTCCACTAGAACGGCTGGCCTCAGCTTTTTGCAGTATTTTTGCCATGGGAGCCAACTGACATGGACCGTCTGACACGCATTTTGGCCGCACTGACCCGCTGGGGTCTGGGCCTGTGTGCGTTGGTTTTGGTGTTGATGGCGCTGTTTGTCAGCCTCGGCCGGGAGCTGACACCGCTGGTGGCCGAATACCGTGCCGATGTCGAAACCAAAGCCAGCACCGCCGTGGGCATGCCGCTGCACATCGGCGAACTGGAGGGCAACTGGAGTGGCCTCGCCCCGGTTCTGCTGGCTCATGACGTGATGGTTGGCGAAGGCTCCAATGCCTTGCGCCTGGACCAGGTGCGCGCGGTGCCGGATCTGTGGGCCAGCCTGCTGGCGCGCGAAATACGCATCGCACATCTGGAGCTCAACGGCTTGAAGATCAGCCTCAAGGAAGGCGAGGACGGTCATTGGGCGCTGGAAGGGTTGCCGGTGCGGCAGGATCAGCCGCTGGACCCGGAGCAGTTGTTCAATCGTATGCAGATGGTCCAGCAATTGTCGGTGCTCGACAGTCAGGTGACCTTGCAGCCACTGGATCAGCCGCCGCTGACCCTGACCTACGTTGGCCTCAATCTGAGAACCGGTGTGTCGCGTCAGCGCCTCGACGCCCGTTTGACCCTGCCCGATGGCCAGCCGGTTGCGATGAGCCTGCGTACCCGTATCCGCGCCAGCCAGTGGCAGGACGGCGAGGTTGAGGCTTATTTGAGCCTGCCGCAAAGCGATTGGTCGAAATGGTTGCCCGAGCGCCTGACCCAACAATGGAATTTCTCCGAGATCAAGGCCGGTGGCGAGCTCTGGGTGAACTGGAGCGAGGGCGCCCTGCAAAGCGCCGCGATCCGTTTGAACGCACCGCAACTCAAGGGCGCCTACGCCGAGCGCAAGCCAATCCAGATCAACAATCTGGCGCTTAACGGCTATTTCCAGCGCAGCTCCACGGGTGTGCTGGTGACCCTGGATTCCCTGGCGATGAGCCTGGGTGAAACTCGCTGGGAATCGAAACTGCAATTTCAACAAACCGCGGCGACCGACGAGACGCCAGAGCTTTTGCATCTGCAAGCCGACCGCATCGACCTGACGCCGCTCACCCCGTTACTGAACGCTTTGGGGCCGCTTCCGGAAGGTGTCGCTACGGCCGTCGAGCGGCTCAAGGTCACCGGGGTATTGCGCAACGTGCTGATCGACTTGCGCCCCGCGGCTACCGATGACAGCAAGTTCAGCTTTGCCGCCAATCTGGAGCGGGTCGGCTTCGACGCCTATCACGGCGCACCGGCGGCGCGAAACGTCAGTGGCAGCATCAGCGGCGATCTCGGGCAGGGTGAGTTGCGCATGGACAGCAAGGATTTCTCCCTGCACCTGGACCCGATTTTCGCCAAGCCATGGCAGTACATTCAGGCCAATGCGCGGTTGAACTGGAAGCTCGATAAAGAAGGTTTCACCCTGATCGCGCCGTACCTGAAGGTGCTGGGCGAAGAGGGCAAGATTGCCGGCGACTTCCTGATTCGCCTGCATTTCGATCACACCCAGGAAGACTACATGGACCTGCGGGTCGGCCTGATCGACGGCGACGGTCGCTACACCGCCAAGTACCTGCCGGCCGTGTTGAGCCCGGCGCTGGACGAGTGGCTGCGTACGGCGATTCTCAAAGGTGCGGTGGATGAAGGTTTCTTCCAGTACCAGGGATCGCTGAACCATGGCGCCCCGGAAACGGCTCGCAGCATCAGCCTGTTTTTCAAGGTTCATGATGCCGAGCTGGCGTTTCAGCCGGGTTGGCCGCATGTCAGCAAAGTCAGCGGCGATGTATTCATTGAAGACAGCGGTGTGCGGATTCTCGCGAACAAGGGGCGATTGCTCGACACCCAGGTCAACGACGTCTACGTCAATATTCCCCATGTGCCTGCCGGACAGAATCCTCACCTGTTCCTCGATGGCACGTTCGCCGGCGGGTTGGGCGATGGCCTGAAGATTCTGCAGGAAGCACCGATCGGCACGGCCGATACGTTCGCCGGCTGGGAGGGCGAGGGCGATCTGCAAGGCAAACTCAACCTGGATGTACCGCTGGTCAAAGGTGAGCAACCGAAAATCCTCGTCGACTTCAAGACCGACAAGGCCCGCTTGAAACTTCGCGAGCCCATCCTGGAACTGACACAACTCAAGGGCGACTTCCGCTTCGACAGCGCCAAGGGGTTGAGCGGACAGAAGATCACCGCGCGAGCGTTCGACAAGCCCGTGACCGCGCAGATTTTTGCCGATGGCAGTGCGGGCAAGCTCAACACTCGGGTCACCGCAGCGGGTCAGGTCGAGGTCAAGAAACTCACCGAGTGGCTGAACGTCACTCAGCCGCTACCGGTGTCTGGTGTGGTCCCTTATCAGCTGCAACTGAACCTTGATGGCGCCGACAGCCAATTGATAGTCAGCTCCGATCTAAAAGGCGTGGCGGTGGATTTGCCGGCGCCGTTCGGCGTGGCGGCGGATGTCGGCCGCGACACCGTGTTCCGCATGACCCTGCAAGGACCGGAGCGGCGTTACTGGGTCAACTACGGTGAGCTGGCGAACTTCACGTTTGCGGCCCCGACTGGCAACTTCGTCGACGGTCGCGGTGAGTTGTTTCTCGGCGGTGGTGATGCTGTGCTGCCCGGCAACAAAGGCCTGCGCATACGCGGTGTACTGTCCGAGCTGGATGTGTCTCCCTGGCAGGATCTTGTCAGCAAGTATGCTGGCCAGGATCCAGGCGGCAGCGCCAAGCAATTGCTCAGCGGCGCGGATTTCAAGGTTGGCAAGCTCAGCGGTTTCGGCACCACCCTTGATGAGGCGTCGGTGCAGTTGACGCGCAAGCCGGCCGCCTGGGCGCTGCAACTCGACAGTCAGCAGGCCAAGGGTACCGTCGGTATTCCCGATGCCAAAGCCACACCGATTGCGGTCAATCTGCAGTACGTACGTTTGCCGGCCCCAGACCCGACGGTGCTGGCCGACGAGAATTCGCCGGATCCGCTGGCCACCGTGGACCCGACGAAAATCCCGGCGCTGGATATCACCATCAATCAACTGTTCCAGGGCCAGGACCTGGTGGGCGCCTGGCTATTGAAAGTTCGCCCGACCGGCAAGGGCATCGCCCTCAACTCCCTGGATATGGGACTCAAGGGCATCTTCCTGCAGGGCAGCGGCGGTTGGGAAGGCGCGCCCGGCAATTCCAGCAGTTGGTACAAGGGCCGGGTCAGTGGCAAGAACCTTGCCGATGTGCTCAAGGGCTGGGGCTTTGCGCCGAGCGTCACCAGTGAAGAGTTTCACATGGATGTCGACGGTCGCTGGCCTGGCTCACCGGCGTGGCTGGCCACCAAGCGCTTCTCCGGCAGCCTCGATGCGTCGCTCAATAAAGGTCAGTTTGTTGAAGTCGAGGGCAGCGCCCAGGCTCTACGGGTATTTGGCCTGCTCAACTTCAACTCCATTGGCCGCCGCTTGCGCCTGGACTTTTCCGACCTGTTCGGCAAAGGCTTGAGCTATGACCGGGTCAAAGGGCTGTTGGTCGCGAGCAACGGGGTCTACGTGACCCGTGAGCCGATCCGGCTGACCGGCCCGTCGAGCAACCTGGAACTCAACGGCACCCTGGACCTGGTGGCTGATCAGGTCGATGCCAAGTTGCTGGTGACCTTGCCGGTGACCAACAATCTGCCGATTGCCGCGCTGATCGTCGGTGCGCCAGCCGTCGGTGGGGCGCTGTTCCTGATCGATAAGCTGATCGGTGATCGCGTGGCGCGCTTTGCCAGCGTCAGATACACGGTCAAAGGTCCGTGGAAAGAGCCGAAAATCACCTTCGACAAGCCTTTTTGAAAAGCCACTTTCCAAGCCTATGGAGTAGCATGGCCGTAAGTCCCCTGCAGGAGCTGCCGCAGGCGGCTCCTACAGGTATGTGTTGATTCCAGATAAGGAAATGGCCATGTCTGTAGCAGTCATTCAAATGGTCAGCCAGAGCGACGTGCTGGCCAACCTGTCCCAGGCCCGTCGTCTGCTTGAGCAGGCGGCGTCCGGTGGCGCGCGGCTTGCCGTGCTGCCGGAAAACTTCGCTGCCATGGGCCGTCGCGACATTGCCGACATTGGCCGCGCCGAAGCGCTGGGCGAAGGCCCGATCCTGCCGTGGTTGAAACAGACCGCCCGCGACCTCAAGTTATGGATAGTGGCCGGCACGTTGCCGTTGCCGCCGGCGGATGAACCGATGGCCAAAGCGCATGCATGCTCGTTACTGGTGGATGACCAGGGCGAGACCGTGGCGCGGTACGACAAGCTGCACCTGTTCGACGTGGACGTGGCGGACAATCGCGGGCGTTATCGCGAATCCGATGACTATGCTTATGGCAGTGGCGTGGTGGTTGCCGATACGCCGGTCGGTCGAGTCGGCCTGACGGTGTGTTACGACTTGCGCTTCCCGGAGCTGTACAGCGAATTGCGTGCTGCCGGCGCGGAATTGATTACCGCCCCGTCGGCCTTTACCGCGGTGACCGGCGCGGCCCATTGGGACGTGCTGATTCGCGCGCGGGCCATCGAGACTCAATGTTACGTGCTCGCGGCCGCCCAGGGTGGCACTCATCCGGGACCGCGAGAAACCTTTGGTCATGCCGCGATAATCGATCCATGGGGGCGCGTGCTGGCACAACAGGATCAGGGCGAGGCCGTGCTGCTGGCCGAACGCGACAGCAGCGAACAGGCGGCCATCAGGGCGCGGATGCCGGTGTCCACTCACCGGCGCTTTTTCTCGCAGGGCGCTCAGCGACCTGCATCAGAACGACGAATTTAAGGCGTAAAGCATATGAGCGAGTTGTTGTCCTCTGTCAGTGAACACCTCCTGGCGCCCGGCGGCGTAACGATCGAGAGCCTGCAAGGTGTGCTCGGCGATCTGGCCGGCCCGGGGATCGATGCCGCCGACCTGTATTTCCAGGGGCAGATTTCCGAGTCCTGGGCGCTGGAAGACGGGATCGTCAAGGAAGGCAGCTTCAACCTCGACCAGGGTGTCGGCGTGCGTGCGCAATCGGGTGAAAAAACCGGTTTCGCCTACAGCAATGCGATCACCCTCGAAGCGCTGGGCGCGGCGGCCCGTGCGGCCCGTTCGATCTCCCGGGCCGGGCAGAATGGCACCGTGCAGGCGTTCACTACCCAGGATGTCGCTCAGTTGTACGGGCCGGACAACCCGCTGGAAGTAATGACCCGCGCCGAGAAAGTCGAGCTGCTCAAGCGCATCGACGTGGCGACCCGCGCCCTCGACCCGCGTATTCAGCAAGTCACCGTGAGCATGGCCGGGGTCTGGGAGCGGATTCTGATCGCCTCCACCGATGGTGGCCTGGCGGCGGATGTGCGGCCGCTGGTGCGTTTCAACGTCAGCGTGATCGTTGAGCAGAACGGTCGTCGTGAGCGCGGCGGCCATGGCGGTGGCGGTCGTACCGACTACCGCTATTTCCTCAGCGAAGACCGCGCCATGGGTTATGCCCGTGAAGCGTTGCGTCAGGCACTGGTGAATCTGGAAGCCATCCCGGCGCCGGCCGGTACGTTGCCGGTGGTGTTGGGTTCGGGTTGGTCCGGCGTGTTGCTGCACGAAGCCGTCGGTCACGGTCTGGAAGGCGATTTCAACCGCAAGGGCAGTTCGGCCTACAGCGGGCGCATGGGCGAGATGGTTGCATCGAAGCTTTGTACCATCGTCGATGACGGCACCCTCGCCGGCCGCCGAGGTTCGCTGAGCGTCGACGACGAAGGCACGCCGACCGAGTGCACCACGCTGATCGAAAACGGCGTGCTCAAGGGTTATATGCAGGACAAGCTCAACGCGCGCCTGATGGGCGTGGCCCGCACCGGCAACGGTCGTCGCGAATCCTACGCGCACCTGCCGATGCCGCGCATGACCAACACTTACATGCTCGGTGGCGAAAGCGACCCGGCGGAAATCATCGCCTCGGTGAAAAAAGGCATCTACTGCGCCAATCTCGGCGGCGGTCAGGTGGACATCACCAGTGGCAAGTTTGTGTTCTCCACCAGCGAGGCGTACCTGATCGAAGACGGCAAGATTACCGCCCCGGTCAAAGGCGCGACGTTGATCGGCAACGGGCCGGAAGCCATGAGCCGGGTGTCGATGGTTGGTAATGATCTGGCGCTGGACAGCGGTGTGGGAACGTGTGGCAAGGATGGGCAGTCGGTGCCGGTGGGTGTCGGCCAGCCAACGCTGAAAATCGATGCGATCACCGTGGGTGGCACAGGATCGTAAGGGGCTCTTGAAAGCGTGAAGCTTCGGGTGAGTTGCGAGGCAACTCACCCGATTCGGGACTTAACGCAAACCGCGTTGAGTCTCGTCCAGCTCACGGATGTACTTGAAGATTTTACGGCTCGAAGCCGGTGGCTTGTTGGTCGCCAGTTCGTGCTGGGCCTGACGGATCAGGGAGCGCAATTGTTGACGATCGGCCTCCGGGTAATCGACGACGAACTTCTCCAGGACGGCGTCGTCGCCTGCGATCAAGCGATCGCGCCAGCGTTCCAGGCCGTGGAAACGTTCGTTGTACTGCCGGGTGGAGGCATCGAGTTGATCGAGCAGGGTGAGAATGGCGCCAGTGTCCTGATCGCGCATAAGCTTGCCGATAAACTGAAGGTGCCGTTTACGCGCGATGTTCGCGGTGTGCTTGGGCGCATCGGCCAGAGCCCGGCGCAAAGCGTCGGTCAACGGCAGTTTTGCCAGCAGGTCAGGCTTGAGTGTTGTAAGGCGCTCGCCGAGGTCAACCAGAGCATGCAGCTCGCGTTTGACCTGGGATTTGCTTTTTTCTCCCGTATCGAGGGAGTCGTCGTAAGAATCAACCATGGTGGCCGTCCGCAAAGAAACGCCGCCATGATAACCAGTCGGGGGCCGCTTGTCCGGCCCGGTCGCTCGATGACCGTTACCGAAAGCAGAATTTGAGTGGAGAACAGCATGAGTGCAGTTGAAAGCGTCGGCCCACAAGCGTTGCCGGCACTGCAAGAGCAAGTTGAGCAGATCATTGCTGAAGCCAAGCGCCAAGGCGCCAGTGCCTGTGAAGTGGCGGTGTCGCTGGAGCAGGGCCTGTCGACCACGGTGCGTCAGCGGGAAGTCGAAACCGTTGAGTTCAACCGCGACCAGGGCTTTGGCATCACCTTGTATGTAGGGCAGCGCAAAGGCTCGGCCAGCACCTCGGCCAGCGGTTCGGAAGCGATTCGCGAAACCGTCGCTGCTGCGCTGGCGATTGCCAAGCACACGTCCGAAGACGAAGCCGCAGGCTTGGCGGATGCCGCGCTGATGGCCAAGGAGCTGCAGGATTTCGACCTGTTCCACCAATGGAGTATCACACCGGAGCGAGCCATCGAGCAGGCCCTGGCCTGTGAAGCGGCGGCGTTTGCCGCCGACAGTCGGATCAAGAACGCCGACGGCACCACCCTCAGCACTCATCAGGGTTGCCGTGTGTACGGCAACAGCCACGGTTTTATCGGCGGTTACGCCTCGACCCGTCACAGCCTCAGCTGCGTGATGATCGCCGAAGCCGATGGCCAGATGCAGCGTGATTACTGGTACGACGTGAACCGGCAGGGCAATTTGTTGACCAGCCCGGAGAGCATCGGCCAGCGTGCCGCGCAACGGGCGGCGAGCCGCTTGGGCGCACGCCCGGTACCGACCTGCGAAGTGCCGGTGCTGTTTTCTGCGGAACTGGCCGGCGGTTTGTTCGGCAGTTTCCTCTCGGCGATTTCCGGCGGCAGTCTGTATCGCAAGTCTTCGTTCCTCGAAGGCACGCTGGGGCAGAAACTGTTCCCGCAATGGCTGACCATCGATGAACGTCCGCACTTGATGCGCGCTTTGGGCAGCTCTGCCTTCGACGGCGATGGCCTGGCGACCTACGCCAAGCCGTTCGTGGAAAACGGCGAGCTGGTGTCCTACGTGCTTGGCACCTATTCCGGCCGTAAGCTGGGCATGCCGAGCACCGCGAATGCCGGCGGCGTGCACAACCTGTTCGTCACCCATGGCGATGAAGATCAGGCGGCCCTGTTGCGCCGCATGGGTCGTGGCCTGCTGGTCACTGAATTGATGGGGCAGGGCCTGAACATGGTCACTGGCGATTACTCCCGTGGCGCAGCGGGTTTCTGGGTCGAGAACGGCGAAATCCAGTTCGCGGTCCAGGAAGTGACTATTGCCGGCAACATGCGCGACATGTTCAAGCAGATCATTGCGGTCGGTAATGACCTGGAATTGCGCAGCAACATTCGCACAGGTTCGGTGTTGATCGAGCGGATGACGGTGGCAGGTAGTTAAGCTGCGGTTGCTGCACAAAAAAAATGCGCCACCCGATTGGGTGGCGCTTTTTTTTTGGATCAAAATATCGCAGCTTCGTCAGCGCCTACGCATCTGTGGGCGCAACCGAAAGCCGAAATCCATTGATCTTTATTCGCCTTCGTCGAAGAAGTTGTTGATCAGCGCCACCAGTGCATCCATAGCTTCCTGCTCTTGTTCACCTTCGGTTTTCAGGTGGATTTTGGTGCCCTTGCCGGCCGCGAGCATCATCATGGCCATGATGCTTTTGCCATCGACCATCGTTTCCGGTGTACGGCCAGCTCTGATCTGGCAAGGGAACTGCCCGGCGACGCCAACGAATTTTGCAGACGCGCGGGCATGCAGGCCCAGCTTGTTGATGATTTCGATTTCCAGAGCAGGCATCGCGATGTGAATCCTTTAGCTGAGGTCGCGGTGGCGAACCTGGACGTTCTTCAGGGATTGTTGCAGGACCTGGCCCAGACGTTCGGTCAGGTAGACAGAGCGGTGATGCCCGCCGGTGCAGCCAATGGCAATGGTGACATAGGCGCGGTTGCTGGCGGCAAAGCGGGGCAGCCACTTGAGCAGGTAGGAGGAAATGTCCTGGAACATTTCCTCGACATCCGGCTGCGCCGCCAGGTAGTCGGCCACCGGTTGATCGAGCCCGGACTGTGCCCGCAGCTCCGGTTTCCAGTAAGGGTTAGGCAGGCAGCACACGTCGAACACCAGATCGGCGTCCACCGGCATGCCACGCTTGAACCCGAAAGACTCCACCAGAAACGCAGTACCGGGCTCCGGCTGATTCAGCAGGCGCAGCTTGATGGTATCGCGCAGCTGATACAGGTTCAGATTGGTGGTGTTGACCTTGAGGTCGGCCAGGTCGGCGATCGGCCCCAGCAGATTGGTTTCGTCCTCTATCGCCTCCGCCAGCGAGCGATTGGCACTGCTCAGCGGGTGACGGCGGCGGGTTTCCGAAAATCGTTTGAGCAGGGTCTCTTCATCGGCGTCCAGATACAGCACATCGCACTGGATATGCCGGCTGCGGACTTCTTCCAGCAATTCGGGAAACCGTGACAGGTGGCTCGGCAAGTTGCGTGCATCGATGGACACGGCCACCAGAGGTTGTGCCAGTTCGGTGTGAATCAGTGCGCGTTCGGCCAGTTCCGGCAACAGACCGGCCGGCAGGTTGTCGATGCAGTAGTAGCCGTTGTCCTCGAGAACATCGAGGGCAGTGCTTTTACCTGAGCCGGAGCGGCCGCTGACGATGATCAGGCGCATGATTAGTGACCGTTTTGCTCGTCCAGGACAACCTGATACAAGGCTTCGTTGCTCGGGGCGCTGCGCAGTTTTTCACGCACTTCCTTGCGATCAAGCATGCTGGCGATCTGGCGCAGCAACTCCAGGTGCGCATCGGTGGCGGCTTCGGGGACCAGCAGTACAAACAGCAGGTCAACCGGAGCGCCGTCGATGGCGTCGAAATCGATGGGTGCATCCAGGTGCATCAAGGCACTGATGGGCGATCCGCAGCCCTTGAGACGGCAGTGGGGGATGGCGATACCGTTGCCAAAGCCGGTGGAACCGAGTTTTTCACGGGCGACCAGACTCTCGAAGACATCCTGCATGGCCAGATCCGGCACTTCGCGATGGATGAGGTTGGCAATTTGCTCGAGGGCTTTCTTTTTACTGCCGCCCGGCACGTTCACCAGGGAACGGCCGGGGGTCAGGATGCTTTCAAGTCGGATCATGGGTTGGGAGTGTTAACGACCGGTCGCGCCCTGGAGGAGGCTCTGGGTCTTTTCCTTATGCTTTTTGAGTTGTTTATCCAGCTTGTCGGTCAGTGCGTCGATCGCTGCGTACATATCGGTATGTTCCGCGTTAGCGACCACCTCATTGCCGGGAATATGCAGCGTGGCTTCGATTTTCTGCTTGAGCTTCTCGACCGTCATCGTGACCTGCACGTTGGTGATCTTGTCGAAATGCCTCTCTAATCGTTCGAGTTTTTCGCCGATGTAGGTGCGAAGAGGTTCGGTCACTTCCAGTTGGTGTCCACTGATGTTG
>Ga0182007_10001184_pt1 | contig 14173 bp, 14 predicted proteins | sample Sormic07211113_1_FD_123023 | JGI IMG/M metagenome (GOLD analysis project Ga0182007, IMG submission 123023) | Rhizosphere microbial communities from Sorghum bicolor, Mead, Nebraska, USA - 072115-113_1 MetaG | ecosystem: Host-associated > Plants > Roots > Rhizosphere | place: USA: Nebraska... | reverse complement strand
CGCTGAACGCGGCCGTCGAAGCGGCGCGGGCAGGCGAACAGGGCCGCGGCTTCGCGGTCGTCGCGCAGGAAGTGCGCAGCCTCGCGCAACGCAGCGCACAGGCCGCGCGCGAAGTGAAGGTGCTGGTCGAATCGACGGTCGCGAGCGTGTCGGCCGGGTCTGGGCAGGTGCGCCAGGCCGGCGACACGATGCGTGAGATCGTGTCCAACGTGGCGAACGTGACGACCATCATCTCCGAGATCACGCATGCGGCGAACGAGCAGACGCGCGGGATCCAGGAAGTGAACCGCGCGGTCAGCCAGCTCGACGAAATGGTGCAGCAGAACGCGGCGCTCGTCGAACAGTCGACCGCCGCAGCCACCGCGCTGCAGTCGCAGGCGAACGCGCTCGCGACGACGGTCGGGCAGTTCAAGGTCGCCTGACGCAGCAGGGGCCCGCGGCCCGCGCCGCTTACGAACCGTCCTGGTCGCGCATCAGCGCGAGCCGGTTGTAGAGCGTCTTCAGGCTGATGCCGAGCGCCTTCGCCGCGCGCGGCTTGTTGCCGTCGAAGTGACGCAGCGTCGCCGCGATGAAGCGCTGCTGCGCGTGGTGCAGCGTCGCGCCGACCGGCAGCGCCATCGCGCCTTCCGAGGTGCTGTCGGCGTCCGGCATCGGCTGCTTCGGCAGGGCGACGTCGATGCCTTCGTCCGACAGGATGTACGCGCGCTCGATCGTGTTGTGCAGTTCGCGCACGTTGCCGGGCCACGAATACGCGCGCAATGCGGCGATCGCCGCGTCGGTCAGCCGCTTGTGCGCGCGATGCCGCGCGTTCAGCGTGTCGACGAATTCCTGCGCGATCGTCTCGACGTCGCCGTCGCGCTGGCGCAGCGGCGGCACGTAGATCGCGAACGCGGCGAGCCGGTAGAACAGGTCCTCGCGCAGCCGGCCGTCGCGCACCGCGTCGGCCGGATTGTGGCGGGTGGCCGATACGAACCGCACGTCGAGCGGAATCGATTCGGTGCCGCCTACGCGCACGATCGTGTTCGACTCGATCGCCCGCAGCAGTTTCACCTGCAGCGCGGCGGGCATTTCCGCGACCTCGTCGAGCAACAGCGTGCCGCCGCGCGCGGCTTCGAAGAACCCTTCGCGCTGCGCGATCGCGCCGGTAAAACTGCCTTTCTCGTGCCCGAACAGGTGCGCCTCGGCAAGGTCGGGCGGAATCGCGCCGCAGTTCATCGGCACGAACGGGCCGTCGCGCCGCGCGCTCAGATCGTGCAGCCGGCGCGCGACGATATCCTTGCCGACCCCGCTTTCGCCGGCAATCATCACGCTCGCGCGGGTCGGCGCGATTTTGTCGATACGGGCGAGCAGCGTGCGCATCGCGGCAGACCGGCCGGACAGCCGGCGGCCGTCTGCGCGCTGCTTCGTCCGGTTGGCTGGTTCACCCATAGGCGTTCGCGGGCCGTTTTGCAAAACGGCATTACACGTCCCGTTGATTGCAATATTTATCATCGACAGCGAAACAACCGTGAAGGTGCCGCGGAATAGAAAATTCCAATGTGGGCGGCACGAGCGAAAGAAACAGGCCATCGATTTTGTCGGGCGCCTTGGCATGACGCCGCGTTCCGGTCGGATCGGCGCTTTTTTACAGAAACCCGATGAAAAAAGCGGCCGACGCCCCATTGCGGCGGCGGGCGCGGCGATGCCGACCGCGACCGCCCGGGCCACCACCCGCGCGGGCGCAAGGCCTAGCCATCCGGTGCCACGAATACGATGTGGAGCCGCGGCCGGGTACGCTGTTTGCTGACGCATTCACGCTCGCCCGGCGCGCTCGACGGTATGCCGGATGGCCGAAAGGCGGCATCCCCCCGCACGACGGGAGCCGGCGCGATGCAAGGACGCAATGAGGACTCTGACCCGCGAGCTGTTCCGGCAGGGTGCATGGGTCGTACTGGCCGTCGGGCTGGCGTCCGCGCTGCAGGCGTGGGCGATTCAGGCTGTCGGCCAGCACGCGCCCTTTGCGCCGCTGCCTTTTTATGCCGGCGTGGCGGCCGCCGCATGGCTGACGTCGTTCGGCGGTGGCCTCGTCGCGACCGCCGCGAGCGCCGGCGTGATCGCCGCATGGTGGTGGCGTGACGCGCCGCTGGCGGCGCTGCTGACGCAAGCCGGCGCGTTCGTCGCGATCGGTTTCGTCGAATGCGTGCTGGTGGCCGCCGTGAAGCCGCTGCTCGCGAACGATCGTCCGCACGGGACCGGCGACCACGACGGCGATCCGTATCCGCCGCATCGCGAGCCGTCGTCCGTCGCACGCGTGTCCGACGACGAACTGCTGCGCCACGTGGTCGATGCGTCGCCCGATGCGATCGTCGGGACCGACGCCGAGCGCCGGATCACCAGCTGGAATCCGGCCGCGGCAAGCATCTTCGGCGTCGATCCGGCACAGGCGAGCGGACGCGACATCGTCACGATGATCGCGCCGCGCTGGTTGCGCCGGCATGCGGTGCCCGCGTCGTTCGCGAACCTGTGCGCGCCGGTCGGGCCGCTCGACGTACTGTGCGTGCGCCGCGACGGCGGCCGTTTCCGCGCGACCTTCGCCGCGTCGCCGATCGTCGACGCGCAGGGTCACTGCGCGGGCCTGTCGCTGACGCTGCGCGAAGCGGGCCAACGCCGCCGCAACGAACGCCACTACCTTCGCTCGCTGCGCGGCGCGCGCGACGCACGCGTGCAGGCCGACGCGTCGAACCGGCTGAAGGACGAACTGCTGGCGACGGTGTCGCACGAACTGCGTACGCCGCTGAACGTGATCTACGGCTGGGTCGAGGTGCTGCGCAACGCCGACGGGCAGGGTTTCACGCAGCAGGCGGTCGATGCGATCGATCGCAGCGCGCGGTCGCTGTCGCACATGGTCGCCGACCTGCTCGACGCATCGTCCCTCGCGACCGGCCGGCTGCGCCTCGAACGCGTGCCGGTCGATGTCGTGCGGATCGTGCGCGACGCCGCGCGTGAATTCGACGCGACGGCCGAGGCGAACGGGCTCGTGCTGTCGACCGAATACGCGATGCCGGCCTGCGTGATTCCGGCGGACGGCGAACGCCTGCGCCAGGTCCTGTCGAACCTGCTGTCGAACGCGATCAAGTTCACGCCGCCGGGCGGACGCGTCAACGTGTCGCTGACGCGCGCCGGCGAGCGCGTGCGGCTGTCGGTCTCCGACACCGGGCAAGGCATTGCGCCGGAATACCTGCCGCACCTGTTCGAGACATTCAGCCGGCCGCAAGGCGCGTTCACGTCGCCGAAGCGCGGCCTGGGGCTCGGTCTGTCGATCGTGCGCAACATCGCGCAGCTGCACGGCGGCGACGTCGTCGCGACGAGCGCGGGCGTCGGGCGCGGCATGACCGTCGCGGTGACGCTGCCGGCCGGCTGGGACGCCGACGATCCGGTGGAGCGGCCGCCGCGCGCGAAGGACAGGTCCGATACGGTCGCGCTCGACGGCCAGCGCGTGCTGGTGGTCGACGACGATCCGACGTCGCGGACGAGCCTCGCGGTGGCGCTCGAAACGATGGGCGCGCAGGTATCGACCGCGCGATCGGGGCACGATGCGCTCGACGCGCTCGAGCGGCAGCAGCACCCGAGCGTCGTGCTGTCGGATCTCGCGATGCCGGATGGCGATGGTTACTGGCTGCTGGACCGGATCCGGCGCCTGCCGGACGGCGGTGGGCATCTGCCGGTCGTCGCGGTGACCGCGCACGCCGGCAAGGCCGACCGGCGCCGCGTGATGGCCGCCGGATTCGATGCGTATCTGTGCAAGCCGGTCGACATGCCGACGCTCGCGAGCGTGATCGTCGATGTCGTACCGGACGACAGGCGCGACGCGGGCGGCGGGAAGCCGCGCGAGCGGTAGCGGCGCACACGGACCGCGCAGGCACTCTGGTTGCCTGGCCGCCGACCGTATACGAAAAAGGAGGCACGATGGACGCAACGGACAACACGCGGCGCGACGGCACGGGCAGCAAGCCGGCACGCACCCGACGCAGGACGCCGGTCGTGCCGATCGCGAGCATACTGATGCTGTCGTGTGCATGGATCGCGACGCCCGGCGACGCATCGGCCGACGACGGCACCCGTGCCAAGTTGGCGAGCCAGGCGTCTGCCGTCGGGGGCCAGATCCGGGATGCGACGCTCGCGTCCCGCGTCCGGGCCGCGCTCGTCGCCGAACGCGGCCTGGCCTCCGGCGACATCGACGTGCAGGTTCGCGACCGCGTGGTCGAACTCACGGGCAACGTGCCCGACGAGCGGCAACGCGCGACCGCGATCCGCGTCGCGCACGACGTGAGCGGCGTGAGCGGCGTGCGCGACAAGCTGCAGATTCGCCGGAAGTAACGTGATGCGCGGGCCAGCGCCGGGCCGATCGGGCGTCGCGCGCCCGCGACCATGCGCGTCACCGGGCAGGAGGTCGACATGGACACCATCATCGCGGGCCGTTTCTCGCGGCTCGAGCAGGCGGAGCACTGCGCGGAGCAATTGCGCGGCCACGCCATCCACCGGGACGACGTGAAGGTCTTCTTTCTCAATCCGCCCGGGCAGCACGCGCTGTTCTGGCTCGGCGGCGACGTCTATGCGGACTCCGCCGCGCGACCGGGCGGCCTCGGCGCGCTCGAAGGCGTGGCGGTCGGCGCGGTCGTCGGGCTCGCCGGGGCCGCCCTGCTGTATCTGGGCGGCCTTCATTCGCCGCTCGCGTGGATTGGCGTGCCGCTCGTGGGCGGCTATGTCGGTGCGTTGTGCGGCGCGCTGGGCCGGATGCGCGGCGATGCGCCGGAGGGGCATGGCGCGTTGAAGCAATGCGAAAACGGCGTCGTGCTGGCCGCGCATGTGACGCGGCGCACGATCGCGTTCGCGGAGCGGACGATGCTCGCCGCCGGCGCGCTGTCGGTGGAGCGCACCGAGGGCGCATGGCACAACGGCGCGTGGACCGATTTCTTCACGTCGGACCATCGTCCCGCGTGACGGCAAGCGGCGCGGCCGGCCCCGCTCCGTCGTCCCACCCGGAGGCCCGGATGACAAAAAACCGGATCATGCAACGCACGCGTCGGCCGCTGGCCAGCGGGCTGACTGCCATCGCCGGCGTCCTGGCGTGCGCGTCTTCGCACGCGCAGACGCCGGCCTCGTCCGCGCAGGTCGCCCCGGGCGTCATCCTCCCCGGCCCGACCGCCGACGAGCCCGGCATGACGCAGCGGCCGACCGGGATCGACGCCGAGTTCGTCGACAAGGCCGGCATGATCGGCAAGGTGGAACGGCAAGCCGGCCAACTGGCGCTCGACCGCTCGTCGAACGCGGACGTGAAGGCCTTCGCGCGCCGGATGGTCGACGATCACGCGCGTATCACGGACGAATTGCGGCACATCGGCGCGCAAAAGGGCGTGCCCGTCCAGACACGAATGCTCGTGGACCCGGCGGTGACGGCATTGCGGGCGAAGGACGGGCGCGCCTTCGATACGGCGTACGTGGCGCTGGCCGGACCACGCGCGCACGAAGCGGCGATCCGGCTTTACGAAACCGAGGCGAAAGAAGGCCGCGACCCGCAGCTTCGCGCGTTCGCGGCCCGCACGCTGCCGATGCTGAACGCGCATCTGGGCGCCGCGCGGCAACTCGCGAAGGCGGTGGCAGCCGCGCAGTGACCCGCTGTCGGGCCGACAGTTCGGGCAGGCTTCTTCAGTGCTGCCGCGTACCGTCTTCGGGGCCGCCCGGCGACGCCTCGTACGGCGGCGAATCGAGCGCCGTTTCGCCTTCCTCGATCAGCCAGTACGGCGAACGGCCGTAATACGCATGCAGCGCTTCGGCCCACTCGGGGTCGGCCATCGTCGGCCAGCGGCTCTTGTCGAAGCCGGGCGCCTCGCGCACACGTGCGGTGCCGACGGGCAGCACGAAGCATTCGCGTTCGGCATCGAGGACGAGCGCGTTCCACGGCACCGCGAGCAGCTTGTCGCCGATCCCGAGCAAGCCGCCGGACGACACGACCGCATACGCGATCCGCCCGGCGCGCACGTCGAGCATGATGTGGGTGACCTTGCCGATGTCGTCGCCGTCCATCGTCAGCACGCGATCGCCTTCGAGCGTGCGGGCGGCCATGACGTCGGGTCCCGGCCCGCCGGCGGCCGTGCGCGGCTTCGCGCCGACGATGCGCGCGGCGTCGCGCGACGGTTTGTCCGTTGTCATCGAAAACCTCCTGGTCGAAGCGGCAACCCGGCCCGCGCGCAAATTCGTTGCGCGGATAATGCGCCGGGGCAGCAGGCCGCGGGATGATGGGCACGCCGACCGGTCAGCGACGGCGCGGCAACGAGACGTCCTCGAGCGTATTGGCGAGCTCGTCGCGCGCCGGGCCGCCCGCGCGCGTCGCGATGTCGCCGAGCGACACCATGCCGACGAGCTTCAGGCTGCGGTCCAGCACCGGCAGGCGGTGCAGCTGCACGTCGGCCATGCGCTGCTGAACGTCGCCGACGCCGTCGTCCTCGACACACCATTGCACGGGCCTGGATGCGACCGCCTGCACCGGCGTATCGGGCGAATGGCCGTGCGCCAGCGCCCGCACCGCGAGGTCGCGATCGGTCACGATCGCGACGAGCTCGGCACCGTCGCAAACGGGCAGCACGCCGATATCGAAGCGCTGCATCAATTCGGCCGCATGGCGAATTGTGTCGGTCGGCGCGACGCACACTACGTCGCGCGACATGATCTCGTTGACGCGATACATGAACGCCTCCTGGGTGATCGGGACGATTCGGGAGCACGGCGCGTGCCACGCATACGGCGCGCACGCCGGGGCCAAGACCTGTTCACGCCCGCAACCGACCTGCACCGAGGTGCCGGGCGCGGAGAAATTTGCCAGCGCCCTTGTACATCTTCCACGGCGGCAGCCGGGGGCTGTCGACGGGCCGTCAGTGGCCGATGCCCGTCATCGTGACGATCACCAGCACCACGGCACTTTCGATCGCGGCGAGCGCCGCGACGCCGGCCGCCCCACTGATTTCATGCCATCTGCGTTCAAGGACTTTCATCGAATCGCTCCTGATTGGGCCGACGCGGGGTGCGCTGCCACGCAACGCGCGCCGGGTGCCGCCGTCAGCCGTGATCGCGGGGCGGGGAAGGGACGTGCGGCGCGCGACGTTCGTGCTCGCCGGACGGCTGGGTGGGGTCGATACGCGTCGCACCGCCGACGGCGGGCGGATCGCTGGCCGGAAACGTCTCCTCGAGCCCTTCGTCGATGCGCTCCTCCGTCTTGTCTTCAGACGGCGGACGCGACGGGGCGAGCCGGAGCAGTCCGGCGGCCGGTGACACGGCGTCGCGGCGGCCGGTGGCGTATACGGTCATGGTCGAACCTCCTTGTGGATGAGAACGCGCAAGCGCCGTACCCGTGGCAGCCGCGGCACGGCGCTTGCAAGCCGGCGGTAACCGGCCGGGCACGCGTCCGGGATGAACGAGAGGGCATCGTGATGAATGCAGCCAGGAAAAGGATACGTTACGACGCGAACGTATGCGGCGGCGATTTCGGCCATGTGCGCGAGCGTTTCGATACGTGGAAGCGCGAATCGCGGCTCTATCGACCGGAGCGGCGCATGTTCGACGGCAAGGACGAGGTACGCGAACTGAACGACACCGTCTACGACGGCCCGGAACGCGCGCAGCAGGCGCTCGTCGCGCAATGCGAACCATCGGATCCGTTCGCGCTCGCCGTGCAACTGGCCGCCGAGGGGCGCACGATGTGGCTCGTCATGGCGGCGTACGACGAGTAAGCCGAGCGACCCAGGGTCACGGCGCCGGAGCAGGCACGGCGCTTGCGGGGGCTCGCCTTGCCATCGAAAGGCGCGCGCCGTCGCGCAGGAGTGACATGAACACGCCATCCATGCTGCACCGCCCCGAACCGACGACACCCGACGTCGATCCGGATCCGCCGCCGCCCGGGCACGACGACCCGGTCGATCCGCCCGTGCCGGACGGGCTGCCGCAGGGCGACCCGCCGTCGAATCCGCCGCCGATGCGGATGCCGGGCGGGAGCCGTGCACGGCGACCGGCCACGCGAACATTGAAAAGGAGGACCGTCATGGACATTCACGTGCAATCGCCAGACAAGCGCGCGATCGCTCAGGTACTGGGCCGCTATTTCGAATCGCGTTCGCTCCGCTATCACATCGAGGAATTGCCGGGCGGCGTGCTGCAGATCGGCTTTCGCGCGAGTGGCCGTCCGGTCGCCGTCACCGTTTCCTTCGACGATGCCGCCTACGACACCTACACGCACTGGGACGCGAGCCAGAAGCAGCTCGCGCTCGGCCGGCTCGCCGACGGCTTCTCGCGGATGATGTCGACCCGCAGTCCGGCCGCGCTTGCCGGCGACTATCACGTCGAGCGTTTCTGATTCCGCAATCATTCGCCAGCTCGTGCCGGCTTCCGGCAAAGTGCCCGCATACAGCGGGCGCTTTGCGTCCGCGCGCGCGTCGCGTAGGATGTCCGTTAATTCAGCGCATGCTACGTTCGCGCCGCAGGCTGCCTGCCGTTGCAGCCGATGAAGCGCGACGCGCTTTCCCTCAGGTTCGTTTCGTGCAACCGACGGAGACCGCCTTGACCACTGTTGCTCGCCTGTTGCTGTCCCCCGGCGTACGCCGGTTCGTATCCGGCCTGTCGGCACTCGCGGCGCTCGCCGCCGGCGCCCGTGACGCGTCGGCCCAGACGCCTTCGCCGCTCGGCGAATGGCAATACACGGCGGGCGTACCGCTCCAGAAACTCTTCGATCCGAACATTCCCACGTGGCAGGTGAGCGTCGGCGCCGCGATGACGCTGCAGCCACGCTACGCGGGCTCCGACCGCTATCGCGTGATGGGCGGCCCGAACTTCGACATCCGCTATCGCGACCTGTTCTTCCTGTCGACGGGCGAGGGCCTCGGCGCGAACGTGCTGCGCGGGCCGAACTGGCGCGTAAGCTTGTCGGTCGGCTATGACCTCGGGCGCCGGTCGGCCGACGATCTCGGTCATCTGAACGGTCTCGACAACATCAACGCCGCGCCCGTGATGAAGCTCGCGGCCGACTACGTTGTCTCGAAGGATTTCCCGCTCGTACTGCGCGCGGACGTCCGGCGCAGCATCGGCGGGTCGAACGGCTGGACCGGCGATTTCTCCGCGTACATGCCGATGCCGGGCAGCAACGAGCACTTCTTCTGGTTCGCCGGGCCGACCGTGACGTTCGCCGACTCCCGCTACATGAACAGCTGGTTCGGCGTGAACCCGGGCGCGGCCGCGCGCTCGGGGCTACCGGCCTATTCGTCGGGGGCCGGGATCAAGTCGGCCGGCGTGGGCATGACGATGGTGTGGTTCGTGAACAAGCACTGGTTCGTCACGGTGGACGGCGCGCTCGAGCAGCTCGTCGGCCGCGCGGCGCGCAGCCCGATCACGCAGCAGTCGACCAACGGCGTGTTCGACATGTCGGTGAATTACCAGTTCTGACCGGGGCCGGGCAGTGGAAGGGCGACGCCGCGTGCGGCATTGCCCGTCATATTTGATATGATTGCGACCTGTACAAACGTACAGTGATCGATCCCCGTGACGCCTGCCTCGCCGACGCCTCCGGCGTTTTACTATCTGACCAATTTCGAACGTGCGCTGGCCTGGCTCGGCGAGCGTTACGACGACCTGTTCGACGCGCACGAGCACGCGTTCGTCCGGCAGTTCGCGACGCTGCCGCAGGCGTCGCGCGCGCTACTGGTACGGATGCTGATGCGCAACGGGTCCGATTTCCGCGCGAGCAAGCTCGTGTACGACGAGATCGGCTGCACGCTCGACGCCGTCGCGCCGCTCGTCGCGCTCGGCTGGGTCGATCCCGCGCCGGCGCTCACGCTCGACGAGTTGTTCGCGCTGTCCACCAAGGCCGATCTGCTGCGCATCTTTCCGGCGCTCGCCGCGCATGCGGGCGAGCGCAAGGCCGACTGGCTCGACCGGCTGCGGCCCGCGCACGACGTCGTGCAACCGCTCGACGCGTGGTGCGCGCAGCCCGATGATCGGGTGTTGCGCGTGACGGTCGGCGCGCTGTGCGACCGGCTGCGGCTGATGTTCTTCGGCAATCTGCATCAGGACTGGAGCGAATTCGTGCTCGCCGATCTCGGCGTGTTCCAGTACGAAAGCGTGCCGATCGCGCCGTCGTCGCGCGCGTTCCAGCAGCGCGGCGACGTCGACGCGTATCTCGCGCTGCAGATGTGCCGCGACGCACTCGATGCATGGCCCGACGATCTGCCGTTCGACGACCTGATCCGCGCGCTGGATGCAGTGGACTGCGCGCAACCGTGGCTCGCGACGCGCCGCGCGAAGCTGCTGTTCGCGCTCGGCCAGGCGTGCGAACGCCGCGCCGACTGGTCTGCCGCACTCGACGCGTACGCGCGCAGCGCATGGCCCGGCAGCCGCCACCGGCGCATCCGCGTGCTCGAACGCTGCGGGCGCGACGACGACGCGCTCGCGCTGGCGCTCGGCGCCCGCGGCGGCTTCGAAAGCGACGAGGAGCGTCAGCGCGTCGAACGCATGCTGCCGCGCCTGCAGCGCCGCGCCGGCCAGCACGTCGAGCGCGCGGCCGCTGCCGCGAACGTGCCGCGCGAGACGCTCGTGCTCGCGCGTCCCGACGCGTCCGTCAGCGTCGAATTCGCGGTGCGCGACCATCTCGCTCAGCCGGCTGCGCCGGTCCACTACGTCGAAAACACGCTGATCAATTCGCTGTTCGGGCTGCTGTGCTGGGAACCCGTATTCGCGGCCGTGCCCGGCGCATTCTTTCACCCGTTCCAGCGCGGCCCGGCCGACCTGCACGCACCCGATTTCGCCATGCGGCGCGCGGCGGCCTTCGACGCCTGCTTCGCGCAGCTCGATTCGGGCGCGTACCGCGACACGATCCGCCGGCATTTCGCGACGAAGGCCGGGCTGCAGTCGCCGTTCGTGTTCTGGGGCGTGCTGACCGACGCGCTGCTCGACGAAGCGCTCGCCTGCCTGCCGCCCGAGCACCTGCGGCTGTGGTTCACGCGCCTGCTCGCGGATATCCGCAGCAACCGGTCCGGCTTGCCGGATCTCGTTCGCTTCTGGCCCGACGAGCGCCGCTACGAGCTGATCGAGGTGAAGGGCCCTGGCGACCGGCTGCAGGACAACCAGACGCGCTGGCTCGCCTACTGCCTCGCCCACCGGATGCCCGTGCGCGTCGTCGACGTCGAGTGGGCCGGCGACGGCGTCGCGCATGCCGAGGCGGCGGGGTTGTCCGCATGAGCTACGTCGTCGCGGTACGGGCGATGTGCGAGTTCACCGCGCGGCGCGGCGATCTCGACCTGCGCTTCACGCCCGCGCCGACCGCGCTCGAAGGCATCGCCGGCCACGGCGCGGTCACGTCGAAGCGCGGCGCGCGCTACGAAACCGAGATCGCGCTGACGGGCACGTGGGGCACGCTTACCGTGCGCGGCCGCGCCGACGGCTACGATCCCGTGGCGAACCGGCTCGAGGAAATCAAGACCTATCGCGGCAGCCTCGACGCGATGCCGGCCAACCATCGCGCGCTGCACTGGGCGCAGGCGAAGGTCTATGCGCACCTGATGTGCGACGCGCGCGACCTCAAGGAAATCGACGTCGCGCTCGTGTATTTCGACATCGTGTCCGAGCGCGAGACGGTGCTGACGGAAACGCTGGATGCCGCCACGCTCGCGACGTTCTTTGCCGAGCAGTGCGCGTGCTTCGTCGGCTGGGCCGAACGCGAGACGGCCCATCGCGCCGCGCGCGATGCGGCGCTGCGCGCGCTCGCGTTCCCGCACGGGCAGTTCCGCAGCGGCCAGCGCGAGCTGGCGGTGGCCGTCTATCGCGCGGCGCGCGACGAACACTGCCTGATGGCGCAGGCGCCGACCGGCATCGGCAAGACGCTGGGCACCGTGTTCCCGCTGCTGAAGGCATGCGGCGAGGGCGAGCTCGACCATGTATTCTTCCTGACCGCGAAAACCCCCGGCCGCGCGCTCGCGCTCGAAGCGGCGGCGACGCTCGGCGCCGGCACGCCCGCGCTGCCGCTGCGCGTGCTGGAACTCGTCGCGCGCGACAAGGCGTGCGAACATCCGGACCTCGCGTGCCACGGCGAATCGTGCCCGCTCGCGAAAGGCTTCTACGACCGGCTGCCGGCCGCGCGCGATGCGGCGATCGAGGCCGGGCTGCTCGATCGCGATACCGTGCGCGCCGCCGCGCTCGCGCACGACGTCTGTCCGTACTATCTGGCGCAGGAGCTCGCGCGCTGGTCGGACATGGCGATCGGCGACTACAACTACTATTACGACGGCAGCGCGATGCTGCATACGCTCGCGCAGCAGAACCAGTGGCGCGTCGGCGTGCTCGTCGACGAAGCGCACAACCTGCTCGACCGCGCCCGCAAGATGTACAGCGCGTCGCTCGACCCGTTCGCGTTCGCGGCCGCGCGCGAAGCCGCGCCGGCGGCGTTGCGCAAGGCATTCGACCGGCTCGGCCGCGCGTGGGGCACGCTCAATCGCGCGCAGGCCGAGCGCTATGCAGCTTATCCGGAGGTGCCCGGCCCGATCGTGTCGGCCGTGCAAAACCTCGTCGCGGCGATCGGCGAGCACCTGACCGACGCGCCGCGCGCGAACGGCGACGCGCTGCTGCGTTTCCATTTCGAGGCGATCCAGTTCGGCGTGCTGGCCGAAGCATTCGACAGCGCGTCGATCTTCGACGCGACGCTGCATGGCGAACCGATGCCGCGGCAGCCCGCACTCGACGGCGTCGCGACGGCTGGCCGCCGGCGCCGCGTCCAGTCGACGCTGTGCGTGCGCAACGTGATCCCGGCCGGTTTCCTCGCGCCGCGCTACGAAGCCGCGCGCGCGACCGTGCTGTTCTCGGGCACGCTCAGCCCGTTCCATTTCTATCGCGATACGCTGGGGCTGCCCGGCGATACGGGCTGGCTCGACGTCGACGGGCCGTTCCGCGCCGAGCAACTGACGGTGCGCGTCGCGAGCCACGTATCGACGCGCTGGCGCGACCGCGACCGCTCGCTCGAGCCGATCGCCGACCTGATCGCCGCGCAATACGCTGCGCGACCCGGCAACTATCTCGGCTTCCTGAGCAGCTTCGACTACCTCGGGCGCGTGGTCGCGCTGATGCAGACGCGCCATCCGGACGTCCCCGTGTGGGCTCAGGCGCCCGGCATGGCCGAAAGCGAGCGCGACGCGTTTCTCGCGCGCTTCGACGCGGGCGGACGCGGCGTCGGCTTCGCGGTGCTGGGCGGGGCGTTCTCGGAAGGCGTCGACCTGGTCGGCGAGCGGCTGATCGGCGCGTTCATCGCGACGCTCGGGCTGCCGCAGGTCAACGACATCAACGAGCAGATGCGGCGCGCGATGGACGCGCGCTTCGGCAACGGTTACGACTACATGTACCTGTATCCGGGGCTGCAGAAGGTCGTGCAGGCGGCCGGGCGCGTGATCCGCACCGAGCACGACGAAGGCGTCGTGCATCTGATCGACGACCGTTACCGACGGCGCGAAGTGCGCAGCCTGCTGCCGCGGTGGTGGCGGATCGGGTGACGGCGGCGGCGCCGGCCGCTACAACACGTTGAGCATCGCGAGCGCGGCTTCCTGCAGATGCGGCAGCACGCGTCGCACGGCCGCATCGGCCGTCTCCGCGCCGATCGGCATGTTCGTGCTCAGCGCGGCGACGACTTCGCCGTGACGATTCTTCAGCGGCACCGCGATTCCGCGTACGCCGACCTGCAGTTGCTGCTCGATCGCCGCGTAGCCGGCGTCGCGCGCGCGGTCGACCTGTTCGAGCAGCCGCGCCTTGTTGGTGATCGTGTGCGGCGTGAACGGCGGCAGCTCGGTCTCGTCGAGCCACGCGCGCACGGCTTCGCGATCGGGATGATGGGCGAGCAGCACGACCCCGGGCGACGTCAGCGGCGCCGGCACGCGCGCGCCGAGCACGCAGCCCGTCGTCATCACGCGCGACACGCCGTTGCGGGCGATGAACACGAGTTCCCAGCCATCGAGCACGCTCACGTACGCCGACTCGTTCAGCGACGCGCTCAGTTGCTGCAGATAAGGTTGGACCGTACGCGGCAGCCGCGCCGAATCGAAGTACGACCAGCCGACCCGCAGCACGCGCGGCGTGAGGCCGTACAGCTTGCCGTCGGTGTACACGTAGCCGAGCG
>Ga0182007_10001182_pt1 | contig 14182 bp, 10 predicted proteins | sample Sormic07211113_1_FD_123023 | JGI IMG/M metagenome (GOLD analysis project Ga0182007, IMG submission 123023) | Rhizosphere microbial communities from Sorghum bicolor, Mead, Nebraska, USA - 072115-113_1 MetaG | ecosystem: Host-associated > Plants > Roots > Rhizosphere | place: USA: Nebraska... | reverse complement strand
GTCACCTTCACCGTGCCGGTCTTGGCGATGCGGCCGATGTCGTTGCGCGCCAGGTCGATCAGCATCACGTGCTCGGCGCGCTCCTTGGGGTCGTTGATCAGCTCGACCTCGGCCGCGCGGTCGAGCTCGGGCGAGGCGCCGCGCGGCCGGGTGCCGGCGAGCGGGCGGATCGTGATCTTCTGTTCGCCTTCGCCGGTGTGCTCCTGCCGCACCAGGATCTCGGGCGAGGCGCCCACCACGTGGAAATCTCCCAGGTGGTAGTAGTACATGTAGGGCGAGGGGTTGAGCGAACGCAGCGCCCGGTACAGCGACAGCGGCGACTCGGTGTAGCGCTTGCTGATGCGCTGGCCGACCTGCACCTGCATGAAGTCGCCGGCCGCGATCAGCTCCTTGGCGCGCTCGACCGCCGCCAGGTAGTCGGCCTTGGCAAAGCTGCGCTGCGCCGGGTGCGCCTGGCTGGCCTTCACCTGCGGCGCGCTGACCGAGTACTTGAGCTGGTCGCGCAGTTCGCGCAGCCGGCGCTTGGCGTTGGCATAGGCCTCGGGCTGGGCGGGGTCGGCGTAGACGATCAGGTAGAGCTTGCCCGAGAGGTTGTCGATGACCGCCAGCTCCTCGCACTGCAGCAGCAGGATGTCGGGGCAGCCCAGGGTGTCGGGGGGGCAGCTCTTCTCGAGCTTCTTCTCGATGTGGCGCACGGTGTCGTAGCCGAAGTAGCCGGCCAGGCCGCCGCAGAAGCGCGGCAGGCCCGGACGCAGCGCCACCTTGAAGCGCTGTTGGTAGGCCGCAACGAAATCGAGCGGGTTGCCATGGGCTTTTTCCACGACTTTGCCGTCCGTTACAACCTCGGTCAGGGCGTCGGCGCCGAAGCCGCTGGCCCGCAGCAGCGTGCGCGCCGGCAGGCCGATGAAGCTGTAGCGGCCGAAGCGCTCGCCGCCCACCACCGATTCGAGCAGGAAGCTGTGCTTGCCGCTGTCCTTGGTGTAGGCCAGCTTGAGATAGAGGGACAGAGGCGTTTCGAGGTCGGCAAAAGCCTCGACCATCAGCGGGATGCGGTTGTAGCCCTGCGCGCTGAGGCTCTTGAATTCGAGTTCGGTGATCACGGGTGGGGTCTCCGTCGGCCAGCTGACGCTTCGATGGTCGCTGGCGGGGTCATTCTGGTTGGCCGGTTCAGGTGAACTGAAGGCCGCGGGCGCACGGCGTGCGCCGTGCAATCAGACAGGCAACGACGATGGCGTGCGCCAAGGCCAGGCTCCCCGGCTGCCTTGACCTGTCTGAATGACGTGATGAATGAACATGTGAATCGGGAGTTTAGCCCAGGGACAAGCCACATACAAAAAGATACATTGGGGTTCTTTAAATAATTCGTGCGGCCTACGGAGACCCTGATGCCCTTCTTCCACCTGCGGCGCCTGCTCGCGCTGTCCACCCTTGCGCTCGCGTCCTTCGCGGCATCGGCCGCCCAGGTCGACGTGGCGGGGGTCAAGCTCGACGACACCCTCGACCTGCGCGGCAGCAAGCTGCTGCTGAACGGCGCCGGCGTGCGCTACAAGGCCGTCTTCAAGGTCTACACCGCCGGGCTCTACCTCGGCAAGAAGGCCGACACCGTCGAAGAAGTGCTGGCCGCACCGGGGCCGAAGCGCGTGACCATCACCATGCTGCGCGACATCGATGCCAACGAGCTCGGCAAGCTGTTCACGCGCGGCGTCGAGGACAACTCGCCCAAGAGCGAGATGTCGCAGCTGATCCCCGGCCTGCTGCGCATGGGGCAGATGTTCGCGGACCAGAAGATGCTGAAGGCCGGTGACGGCTTCACGGTCGACTGGATCCCGGGCAGCGGCAGCCTGGTCACGGTGCGCGGCGTGCCGCAGGGCGAGCCGATCAAGGAGCAGGCCTTCTTCAATGCGCTGCTGCGCATCTGGATCGGGCCGTCCCCGGCCGACTACAAGCTGAAGGACGCGCTGCTGGGCAAATCATCCTGAGCGCTCAATTCGAGCAGCGAGTCGACGAACCCGTCGGCGTCCACGCCGCGCACCGGCTCGCCATGGTTGTACCCGTAGCTGACCAGCACCACCGGGCAGCCGGCCGCGCGCGCGGCCCGGGCGTCGTTGCTCGAGTCGCCCACCATCAGGGTGCGCGCCGGCAGCGTGCCCAGCGCCTCGCAGGTCTTCAGCAACGGCAGCGGGTCGGGCTTCTTGCGCTCGAAGGCATCGCCGCCGAAGACCTGGTCGAAGTAGCCGTCGAGGCCTTTGGCGGCCAGCAGCGGGAGGGCGAAGGCGGTCGGCTTGTTGGTCAGGCAGGCCAGGCGCAGGCCCCGCGCCCGCAGCGCCGACAGCCCGGCGGCCACGCCTTCGTAGACCCGGGCATGCGCCCCGTTGATCGCGAGGTAGTGGTGCTGATAGCGGTCCCAGGCGCGTTCGTAGAGCGCCGCGGCGGCGCCGACATGGCGCAGCACGGACGCGATCAGGTGCTCGGAACCCTTGCCGACCATGGCCTCGACGGCCGGCGCCTCGACCGCCGCCAGCGACAGGTCGCGCAGCATGAGGTTCAGGGCGACGACGAAATCGCCGAGGGTGTCGACCAGGGTGCCGTCGAGGTCGACGATCGCGGCGTCGAAGCGGGAAAGGTCGATGGGTTGAGGTTTCACGCGCCGGATCATAGGGGTCCGGCGACAGCACCAGCGATGCGGAAATGCCGCACGCGCCCCGATTCAAGCCTCGGTGACAGTCTGGGCCGCGACCACCGCCTCGGTGCGATTGCGCACATTGAGCGCGCGGAAGATCGCCGCCAGGTGGATCTTGACCGTGCCCTCGCTGATGCCGAGGGCGCGGCCGATGAGCTTGTTGGGCTTGCCCTGCGACAGCAGCTGCAGCACCTCGACCTGGCGTTCGGTGAGCACGTTGCGCAGGTGCTCGAGCGTCTGGGCCGTCGCGGCACCCGATCCGCGCTGGACACCGTCGGCGGCGCCGACGCCGGGGATGCCGGCGACCACGCCGGGCGGCAGCGACGACAGCATCATCGGCGGCACGTAGACGCCGCCGGCCAGCACCAGCCGCACCGCCGACAGCATGACCTCCGGCGAATAGGCCTTGGGAATGAAGCCGAGCACGCCGCGCTCGAGCACGCTGCGCATCACGGCCGGGTCTTCGTAGCCCGACAGCACGATGACCGGCACGGCCGGCAGGCGGCGGCGGACCTCGTCGATGTGGGCCTGGCCCTCGGCACCGGGCATGTTCAGGTCGATCACGGCCAGGTCGAGGTCGTCGCTGGCGCTGGCGAGCAACTCGTCGACGCTCATGGCCAGGACGAAGTCGATGCCGGGCTCTAGTTCCGACAGCTTGGCCTTGACCGCCTCGATGACGAGCCGGTGGTCGTCGGCGATCAGGATTTTCATGGCTTTCCCCAGCGACTTGGATGGATACGGGCCCGCCGACGATAACGGTGAACGAGGCGCGCATCAAGGCGGATTTCGTTCCCCGAACGACATAGCTCCCAAGCGATATGGCGCCGGCGCGCGGCGATGACGGAATATTTCGCATCCAAGAACGAGCGGAGACAAGGTCATGTGCCAACGATGCAGGCGCAACCGCAGGGCTCCGATCGGCAGCCACGCCCCGGCGTGAACAAGCCTGGCCGCGAGGGCTGAATGGCTCGCCTGCTCGACACTTTTTCCAGCTTCGTGTCGTTCGGGCTCGGCCTCGATGCGTCGATCGCGGCGGACCGTGCCGAGCCCGGCTGCGAGAGCGCCCGGCAGCAGGCGCTGAACCTGCTGGAAGAGGCCCGGACGGCGGCCCTGGCGCTCGGCCGCCCGGCCGCGGCGGTCGAGTCGGCCCGCTTCGCGATGGTCGCCTGGATCGACGAGATCCTGGCGCGGCACCCCGGCTGCAAGAACGCGGGCGGCTCGCCGCTGCAGCTGCGGCTGTTCAATTCCAGCAATGCCGCCAGCGAGTTCTTCCATCACCTGTCGACGCTCACGGTCGACGACGACGAGGTGCGCGAGGTCTACTGGCGCGTGCTGGCACTCGGCTTCAAGGGCCAGTACTACTTCGAGAACGACGACAGCGGCGAGCTGGGCAAGCTCAAGGCGCTGCACGCCGAGCAGCTCGCGCTGCAGCCGGCGCCGATCGACGGCCTGGCCCAGGCCCCCATCACGCCGCAACCCGATGGCCTCCCGGACCCGCCCGGCCCGCGCGATCCGCTGTGGCGCCGGCGCGCGCTGCTGCGAACCTGCGCGGCGCTGGCGCTGCTGGTCCCGCTGGCCTACGCGCTCTGGTTCATGTTCGCGGGGCTGAGCGAAGCGCCGCTGACGCTGGGCCAGCGCATCGACCTGCAACTCCAGTCCTATGCCTGCGCGGACCTGTCGGCCACGGTGGCGCCCGATGGCCAGGCGCGGGTGCAGGGCTTCGTCTCGAACGCCGAGGAGATGGCGCAGGTGCAGCAGGACGTGCGCGCCCTGCCGGGGGTCAGCGCCGCAGAGTTCGACCTCCAGCTGCGGATCTGGCCGCACTGCGAGGTGCTGGCCCTGCTCAAGCCCTACCAGGCGCGCAACCGCGAGCTGGCCCTCGGGCTGGCGATCGCCACGCCGACGGCACCGACGGGCCGCCTGCGGGAAGGCGACCGGGTCCTGATCGAGGTCACGAACGCGCGGCGCGACGGCTACCTGTGGGTTGACTACTACACGGCCGACGGCGCCGTGCTGCACCTGAACGCGGGGCCGGTGCAGCTGCGCCTGACCGCCGGAGAGACCATCGAGCTCGGACGCGACATCCCGTCGAGCTGGCTCGCGGCGCCGCCCTTCGGCACGGTGCTGGTGACCGCGCTGTCCTCTCCGATGCCCTTCGCCCAGGCGTCGGAGCGGCCGCCCTTCGAGCTGGCCTCGGCCTACCTGCAGCGGCTGCGCGAATCGCTGGCGGTGGGCGAATTCGGCGCCCGCGCCGTGGCCGAGATGGTGTTCCTCGAAACGGTGCCGCGCTGAGGTTCTGAACCAGCTCAGTCGTCGTCGCGCACGCGATGCTGCGCGGTCAAGGTCTGCTGGGTGCCCGGCGGCACCGCCTCGTAGTGCGACAGCGCGATGGTGTAGCGGCCCTGGCCGCTGGTCATGGCGTTGAGCCGCGACTGGTAGCTGGCCAGCTCCGACATCGGCACCTGGCCCCGGACCACGACCGTCCCGGCGCCGCCGTTCGCGGTGCCCGTGACCAGCCCGCGGCGCGAGGACAGGTCGCCGGTGACGTCGCCGATCGCGTGGTCGGGCGCGGCGATCTCGATCTGCACGATCGGCTCCAGCACGATCGGCCGCGCCGCCCGGATGGCGGCCATGAAGGCCTTGCGTCCGGCGGTCGCGAAGGCGATGTCCTTGCTGTCGACGCTGTGGTGCTTGCCGTCATGCACCACCACCCGGACGTCGACCACCGGGTAGCCGGCGATCGCGCCCGTCGCCAGCACCTCGCGCACGCCCTTCTCGACCGCCGGGATGAACTGGCCCGGGATCGCGCCGCCCTTGACCTCGTCGGCGAACTCGAAGCCGGCGCCGCGCGCCAGCGGCTCGATGCGCAGGAAGACCTCGCCGAACTGGCCGGCGCCGCCGGTCTGCTTCTTGTGGCGGTGGTGGCCTTCGGCCGGCGCGGTCACGGTTTCGCGGTAGGCGATGCGCGGCGGCCGGGTCTCGACCTCGAAGCGGTAGACCTCGCGCAGCCGCTCGAGCATCACCCGCAGGTGCAGCTCGCCGAGGCCGTAGATGATGGTCTCGTTGGTGGCCACCACGTGCTCGACCCGCAGGCAGGGGTCCTCGGCGACCAGCTTGCCGAGGATTTCCCAGGCCCGCTGTTCGTCGCCGTGGCGCTTGGGCTCGACCGCCAGGCCGTGCACCGGCACCGGGAAGGCCAGCGGCGCCAGGTGCACGTGGTCGTCCTCGGCGGCGTCGTGCAGCACGGCGTCGAAGTGGATCTCGTCGACCTTGGCCACCGCCACGATGTCGCCCGGCAGCGCCCGCCCCACCTCGACGTAGTCCTTGCCCTGCAGCATGAACAGGTGGCCGACCTTGAAGGGCTTGCGGCCGTCGCCCACATAGAGCTGGCTGTCGCGCGTGACCGTGCCCTGGTGGACGCGGAAGATCCCGAGCTTGCCCACGTAGGGGTCGACCGTGACCTTGAAAACATGCGCCAGCACGTGCAGCGACGGGTCGGGCCGGGCCTGCATCGGCTCGGCCGCAGCGCCCTCTCCGAGCAGGAAGTCCGGCGGATTGGCTTCGGTCGGATCGGGCAGCAGCTTGACGACGACGTCGAGCAGCTCCGTCAGGCCGGCGCCGTTGCGCGCCGAGACGAAGCAGACCGGGATCAGGTGGCCTTCGCGCAGCGCCTGCTCGAGCGGCGCGTGCAGCTCGGCGGCATCGACGTCGCCCTCGGACAGGTAGCGGTCGACGAAGGCCGCATCGACCTCGACCACCTGCTCGACCAGCGCCCGGTGCGCGTCCTCGACGCTGCCGATGTCGGACTGCCCCTCGCGGTTGAAGAAGCAGTCGACGACCTGCGTGCCACCCGCGGCCGGCAGGTTGAGCGGCAGGCATTCGCGCCCGAAGGTCGACTGGATCTGCGCCAGCAGGCCGTGCAGGTCGACGCCCTGGGTGTCGATCTTGTTGACGATCACCATCCGCGCCAGGTGCCGCTCGGCGGCATAGGCCATCATGCGCAGGGTCATCGGCTCGATCCCGGTGGCCGCATTGACGACCACCGCCGCGGTCTCGACGGCTTCCAGGGCCGGCAGGCTCTGGCCGAGGAAGTCGGCGCCGCCGGGCGTGTCGATGAAGTGGACCCGGGTGCCGGCATGCGTCAGGTGCATGACCGAGGCATTGAGCGAATGCTGCATGCGGCGCTCGAGGGGATCGTGGTCGCTCACGGTGCTGCCGCGCTCGACGCTGCCGCGGGCGCCGATGGCACCCGCCTTGTGCAGCAGGGCCTCGGCGAGCGAGGTCTTGCCGGCGGCGGAGGCGCCGACGAGCGCCAGGGTTCGCACCGCTTCCATTTCGGCCGTCTGGCCGTTCGTTCGGCTTGGCATGGGCTGTCTCCTCGGCGCCTGGGCGGCGGCCCAGCGTACGGGATCGGCCGCTCCGATGCAAGCCGGACGCGCCAGCCGCCGCTTGCCGGACAATGTCGGCCATGGGACCGCCGATCGCCTCCACCCCCGACAGCACGGGCTACCAACGCCGCGAATTCATGGTCGTCAAGATCCCGGTCGTCGAGGACGTGGACGACCGCTGGCACCAGCGCGAGGAACGCATCGACCAGGCACTGCGCGCCGACGGGCTGGGCTCGGTGCTCGGCTGGGGCGACTCGCTCGGGGAGCCGACGCGGCGCGGCCGGCGCCGCGTCGCGTTCACCCGGGTCGACATCGACATCTCGGACATCGCCGCCGGACGGGCCCTGCTGCAGGCGGCGCTGCCGGCGATCGGCGTGCCGCCGGGCACCGAGATCCACTACTCGATCGCCCGGGTCCGCTTCGCCGACATCTACGCGCCGCCCGAATGGCTGCTGGAGCGCCCGCAGGACTAGTCCCGCAGGCCGACTAGTCCTGCAGGGCGGCGACCTGCTCAGCGTAGGCGGTCTCGATGCGCTGCAGCCGGGCCTGGCGCGCGGCCTCGCTGACCCACTGCGCGTTCAAAGCGCTCTGCCGGGCGAGCTGGTATTGCAGCCGGGCCGCCGGCAGCAGCGCCTTGTTGTCGGCGGCGACATAGCCCAGCGACGCCCGCAGCGACTTGAGGACCTCGCGCTGGGCCTCGGCGCGCGGACCCCGCCCGCGCCCGTAGCCCACCAGGAAGGCGCGCAGCTTCTTCTGGAGTTCCGGCGGCACGTCGCTGCGCACCAGCACCTGGGCCGGCGGCGTCGGCTCCGACTGCCAGATCACCTGCAGGCGCCCGGCCTCGGCCGGGAACTGCGCGCGGAAGCGCTCGAAATCGGTGGTGTTGTTGGTCGCCACGTCGGCGTCGCCGTTGGCCACTGCCAACGCCGTGGTCTGGTGGGTGCCGACGATCTCGCTCTTGAAGCGGGTCTCCATCGCGATCCGGTTCGGCAGGAAGAGCTGGACCTGCGGCAGGATGAAGCCCGACACCGACCGGCTGTCGCCGCGCGCCAGGCGCCATTGCTCGGGCCGGGCCAGCAGGTCGGCGAGCGGGTCGGGCGGCCCGCCCTTGCGCACCAGCAGCACGGCGCGGTGGTCCGGCGTGCCGCCATGCCGCTCGACCTGGGCCAGCACCACCATGCGGCGCTGGGTCACGGCATCGAGCGCGAGCTGCGCCGACAGCAGGCTCAAGTCGACCTGGCGCTGCCGGATGGCCTCGCCGAGCGCCTCGTAGGTGGTGGCCGAGTGCACCGTCACGGGCCGGCCCAGCGCACGGCTGAGCTCGGCCAGCAGCGGGGTCCAGCTTTCGCGCGACTCGACCACGCCGCCGACCGGCAGCACGCCGAAGCGCAACTCGGCCGGCGCGGCCTGCGCCGCGGCAGCGGCGTGCCAGCCGAGCGCAGCGGCCAGCGCCACGCCCGCGATCGCCAGGGCGCCTCGTCTCAGCATGCCGTCACGGTGCCCCCGAACGCAACGCCGCCACCTGCTCGGCATAGGTGGCTTCGATGCGCTGCAGCCGCGCCTGGCGCGCCGCCTCGTTGACCCACTGCGAGGTCATGGTGCTTTGCCGCGCCAGCTGGTAGGCCAGCTTGGCGGCCGGCAGCAGCGAGCTGTTGTCGGCCGCCACGAAGCCGGCCAGGTCGTGCAGCGACTTCAGCACCGCGCGCTCGCTGTCGCCGCGCGGGCCCTTGCCGCGCGCGTACTCGACCAGGAAGAGCTGCACCTTCTTCTCGAACTCGGGCCCGTAGCCGCGCCGGATCACGATCTGCGCATGCGGAATCAGTTCCGACTCCCAGATCACCTGCAGCCGATCGGCTTCGGCCGGGAACTGCAGCCGGAAGCGTTCGAAGTCGGCCGTGTTGTTGGTGGCGACGTCGGCCTCGCCGTTGGCCACCGCCAGCGCGGTCACCTGGTGGGTGCCCACCACCTCGCTGCGGAAGCGGGTCTCCATCGCGATGTGGTTGGGCAGGAAAAGCTGCAGCTGCGGCACGATGAAGCCCGACACCGACCGGCTCTCGCCGCGCGCCAGGCGCCAGCCTTCGGGCTCGGCCAGCAGCTCCTTGAGGGTGGTGCGGGGGCCCGACTTGCGCGTCAGCAGCAGCGCGCGATAGCCCGGCAGGCCGTCATGGCGCGTCACCTGCGCCACCACCTTCATGCGCCGCAAGGTCACGGCGTCGAGCGCCATCTTGCCGGACAGGAAGGCCATGTCGACCTGGTCGCGCTGGATCGCCTGCTCCAGGGCCTCGTACGAGGTGACCGACAGCATGGTGACCGGCCGGCCGATGGCGCGCTGCAGGTCCGCCAGCAGCGGCTCCCAGTCGTTGCGCGACTCGAAGGCCCCGCCCAGCGGCAGGATGCCGAAGCGCACGGGGGTGCCGGCGCCGGCCTCGGCCCCGCCGGCCGCCTGCGCCGCCGCCCCGAGCTGCCAGCCCAGGGCCAGCGCGAGTCCGGCGCGCAGCATCCAGGCCGCCACGCGCGCCGCACCGGCCCGGAACCGATCCGGCCGGGAAACCGCGACAACAGGGGAAGCGCAGAGGACGGGAGCCTGCATCTTTTTCTGGACCGCATCGGCCCGACGAGCCGAATGGGCTGGTCAAGCGAGTGCTGACTACAACACAATTAGAAACCAACTTAAGCAGTAAACGTGTCATTTTCATTGATCCATGCGCAACGGGGTGCCGCTCAGTGGCTGACAGCCGCAGCCGTTCCAGCTCCTCGATGAGCTGGTCCTTCCGCGCCCTGCGCCTGCTGGCCGGTCTGACACTGGCGCAGCAGCTGGTCCTGCTGGCGCTGTTGCCGGCCACCGTGGCGACCCTGGGCGCGATCGCGGTGCTGACGCGCCAGCACCTGGAGAACCTGACCGCGCTGATGCGCGCGAACGCCCAGACGGTGGCGCTGCAGGTCGCGACCGTGGCCCAGTCGCAGATGCAGCACATGGACCGCCGGGCGCTGCAGCGCACCGCGTTGTCCGGCAGCTTCCAGCCGCACGTGCAGCAGGTGCAGATCTGGTCGGAAGAAGGCGAGATCGTCGCCAATGCCGAAACCATGGACCGGCAGCGCGGGGAGGGGGTGCAGGTGGTCGCCCCGATCACCGGCGATGACGGCAGGCACAACGGCAAGGTGATGGTGGAGATGAGCCTGGAAGCGGTCGCGAGCGCCAAGCAGGCGGTCTGGCTCAATGTCGTGATCGTCCTGGGCGCCAGCCTGGCCGGGGTCGGGCTGGCCGGCTGGTGGGCGGCGCGGCGCATCAGCGCGCCGATCCAGGCGCTCGGCGAGGCGGTCGACCGGCTCGGCGCCGGCGAGGACGCGCAGGTCGAGATCGAGGGTTCGGCCGAGGTGCGGCGGCTGCAGCACGGCTTCAACCTGGCGGCCCGGGCGCTGCTGGACAGCCGCAACCAGCTGGAGAGCCGCATCGTCAACGCCACCGCCGAGCTGGCCAGCAAGAACCAGCAGCTGGAGGTCGCGAGCCAGGCCAAGACCCGTTTGCTGGCCGCCGCCAGCCACGACCTGCGGCAACCGCTGCATGCGCTGACCTTGTTTTCGGACGGCCTCGCCAAGGGCGAGACCGATCCGGTGCGGCTGCAGCGCATCGGCCACATCCGGGAGTGCGTCGAGTCGCTGGACCGGCTGTTCTCCGAACTGCTGAACCTCTCGCAGCTCGACGCCGGCGTGCTGCAGCCGCAGTGGACCGACTTCGCGCTCGACACCCTGTTCGACGAAATCAGCCGCAACTTCCGGGCGGTGGCCGAGCAGAAGAACCTGCGGCTGGTGGTGCGCAAGACCGAGGCCTGGGTGCGCTGCGACTACGTCATGCTGTCGCGGATCCTCAACAACCTGGTCTCGAACTCGCTGCGCCACACCACCGAGGGCGGAATCCTGGTCGGCGCCCGGCGGCGCGGCAAGGCGATCCGCATCGACGTCTGGGACACCGGCATCGGCATCGCGGCCCATCACCAGCCGCGGGTCTTCGAGGAGTTCTACCAGGTCGACCCGCAGGGCCGGCAGGGCGGCAGGGAATCGCGCGGGATGGGGCTGGGCCTGGCCACGGTGCAGCGGCTCGCGGCCCTGCTCAACACCCGGGTCGAACTCATTTCCCGGCCCAACAAGGGCACCTGCGTGCGGGTGCCGGTGCGCGCCACGGCACCCGCGCCCAGCCTGCCGGCGCCGCCCGCGCAGCCGTTCGGCCCGCCGGCCGATGACGATGCCGGCCTGGCCGACATGGTGGTGCTGGTGATCGACGACGAGCGCACCATCCTCGAGGGCCTGCAGGTCGTGCTGGCGAACTGGGGCGCGCGGGTGCTGGCGGCGCAGAGCCGTTCCGAAGCCCTGGCACTGGCCGACGCCTGGGACCGGCCGCCCGACATCGTCGTGAGCGACCTGCTGCTGCAGGGCGGGGACAACGGGCTCGACGTGATCGCGGCGCTGGAACGCCACCCGCGCGGCATCGGGCCATCGACCGCGCGGCTGCTGGTGACCGGCGAGACCAAGCCCGACCGTTTGCGCGAAGTCGCCAGCGCCGGCGTCGCGGTGCTCTACAAGCCGGTCTCGCCACGGGTGCTGCGCCAGGCCATCAACATCCAGCTGGCCGCGGTGCGCAGCGCCGCCGCGGCACTGTAGGCGCCCGCCGTCGGACGCGCCCGTACGTCGTCCGGCATAGACCGACAGGCTGCGGATTTTCGCCTGCGTTTCCCACAATGCGGCAGGCCGCGGGGCGACATAAGCCCTCTGCCTTATCGCGCCGAAACAGCCGGCTCCGTACATTCATTGGACCTCTCACCCCTGCGGAAGCAGTCCCGATGTTTGCCTGCCGTTTCCCTACGCTGCTTCGAGCGCAGCGCGCCCTTGTCGCCGTGTTCTGTGCAGCCTGGCTGTGCGGCGGCGCGCAGGCGGCCGGGCTGACGGTGCTGATGGCCGACGAGACCGCCGCCCATGCCGAATTCGTGCGCCAGCTGCGCGACGCCCAGGAGGCCGACAGCCGGTTCGACCTGATCCACCTGGCGGCCGGCGAAAGCAGCCTCGACGAGCACGCGCCCGGCATCACGATGGCGGTCGGCATGAGCGCGGCGCGCTCGGCGATCGAGCGGCCCGGCCAGGATCCGCTGGTGCTCGCGATGCTCAGCCGGCTCGACTACGAAAGCCTCAAGGCCACGCCCGCCCTGCGGCGGCCGGAGCGCCAGATCGGCGTGCTGCTGCGCGAACCCGCGATGGCCGACCAGCTGGCGCTGATCGATGCACTGCTGCCGGCGAAGCGCCGGGTGGGCGTGGTCGCCACCGCCGAGTCGGAGCCGATCGTGAGCGAATTGCTGCGCGCCGGCCAGGGCTGGGACCTGCAGGTCGAGTACGCGCCGGACGCCAAGTCGCTGGCGGTGGTGCTGCGCCTGCTGGTGTCGCGCAGCGACGCACTGCTGGTGCTGCCCGACAAGATCGGTGACAGCCAGGCCGCCACGCTGGCGGTGCTGCGCGCCGGCGCCAGTGCCGGCCTGCCGGTGTTCGGTACCAGCGATGGCCTGGTGCGCTCGGGTGGCCTCGCCGCCATGGTGGCGACGCCGGCACAGCTGGCCCGGCAGGCGCAATCGCTAGGTCGCAAGCTGGAGGCGTCCGGCACGGCCCCCGGCGTGCGGGTCGAGGTCGCCGCGCCGGCCACGGTCCGCGTGAACACCACCGTGGCGCGCGGCCTCGGCCTGCGCCTGCCCGACGAACGCGAACTGACCGCGCGGGTGAGCGCCCTCCGATGACCGCCCCGAGCCACCGCCTCGCCGCCCCCGCGCCGATCGTGCGGGCCAGCGACCCGCCGGTTGCGGAGCGTCGGGCGCTGGTGGTCGGCGCCAGCCTGCAGCGCGACCTGTTCCGCCTGGGCGTGGTGCCGTGCGTGGCGGTGGCGCTGGCGCTGACCGCATGGTTCACCCAGGGCCGGCTGGCGACGCTCGAAGCGGCCTTCGATGCCGAGGGCGAGGCGGTGGCGCGCCAGGTGGCGGCGATGTCCGACCTGAGCTTATATGCCGGCGACCTGCCGGCGCTGCAGAACGTCGCCAACGCCGCCCTGCGCGGCGGCCAGGTGACGCGGGTCGAGATCAGCAACAGCGCCGGCATCTACGTCACGGCCGGGCCGAAGACCGCGCCGCTGGCCCAGCTGCGCATGTTCACCGCGCCGGTCACGCTGCGCGAGGCCTCGCGCGCCAACGCCTTCGCGCCGGCCGGGTCGACCGCCTCCGGCGAGACACCGATCGGCCTGGTCCAGACCTTCCGCGACACCACCGCCTACGATCGCGAACGCACCCGCTCGCTGATGGCCGGCATCGGCGTCGCGATCATCGCGCTGCTGGCCGCCTGGGCCTGGGTGCGCCATACGGCGCGCGCGGTCGCCCAGCCGCTGCGGCGGATCTCGCGCACCGTGGCGGCGCTGGAATCGGGCCGCTTCGACGCCCGCTGCAACGTGGTGGCCGAGGACGAGGGAGAGCGCGAAGCCGGCGCCCGCGACCGTCGCGCCCGGCACGAGTTCGCCAACCTGGCGCACGACATCAATCGCCTGGCCGAGCGGCTGCAGCGCAACCGCCAGGCGAGCGAGGAGCGGGTGCGCGAAGCGACCGCGGTCGCACTGCAGCGGATGGCCGAGGCCGAGCAGGCGGCACTGTCCCGGGCCCGGTTCCTGGCGGCCGCGAGCCACGACCTGCGCCAGCCGCTGCACGCCATGGGCCTGTTCATCGACGGCCTGTTGCCGACCGCCTCGACGCTCCAGCGGCCGGCTGTGCTGCGGCTGCAGGAAGCGACCGAGTTCATGGGCGTGCTGCTCGACGACCTGCTGGAGATCTCGCGGCTCGACGCCCAGGTGCTGACGCCGGCGATCAGCGGCGTCTCGCTGGCCACGCTGTTCGACCAGCTGGAGGCCCGGCACGCCGCGCCCGCGGCCGCCGCCCGGGTGCAGTTGCTGTGGCGCGATCGCGGCCTGGCGGTGCGCAGCGATGCCGCGCTGCTGCTGCGGATCGTCGGCAACCTCGTGAGCAACGCGGTGCACCATACGCCACCCGACGGCACGGTGCTGGTGACCGCGCGCCGGCGCGGCGACGCGGTGCGCATC
>Ga0182007_10001181_pt1 | contig 14184 bp, 16 predicted proteins | sample Sormic07211113_1_FD_123023 | JGI IMG/M metagenome (GOLD analysis project Ga0182007, IMG submission 123023) | Rhizosphere microbial communities from Sorghum bicolor, Mead, Nebraska, USA - 072115-113_1 MetaG | ecosystem: Host-associated > Plants > Roots > Rhizosphere | place: USA: Nebraska... | reverse complement strand
CTGCCTGCGCGGCGACGAGATGCTCAACGCCCAGATGGGCAAGGCCTTCGTCGACTACCTGTGCCACATCAAGGAAGCGGAGATCGCCCGCTTCAACCTCGAAGTCAGCGAGTGGGAACACCGCGAGTACTTCGACATGTTCTGACGCTGCCCGCCATGCCCACGATCCACTACATCCTGAAAGACGGCAGCCGCCGCAGCGTCGACGCCAAGCCCGGCTCCAGCGTGATGGAGAACGCCATCCGCGGCAACGTGCGCGGCATCGACGCCGAATGCGGCGGCTCCTGCTCCTGTGCCACCTGCCACGTCTATGTCGACGAGGCCTTCACCGACCGCCTGCCGCCGGCCGACGAGATGGAAAGCGAGCTGCTCGACGGCGTCGCCTCCGAGCGCCGCCCGGGCAGCCGCCTGAGCTGCCAGCTCACGGTGACCGCCGAGCTGGACGGCCTGACCGTGCGCATCCCCGAGACCCAGAGCTGATGGCGGCCGCCCACCCCCTGGTGATCGTCGGCGCGTCCTATGCCGGCGTCCAGCTGGCCGCCAGCGCGCGCGAGCTCGGCTTCGAGGAGCGCATCGTCATCGTCGGCGACGAGGTCCACGCGCCCTACCAGCGCCCGCCCCTGTCCAAGGGCCTGCTGACCGGCAAGACCAGCGTCGACAACCTGGCATTGCGCGGCCCCGATTTCTTCGCCCAGAACGCCATCGATCTGATGCTCGGCCGGCGCGCCATCGCGCTCGACCCCGGGGCGCGCAGCGTGCGGCTCGACGATGGCGCCGTGCTCGACTACGGCTGGCTCGCGCTGGCGACCGGTGCACGCTGCCGGCCCTTCGCGCTCCCGGGCTCGACGCTCGAAGGCGTGCTCGACCTGCGCACGCTCGACGATGCGCTGCGGATCGCCGACGCCGCCGGGCGCACCGAGCGCGCCTGCGTGATCGGCGGCGGCTTCATCGGCCTGGAGGTGGCGTCGGCGCTGCGCGCGCGCGGCGCCGAGGTCACCGTGGTCGAGGCCCAGCCGCACCTGCTGGCACGCGCATTTCCGCCGCTGATGTCGTCCTATGTCGAGAACGCGCATCGCCGCCGCGGCGTCGCGCTGCTGACCGGCCGCGGCGTGCGGGCGCTGCACGGCGCACAGGGCCGCGTGGCCGCGGTCGAACTCGACGACGGCACCCGCATCGATTGCGACCTGGTCGTCCTTGGCATCGGCGTGCTGCCCAACGCCGAGCTGGCGCAGCAGGCCGGCATCGCGGTCGACAACGGCATCGTCGTCGACATGCTGGGCCGCACGTCGGCGCCGCGGGTGCTGGCCGCGGGCGACGTCGCCAGCATGGCGCTGCCGCCCGCACCCGGCGTGCCGGCGCGCATGCGGCTCGAGTCGATCCAGTCGGCCAACGACGGCGCCCGCGCGCTGGCCTCCCTGGTGGTCGGCCGCGAGGCGCCCTGCACCGCGGTGCCCTGGTTCTGGAGCGACCAGTTCGACCTCAAGCTGCAGATGACCGGCCTGGCCGCGCCCGGCGACGAGGTCGTGCTGCGCGGCGACATGGCCAGCGACCGCTTCAGCGTGTTCTACCTGCGGCAAGGCACACTCGTGGCCGCCCACTCGGTGAACAAGCCGGCCGAGCACATGCAAAGCCGCAAGCTGATCGGCGCCCGAGCCCGCCTCGGTGCCGACCAGCTCGCCGACCCCTCCTTCGACCTCAAGACGGTCGCCTGATCACCCCTTGCCCGCCGGCTCGCCGGCTTCCCTGAACGGAGCTTCCCCGATGATGATGAACAAGAGAAACGCGCTCGCCACCCTGACCCTGGCCTGCCTCGGCGCCTTCGGTGCCATGTCCGCGCAGGCGGCCGACGAGCCGCTTCGCATCGGCCTGATCGCGACCTACTCCGGCCCCTATGCCGACTACGGCCGCCAGTTCGACGCCGGCGTCGCGCTCTACCTCAAGGAACACGGCGGCAAGATCGCCGGCCGCACGGTCGAGGTCATCAAGAAGGACACCGCCGGCCCGGCGCCCGATGCCGCCAAGCGGATCGCCCAGGAGCTGGTGGTGCGCGACAAGGTGAGCGTGCTCACCGGCCTCGACTTCAGCCCCAACGCCTACGCGGTCGCGGCGATCGCCACCCAGGCCAAGATCCCGACCCTGGTGATGAACGCGGCCTCCTCCGCGATCACGGCCAGCTCGCCCTACGTCGCGCGCCTGTCGTTCACCGTGCAGCAGGTCACCGACCCGATGGCGCGCTGGATGGTCAAGCAGGGCGTGAAGGAGGCCTATACCGTGGTGGCCGACTACGCCTCGGGCACCGACGCCGAGACCGCGTTCAAGAAGGCCTTCACGGCCGAAGGCGGCAAGGTGGTCGGCGAAGTCCGCACGCCGATGAACAACCCCGACTTCTCGGCCTACGTGCAGCGCATCAAGGACGCCAGGCCGCAGGCGGTGTTCTTCTTCTTTCCGTCGGGCGTGATGCCGCCGGCCTTCCTCAAGGTCTGGAAGGAGCGCGGCATGGAAGAAGCCGGCATCAAGCTCTACGCCACCGGCGAAGCCACCGACGACAGCTACCTCGACGCCACCGGCGACGTGGCGCTGGGCCTGGTCACGAGCCATCACTATTCGTACGCCCATGCGTCGCCGAAGAACCAGAAGTTCGTCAAGGACTTCGCCGCCGAGTTCGGCACCAAGCTGCGCCCCAGCTACTTCGCGGTCACGGCCTACGACACGATGGCCGCCATCGACCTGGCGCTCGCCAAGACCAAGGGCGAGCTCTCGGGCGACAAGTTCATGGACGCGCTCAAGGGGCTGAAGTTCGACAGCCCGCGCGGCCCGATCGAGATCGACCCCGCCACCCGCGACATCGTGCAGACGGTCTACATCCGCAAGACCGAACGGGTCAAGGGCGAACTGGTGAACGTCGAGTTCGACAAGTTCGAGCGCGTCAAGGACCCGGCCAAGGAAAGCCAGTAACCGGCACCAGCCGGCCGCCAGCAGCAACGGGAAATCCATGGGAATCGTGATCTTCGACGGAGTGGCCTACGGCATGCTCCTGTTCCTCATCGGGGTGGGCCTGTCCATCACGATGGGCCTCATGAACTTCGTCAACCTCGCGCACGGCACGTTCGCGATGGTCGGCGGCTACGCCGCAAGTGTTCTGATGAACCATTTCGGCGTCGGCTTCTTCCCGTCGCTGGCGGCGGCCTTCATCGCCGCCGCGCTGGTCGGCGCGGTGCTCGAGTTCTGCTTCTACCGCCGGCTCTACCGCGCCCATCCGCTCGACCAGGTGCTGCTGTCGATCGGCATCGTGTTCGTCTCGGTCGCCGTGTTCACGTATTTCTTCGGCCCGACCATGCAGGCCTTCCAGCTGCCGCCGCTGCTGGACGGCCGGGTGTCGCTGCTCGGGCTGGAGGTGGGACGCTACCGCCTGTTCCTGATCCTCTGCGGCGTGGCGGTGCTGGCGGCCCTGCTGGGGGTGCTCGGCAAGACCCGCTACGGCGCGATGGTGCGGGCCGCGGTCGACAACCAGCGCGTCGCCGGCGGCACCGGCATCCACGTGCAGCGGCTGTTCTTCCTGACCTTCTCGCTGGGCTGCGGGCTGGCGGGCCTCGGCGGCGCGCTGAGCCTCGGCATGCTCGGGCTCGAGCCCTCGTTCCCGCTCAAGTACCTCGTGTACTTCCTGATCGTGGTCTGCGTCGGCGGCGCCGGCACCATCACCGGCCCCTTCGTGGCCGCGCTGCTGGTCGGCATCGTCGATGTCGCAGGCAAGTACTACCTGCCGGAAGCCGGCGCATTCCTCATCTACGTCGTCATGATCATCATGTTGCTGGCACGGCCCAACGGCATCATCCCGCGCAAGGGCCTGGCATGAAGCCGCTCGCGCTGTCCCCCGCCCGCCTGCGAGGCGTCGAGGTCTTCTTCTGGCTCGCACTGGCTTCGAGCTTCTTCCTCCTGCCCGACAAGCTCACGCTGATGAGCCAGATCGTGATCTTCGGCCTGTTCGCGGTCTCGCTGGACATGGCGCTCGGCTACGCCGGCATCCTCACGGTGGGCCATGCGGCCTTCTTCGGCGCCGGCGCCTATGCCGCCGGGCTGCTGGCCAAGCACGGCTGGAGCGAGCCCTTCAGCGGCCTGCTGTTCGCCCTGCTGCTGTGCGTCGCGCTCGGCTATGTGCTGAGCTACCTGGTGGTGCGCGGCGCCGACCTCACGCGGCTCATGATCACCATCGGCGTGTGCATGCTGCTGGCCGAGCTGGCCAACCGGCTGTCGTCGATCACCGGCGGCACCGACGGCCTGCAGGGCGTGGTGATCGCGCCGGTGCTCGGGCTGTTCGAGTTCGACCTGTACGGCAAGACCGCTTTCGCCTATGCGTACGGCGTGGTGCTGGTGGTCTTTCTCGGCGTGCGGCTGGTGCTGCGCTCGCCGTTCGGGCTCACGCTGCGTGGCATCCACGACAGCCGCAAGCGCATGCTGGCGATCGGCTCGCCGGTCGAGGCCCGCCTGCGCCTGGCCTATGCGCTGTCGGCCGGCGTGGCCGGCATCGCCGGCGCGCTGCTGGCCCAGACCACGCAGTTCGTCGGCATCGAATCGATCGGCTTCAACCGCTCGGCCGAGGTGCTGATCATCCTCGTGCTCGGCGGCACCGGCCGGCTGTACGGCGGCATGATCGGCGCGATCGTCTACATGCTGGTGCACGACTGGTTCGCCGATCTCAATCCGCAGTACTGGATGTTCTGGCTCGGCATCTTCCTGATCGCCGCCGTCATGCTGGGCCGCGGCGGGATCATGGGCGCGCTGTCTCGATTGGTGAAGACCGGGAGGGCGTCATGAGCGCCGTACTGCGCACCTGCGGCCTCGGCATCTCCTTCGGTGCCTTCCGCGCGGTCGACGACGTCAACCTCACGCTCGAACCCGGCGCGCGCCAGGCCCTGATCGGCCCCAACGGCGCCGGCAAGACGACACTGATCAACCTGCTGACGGGCGTCTTCAAGCCAACCCACGGAACGATCCACATGGGCGAGCGCGAGCTCACCGCGCTCAGCGCCGACAAGCGCGCCCGCATGGGGCTGGCGCGCACCTTCCAGATCAACACGCTGTTCCCGAGCCTCACGCCGCTGCTGTCGGTGGTGCTGGCGATCAGCGAACGCGAAGGCCTGGGCGCCGTCTGGTGGCGCCCGCTGATGCGCCACAAGGCGGCGTTCGACGAGGCCCATGCGCTGCTCGGCCGACTCAAGCTCGACGCGCTGGCCGACGTGCCGGTGGCCGAGCTGGCCTACGGCAAGCAGCGCCTGCTCGAGATCGCGCTCGCCATGGCCGCCAAACCCCGCATCCTGCTGCTCGACGAGCCCGCCGCCGGCGTGCCCGAGGACGAGAGCGGCGAACTCTTCGAAGCCATCGCCGAACTGCCGCAGGACATCAGCGTGCTGTTCATCGAACACGACATGAACCTCGTCTTCCGTTTCTCGCGCCGGATCTCGGTGCTGGTCGCCGGCCGGATCCTCACCGAGGGCAGCCCGGCGGAGATCGGCCGCGACCCGCGGGTGCGCGAGGTCTATCTCGGCCATGGAGCTGCCCATGTCTGAAATGCTCGCCTTCGACCAGGTGGTCGCCGGCTACGGCAACGCCGTCGTGCTCGACCGCTTGAGCTTCGCGCTCGCGCAGGGCCAGAGCCTCGCCATCCTCGGACGCAACGGCGTCGGCAAGACCACCCTGCTCGAGACGCTGATGGGCAACACCCGCGTGATGCGCGGCGCGCTGCGCTGGTGCGGCGAGGACATCACGCGCTGGCCGGCCCACCGGCGCGTGCGCGCGGGCCTGGGCTGGGTGCCGCAGGAGCGCGAGGTGTTCCCGTCGCTGACCGTCGAGGAGAACCTGACCGTGATCGGCCGGCCCGGTCCCTGGAACCTGCAGCGGGTCTACCAGTTCTTCCCGCGGCTGCGCGAGCGGCGCGGCAACTACGGCAATCAGCTGTCCGGCGGCGAGCAGCAGATGCTGGCCATCGGCCGCGCCCTCATGACCAACCCGAAGCTGCTGCTGCTCGATGAGCCGATGGAAGGCCTGGCGCCGATCATCGTCGAGGAGCTGGCTCGCTCAATCCGCCACCTTTGCGAGAGCGAGGGGCTGGCGTCGATCGTGGTCGAGCAGCATCCGGTGCTGGCGCTCGAGATGACGCACCAGGCCATCGTGCTCGAACGCGGCACGGTGGTGCATGCCGGTCCGAGCGCGGCGCTGGCGGGCGATGCGTCGCTGCTCGAGGGCCTGCTCGGCGTCGGAATGGCCGACGTGCAGGCATGAGGGGTCGGCGCCGATGAAGCCGATCGCGGTCTTCCAGCACACCGAGGTGGGGGCACCGGGCGCGGTGCTGCCGATCCTCGGGGCCCTGGGCCGCGAGGTGGAGATGGTGCGCATCGTCGACGGCCAGGCGGTCCCTGCGGACGCTTCGCGCTTCAGCGGCCTGGTCTTCATGGGCGGCTACATGGGCGCGCACGACCCGCTGCCTTGGATCGCACAGGAGCTTGCACTGATCCGCGACGCCGATGCGCGCGGCATCCCGGTTGCCGGCCATTGCCTGGGAAGCCAGCTGGTGGCGCTCGCGCTGGGAGGCGAAGTCCATCCGCACGACCGGCCCGAGATCGGCTGGTGCGAGATCACCGCGGAAGCCGGCGACACGGCGCGTGCGTGGTGGGGCGAGGAGCACGCGGGCAAGGTGCTTCAGACCTTCCAGTGGCACGCCGACACCTTCACGCCCCCGCCCGGCGCGGTCCCGCTGGCGCGCGGCGCCTGTTGCGCCAACCAGGCCTTCGTGCTGCGCGACCGGCATCTGCTGGTGCAGTCGCACCTCGAGATGACGCCTGCACTGGTCGAGCTGTCGATGGCGCGCAACGGCCAGCAGCTGGTTCGGCAGAACGCGCTCGCGAATCCGGCGGCGAGCGCCGGCGGCGACCTGCTGAACGATCTGCCGAAGCGCACGCAGGAAATGCACGCGTTGCTGGGGCGGCTCTATGCACGATGGGTGGTGGGCTGCGGGTGACCCCGCTCGGGGCGCGCATTGCGAGGTGGAATCCGAGGGGACTAGGCGATGTCGACAACCACTCTGCCAACAGCCCGACCGCTGGTCGCGCGAGCGTGTGCGTCCGCGGCCTGACCGAGCGTGAATCTCTGCGTGTCCAGGAGAGGGCGAAGCCGACCCGCATCGACCAGTTCGGCGATCCGGGCCAGGATGTGTCCGTGGTGGGCGCGGCCCTTGCCACTGAGCATGGGCATCAGCGTGAAGACGCCGGAATAGGTGGCCCCTCGGAAGGACAGCGGCGCCAGCGAGTGGGTGCCCCAACCCAGAGCGCTCACGACGTGGCCGGTGTAGCGGCGTACAGACACGAATGACGCATCGAGCGTGGCGCCACCCACGGTGTCGTACACCACATCGAATCCTTCATCCGCCGTGTGCGCGTGAACATGGTCCGCAGGGGTCGAAGCCGTGTAATCGATGGGCGTCGCGCCGAACGAACGCACGACATCGAACTGCGCGGGCTTTGCAGTCGCGTAGACGTCGGCGCCGAATGCGCGAGCGATCTGTATGGCCACATGCCCGACACCCCCCGCTCCGCCATGTACGAGGACCTTGTGACCGGTACTGGCGCGTGCGCGGTCGATCAGGCCTTCCCAGGCGGTGATCGAGACCAGCGGCAGTGCGGCGGACTCCCGCATGGACAAGCGCTTCGGCTTGTGCGCGAGGAGGTCCGCGTCTACCGCAGCGTATTCGGCCAAGGTCCCTTGCAGGCCACCCACGCCACCGACGAGACCGTAAACCTCGTCACCCACCTCGAAGCGGGTGACGCCGACACCGACCTGGACGACAACCCCTGCCATGTCCATTCCAAGAACCGCCGGCAGGGGGTGCTCTGCATGCGCCGCGACGCCGGCGCGAATCTTGGTGTCGAGCGGGTTGACGCCGCTGGCTGCGATACGCACCAGGACATGCCCCCGAGGGACATCCGGAACCGGGCGGGCTAGAACTTCGAAGGGGCCGTCGGTCTCGTGAACGACAGCAGCCTGCATGGTGGCGGGAACGAGTGAGCGGGGCATGGGAAACGTCCTTTTGATATGCGATGCGCGTGAATCCAGGACTTCAGTTTGAGGTGTTCGTCTTTGCATGTAAATTCACGAATCTGAACTTCTCTCATTCATATTTGAATGCTTCCATGGACTGGAGTGATGTCCGCATCTTTCTGGCGGTCGCTCGCTCGGGCTCGCTGAGTGGCGCAGCGCAGCGCTTGGGGATGTCCCAGCCAACCATGGGACGTCGCCTGCGAGCCTTGGAAGACTCGACCGGTCAGAGGCTGTTCCAACGCGGGCGCGAGGGGTTTCAACTCACGGATGAAGGCGCGTCGGTGCTATTGCACGCCGAGCGGATGGAAGAAGAGGCGCTCACCATCGAGCGACAACTTGCAGGACGGGGCGCCGAGCTCCAAGGTCTTCTCCGGGTGTCGTCTTCAGACTGGTTCGGACTCCATGTGCTTTCGCCCGTAGTTGCGCGGTTCGTTGCGCTTCACCCAGGGGTGCGCGTCGACCTCATCACGGACTCGCGCTTTCGCGACCTTGCCCGACGCGAGGCGGAGCTGGTGTTTCGCATCCGGCCTTCGGAAAGCCCGGACATCGTCCAACGGCAGTTCATGCACATGACCTATGCCCTGTACGGTCCGGTCGGGATGCCTCCGCCGACGGCAGGCGATGGCGCGGGCAGCCGGCTCATCACGTTGGATGCGGCGTTCGAGGACCTCCCGGATGTGCACTGGCTGCGAAACACGTTTCCGGGAGCGACCTTCGCGCTGGGTAGCAACAATCGCGATGTGCAGGCTCGCACATGCGCCCTGGGGGCAGGTTTCGCCGTGCTGCCGACTCTGCTGGGTGACCAGTTTCCCGGTATCGAGAGACACGATGTCCACCCGTCACCCCCGGGCAGGGACGTTTGGTTCGCCTATCACCAGGACCTGCGTGGACTGGCACGACTGCGCGCATTCCTGGACCTGGTCATCAATTGCGTCGGCGAGGGCGCCGGTTCGACGTCGAGCAGCCCGTAAAATCCAAATTGGCGTCGATTTGAATAAGCGAAGTTCATTCATTCATTCAATAAAGACGCCTTTGTCGCCAACGTTCATGACGCCATGCGACGAACCCCCTCAACTTCAAAGGTTCAGACTCAATGACGAAGTCCTACGCGCAACTCAAATCCGCCATCGCCAAACTCGAAAAGGAAGCGGCTGCGCTCCGTGAAGCTGAAATGACAAAGGTGATTGCGCAAATCAAGGAGTCGATTGCCACGTTCGGCCTGACTGTCGAACATCTCTTTGGCCGTGGCGCCAAAGCGTTGAAGGTGGCCGCCGGCAAGACCCTCGGCGATGGCAAGGCACCTCGCAAGGGCGCAGGCATTCCCAAGTACCGCCATCCCAAGACGGGCAAGACCTGGACCGGCTTCGGCAAGGCTCCCGGATGGATTGCCACGGCTCGCAACCGTGACAAGTTCCTCATCGCCCCCTCTGGCGTCGCTGCGGCACCTTCGGTCGAAGGCGTCGACGCGCCGGTCGCGGCCGTCGCAAAAACCACCCGCAAGGCCCGCCTTGTCGCACCGGTGAAAAAGTCGATTCGCGCCAAGAAGGCCGCGCCAAGGAAGAGTGCTCCTTTGAAGAAGGCTGCGCCGGCACGCAAGGCAGCTGCTGCGCCCAAGGCTCCAAAGGCCGCCGCCAAGACCCGCCGACCGCGCGCGTCCACGAAATCTTCGGCACCTGTGTCGCCCGCCGCCCCGGCAGAGACGACCGCATCCGCAAGCTGACAACGCAGTCCGCCTCCTTCGACCGAAGGAGGCAGACGAACGGGCCGCTGTGCGGCCCTTTTTTTGGCGCAGCTGCGCTCAGGGCAGCAGTTCGAACTTCAGGTCCGCCAGCGGCATCACCTTCTCCTCGCGCACCAGCTTGTATTCGGTGTTCGGGCCCAGCCACTTGGCCCAGAGGCGGTCGAGTTCGCCCGACTTCTCGAGCGCATACAGCGCGCCGTTCACCTTCGCCAGCAGCTGCGGCTCGTCCTTCTTCATGCCGATGCCGATCGGCTGCAGCACCATCGGCTCCTTGATCATCTTGAGCGGCACGCCTTCGGTCTTCGACTGGTTGACCAGCTTGGTGATGGTCATGGTGTTGGCCACCATCCCCATCGACTTGTTCTGCTGCACCGCCATGAAGGCCGATCCGGTGTCCTGGAAGGTCACGGGCTCGGAGCCGTTCATCTTGATGGACAGCTCGGAGGTCGAACCCTTGGTCGAACTCAGGCGCTTGCCCTTGAAGTCGGCCTTGGTGGTGCCGGGGTCCGAGGCCTTGACCGCGAGCATCTCCTTGGCGACGTAGTAGGGATCGCTGAACTGGATCTGCTCGCCGCGGCTCTTGGTGTAGGCCAGGTTGGCGATCGTCACGTCGACCCGGCCCAGCTTGACTTCAGGCACCCGCGCCTCCACCGACAGCGGCGTGACCTTGGCCGTCAATCCAAGCTCCTTGGCCACCGCGTTGCACAGGTCGACGTCATGCCCGACCATCTCCCGCGTCTTCGGGTCCGGCGCGGCGAACGGCGGCACGTCGGCGAAGGTGCCGCATTTGAGTTCCTTGCGCGCGGCGATGTCGGCCCACTGGTCGGCATGCGCCAGCAGGGAGAGCGCGGACAGGCAGACGCCCAGGGCGCCGAGTTGAAGAGCGGTCGGTTTCGACATGGAGATCTCCTGAAGGGGTGAGAGGACGGGGGAAGGGTCAATGGGCGCGCAGGTCGGACAGGAAGCGCTGCGCGCGCGGATGCTGCGGGTGACGAAAGAAGGTCTCGGGCTCCGCCTTCTCGAGGATCCGGCCGGCATCCATGAACCACACGCGGTCGGCGACTTCGCGGGCGAAGTTCATCTCGTGCGTGACGCACATCATGGTCATGCCATCGCTGGCCAGGCCACGCATCACCGACAGGACCTCGCCCACCATCTCGGGGTCGAGCGCGCTGGTCGGCTCGTCGAACAGCATCGCGGGCGGCTCCATGGCGAGCGCGCGCGCGATCGCCACGCGCTGCTGCTGCCCGCCCGAGAGCTGCGCAGGAAAAGCGCCGGCCTTGCCCGACAGGCCGACCCGCTCCAGCAGCTGGCCGGCCTTCTCGCGGGCCTGGGCCTTCTTCACGCCGAGCACCCGCATCGGCGACAGCATGATGTTGTCCATCACCGAGAGGTGCGGAAAGAGGTTGAAGCTCTGGAACACGAAGCCGATGCGGCTGCGCAACCGGTTGAGCGCCACGCTGCTCATCGGCGCGTGGATGTCGTGGCCGTCGAACAGCAGCTGGCCCGACTTGATCTCCTCGAGCCGGTTCACGGTGCGGATCAAGGTCGACTTGCCGGAGCCGGACGGCCCGCAGACCACCACGACCTCGCCCTTCTTCACTTCGGCGCAGACGTCGGTGAGCGCCTGATAGTCGCCGTACCACTTGTTGATGTTGTTGAACAGAATCATGGGGTCGTCCTGGAGGGGCGATGGGGGGTTCATGGTCTGTCTCCGTCGGTTTCTGTGGTGGGCCGTCTGCGCGGCCTCAGGGATGGGTGGCCACGGCGGGCGGCAGGTCGCTGGCGCCGGGGTCCTGGCGGACGGCGGTGCCGAGCCGCTTGAGGGCGATGCGGCGCTCCAGCCAGAGCGCCAGCCGGGTCAGGCTGAAGCAGACCACGTAGTAGGTCATCGCCAGGATGAAGAACACCTGGAAGGGCTTGGTCAGCAACTGGTTGTTGATCTGGTTGGCGGCAAAGGTGAGCTCCTGGACATTGATCACGTAGCCCAGCGTCGTTTCCTTGATGGTCGAGATGAACTGGCTCAGCATGCTCGGCAGCATGTTGTAGAGCGCCTGCGGCAGGATCACGTAGAACATCGTCCCGAGGTGGCTGTGGCCGAGCGCGCGCGCCGCCTCGCTCTGCCCCTTGGGAAGGGACTGGATGCCCGCGCGCACCACCTCCGACAGGTAGGCGCCCTCGTAGATGACCAGCGTGCAGAGCATCGTCGTGAAGCCCGACACGTCGCGGCCGATCAGGATCGGCACCAGGAAATAGACCCACAGGATCACCATCAGCAGCGGCACGCCGCGCACGATGTAGACCAGCACCGTGGCGGGCACGCGCAGCAGCTTCCACGGCGACAGGCGCGCCAGCGCGAGCAGCACCGACAGCGGAAAGGCCAGCACGATGCCGAGCACCGACAGGATCAGGGTGGCGACGATCCCGCCCAGGGGCCCGTTCGGATACTGGCCCACCAGCAGCAGCAGCCAGTTGTCCCTGAGGATCTCGAAGATGCTGAACATGGGCTACCTCGCACCGACGATTCGATAGCGCCGCGCCACCCAGGCGCCGACGGCCATGATGAGCAGCGAGAACGCCAGGTACAGCACGGTGGCGGCGCTGTAGGCCTCGAAGGTGCGGAAGCTCTGGCTCTCGATTTCCTTCACCGCATGCGTCAGCTCGGCGACGCCGATCGCCATCGCCAGACTGCTGTTCTTGAACAGCGACACGCTGTGGTTCACCAGCGCCGGCACCGCGTTGCGGATCGCCTGCGGCAGCATCACGTGACGCATCGATCCGATGTAGCCGTGGCCCAGCGCCCGGGCGGCCTCGGCCTGCCCGGCGGGAATGGAGCGCAGGCCGGAGCGCATGTCCTCGCTGAAATACGCCGCCTGGCACAGGCCCAGCGCGACGATCGACAGCAGGGTCTCGGCGTTGTGCTCCGACAGCCAGGCCTGCAGGGCGTCGGGCAGCAGGCTGAAGATGCCGAAGTACCAGAGCATCAGCTGCACCAGGGTCGGCACGTTGCGGTGGTAGGACACATAGGCCGCCACGGCTCGCTCGGCGATCGGCTGGCCAGTCAGGCGCACCACCAGCAGCACGATCGCGATGGCCATGGCCAGCAGCCAGGAGCCGGCGGCGATCTGCAAGGTGGCCTCGATGCCGTGCAGCAGCATCAGGCCGAACTCGGGCTTGAGCAGGATCGCCAGGAGATCGAATTCCTTCATTGCCGGTCCTTGGTGTGGCAGGCGCCGTGCGGAGGGATGCGAGACCCGGACTCAGGCCTGCGCCGCGCCGGGACGCGTGGTCGACAGGCCGCCCGGAACCTGCATGGTGGGCGTGATTTCCATGTGGCCGACATTGACCGCGATGGGCGCCGCGATCGCGAAGGCGATCGCATCCGCGATGTCCTCGGCCTGCGGCAGCTCGAAGCCTTCGACGAAGCGCTGGTGGGTGGCTTCGGAATCGCCGTGCACGTGGGCGAAGATGTCGGTCGCGACGCGGCCCGGACAAATCTCGGTGACCCGCACCCGTTTGCCGAAGCAGTCGATGCGCAGTTGCCGCGACAGCATGCTGACGGCGGCCTTGGTCGCGTGGTAGGTGCTGTTGCCGCCGAAGTTGTAGGCCGCCGCGATCGAGCTGATGTTGACCACGTGCCCGCGGTCGCGCGCTGCCATGCCGGGGACGACGAGCCGGCAGAGGTGCAGCACGGCGCGCAGGTTGACGTCCACGAGCAGGTCGATCCCTTCGGCATCGGCCGCGAGGATCGAGCCGGGCCGGTCGACGCCGGCGTTGTTGACCAGCACGTCGAAGTCGACCTCCTTCGCCAGCGCGGTGATGCTGCGCAGGTCGCTGACGTCGATGGCGTGCGGGATGCAGCCGGTGCGCGCGGACAGCGCCTCGAGCTTGCCGCCGCTGCGCGCCAGCGCGTGGACCTGCAGGCCCTCCTTGCAAAGGCGCTCGACCACCGCGGCACCGATGCCGGAGGAGGCGCCCGTCACGAGGGCTGTCTTGTAGTCGGAGAACGGCATGGCGATGGCTTTCAGTGGAACGAAGGACGATGCGATGGATTCACTGTATCGAGCGCTCCGGCAACGCGCCAAGACGGTTTCTCTGTGGAGCGATAAGGGGCCCTTATGTCGCCCGGGAAGGGTGCGCGGCGGCTCGGGGTTGGCACCATGTCCGTGCCCTCAGGCCGCTTGCCTGGAGATCGGGACGACCCGTCCGTGCGCCTCGACCAGCGCGCGCACCCCGCGCGCCAGCGCCACCGCCCCCGGCGTGTCGCCATGGACCAGGATCGAGTGGACGCGCATCGGGATCTTTCGGCCGCCATAGCTGGTGACCGTGCCCTCCTCCAGCAGCTGGCGGACCCG